>Ga0208460_10001794_pt1 | contig 12675 bp, 14 predicted proteins | sample AD_STIC10_MetaG_FD_184436 | JGI IMG/M metagenome (GOLD analysis project Ga0208460, IMG submission 184436) | Active sludge microbial communities of municipal wastewater-treating anaerobic digesters from USA - AD_STIC10_MetaG (SPAdes) (version 2) | ecosystem: Engineered > Bioreactor > Anaerobic >... | reverse complement strand
AATTTAGTGTAAACGGCTATACTACAAGAAGGAGTAAGTATGGCCATTACGAAAGAAGTACTGGATGAACTCTTAAAAGAGTATCGGGGACTGGAGGATATAACCGGTCCAGAAGGGCTCTTGAAGCAACTTACTAAAGCACTGATAGAGCGAGCAATGGAAGCAGAGCTCACCGAACATGTGGGATATGAAAAACATGACCAAGGTGAAAAGCGGACCGAGAATCGAAGAAATGGGAAAAACACAAAGACCGTACGGACCGATCAGGGCCCGCTTGAGATAGCAGTTCCCCGAGACCGGGACGGAACCTTTGAACCGGCCATCATCATCGAATCAATCATTCAGAAGAATTTGCGAATGAGAAAAATCATATCAACGGCATAGAAAACTTCTGGAATCAAGCCAAACGAGTCTTAAGAAAGTACAATGGCATCGATAAGAAATACTTTCCCTTGTTTTTGAAAGAATGTGAGTTCCGTTTCAACTATGGAACACCCAAAAATCAACTCAAGGGCCTAAGGGAATGGTGTTCGATTTAAAGCCTTATCTACTACAGCCCCAAAATTTATTACATGCTCAATTTGGGTTTGGCCGATTAAACCTTCTGTATGTTTTATCTCCTCTACATTCATGATCCCAATACAGTTTTCTTATTGTTACCCAATTGTTACCCAAATTCCTGATTTCTGGTGATACACCCTGATACAGGTTGACATTTTAAAGCCTTATATTATAATAACTAAATATATCACAAGATATCCGGTGAAACAGGCAGGGATTGATTCGCAATCTATAGGTCAGGGGTTCGAATCCCCTATTCTCCATAGGAACTTAGTCTTGCGTATGACCTCAATAAACGACTGTATTGTGAGCAAATAGCATCTGACTGAAGGTTGTTGATAGCGCTATGGCATTTTCCTTGCTGTGGCATCTTAATCTGTCATTCTGAATTAATCCTACGATGAAAAGATCGTGTCAAGTGATGTTAGCGCCATCAATTCTTGTCCAAGGGATTATGGCTAGCCCTTTCCACTGAAAGCTCTGATCGCCTGCATAGATCAAACTGCAGTCCTCGCGCCGAGAGTCTGAATATCGTATCCAAGCCTCGAGTACAGAGAGCCAGCTCTAGCGAGGAAGTCTTTCCCGATTTGATGATCTCTAAGGCCTTGAGGCGTTGCTCCTCTTGAAAGACTATATCGATCTCATTGCCCGTGCTGTCTCGCCTAAAGAATATATCTGCATCCAGACCTCGATTGTAATGGTTCTTGAGAATTTCAGATACAACAAAGGACTCGAAGATATTACCCCGATTAGGATGAACGAAGAGTTCCTCTGCAGTCTTGATACCGAGAAGTCGGCAGACGAGGCCAGAATCCACGAAATAAAGCTTCGGGCTTTTAACGAGGCGCTTGCCAAAATTTTCATAGAAAGGCCGTAAGTGTCAAGTCCGGTTTAAATCTTTCTAATTTAGGAAAGTTATCGCTCCGACTGTGACAATTGGCGCATTGCGCTCGGTTATCTCTAAAGAAAACCAGTTGAAGAACGAGTACAGATAAATGTACGGATTTGGGAATTAGAAAAGAAACAACATAAAATTGAGGGAGAATTTCAACGAACTGTAGTATGATGAGAACGAGGAATAATTATAGACAAGATGACTATTGATTCTCCAGAATCCCATTCTATTGACATTGTGGCAGATAGCATTGGAAAGATCAAAACCCTCTTTCCAGAGTTGATCACTGAAGACATTCAAGGTACCTCAGTTAATGTGGACATGCTCAATGCGCTTTTAGGAGATAAGACTGTTACCAAATACGAAGAAAAATATGGGCTCAATTGGCTTGGCAAGCGCAAGGCCCGAGAACTTGGGCTCACGCCTTCAATGGGCACCTTGAGGCCTTGCCCTGTAGACATTGTGGACTGGGATACGACCAAGAATCTTATGATAGAAGGTGACAATCTCGAGGTACTTAAGCTCTTGCAAAAGTCTTATGCGGGTAAAGTAAAGCTCATCCATATCGATCCGCCCTACAATACTGACAAAGACTTTGTATATCAAGACGATTTTCAAAACAACATTAAGAATTACCTTGAACTTACCGGTCAAATCGATGGTGGTCGCAAGCTGGAAGGCAATCTTGAATCTTCAGGTCAATTTCATACAAATTGGCTCAATATGATGTATCCTAGACTTAATATAGCTCATAGCTTACTCTCAACTTTTGGAATCCTATTCATTTCGATAGATCAAACAGAGTTAGCTAATCTGAAGAGTATATGTGATTTGATATTTGGCGAAGAAAATTTCTTTGCAATCCTAACTCGGCGAGCTATGCATACAGTTAGGAATTCTAGTAAAGATTTCAATCTTCACTGCGACTATATCCTTACATATGCACGTGATAAATCATGGTTCGCATCTTCGAAAGATCTCTATATTCGACAGCAGGTAGATAAGACTGAGAGTTATCCCTTTGATTGCAATGATAGACAAGGACAATATAAGCTAGATCCATTGTATGCAAGAAATTATTATACTCCATACATTCATTGTTTTAAAAATGGAGTCGAGTGGAAAGCACCCGAAGGAAGCTATCCTAAATACTCAGAAGAATCATTAGAGGAGATGGAAGAGAATGGTCGCATCGTTTTCGGGCGTGGCATGATAAAAGCAAAACGTTATTTGTAAAAGGTACAAAAAGGGCAACCTCCTAATACAATATTGGATCCACAAGATGTTGGATATCATCTTGATGGAACAAAAATGTTATGCCAGCTGCTTGGTTCCGATAAAGTATTTTCTCAACCAAAACCAGTAGAGCTAATCAAATACCTAATCGATCTTAGTAATGATAAATCTGAAATTGCGTTAGATTTCTTTTCTGGATCAGGGACAACGGGACAGGCTGTGATGCAAGCAAATCTAGCTGATGGAGGCGACCGTCGATTTGTTCTTGTGCAATTGCCAGAGCCCTTAGACATTGCTAACAAGGATCAGAGCGCAGCAGCAGAGTATTGTCATAAGCTAGAAAAACCTCTCAACATCGCTGAGCTCACCAAAGAACGCCTTCGGCGGGCGAGCAAGAAAATTGCAGATGAGAATCCTCTTTTCAAGGGCGATCTTGGTTTTCGCGTTTTCAAGCTTGATTCTTCAAACTTTCGGGCTTGGAATCCTAGCCCTGCTGACCTGAGTACAGCCCTACTCAATTCAGTGCATCACATTAAGTCTGATCGGACAGAGCAGGATGTACTCTGTGAGCTACTCTTGAAGCTTGGCCTCGATCTATTGGTTGTTATCGAGACTAGGAAGATTGCAAGCAAATAAGTGAGCTCCATTGGTTCTGGCAGGCTTTTTGTATGCCTTGCTAACAATATAAAAGCTGAAGAAATTGAAGGTCTGGCACAAGGAATCCTGGGCTGGAGAGATGAACAAGAGCCAGAAGGAGAAGTGATCTGTGTGTTCCAGGACAGCTCTTTTGAAGACAATGTCGCAAAGACCAATCTTTGCGCCATTCTGGAGCAAGCCGGCATAAAAAATCAGGAGCATATAGCAATATGTTGTATAGCATACACATCTCCGATTTTTATGTTTATTTGGCTATCAGGAATTCCTGTATAGCTATGCTTTGATTTGTCACAAAAAATAGCTATTATTTGTGACAGGAGCAACCATTGGAAAATCAAGCACTATCAGAATCTGTGTGGGCTGCGATCAACGCATTCCCAGAAGGATTTGCGTTCACTTCGAAAGATCTAGCTGATATCGCTAACCCAGCTGTGATTCGACAAACCCTTGGTCGGTTGGCAAAAAGCGGAAAGGTAAGAAGGCTTTTGCGTGGTGTCTATGACGTTCCTCGCAAGAGTTTAATACTCAATTCGCCTGCGCCGCCATCGATAAACAGTATTGCAGAAGCTTTTGCACGAGCTCATGGTTGGACAATTGTCCCCACTGGTGCTGCAGCGCTCAATCTATTGGGACTTTCTACACAAGTACCTGCTACTTGGACATTCTTAAGCGACGGACCTTCGAAAACTATCATGTGGGAAGCGGGTAGAATAGAATTTAAGCATCGAACGAATAAGGAAATAACCTTGCTGTCACCAACGACAGCGCTTGTCGTACAAGCATTGAAAGAATTAGGCCAAGAAGGAATAAATGAAGAGATCATAGCAGTGGTTTCAAAAAAGATGAGCGCCAAAGAAAAAGAAATTGCTTTGCGAGAAGCAAAAATAGTTACGAGCTGGGTCTATGAGACAATAAAAAGCATCTTCCGATACGGGGTAAACCCAGATGCGTAATATAGCTCGACTTTCTACCATAGATCGAAGCGATATTTTTGCTGATACTGCATTAAAAATGGGAGTAAATGAAGGCATCATAGAAAAAGATTTCTGGGTTTGTTGGGCTTTGGATGTACTTTTTACGGATAATGAATGGAAAGAACAACTCAACTTCAAAGGTGGAACGAGTCTTTCAAAAGCATATGGGCTTATTGATCGTTTTTCTGAAGACATAGATCTCATTCTTGATTGGAGACTCCTTGGCTATGGCCTAGAAGAACCCTGGGCGCAGCGAAGCAACAGTGCTCAAGACCGCTTTATCCAGGAGGCGAATATAAGGTTAGCGCAGTTCATCGCTGATGTTTTCGTTCCTAAAGCTACCACCTTGTTCAAAGAAGTATTAGGCACAGAAGTAGAGCTTGTGGCCGATGGCAATAACGTCATTTTCAAGTATCCTCATGCCTTCGATACTGCTTACATCAGGCCAGAAGTTGTCCTCGAAATGGGCACAATGGCAGCATGGGTTCCTTGGGAAATGCGAGAAATTCACTCATTTGCAGCGGGTATAAGGCCTGAATTGTTTTCAAAACCTTGGACACTGGTCCGAACTGTAAAGTCTGAGCGCACTTTTTGGGAAAAGGCCACTATTTTGCATCAAGAAGCTCATCGCAGCTCAAAAAAGCCTATGCCCTCTCGTTATTCCCGACATTACTATGATCTCTATAAAATGGCAAACTCACCAATAAGAAGCTCGGCCTTGAATCAGCTTGGACTTCTCAAAGATGTAGTGAAATTTAAATCTCGATTTTATCGCTGTCCCTGGGCTAAGTATGAAGATGCGCTTTGTGGAGAGCTCAAGCTCTTGCCTCCAGATTACCACTTGGCTGCTCTAAGAAAAGACTATGGTGCTATGCGGACTATAATTTTTGGAAATGCACCTGAGCTCGATGTTATGCTTAAAAACTTGCAAGATCTTGAGTACATAGTCAATGAATTGATAAGGAACAATAATGAAGCTTCACTTTGATGACTGCTATGCAGACGAGCGATTATCCTATCAAAAGGATGCCATTGAGGTGGTGTGTTACCTATTTGGCGGGCAGGAAATTTGCAGAAGCGAGTTTACCGTCATCTTTGACCAAACAGAACAACTCAATAGAATGAGTCAAAATCAGCTTGGCATTGGTAACCAGCTGTCCCTTTTGGATGATTAAATACTCAAAAACCTGCAAGATGTACAGCTTCGCAATGGTATTGAACCTTCGCAGCATCTAGAATTCGGAGACTTCACCATAGAAATGGAGACTGGCACAGGGAAAACCTATGTGTACCTTCGCACTATCTTCGAGCTGCGCAAACGCTACGGCTTTACCAAATTCGTCATTGTGGTGCCTTCTGTTGCGATAAAGGAAAGTGTGTACAAATCTATAGAGATTATGGAAGAGCATTTACGTAACCTGTATGCAAATGAGCCCTTTGAATACTTTATCTATGATTCGTCAAAGCTTGGCCAAGTACGCGCTTTTGCCACAAGCCCACATATTCAAATCATGATTGTTACCGTCGGTGCCATCAACAAAAAGGATGTTAACAATCTCTACAAGGATACTGAGAAAACAGGTGGAGAAAAACCAATCGATCTCATTAGAGCGACACATCCGATCATCATAGTAGATGAGCCGCAAGGCATGGATGGCGGCCTTTCTGGCGCTGGCAAAGCAGCTTTGGATGCCATGAATCCTCTGTGTACGCTGCGCTACTCAGCAACCCACAAAAATCTATTCCACCAAGTTTATCAGCTCGATGCTGTAGATGCATATGAGAAGAAACTAGTCAAACAAATCGAAGTGGCAAGCGCTACAATTGAAAGCAGCCAGAATACACCCTATATTAAGCTCATTTCAGTGAATAATAAAGCGAATAGAATTACTGCAAAGCTTGAAGTCGATGTCGCCGAAAAAAATGCAACAATACGTAGAATTGTCACTGTAAAAGCAGGCGATGATCTAGAGGTACTCACAAAAAGATCAGTATATGCAGGATACCTCGTTGAAAATATAATCTGCCGCCAGGGATCCGAGTCCATCCAATTTACCAATCCAAGCAGCGCCATTAATGCTGAGCACATCTATCGGCGGTGCCAACGATGATGAAATGAAGCGTAAGATGATCCATCGCACTATCAAAGAGCATCTAGACAAGGAACTAAGGCTGGTACCGCTTGGAATTAAAGTTCTGTCACTCTTTTTTATAGATCGCGTCGAATATTACCGGTCGTATGACTCGAGTGGAAAGCCTCGCATGGGCAAGTATGGCAAGATGTTTGAAGAAGAGTACGCAAAAATAATAAAAGAACCGCGTTATGACAATCTTTTGAAAGATAAAGACTCGAGCCACTCAATCACCGATATTCACAATGGTTATTTCTCGTTTGAGAAGAAAGGAGGATGGGCAGAGTTGGATCTTGATGTAGAAGGAAATCCCAAAAACCAAATGAGCCGAGAAAACGCAGAACGCGCTTATCATATCATTATGAGGGACAAGGAAAAACTTCTGTCTTTCGAGACCCCATTGAAATTTATTTTTTCTCACCCTGCACTGCGGGAAGGTTGGGATAATCCAAATGTCTTCCAGATATGCGCTTTGCGCGATATGGATTCGGAGATTGAACGCCGATAGACTATTGGACGAGGATTGAGACTTTGCGTAGATCAGACAGGTCAAAGGCTGCGAGAACAGACAATCAATACGCTGTCGTTGCTACGGAAAGCTATGAGAGTTTTGCAGAGAGCTTGCAGAGCGAGATTGAGGCTGATACTGGCATTGAGTTCGGTGCCATCCAGAAATCCGAATTTGCCAACATTGCAGTTCGGGCTACCGATGGTTCTATTAGATTCCTTGGGTCTGATGCTTCATTCAAACTTAGCGACTATTTACGTAGTCAGAATCTAATAGATCAGAAAGGCAAAATAGAGGAAAACCTGCGCAAGCAACTGCAAGAAGGAAGCTTTTCGATTCCTGCCGATTTTAAGTATTGCAAAACACAGATATTCGAGCGGATTATTCGCATCGCTGGCAAACTAGAGATAAAGAACACAGATGAACGGCGCAATATCTCGTGCCGCAGGGCAGTTCTAGAAAGCGAAGAGTTCCGTGCACTTTGGGATCGCATCAAATACAAAACAACATATCGGGTCCTCTTCGACAATGAAAAGCTTGAGAATGAATGTATTAATGCTATCAAGACTGCCCCTACTATTCCAAAAGCGACGCTTAAATGGCGGAAAGCTGATATCTCTATAGGCAAGAGCGGTGTTTTGCAGAAGGCACAGCTGAGTCCGCCCCGGAGCTCATAAATGAAAACAATATTCATATGCCAGATATTCTCACTCAGCTTTAAAACAAGACCCAACTTACAAGAAAGAGTCTTGCCCACATACTCGTGGAATCTAAAAGGCTTGAAGATTTCAAAGCCAATCCTCAGGCGTTTATTGATATTGCAATCAAAACTATTAACGACTGTAAGCATATCGCGCTCGTAGATGGTATTAAATACGAACGTATTGGTAACGACTATTATTATGCTCAGGAACTCTTTCTCAACAAAGAACTATCTGGATATTTGCACAATATGCTCGATGTCCGCAATCAAAAAAAGTCTGTCTATTAGTATATTGTATACGATTCGCCATTTTTAGAGAAAGGCTTTACAGAAGAGCTTGAACATAATGAATCAGTGAAAGTGTATGCCAAACTACCAAACTGGTTCCAGGTGCTGACACCGCTTGCATAATATGCTGACCTGAAATTGAAGTCGCATCATAATAAGCTAGAATTTTTTTAAGAAGAGTGAGTCATCCTTTTAGATTAGAAGCATCCAAGTCGCGATTCCACATAATAGCAGATTCGTTCAAGCCAACTACATCGAATCAGATTATAATTCTTTTGCATAATTAGTAGCTCTCGCGATATCTCGAGCAAAGTGGATTTGACGCCTGCCATGTGACGCAATAAACTCAAGATAGAATGAGCTAAGGAGCACGGGAAATGATATGAGGAGGTAGATATGAAGGAGGATACCGAGCAAAAAGACAAAGCTCAAGGGGGAACGCCTGAGCGACTTAAAGTCGGAGGTATGTTCGCCTATGGAGCAGCCAGTGTGGGCATGGGTTTATTCTATGCTTTCAACAATTTCAGCCTTCCTCTCTTTTATAGAAGCTACACTTCGAGCGACGCTCTCATTGGCCTTCTTGCGAACACCCGTTCATTCATGAGTGCAATTGTCCAACCTTTCGTGGGTGCGTGGAGCGATAGAACATGGACAAAAATGGGCCGAAGGAAGCCCTTCTTTGCATTCAGCATGCCTCTAGTGGCTGTGCTTCTTCTATGGTGTGCAGCGCGGCCGCCATTTGGCGTTCTCATCGCTGTGCAGCTCATACTTACTTTTCTTTTCAATGTCGGCGTTGATCCCTACACTGCTCTCATTTCGGACATAGCCCCAGAGAATCAGCGTTCTACGGTGAATAGCGTTGCCACCTTGCTACAAGTACTGGGTCAGCTCGTGCTGGCGCTTGCTAGCGGGCTATTCCTTTGGTCGAGGAATCCTTCTTATGTTTTCTGGCTTGTAGCTGCTGGTCTAGTGGTATTTACGACAATCACGGTCTTTGGTGTTCATGAGAAGCGTGAGAATATCCAGATAAGAGAGAAGCTCAGTCTGAAGCAGCATTTACAGCTCGTTGCGAAAAACAAAGAAGCCCAGAAATTCTTTGTCGTTCAATTCCTTCTCTGGTTCGGTGTCAATGCTGCGACGCCTTTTCTTACACTCTTTGTCAGCACAGAGATAGAAGGCGTCTCTCCAGCCTTGGCACAGGCTTTGGCGGCAATCCTTCTTGGTTCGACTGCAATCTTCGCAGTACCAGTAGGGATAATTGCAGATAAAACCAGCAGAAAACTCATTCTCTCAATAGGCCTTGGTCTCTTTGGCTTGGGCGCGCTTGCAGCTGGTCTCTTTGCATATACACTGCCAGTTCTCATACCGCTCATTATCATTATCGGAATAGGAAATACAGCCCACACTGTCCTCTCGTATCCTCTGCTCTCGGAGCTCGTTCCCGGCGAAAATGTGGGCGAATTTTGGGGTCTAAACACCTTCTTTGCTTCTATTGGCGCCTTGATCTCTTCAACTTTTGCAGGAGCCCTTGCTGACTACTTTGGAACATATCGAGCCGTCTTTGTGCTCACAGGTCTATGCATGCTTGCAGCCATGCTCGTCCTTCAATCAGTACAAACTGAAAGAACTCACAATAAAAGGACAGTGTAATGGAAACCTCATCAGGAATCCTGCATTATGAGAAGAAGCCACCGGGGCGAAATTCTCACTCATCGCTCTATCTCTTTGAGAGCTTTGCTCTCTTCCTTAGTAAGAAAATACCTGCAGATGTGCATCCTCATAGCCATCACCTTCTTAAAATATTTATTTCTTTAACTCACAGTTTCAGCATCGAATATAAAAGAGAGTGGGAACTAGTCGAAACAGTCATCATTGGGCCTGATGTAGCCCACCGATTTGTGAGTGACGAAGGAGCTTATGCAGTGCTTTATGTTGAAGGAGAGTCGGAGGCAGGTCAGCGCCTTTATAGAGAGTATCTTGGTTCGCAAAGGATTTGTACTTTACCTGCATCGGTGCTTATGCCAGTAAGGCCTAGTCTTATAGACCTTTTAGAAGGAAAAGGCTCAATATCAAATGCACAATCGGCTTCTATTGCAATTTTGAGTTTACTTTTAGAGGACTATGCTCAGAGCACATCTGAGCCCGACCCACGAATCCGCAGGATAATCACTATTCTTAAAGAATCACCGGATAAAAAGGCGAATATCGAGGCAGTAGCACAACAAGTAGGCCTCTCGGAGAGTAGGCTCATACATCTTTTTACTCACCAAGTTGGCGTGCCTCCGAGGCGATATGCTCTTTGGCTTCGCCTTCTCGATGCTATCGATGAGATTGTCGAAGGCGCTTCCTTCACAGATGCTGCATATGCAGCCGGCTTCTCGGACTCTGCCCACCTCAGCAGAACTTTCAGAAAGATGTTTGGACTTAGTCTTGTCGAAGTCTTCAAGAGTACCAGCGTAGCAAGTTCGTTCAAGCGGCTTTAAGAAGGTTGTGTTAGACTTTTCACTGACCTAATAGGCTTCGAATACCCCAAAAAGGTCTCGGGAGGTGAGCTATGGCCGGCGTTCAACTCCGGCTGATCGGGCATATGACAGTCCTCATTGAAATGGATGGCTTCACTATCCTTACAGATCCTTGGTTTGGGCCGCGAGGGCGTAAAGAGCGGGCACTTGCTCCGCGCATTGTTCCACCAGCTGCAAGTCTTGGGGAACTAGGCCATATCGACCTACTCCTCGTCTCCCACAACCACATTGACCATTGCGACGATATTTCCTTGGAAACAGCTAGAGATCAGGGTTTCGCTATCGTCGGTCCTCGCTCTGTGGCGAAGCGGGCAAAAAAGTTAGGCGCGAAATCAGTCGTTGAACTCGAGCCGGGCATGGTCCACAGAATAAATAAAAGATCGGGAGATAGAACGATCAATGGGTCAGAGGATGGATCAATCGATGAATCAGCTGACGGATCGATCGAGGTATCAAGGCAAGTGTCGATCGAAGCACTGAAGGCCGAGCATCCTCTTGCATCCGATGCTCTTGCCTACCTGATCAGAGGAACTAGAACACTCTTCTTTAGCGGTGATACGCGCTATACACCAGAACTGGAATGTGCTCTAAAAAGCGCCAAACCAGACATTGCGCTAGTCCAAGCTGCTTGTGCGCATTATCCATTGCTGGGCGATGATGGCATGTCACTACCAGAAGCAGCAGCCCTTGTGCGAGCTATTCGACCCCGATGGACTGTGCCAGTACATCTCCACTGCGCAGGCAAATGGCTAGACCGCTCTCGCGGAATTCGCATTAGGCGCGATAACCAAATCGAAGTAAGCGCGGCGCTCAAAGCTTGGAGAGCAGAGCTCGAGGGTGAAGGGCTCGGTATCTGTATCCTTGGCCATGGAGAGGAATGCAAGTTGTGTGAAGAAGGATGATGCCTGGCTGCCTCGTCGAAATATGCAATATTGGCGCCGACCGCAGAGCCGGCGCTATACAAGCAATATGAAGCGAACGAATCTAAAAGGATTGAAGGAGGATATCATGGCGCAAGAAGAAATTGGGCAAAGTGAGATGATCGAACGCTACAAGAGAGTTCACACACCCGCCATCAGCGACATTCTAGATCAGAAGGGCCTTTTTCATCAGGTTTTGCCTCCAGCCATTCAGGCTATCGAAAATGGAATGAGGCTCGCTGGCCCTGTTCTTACGGTAAAAGGTACACCTACTGTCATCGACAAATTGGAGTACCTGCAGCTTGCTATGCAGGCCTATAGTTTTGTGGAGCCTGGAACTGTCGTAATATTCGATACTGGGAGCGATCCATCTACGGCGCACTGGGGAGAGATGTTGAGTACGACTACTCAAGCCAAAGGCTGCGGTGGCGCAGTCCTCGATGGTGGAGTACGAGATGTAGATGCCATAAAGCGGCTTGGATTCCCCGTCTTTGCCCGATACCGGACACCAGCCGATATCCGTGGTCGCTGGCGCTATGTGGAAATAAATGAAGATATTCGCGTAGGAGAGACAATCATTCATCCAGGCGATTGGGCAATAGCTGATTCTAATGGAGTAGTCATAGTGCCAAAGGATCTCGCGGCTGAAGTTCTCATCCTCGCCGAAAAAGTCATCGATACAGAGAAGACAATATGGCAGGAACTTAAAGCCGGCGCTTCCCCCATCGAAGTTTTTAAAAAATACGGACGATTCTAGGAGGGTCAAACATGAAGATAGTCGACCTAATTGCCACATCAGTAGGCATACCTCTCTCAATACCCCTCGTCCACGCCTGGGGCTTTCATCCAGGATTTGCCCGTCTCATTGTAGAGCTCGTCTCCGACGAAGGCCTTGTAGGCTTGGGAGAATGTACACTGACACCCAATGGTCAGCAAATAGAAGAAGTTGTGAGATCCTGCAAATCTTTCGTCGTTGGTGAGGATCCTTTCGATCTCGAGAGGCTTCGCTGGAAGATAGCGAATCCCTTCTATGTGCGTATGTTCGGGCCCAATCTTATCAATGCCTTTGCGGCTATCGAATATGCATGCCTCGATCTTCAAGGGCAGTCCATTGGCCGTCCTGTCTATGATTTGCTTGGTGGCAAAATGCGGGATCGGATTCCTGTGTCCGCCTATGTATTCTATGAAGCGCCGAAGGGTCCAGGCCAGCTTCCACCATGGGAGGAAGCCGATGCAAGGATTCTGGAACAATGTGCTGAGCTCATAGAAGTGAAAGGAT
>Ga0208460_10001785_pt1 | contig 12723 bp, 10 predicted proteins | sample AD_STIC10_MetaG_FD_184436 | JGI IMG/M metagenome (GOLD analysis project Ga0208460, IMG submission 184436) | Active sludge microbial communities of municipal wastewater-treating anaerobic digesters from USA - AD_STIC10_MetaG (SPAdes) (version 2) | ecosystem: Engineered > Bioreactor > Anaerobic >... | reverse complement strand
TCCTTGATCGAGGCCATCCTGATCGTCTCCAGATACAGGCGTAGATCGTCCGGCCCTTTGATCTCCTCTCCACTATTTGACGAAAAATCGTATAGGTAATACTCAAAGTGGGGAATAGCTTTTTTCAAAGACCCTTCCATCGTTTCGACCCCTTCGATCCTGTCCGCAAACTGCGTGGACACTCCCCATTTCTCTTTCCCTTGGTACAGTACTATCGGTAAGATCAGCGGTAGTCGTCTGTTCTTTTGTTTCTTTATCTCTTTGTCCCATATCGCAGACATATACCTGAGCAGCTGTACACCTACGTTATAGTCGCTATAGCTCTTGTGTTCCAGTAGAATGTAGACATAGGCTTCTCGGTTTCGAATAGTAGCCCGAAACAACAAATCCGCGTAGAACTCCTTCAGGTCTTGTTCTATGAAGCTGTCCTTTTCCGCCTGTATCGCGCCGACATCGATAGTCTGTAAGACTTCAGGGGGAAGATAGGTCTCTAAGAACGCTTGGGTATTCGCGACATTCCCCAGTACTTCTTTGAAAAACCTATCGTGGGGGTTATAAAACTTCTCCATCCTTGTCCTCCCTACGGGAAATCATTTCACGGGTATTATACACTAATAAAGAGGGAGAGTGTGGTTTTCGTGAGAAAAAAGGCTTGACAGAGCCCAATCCATATGATAGAATAGTTGTAAGGACTATCACTACTACTCTTAGTTCGGAGGGATCCGATGAAAGAGGCGCGTTTACTCGAAGAGATGGGATTGTCACAGAATGAAGCCAAATGTTTCATCGCGCTACTCAAGAAAAGCCCGATGACCGGGTATGAGGTGGCGAAGACGGCCAATGTGACACGAACGATGGTCTATGATGTTCTGAAACGCCTCGAACGCAAGAAGTGCGTGCAGGTGATCGAGGGCAGCCCAAAGCGCTACGCTGCCGTTGACTACAAAGACTTCGTCCGCGCGGCGAGAGAGGAGTGTTCGGGAAAACTCGACGCGTTAGAAAAAGAGTTAGAATCGTTAACAAGCGCCTCACATCGCGAAAACTTCGTCTTTAACCTTTCCGGAAAAGCGGATATGATTTCTGCTTTTAAGAAAGCGATCGATCAAACCCGAGAAGTGATCTATCTGTCCACCTGGGCACAAGAAGCCCGATTGATCGCGGAGCAATTGAAAGCGGCCCATCAACGCGGCGTGAAGTTATACATCTTTTCCTTCTGCAAGCTCCCGTTCGATTTCGGTGTACAGTACACCTACGATCTGGAAGACGCCCACCGTAAATTCCCGAATCGACGTATCACGGGGGTTTTTGATCGTCAACTCCTGATTATGGGCGAAGGCAACGAGAGCATCGAAGAGATCGGGATTTCCACCGAGAACCCTATGCTTATGGAAATGGCCATCGATCAGATGCTGATGGATTTGATCCTACACCGTACGCTCAGCCACTTCGGCTACTTGGAAGGGGTATCTCGCGTCAGCGACTACACCTGCGAAGTCGACCGTTTTTTTACGGATATTGCGATGTACACGGATATCCCGAAACGGTTGGATGAATAACCGACGCCGTTAAGGAGGAAGAGGATGTTTAAAGCGCTCTCTGAGTACAAACCAGATCTGTCGAAAACCCTTACAACCCTGTCGAAGACCTACGATAGCGCCTACAATCGTAAAGGAGGTCACGTGACCTTCCGCGCGCTGCCTCCTTCGGATGTTGCGCTATACTCGGAGTTCGACCTGACCGCCTTCGACTATGAAACGGATATTGATGCCTACGCGAACGCGTTATGTGAAATGTACGCCGCTTCTTTCGACGCGAGAACCCGAATCGATGACAATATGATTCCGGCCGTCACGCCCCTTTTAGGGATAGGCGACTATTCCGCTTTCGTCGCGGGAGAAATCCATTTCCAAAGAGACACGAGCTGGTCAAAACCCGTACTGAACAGCCTTCGAGATGTTAAAACTTTGACTTTGCCGCGATCGGCTCGAGTCCGTGGTACGGACGTTTCCTTCGAATTACGGAAGCATTGCTCATCCGTCTCCGAGAAAGCGGAATACCTTTCACGCGCGGATTCTTCTCGCCGCTTGATTTAGCCGCCGCGCTACGTGGGGAAGCCATATACACGGACTTTTACGAGGACCGTGACGGCCTTTCCGAGCTGCTGGACTTCTGCGCGACCGCGACGATCCGCTTCGCCGAAGATATCTACTCCTTAGTAGACCGCGAATTGGGGCACACCCCTTACGGGTTCTGGTACCTGAGCGGGAACATCAATATGTCGGAAGACATTGCCTGCATGATCTCCGGTAAACTGTATCGAACCCTCTGCGCTCCTCATACCCAGAGGGTGATCGATCATTTCGGAAGAGGGCATATGCACAGTCATTCCCGAGCGATGTACCTGGTTAAAGAGATCTGTTCCCTGCGCCACGTGGTGAACCTGTGGCTCGCTACCGACCCAAACCAGCCCCGCCCCATCGAGCATCTCGAGCGTTTGGTGGCCGACGCGGACGGCGTTTGTCTGGCGATCGATTGCGACTCTTTCCAGGAGATCGAAGCGAACGCGGACATCCTGAAAAGAGGGAATTTTTCTATCTGCCTTCCCGTGAAAGACACGCGGGAGGGCGAGCTTCTGGCAGACCGGTTCAACCGTCTTTTCGAGGACGCCTGAGAGAAGCGGGGGTGATCGATACGAACAAGGTTTGGACGCTTTCTCTTTCCGTTTTTCTTGCGTGTATTGCGTTTTTATGGCTCCCTTCCGTCGCCTTCGCCTCCGAACCGGTGCGGGTATGGTTTAGCCATATCGAAGCGGAAAACGAGACCTTGCGGGCGATCGCCCGGGAGTTCACTTCTGAAACCGGGATTCCGGTGGAAATCATCAGTCGTCGAAGCGTTTTCGACGCTCCCGCCGATCTTGTCAACAACGCCGAGCTGTCGGATAGACCGGACGTGATCTTCATGCAGGCGCCCGATATCGGGGGACTCGTCGCCTCGGGGTATCTGCTCCCCCTGAAGATCGGCCAAGACCTCCGCGGGCGGTTCGCCGAGGTGGCTTTCACCGCCTTCTCCTATCAAGGGAACGTCTACGGGATCGGTTACTCCGTGGACACATCGGGGCTAGTCTACAACAAAGCGCTAATCGCACCGAGCGACCTTCCGAAGACGTGGGAGGACTTTTTCGAAACCGCGTGCGCCCTCACCAAAACGAACGCGGAGAAAAAGGTGATCCAATACGGCGCGCGCCTGAACCCCAAGGATATGTGGTTCAATTATCCGATCATCCGTGAATACGGAGGATACTACTACGGGACCTTGCCAAACGGCTCCTACAACGCTTACGACATTGGGCTAGACTGCCAATCTATGCTGGGGTATGTTGAGCGGATGAAGTGCGCGATGAACGAAAACCTGACCATTTCGAACCCTAACCACACCGAAAGTCACATCTCCCACGACTTCGCCTGTGGAAAGGTCGCCATGATCCTATACGGTCTATGGAATGCTCAGATCTATCAGAATATGGGCGTCGACTACGGAATCGCGCCGCTCCCCCGACACCGTGACGGTTCTGTTTCCCGGCCCTTGTCCACGGTGCAGGGATTCGTGATCAACCGTTTCTCACTTCAACCGGAGGCAGCGTGGGCGTTTTTGAACTATATGTCGCGGGATGAGAACCAACAGCGTTTGATCGAGTCCGGAAACAGAGGCCCGCAAAAAACCGGAGAACGCAACCCCGCCAACATCGCGGTGATGTCGAGCACCTATATCCAATCCGATGAGATACTCTCCTCCTTATGTCAGATCGGTAAACAGAGCGAGCCTTTCCCGAACATTCCGGAAGGCCCAATCTGGTACAACTACACCCCAACCGCCTTCCGTACGATCTTCTTCGGAGACCAAAAGGAGCGGGAAGTCGATCCGGAGCAACATCTGTGCATGCTGGCTGACAGAATCCGCGCGGATGTGGCGGCCATGAACGAAAGGGCCGATCCCCTACTGCTTCCCGACTGGCTTTGGGTTTGGGTTCTCTGCGCCTTCTCGGGCGGAGTTGGCCTCTGGCTTTTTATTCGACGGAAAAGGCCTCGATCGCGGTATCGTGAACGACCGAGCAAGAAAGAGACCCTGCTCGCCTGGTTGTTGCTGACCCCGTTGATCCTTTTGGTGGCCTTCTTCTATCTCTATCCAATCGGGCACAACGTCTACCTTTCACTCACCGATTACAGCGGGATCAACCTGCGCGATTATCGCGTGGTTGGTCTGACCAACTACCGCTACCTTTTCACGGCGCAAATCGCGGGGCTTGTCTCATTAACGCTCTGGACGATAGGCTTCGCAGTGTCGGTGATCGGCCTTTCGTTCCTGCTCGCCACCCTTTTCGCCACGCTCCTCGAACGGATCCGTTTTTCTCTTTCGAGGGTTTACCGGGTGATCTTCATCCTGCCCTGGGTGATCCCGGCGGTCATCACCCTGCTGATGTGGCAGGGGCTGCTCGAAACCGAGGGCGGATTGGTCAACCAGCTGCTTGGCGCTTTCGGTCTACCGGCCGTTCCCTGGCTCTCTCATCCCATATGGGCGAGGGTCAGCGTCGTGTTGGTGATGACTTGGTTCTCTTTCCCGTACTTCATGGTGATCGTCCAGGGACTATTGAAAACGATCCCTCAGAGCTTCTACGATGTGGCGCGGATCGAAGGGGCCAATGCCTACCGTGTATTCACCGGGATCACCCTTCCCTGGGTGTTTCGGGCGATGCTACCCATGCTGATCATGGGTTTAGTTATGCAATTCAACCAGTTCGGCGTTTATCTGTTGACACAAGGGGGACCGGCGGGCGACACACTTGGTGCCCCGGGCGCCACCGATCTATTGATCACCTATGTCTTCAACACCGCCTTCAATACGAAACGGTACGCGTTGGCCGCCTCCTATTCCGTCATCATCTTTCTCTTCGTGGGCGGGTTGGCGTTGGGAACGATGATCTTGAGGAAGGCCGCTACGCGCGCCTGACGGAAAAACTCGTGGAGGGAGGTTGGCGATGAAGCGGAAAGAGAGGCTAAGGGCGGGGGTTATTCACTTTCTTCTAATCCTGTTAGCCATTGTGACGCTGACGCCGTTCGTGCACATCGCGTTGATCGCTTTCGGTGAAAACGTGGTTGGAACCGGAGTCGCGGTCCCTCGCTCCTTCACGTTGCGTCATTTTTCCCTTTTGCTGAGCGAAACCCATTTTCTCAGATGGATGCTCAATTCCTTTCTCATTGCGGTAGCGACCGTGGGGGTCGCCGTCGTGCTGGTGTCTATCTCCGTCTATGCCCTTTCTCGCCTGCGGTTTTACGGACGCGAACACCTCTTTCGCGCCATCCTACTGATCCAAGTCTTCCCGCTTACCCTGGCGATGGTTTCGATCTTTCGGATTTTTGCCGCGATGGGACTTTTGAATCGTATGGCCGGGTTGATCGTCGTGAATGCGGTGTTGGCTTCCACCGGGTTGATCCTCGTTGCCAAAGGGTACTTCGATACCATCCCGATGGACATCGATGAAGCGGCCAAAATCGACGGGGCTTCCCGGTTGACCATACTGTGGAAAATCAACCTTCCGCTTGCCAAGCCGATGATGATGATCGTGGCCATTCAAAGCTTCGTCATCGCGTATAACGAATACGTGCTTTCCAGCACGGTGATGACGCAGGGCCTGGATCGTATGCCGTTGGCGGTGGGGCTTCAGAGCATGATCGTGGGGCAGTATGGAACCAATTGGAGCCTGTATTGCGCGGGCGCGATCATCGGAAGCGCGCCGATGCTCATCATCTTCTACAGCTTGCAAAAATACTTCATCGGAGGACTCACGGAAGGGAGTGTGAAATCATAAACCGAAGCGCGGTCTTTCATCTTCCCGAGCACGTATACGCCTATCCGACGCGTCCCGACACCCTGGTTGTCCGATACGCCTATCCGACGCGTCCCGACACCCTGGTTGTCCGACTCAAGACAGCCCGAAGAGATATCCGAAAGGCTGTGGTGCTATACAAAAACATCTACGATCACCATTCCCTTCCCTATGAAAAGGACATGGCGCTCGTGGGCCGAAGCGAGGATAGCGATTGGTTTGAAACGGAGATCGCCCTCAGTGAAAAACGGTTCAAATACTACTTCAAATTGGATGATGGGCGGGAGGTCACGTATTTTTGCGCGTCGGGGTTTTTGAATGATCCTGAGGAGACCGACTCCTTTTTCTATCCCTACATCAACGGATGCGACCTCTTGGATCTTCCAGAATGGGCTCGAGGGGAGATCATCTACCAGGTGTGGATCGACCGTTTTTTCGACGGTGATCCTCGAAACAACCCCCCCGAAGTGAAGCCCTTCGACGCCTTACCGGACAGAAACACCTATTACGGGGGAGATTTCGCTGGAATCATAAAAAAACTCGACTACCTGGCGGAGATGGGGGTCAGAATCCTCTATCTCAGCCCGCTATTTCTATCCGGAAGCTACCACAAGTACGATGTGATCGATTACACGAAAGTGGAGTCCATTTACGGTGGAGAAGAGGGGCTCGTGGCTCTCGTTCAAGCCGCGCACGCCAAAGGGATGCGGATCGTTTTAGACGCGGTTTTTAATCATTGCAGCGATCAACACGTATTCTTCCAGGATGTTTTAAGGAACCAAAGCCAATCTCAGTATGCGGAGTGGTTCACGATCCATCGTTTTCCCATAGAGGACCGGACACGAGACTACGACAGCTTTGGCGGATTGATCCCCTCCATGCCCCGCTTCAATACGGATCACCCTGATGTGATCGACTATCTTGTCGGGATCGCCGAAGACTGGACGAAAAGGCTGGGGATCGACGGTTGGCGATTGGATGTGGCGGACGAAGTCTCCCATGCCCTTTGGAAAGCCTTTCGCCGTAGGCTTCGGCGTGTGAAGAACGACCTACTGATCATCGGCGAAATCTGGAATCAGGCCGGCCGTTGGCTGTTGGGCGACGAGATGGATACGGTGACCAACTACCCGTTTATGAAGTGGTTGCGGAACTTCGCGCGCGGAGAGATCGATGCGAACCGTTTTTGGCAGAGGATGAGCGCGAACGCGATGCTCTACAAAACTCCGATTCACGATTATCTCGTCAATCTCGTCGGCAGCCACGACACCGTGCGGAACCGCCGTTTCGTCGGGGATGAGACGATCCACGAGCTGATGCTGATGACGATGTTGTGTTTTTCCGGGATGCCTTTGATCTATTACGGCGACGAAAGGGCGATGGACGGGGGTGAGGACCCCGACAACCGACGGGCGATGCAGTGGGACTATAACCCATCCTTCCGTGACAGAATCGCGGCCCTTGGGAGAATACGCGCTCAATCCGACGTGTTGAAGAAAGGGAAACTGATTCCGTTCGCCTTATCCGACCGGGCGCTGGCTTTCGCGCGAGTCCTGCGCGATAAGCGCTTCCTGGCTGTGGCCAACTTCGACACGCTTCCGACGAACCGGATACAGGTGGACAGGAAACCGACGCTTCTCTTTGGGCGGGCGCAAACCGAATGGAACGGTGTGATTGTGCCTGGGCGGTCTTTCGCCTTGTTTGAAGAACATACGTAATCTTTTTCGCCTACAATAAAAGGGAGGGAAGAACAATGACGCATTATCGATGGTTTAAAGCAATGATTGTGATCGTGTTGTTGGTAAACGCCGTGTTTATGTTCGCTGCGAGTCCGCGATATTTTCTCGGGACCAGCGCAAACGGGTATCAGGTACCAAAAGATGGAGGGTTGGAGTTAATGCCGATCCCCGGACGAGACGGATGGTATACTATCACGATTGACTTCAATGAGGACAATCGAGACCCTATGTATGACGGGCACTATTACAAGGTTACCGATGGCACGTGGAGTGCGAGCGGATCCTGGGGAACGGACCACTATGCCTTCCAGCCCGCTCCGGTTATGATCACACCCGACGGTCAGGTGGCCGGGCTGGGCTCTATTTACATCAAAGAGAACACCGTGCTCACGATCCTTTTCGACTCGAATACCAAAACGATCTATGACAACGCGATCCAGGTGTTTCCCACGCCGCGTATATACGGCAGTTTTAACAGCGCGATGGGCAGAGGCTCCGATTGGAGTATGAAAGACGGAGAGGCGCTCGAATTGGCCGATATCTACGGGGACGGGACCTATCACGGGTTCTATACCCTCCCAGCCTTCACAGGGGAAGGCGACGGATACATGATGGCGACGGTGCTTTCCACACGGTTCGAACCCGCTTGGACCATTTTCGGCGCTTACGAGCAATACGTGTTCGACGGGACGGCGGGGGGAATGGGGAAGGTCAGTTACCTGAAACCGGCGGAAGAAACCACCTACGTGTTCACGTTTGATCCAAAAACGAAAGTCACGGAAGTCAGCCCCGTTTTCGCAGGAGAGATCGTCGCGCTTCCGGGGCCGACGGTGTACGGGGACTTCAACGGGTGGGTTGTCTTCGGAGAAAACGCCCTCGTCTTTCAAAAGACCGAAGATGTGGGAAAGTACCGCCTTACCTTGACCTTGCCCGCGTATAAGGGTGAGGGAGAGGGGTATATGATCCTCGTCGCCTTATCCAAAAAGTTTTACGACGATCAATGGGGGAAACGATGGGGTGTGGAGGAGCAGTACAAGCTGGACGGCGCTCCAGCGGGGTTCGGTCAAGCCAGTTTCCTAAAACCCGATCGGGAGACCGTCTACACGTTAACCTATGACGCCGCTACACACGTGACGAGCGTATCCCAATAACCAGGGCGAACCGGTTGCGGAAGGCTTTCGCGACCGGTTACCCTTTCGAAGGAGACAGAATGATGTTTCGAAGAGCGGATCGCGAACCCGACTTTGAAAACCTGAGGTTGGTTCTGCAAAAGAAAGCGCCCCCGAGGGCGGTGTTATTTGAGTTTTTGATCGGAGAACACAAAGAAAAGAAACTGACGGGGGCGGAGTATCGGACTGACACGGAGTTCGACCGTGTCGTGACGACGATCAAAGCCTTCGACTCGGGGGGATACGATTTCGCTCCGATTATCGTGCGCGGTTTGAGTTTCGAGCGCAAAACCCACTTTGTCAGCCACGCGCAGACGAAGTCTCTGAACGAAGGAAGCGTGATCGTCGATCGCAGGTCCTTCGAAAACTACACATGGCCGGAAATAGCGAACTGCGATTTTTCCATCATCACCGAAGCCGCCGCTTACCTGCATCCGAAAGCGAAGCTCATCCCATTTTCTCACGATGGCATTTTGGAAAACGTGATCGGCATCGTCGGCTACGAACGCCTGTGCCTGATGCTTTACGAAGACAAAACCCTGGTTTCGGAGATCTTCGCCGAGGTGGGGAAGAGGATCCTGTCCTACTTTCAGGCCTGTCTGCCCTATCCCGAAGTGGGTGCCGTGATCCTCAACGACGACTGGGGATTTAACACCCACACGCTGATCTCCCCGAGGGACTTGCGCCAACACGTCTTTCCGTGGTACAAGCGTATCGTCGCTATGGCCCACGATTACGGCAAGTGCGCGATCCTACACTCCTGCGGTAAGTACGACGCGATCCTCGAGGACATTTTCGATATGGGGTTTGACGCCAGGCACTCTTACGAGGACGGGATCACTCCGGTGGAGAAGGCCTATGACGCGTTGAAAGGGCGGCTCGCGGTCCTTGGGGGGATAGATGTGGGGTTCCTGGCTCGAGAGAGCGCCGAAGCGGTGTACGAACGATCCACGCGGATGTTACGCCGAGCGGCGGCCTTAGGGGGATATGCGTTGGGAAGCGGTAATTCCGTTCCGGACTATATTCCGGATGAGAACTATCTGGCGATGCTGCAAGCCGCTTTTGATTGGGAAAAACAGGAAGGAGGACGCGTATGACGCTTCTCGAAGAATTGAAGAACGCGATTATAAACGTGGAACCAAAAAAAGCCGAAGAGACAACGCACCTGCTGCTGAATCAGGGTGTTGGCGCCGCAGATATCTTGAATCAGGCGCTGATTCCGGGGATGGACGAAGTGGGGCGGCTGTTTAAAGAAGGAGAATACTATGTGCCTGAGGTCCTCGTGGCCGCCAAAGCGATGAACGCGACACTGAACCTTATAGAGCCGCTTCTCATTCAGGGCGATGTGCCGCGTAGAGGCAAGATCGTGATAGGGACGGTCGAGGGAGACCTTCACGACATCGGGAAAAACTTGGTGAGTATGATGTGGAAGGGCGCCGGATACACGATCGTCGACCTCGGGGTCGATGTCACACCAGAACGGTTCGTGGAAGCGGTTCGTCAGGAAAAACCCGATTACCTCGCCATTTCGGCGCTATTGACCAGCACGATGCTCCACATCCCTGCCGTGATTCAAGCGCTGCAGGCGGCAGGGCTGCGCGATGACGTAAAAGTGTTGGTAGGAGGGGCCCCCTTATCACAACCCTTTGCGAATGAGATCGGCGCGGATGGATACGCCGCCGATGCGACGGACGCGGTGAGCTTGGTCCGACGGATCGATCTCGAGGAAACGGGAACGTGAGCGCGATGAAAGAGGTTTTGATACAGACTCTTCAGGGCAAAAAAGCAGAGCGCACCCCTTGGGTCCCGTTTGTGGGGGTGCACGGGGGATACCTGATCGGCGAGAACGCGAGAAGCTATCTGCGTTCGGACGAAACGCTATATAAGGGCCTTCGGGAGGCGATTATTCGTTACCAACCCGACGGCATTCCGATCGTCTTCGATCTCCAGCTCGAGGCGGAGATCTTGGGATGCGATCTGCGATGGGCGGCGGACGGCCCCCCATGCGTGATCTCTCACCCTTTGGAGAACAGGTCTTTCGAACGCTTGCCCCTGCCGACAGCGCGCAGCGGACGGATCCCGCTCATTATGAAAACGGTGGATCGTCTAAAAGCCAAACACCCCGAGGTCGCGCTTCTGGGGTTGATCACGGGGCCATTGACGCTGGCCACTCATTTGAAGGGCACCGAGCTGTTGACTCAGATGATCCTCGAACCCGACGCGGTCGAGGTGGTGATCGCATTTTGTATAGAGGTTGCAGAGATCATGGCGAGCCTGTATGCGGAGAAAGGCGTGGAATTGATCGCGGTCGTCGACCCGATGATCTCCCAGATCGCCCCGCGAACGTTCAAGCGGTTTTTACTCGATCCGTACCAGCGTCTGTTTGAACGCATCCGAAGTATGGGCAGCCTTTCCGCCTCCTTCGTATGCGGAGACGCCCGAAAGAACCTTTCGGTCATCAGCGAAACCAAGCCGGATAGCCTTTTCGTGGATGAGAACGTACCTCTGGCGCAACTCAGGGATTGCGCGAAGGCCGCGGGCATCTCTTTCGGGGGGAATATTCCCCTCGCTCAAGTGCTCTTTTCGGGCTCACCGGAGAAATGCCAGCTTTCCGCGGCAAAGTGCATCTACGAATCCGGAGGAAGGGGCCACATCCTCGCCCCCGGATGCGACCTCTTGTACGCGACACCGGAACGAAACCTGGCGGCGATCGGAGAAATGGTTCACGCTGTGAGCTATCGCGAAACGGGCGCCCTCATCGCCTCTTTGTCCGCAAAACTTCCTCAGGAGCGGATGGAGCCCTACGAGCTGCCGGATTACCAAAATCGAACGACCCTGACGATCGATATCATCACACTAAATTCCAGGAGCTGCGCGGCCTGTCAATATATGGTCGAAGCGGTCAGCGCGCTGATCGAGGATTTCCCGAACTTGCCGATCGTATGGCGCGAACATAGCCTGATGGAAAAACAGACGCTCCCGATGATCAAGGCCTTCGATGTGAAAGGAATCCCGGCGATCGTCATCGACGGAGAGGTGACCTTCGAAAGCGTCACCCCCGCTCGCGAAGAGCTGCTCGAGCGAATCAAGCGCGCGTTGAAACGCCATCCCCGCATACCGCCCCAGTTTTAGGTGTACTATCCGTTATGGACAAGACTTTCGATGTCCTCTATAAAACGCGCCTTTTCAAAACGAGTTCGGAGGAAACGCTTTACGAAACCCTACGAAGGCACGGGGTCTACGTGCAATCCGCTTGCGGTGGAACCGGGCGTTGCGGGAAATGCAGAATCCGTGTCCAAGGGACCCTGAGCGAACCGGATGACACCGAGAAATCCATCTTAGGGGAAGGCGAGCTCGAACGCGGAATTCGCTTGGCCTGCCGGGCGAAAGCGCGCGGCGATCTGCGGATTTTGGAGATCGATTCTCTGGAATCGGACGCTTTCGCGCTCTCCGAGCCTTTCAGCGCATCCGAGCGGCAGAGGATAGAAGGGTGCGAATCGCGGATTCAGCTGCTCGAACGAACGTGGCCGGAGGAAACGGAGGCCGCCTCCGATATGGAGTGGCTTTTTCAAGACCTCGGGCAGGAAGCGCCGCGGTCGTCGCTTTTTATAGAGGACCTCTCTCCGGTGTTGGCTGCCTCCCTCTCTCGGAAGCTGCCCGATCTGCTTCGGTTTCCTCGATTCACCGAGATCCGCTTGGATGGCCAGCTCAGGGGCTTTCTCACAGAGGCGGAAGCGCTAAACCCCCATTACTATATCGCTGTCGATATTGGCACGACCACGTTAACGCTCTTTCTCCTCGACACAAATGGCAAGTGGAAAGGCGGGCTCACCGCGAAGAACCCTCAGATTCCGTTCGGAACCGACGTGATCGCGCGGATCAACCATGCCCGAACGCCAGGAGGTTTGGAAGAGCTGAGAACGCGGCTGACGACCAA
>Ga0208460_10001767_pt1 | contig 12801 bp, 8 predicted proteins | sample AD_STIC10_MetaG_FD_184436 | JGI IMG/M metagenome (GOLD analysis project Ga0208460, IMG submission 184436) | Active sludge microbial communities of municipal wastewater-treating anaerobic digesters from USA - AD_STIC10_MetaG (SPAdes) (version 2) | ecosystem: Engineered > Bioreactor > Anaerobic >... | reverse complement strand
CCGGCGGGTCTTCCGCCGCCCCCGCAACCGCTTGCAGCACGCCCGCCCGACGCAGCGTGCGCAATGCCAGGAGTGCCCGGCCGTGACCGACAACATCCCCTCCAGCGCCCGCGCCGCAGCGGCCCTAGATGCCGCCGCCGCCCTTCCGCCGACCGCGCGCAGCACCGTCCGCCACGCCATCGACGCCGCTTGGCGCACGCCCGAGCCGGAGTGCGTGCCCGCGCTCGTCGAGGCCGCCCGCCTCCCCGCGGCCCTGCGCGAACCCGTGCGCGCCCTCGCCCACGACCTCGTCGTCGGCCTGCGCGCCACGCGCACGCGCTCGTCCGGCGTCGACGCCCTGATGAAGGAGTTCTCGCTCTCCAGCCAGGAAGGCGTGGCGCTGATGTGCCTGGCCGAGGCCCTGCTGCGCGTGCCCGACAAGGCCACCGCCGACCGCCTGATCCGCGACAAGCTCGCCGACGGCGACTGGCGCGCACACATCGGCAACAGCCCCTCGCTGTTCGTCAACGCTGCCACCTGGGGCCTGCTGATCACCGGCCGGCTGGTGTCGACCAGCAGCGAACAAGGCCTGTCCTCCGCGCTCACCCGCCTGGTGGCGCGCGGCGGCGAGCCGCTGATCCGCAAGGGCATGGACCTGGCGATGCGCATGCTCGGCGAGCAGTTCGTCACCGGGCGCGACATCGACGAGGCCCTCGAGCGCGGCCGCGAGCACGAGAACAAGGGTTACCGCTACTCCTTCGACATGCTCGGCGAGGCGGCGATGACGGCAAGCGACGCAGAGCGCTATTTCCGCGACTACGAGCGCGCCATCCAGGCCATCGGCGTCGCCTCCCGGGGCCGCGGCGTGGTCGACGGCAACGGCATCTCGGTCAAGCTCTCGGCCCTGCATCCGCGCTACACCTGGTCGCAGCGCGAGCGCGTGCTGGCCGAGCTGCTGCCGAAGTTGAAGACCCTGTGCCTGCAGGCCAGGCGCCACGACATCGGGCTGAACATCGACGCCGAGGAGGCCGACCGCCTCGACCTCTCGCTCGACCTGCTCGAGGCGCTCGCCACCGACGACGCGCTCGCCGGCTGGACGGGACTGGGCTTCGTGGTCCAGGCCTACCAGAAGCGCGCCCCCCACGTGCTCGACTTCGTCATCGACCTCGCGCGCCGCAGCGGCCAGCGCATGATGGTGCGCCTGGTCAAGGGCGCGTACTGGGACGCCGAGATCAAGCGCGCGCAGATCGACGGGCTGGCCGGCTACCCGGTGTACTCGCGCAAGGTGTACACCGATGTGTCCTACCTCGCCTGCGCGAAGAAGCTGCTCGCCGCACGCGACGTCATCTACCCGCAGTTCGCCACCCACAACGCACATTCGCTGGCGGCGATCTTCCACCTCGCCGCCGCCGACGGCCGCGCATGGCAGCCGGGCGACTACGAGTTCCAGTGTCTGCACGGCATGGGCGAGCCGCTCTACGACCAGATCGTCGGCCGCGCCGACCGTCACCGCCTGGTGCGCATCTACGCCCCGGTGGGCAGCCACGAGACCCTGCTCGCCTATCTGGTGCGCCGCCTGCTCGAGAACGGCGCCAACACCAGCTTCGTGAACCGCATCGTCGACGAGCGCGTGCCGGTGGAGGAGCTGATTGCCGACCCGGTCGAGCAGGCCGCCCCGCTCGCCGGCGCGCCGCATCCGAAGATTGCGCTGCCCGCCGAGCTGTTCGGTGGCCTGCGCACCAACTCCGCCGGCATCGACCTCGCCAGCGAGCCGGTGCGCGCCCGAATCGCCGCGGCGCTGGCCAACTCGCGCACCACGCCCTTCGCGGCCGGTCCGATCGTCGCCGGCCGCAGCGCGGTGCCCGCGGACGTGACCCCGGTCTCCAACCCGGCCGACCGCGGCGAGCTCGTCGGCGGCGTCGCCGAAGCGACGACCGACGACCTCGAGCACGCGCTCGCCGCCGCCAGTGCGGCCGCAGCCGACTGGGCCGCCACCCCGGCTGCGGCGCGCAGCGAACGCCTGGAGCGCGCCGCGGCGCTGTTCGAACGCGAGGCCGACACCCTGCTCGCGCTTGCAGTGCGCGAAGCCGGCAAGTCGTGGGCCAACGCGGTGGCCGAGCTGCGCGAGGCGGTCGACTTCCTGCGCTACTACGCCCAGCAGGCGCGTGGCTTCGACCCTGCCAGCCACGTGGCGCTCGGTCCGGTGCTGTGCATCAGCCCGTGGAACTTCCCGCTGGCGATTTTCGGCGGCCAGGTCGCCGCCGCGCTCGCCGCCGGCAATCCGGTGCTCGCCAAGCCGGCCGAGCAGACCCCGCTGATCGCCGCCCATGCAGTGCGCCTGCTGCACGAGGCCGGCATCCCGGCTGCAGCGCTGCAGTTGCTGCCCGGCCGCGGCGAGACCGTCGGCGCCGCGCTGGTGGCCGATGCGCGCGTGCGTGGGGTGATGTTCACCGGCTCCACCGAGGTCGCCGCGCTGATCAACCGCAGCCTCGCCGCGCGTGGCGGCAAGGTGCCGCTGATCGCCGAGACCGGCGGCCAGAACGCGATGATCGTGGACTCCACCGCACTCCCCGAGCAGGTGGTGACGGACGTCCTCGCCTCCGCCTTCGACTCCGCCGGCCAGCGCTGCTCGGCGCTGCGCGTGCTGTGCCTGCAGCAGGACATCGCCGACGACGTCCTCCACATGCTGCAGGGCGCGCTCGCCGAACTGCGCCTGGGCAATCCGGCGGACGTGCGCGTGGACATCGGCCCGGTCATCGACGCCGGGTCGCGCGACGGTCTCGAGGCCCACGTCGCCGCGATGCTTGCCAAGGGCGCCCGCATCACCCGCCTGCCGCTGCCCGCCGCATGCGCGCACGGCACCTTCGTCGCGCCGTCGATCATCGAGATCGGTGCCCTGAGCGAACTGGGCCGCGAGCAGTTCGGCCCCATCCTGCACGTGCTGCGCTACCGCGCGTCCGAATTGGACAGCCTGATCGACGCGATCGACGCCAGCGGCTACGGCCTCACCATGGGGGTGCACACCCGCATCGACGAGACCGTGGAGCGCGTCGCCGCGCGCGCGCACGTCGGCAACCTGTATGTGAACCGCAACATCATCGGCGCGGTGGTGGGCGTGCAGCCCTTCGGCGGCGAGGGCCTGTCCGGCACCGGCCCGAAGGCGGGCGGACCGCTCTACCTGCACCGGCTGCTTGCGCGTACGCCCGGCCCGGTGCTGGCCGATGGCGCGCTCGCGGTGACCGACAGCGACGAAACCCGCGCCGCGGATGCCGCGTTCTCCGGCTTCCTGGAATGGCTGGACGGCGCCGGCCGCGGCCTGCTCGAGGGCGACGAGCTCGCCGCGCTACGCGACCGCGCCGACGCCTGCCGTGCGCGCCGTATTGCTGGCCTGCGCCTGGCGCTGCCCGGCCCCACCGGCGAGGACGACAGCCTGCGCTTCACCGCGCGCGGCACCATCGCCGGCGTGGCGGACAGCGCGGCCGCCGTGCTGCATCAGGTGATGGCGGCGCTCGCCAGCGGCAATCGCCTGCTGCTCGCCGACCGCGCCGCCGCACGCACGGTGCAGGCCGCGCTCCCCGAGGCGCTGCGCGCATACGTCGCGGTGGATGCCGCCTGGTTCGACAAGGCGCTCGGCGCGGTGCTGTTCGACGGCAGCGACGCCGAGGCCGACGCGCTGCAGGTGCGCGTCGCCGGGCGCAGCGGCCCGATCCTGCAGCTGCTGCAGCCCTGCCCCGACTACGACCTCGGCCGCCTGGTGCACGAACGCACCCTGTCGATCAACACCGCCGCCGCGGGTGGCAACGCCAGCCTGATGGCGATGGGGGCATGAGTGTGCGCGATTCGCGCCCGCACCGCGGCAGCGCTGGCAACCCGGCGAGGAGTGGACCTGCCCGCAGGAGCGACGCAAGTCGCGATCTTCAGCGCACGGAATCCGGCGCGGCGCCATCGGAGCCGCTGCATTCGCGACTTGTGTCGCTCCTACGGAAAACCAACGCACTTCCGGATGCCCCCGGAGGGGTGCTGGATGACAACGAACCTGCGCGGTAGTCGCAGCTAGGGCCATCACGGATGGCAATTTTGAAAAATTCGCTTACCTTTGCCGGACGCAGATGGCCCCATTTGGCGCCGTCTGCCCCGTCCAAGGCCCAAAACCACAACCACGAAGGAGACGTTTCATGAAAAAGACCCTGCTCGCCACCGCCGTCCTCGCACTCGGCGGCTTTTCGAATGCCGCCCTGGCCGACCTCGCGGTCGCCATCGCCGGTCCGATGACCGGCCAGTACGCCTCCGCCGGCGACCAGATCCGCAAGGGCGCGGAGATGGCCATCGCCGACATCAACGCCCGCGGCGGCGTGCTCGGCCAGAAACTGAAGCTCGAGGTCGGCGACGACGCCTGCGACCCGAAGCAGGCGGTGTCGGTCGCCAACACCATGGTCAACAAGGGCATCGTGTTCATGCACGGCCACTGGTGCTCGAGCTCGACGATCCCGGCCTCCGAGGTCTATGTCGAGGCCGACATCCCGATGGCCACGGTGTCGACCAATCCGCAGGTGACCGAGCGCGGCCTGAAGAACATCTTCCGCATCATGGGTCGCGACGACCAGCAGGGCCTGGTGGCCGGCGGCTACATCGCCGACCACTTCAAGGGCAAGAAGGTCGCCGTGGTCGACGACAAGAGCGCCTACGGCAAGGGGCTCGCCGACGAGATGGCCAAGGCGATGGAAGGCAAGGGCCTGAAGCCCGCGCTGCGCGAATCCATCACCGCCGGCGAGAAGGACTACTCTGGCATCGTCACCAAGCTCAAGCAGGCCGGCGTCGAGGTCATGGCCTACGGCGGCTACCACACCGAGGTCGCGCTGATCCTGCGCCAGGCCCAGGCCGCCGGCCTGCAGCTCACCGTGATGGGCGGCGACACGATGACCAACTCCGAGCTCGTCACCGCCGCCGGCCCGGCCGCCGACAACGTGATGTTCACGTTCTCGCCCGACGCGCGCAAGAACCCGGACGCCGCGCCGGTGGTGGAGAAGTTCCGCGCCGCCAAGACCGAGCCCGAAGGCTACGTGCTCTACGCCTACGCCGCGATGCAGCTCTTCGAGCAGGCCGCCACCACGGCCAAGAGCACCAAGTACGCCGACCTCGAGAAGGCGATGCGCGGCGGCAGCTTCAAGACCGTGATCGGAGATCTCGCCTTCGACGCCAAGGGCGACCAGAAGGCGCCGGGCTTCGTGGTCTATCGCTGGCAGGGCGGCAAGTACGACTACGCGAAGTAAGTCGCAAGCCCGTCCCACCCGAGTCTTCGGCGCCGCAATCGCGGCGCCGGTGTCCGTGCCCCCGTCGGCCAACAAGGAGACAGGGGGCCGGCGACGGGTTGCGAGCGACGACTTCCGATCCAGCGCTTGATCGCGGCTTGCGCCGCGCCTACAGGGACGCGGCCCCGAGCGGGATCCGCGCCATCCGCACCGCCACAGCAGGAGACATCGTGGCCTATGCACTCCAGCAACTGATCAACGGGCTCACGCTCGGCGCCATGTACGGCCTGATCGCCATCGGCTACACGATGGTGTACGGCATCATCGGCATGATCAACTTCGCCCATGGCGACATCTTCATGGTGAGCGCCTTCATCGCGGTCACCGCCTTCACCATCCTCGCCGCGGCCGACGTCACCTCGATCCCGCTCGCGCTCACCTTCGTGCTGATCGTGTCGATCTTCTTCACTTCGGCCTACGGCTGGGCGGTCGAGCGCACCGCCTATCGCCCGCTGCGCGGCTCGACCCGGCTGGCGCCGCTCATTTCCGCGATCGGCATGTCGATCTTCCTGCAGAACAGCGTGCAGCTCACCCAGGGCGCACGCGTGAAGCCGATCCCGCCGGTGCTCGAAGGCGGCATCGTGCTGTGGGAGGCGCCGGGCTTCACGGTTCAGATCGGCTGGAGCCAGATGCTGATCATCGTCACCACGGTGATCCTGATGAGCGCCTTCACCTGGATGATCACGCAGACCCCCTTCGGTCGCCAGCAGCGCGCCTGCGAGCAGGACCGCACCATGGCCGCGCTGCTCGGGGTCAACGTCGACCGCACCATCTCCTACACCTTCATGCTCGGCGCGGCGCTCGCCGCGGTCGCCGGGGTGATGGTCACGGTGTATTACGGCGTGGTGGACTTCTTCATCGGCTTCCTCGCCGGCATCAAGGCCTTCACCGCCGCGGTGCTGGGCGGCATCGGCTCGCTGCCGGGGGCAATGCTCGGGGGCCTGCTGATCGGCTTGATCGAATCCTTCTGGGCCGCCTACCTGTGGGCGGAATACAAGGACGTCGCCACCTTCGGCATCCTGTGCCTGGTGCTGATGTTGCGCCCCTCCGGCCTGCTCGGCCGGCCTGAAGTGGAGAAGGTCTGATGAGCGCCGTCGTCTTTGCGCGTCACGCGATGACGCCGGCCGAGCGTCTGCGCGACGCCGGCTGGGTGGCCTTCGTCGGCCTCATCCTGGGCATCCCGCTGGTCGGCCTCACCACGGTGGACGTGGGCGGCCGGCTGGGCGTGGAGACCCGCTTCGGCCTGCTCGCCGCAGCCGTGGCCGCGGTGTTCGCCGGCCGCCTGCTGCTGCGCTGGGCGATCGACCAGGCGCGCAACCGCAAGCAGGAACGCGACCGCGCCAGCACCGCCACCGCCGCCGACCGCGCCCATGGCGCGCAGCGCGTGGTGAACGTGCTCGGCTGGGTGGCGCTCGGCGCCTCGATCGCGCTGCCGATCGTGTTCTCCGACAACCGCTACGTGGTCGACACCGCCACCACGGTGCTGATCTACGTGATGCTGGGTTGGGGCCTCAACGTGGTCGTCGGCCTCGCCGGCCTGCTCGACCTCGGCTACGTCGCCTTCTACGCGGTGGGCGCCTATTCCTACGCGCTGCTGTCGACCCAGTTCGGCTGGAGCTTCTGGGAGGCGCTGCCGGTATCGGGCGCGCTCGCCGCCAGCTTCGGGATCCTGCTCGGCTACCCGATCCTGCGCCTGCGCGGCGACTACCTGGCGATCGTCACGCTGGGCTTCGGCGAGATCATCCGCATCATCCTGGTGAATTGGACCGAATTCTCCAACGGCCCCAACGGCATCAGCTCGATCCCGCGCCCGAGCTTCTTCGGCCTCGATTTCACGCGCAGCGCGCCGGAAGGCGGGCAGACCTTCGCCGGCTTCTTCGGCCTCGAATTCTCGCCGATGCACCGCCTGATCTTCCTCTACTACCTGATCCTGGTGCTGGCCCTGCTGACCCACGCCTTCGTGTCGCGCCTGCGCAAGCTGCCGGTGGGGCGCGCCTGGGAGGCGCTGCGCGAGGACGAGATCGCCTGCCAGGCGATGGGCATGAACACCACCAACATCAAGCTCTCGGCCTTCGCCATCGGTGCCATGCTGGGCGGCTTCGCCGGGGTGTTCTTCGCCGCGCGCCAGGGCTTCATCTCGCCCGAGAGCTTCACCTTCACCGAGTCGGCGATCATCCTCGCCATCGTCGTGCTCGGTGGCATGGGCTCGCAGATGGGCGTGGTGCTGGCGGCCACGCTGCTGGTGCTGATCCCCGAGTTCGGACGCAACTTCGCCGAGTACCGCATGTTGCTGTTCGGCCTGGCGATGGTGCTGATCATGGTGTGGCGCCCGGGCGGCCTGCTGTCGCACCGCGAACCGACGGTGCACCTGAACGCGTCGGGCAAGACTGCCGCGACGAAGGAGGCTGCGCGATGAACACGCCCGCAACCCTGCTGTCGGTGCGCAACCTGACCATGCGCTTCGGCGGCCTGACCGCCATCGACGACCTCTCGCTGGAAGTGCCGGCCGGCAAGATCACCGGCATCATCGGCCCCAACGGCGCCGGCAAGACGACGCTGTTCAACTGCCTCACCGGCTTCTACAAGCCCACCACCGGCACGCTGCGCCTGGCCCACCCCACGCGCGGCGAGATGCGCCTGGAGTCCCTGCCCAGCCACCGCGTCGCACGCGACGCCCAGGTGGTGCGCACCTTCCAGAACATCCGCCTGTTCCCCAAGATGACGGTGCTGGAGAACCTGATCGTCGCCCAGCACAACGTGCTGCAGCGCGCCTCGAAGTTCTCCATCGCCGGTATCTTCAAGCTCCCCGGCTACCGCCAGGCGGAGCGGCAGGCGATCGAACGCGCGGCGATGTGGCTCGAGCGCCTCAAGCTCACCCACCTCGCCGACGACGCCGCCGGCGACCTGCCCTACGGCATCCAGCGCCGCATCGAGATCGCACGCGCGCTGTGCGTCGATCCGGTGCTGCTGTGCCTGGACGAACCGGCCGCCGGCCTCAACCCGCGCGAGTCGGCGGAGCTGAACGAACTCCTGCTCTACCTGTGCGGCGAGATGGGCATCGCGATCCTGCTCATCGAGCACGACATGAGCGTGGTGATGAACGTGTCCGACCACATCGGCGTGATCAGCTACGGGCGCAAGATCGCCGAGGGCACGCCGGCGCAGGTCAAGCACGACCCGCAGGTGATCAAGGCCTACCTGGGCGAGGACGAGGAAGAAGAAGTGACTGGAGGGGCCGCGGCATGATGCTCAAGATGGAGGGCGTGCACGCCCATTACGGCCACATCCACGCGCTGCGCGGCATCGACGTCGAGGTCCAGGTGGGCGAGATCGTCACCCTGATCGGCGCCAACGGCGCCGGCAAATCGACGCTGATGATGAGCCTGTTCGGCAACCCCAAGGCCAGCGCCGGGCGCATCGTCTTCGACGGCGAGGACATCACCCGCGTGCACACGCACGAGATCGCCCGCCGCGGCATCGCCCTGGTGCCGGAGGGCCGGCGCATCTTCCCGCGCATGACGGTGATCGAGAACCTGCAGATGGGCACCGCGCACGCCGACCCGGCCAACTACGCCGCCGACACCGCGCGCGTGTTCGCGATGTTCCCGATCCTGCAGGAACGCCAGGCGCAGCGCGCCGGCACCCTGTCGGGCGGCGAGCAGCAGATGCTGGCGATCGGCCGCGCGCTGATGAGCCGCCCCAAGCTGCTGCTGCTCGACGAGCCCTCGCTCGGCCTGGCGCCGATCTACATCCGCAAGATCTTCCAGATCGTCAGGGAGCTCAACCGCGACCACGGCATGACCATCCTGCTGGTCGAGCAGAACGCCAACCAGGCCCTGCGCGTGGCCGACCGCGGCTATGTGCTGCAGCACGGCGAGATCACCCTCGCCGGGACCGGGGCGGAACTGCTGGCGAGTCCGGAGGTGCGGGCGGCGTATCTGGAGGGCGGCCACGCCTGAGAGGCGCGTGAGGCGTGCGACGCGAGAGGAATGGCGCCAACCGGGGCCGCTCCGCGATCAGACGAAACGCCGCGGTTTCGACGCGATGCGGCACAATCGCGCCGCAATGCGTCGGGTAGGAGCGACGCAGGTCGCGATTGCAGCGGGCGGAAATCGCGACGGCGCTGCGGCACTGCCCGATCGCGACTTGCGTCGCTCCTACGGAAAACCGCCACGCCTCCGGAAGCACCCGAGTGCCGGCACACATGTGCCGTCCCCGCGAACGGTTCGAACACGCATCGCCACCGGTCGAAGCCCCTCAGGGTGCTCTCGACCCACCTCACCCACCAATCGCCCCTCTCCAGATGTCCCACACCCCCCAACCCGCCCGCTGGCTCCCCTTCGTCGTCCTCGGCATCGGCCTCGCCGCGATCTCCTTCGGCGCCATCTTCGCCCGCCTCGCCCAGGCCGAGGGGGTGAGCTCGCTCGCGGTCGCGACCTGGCGGCTGGGCTTCGCCGCGCTCATCATCACGCCGGTCGCCTTCCTGCAATCGCGCCATGAGCTCGCCCGCCTCACCCGCAGGCAGATCGGCATGGCGCTGGCCGCGGGCTTCTTCCTCGCGCTCCACTTCGCCACCTGGATCAGCTCGCTCGAATACACCTCGGTCGCCTCGAGCACCGCGCTCGTCACCACCAACCCGCTGTGGATCGGCCTGGCCTCCTTTCTCATCTTCCGCGAGACGCCGACGAAGATGATGATCGGCGGCATCGCGCTGTCCTTCGCCGGCAGCCTGTTCATCTTCTGGAGCGACAGCCAGACCGCCGGCGCCGGCAGCAACCCCATGTTCGGCAACCTCCTCGCGCTCGTCGGCAGCTGGTGCTTCTCCGCCTACCTGCTGATCGGCCGCCGCCTGCGCGCCGGCCTCGGGCTGCCGGCCTACATCTGGCTCGCCTACGGCGCCGCGGCGCTGTTCCTGTTCGCCGCCAGCGGCGCGGGCGGCGTGGAACTGTTCAGCCTGTCGAACACCGCCTGGCTGGTGCTGCTGGCGATGGCGCTCGGACCACAACTGCTCGGCCACACCGCCTACAACTGGTCGCTGCGCTACGTGTCTGCCACCTTCGTCGCGGTGGTCACGCTGGGCGAGCCGGTGGGCAGCGCGCTGATGGCCTTCCTCGTCTTCGGAGAAGGCTTCGCGCCGCTGCAGTTCGTGGGCTTCAGCCTGCTGCTGGTGGGCATCTACCTGGCGGCGAAGGGCGAGAGGGCCGAGAAGGGCGCGGGAAGCGATTGACGAGGCGACCGCAACGCATCGATCCCGAAGCGGCGGCGAGGAGCGCGGCGCTGCCGAAGCCCGCGCGCCGGCCTCTCGGCGTCACTGCAGCCCGGCGGCGCCGCGCTCGGACACTGACGCGTCGTCGAGGCCCAGGCGGCCGATCGCGGGCAGACGCAGGCCGGGACGGTTGAGATCGAGGCCGAAATTGAGCCCGAGGACGTTCAGCTCGATGCCTTCCTGCACGCCCACGCTCAAGCCCAGCAAGCCGAGCAGCGAGAACTGCACGCCCGACCCCGAGGGCGACACGCCCAGCAGACGCGTGACGGGGCGATAGTCCTTGCCGATCGCGTTCGCCGGCAGGTCGAGGCGCAGCGCCGGCACCTCGCGGCCGATGTGGGCGAGGAAGGTGTTGCTGTTCGGGCCCGGATAGCTGCGGTACTCGTCCGCGTGCGGGTAGCTCGCCACCGCGGCCTCGATCTGCCCGATCATCGCCTCCACGCCTTCGCCGCGGTGCTCGACCAGCACCCTCGGCACGGCCCCGAACCAAAGCCCGTCGGGCAAGGCGTAGTTGCGCCGCACCACGTTTCCACGTCCCCAGCCGATGACGTCGTAGCGGGTGTAGACGGTGTCGCCGGCACGCTTGTAGATGATCCACGGATGCACCGCGAAGTAGCCGCGCCAGCCGTAGGTGGCCGCGGCATACACCTGCACGATCGCGGTATCCGCGAAGCGCTCGGGGTCGGGTGCGATGCCGGCGGAGTGGCGCGCCGCGCCGCGCCAGCCGCCCTCCGCGCCAGACGCCGCGGGACGCGGATCATTGGCGAAGCTGAGCCCCACCGCAAGCAGCAGCAGGACGGCAAGGATGCGCAAGCCGATCGAGAGGGTGTTCAAGCGGTTTTTCCCGTTGCGGGGCCGCAAGGCCAATTGTGCTTCGATCGCCGCTCGCGCATCGAGTTCTACGCCGGCGCAGCCGTCGTTTTCATTCTGAAAAGTTATAAACTTTTTCTTTGAAAGACGTTTCGAGTATTTCAGCTTTCCCGTATTCTGCGGCGCATCATGGCAGCGCCGCGCAGTCCGGCGCGCCGGCCCCCAGCAAACGGAACCGACGGACGACACGACCATGCTGAAGAAACTCGCCCCCCTTCCCCTGACCATCGCGCTCGCCGCCAGCCTCGGCTTCGCCACGCCCGCCTTCGCCAGCACCACTGGACAAAGCCCCGCCGCCGCGGTGGCGACGACCGCCGCCCCCGCCCCGCTGCTCCAGCCGGCCGAACTGAAGACCCTCCTCGGCCAGCCCGGTGTGCGCGTGCTCGACATCCGCGCCGAAAAGGACTATGCCGCTGGCCACGTGCCCGGCGCGGTGAACACCCCCTATGGCAAGTATCGCGGCCCGAAGGAAAATCCCGGCCAGCTGCCCGCCGAGGCCGCCCTGACCCAGCTCCTGCAGGCCGCCGGGGTCGATCGCGACACCCACGTGGTCGTCGTGCATGCCGGCAGCGACCACACCGACTTCGGCGCCGCGGCGCGCGTGTACTGGACGCTCAAGGTCGGCGGCCTCACCCGCCTGTCCATCCTCGACGGCGGCAGCAAGGCCTGGCAGGCCGCCGGCGGCGCGCTCGAGACCGCCGCGCCGCAGGTCGCGCCCAGCCAGTTCAGCTACCGCTACGACCAGGAGCAGGTCGTCACCAGCGAGGAGCTCGCCGCCGCGGTCAAGGCCGGCAACGCACCGCTGCTGGTCGACGCTCGCCCGCCCAAGTTCTTCGCCGGCGAGACGCGCACCGACGCCGCCGCGCGCTACGGTACGCTGCCGGGCGCGAAGTCGTTCGACAACGCGCAGTTCTTCCCCCAGGGCGGCACCACGCTCAAGCCGGCGAGCGAGCTCAAGGCCCTGGTCGCGCAGTCCGGCGCCGCCGCCGCACCCGCGGTGTCCTTCTGCAACACCGGCCACTGGGCCGCCACCAACTGGTTCGTGATGTCGGAGATCGCCGGCAACAAGGCGGTCAAGCTCTACCCCTCCTCGGTGGTGGAATGGAGCCAGTCCGAGCTCCCGATGGACAACCAGCCCTCGCGCCTGAGCGCGCTGGTGCAGGACGCCAAGCGCGCGCTCGACAAGTAAGGCGGACGCGACGATGCGCTGGTTCTTCCGATTCCTGCTGGTCTTCGGCGCACTCGCGGGCGTGCTCGCGGTGACGCTGGCGGCTGGCCTGCGCCAGGGCCTGCTCGCGCTGCTGGGCGTTGGCTTCGGCGCGGTACTGCAGGGCGCACGTTTCGGCTTCACCACCGGCTGGCGCGACATGATCGAGC
>Ga0208460_10001729_pt1 | contig 12969 bp, 8 predicted proteins | sample AD_STIC10_MetaG_FD_184436 | JGI IMG/M metagenome (GOLD analysis project Ga0208460, IMG submission 184436) | Active sludge microbial communities of municipal wastewater-treating anaerobic digesters from USA - AD_STIC10_MetaG (SPAdes) (version 2) | ecosystem: Engineered > Bioreactor > Anaerobic >... | reverse complement strand
TCTACAAGAGCCACGTCGCCCTGGTAGAGCGGAACTTGCTCCGCTTTCTCGCGACATTCACCACCGCAGCCGAGCAAGCTCGGCTCTACAAGAGCCACGTCGCCCTGGTAGAGCGGAGCTTGCTCCGCTTTCTCGCGACATTCACCACCGCAGCCGAGCAAGCTCAGCTCAGCATGCGGAACAACTTCCGCGTCACAACGAGAAACGTTTGCGTGATTGAGGACTGGATCAAGAGCCGTGCGTTGCGCTGGTGTCCTGCTTGCCGGGTTCTGAGGTGAGTAACTTGACGAATGCGTGGAAGGAAGGAAACAAGAGGCGGTTGGCGTAGGCGCTGATATGGTCGCCATCGAAATACAGCGGATGACCATCGCGTGAGTTCTGGCAGCGCTCGCCGGGACACAAGACCGGGAAAGGATCCCAGATGCTGGCGTCGAGTTGCCCGGCCAGTTGTTGCAAGGCGCGCACGACCGGATCCCGGTAGCTGGCCAATGCGGCACGGGATTCGGAGTTGCCTGCGCGACAAACCGGATTGCCGGAATTGAAGGCGTCCGAACAGCGGAATGCCGAGGTGCGGAAAAGCGGCAGCGGTGCCTCGAAGATGATGCGGATGCCGCGGTCTGCCAGCGGTCGCAGCAGGTACCGCGTGTGTTCTGCGTCCTGTTGCTGGGCCGCGGCGTGGACAGGATCGGTCATGGTCTGCCAATGATCCGCGATTTCGATAACCGCATCCTGGTTGGTCAGGCGCGCCAGTCGCAGTGCGGCGAGGAACAACAGGTCTCCAGTCTGGGCGCGCGCGCTGATGTCGGCAACGATGGCCTCGCCCTGAGCGGGACAGGCGCCCACGTTGAATCCCGGTCGCAGGCTGGCAAAGCTGCATCCGATGTTCGGATAGATGACCACACGCGCGCCACTTCGCAGTACGTATTCACTCAGCATGGTGTTGAAGGCAAGTGTGTGGGAATCGCCCACCGCAAACAGGTTCGGTGCAAGCTGCGTCTGTTCCGGACAGCCTTCCCGTGTGTAAGTCCAGGTGCGATGGGCGCCGACACCTTCATCGCGTGCCAGCAGGTAGCAACCGGGCAGCTCCGGCAGCGTCGGAATCGGGCTTGGATACCACTCCGCGGCGTTGCGCATAACCGTGGATTGCGCCAGCACCGACTTGTTCATGATCAGGCCGTAGGCAGCCGTTGTGGTCAGGAAAATCACGACCAGGCCGGCAAGCACGACGCGTGGACGCGACCATGTGCGTAATCGCGAGGAATAGCGCAGCGGTGTCTCGACAAACCGGTACGACAGATGCGCCAGCAAGAACGTGGCGACCAGGGCCAGCACGATCATCGCTGCACCTTCCACACCGCTGGTCCAGCGCATCAGGACCAGGACGGGCCAATGCCACAGGTACAGCGAGTACGAGCGTCGGCCGATATAGAGCATGGGCGTGCTGCCGAGCAGCCGCGCCAACAGCGTTGTCGGGTTCGCCAGCGAGAGGCCGGCAAGGATTCCAAGACTCGCCGCGATCGGCAAAATGGCCTGCGGATACGGAAAGGCTTGCGCATTGGAGGTCCACAGCGACCAGCCCAGCACGACAAGCGCAACACAGGCCAGCAGTGCAGCGGGAAATGCGAATCGGGACGGGCGCCCGCTTTCGCTGCCACCGCGGTGAAGCAGTTGAAACATCAGCACACCGGCCGCCAGTTCCCAGAAGCGGGTGGTGATCAGATAGAACGCGGCCGCCGGGTTGCTGGTGGATCGCCACCAGGCATCGACCAACGATGCCACCAGGGCCAGGCCAAACAGTACGAGCGAAACAACCCGCCCCCGGCCTGATCGCGTCCAGGCAAAGAACAGCAAGGGAAACAGCAGATAGAACTGCTCCTCGACGCCAAGCGACCAGGTATGCACGTACGGGTTGAACTCGGCACTCGGCGCAAAGTAGTTCTCGTTCTGGAAGGCCAGGAACAGGTTGCTCATGCCGATGAATGCAAACAGGCCGGTGCGATCCACTGTCGAACTCAGCCATGCGTTGGGTATGAACAGGCAGGAGACCACCGTGGTGACCAAGAGGCACGCGATCAGGGCCGGCGCGATGCGCTGGATGCGGCGAGCGTAGAAATACATCAGGAAACTGCCCAGTCCACCCCGATCCCAGCGCGCGACCGATGCGCTGACCACGAAACCGGAAATCACGAAAAACACATCGACGCCCGCGAAGCCGCCGGGCAACCACTCGTTGCGCAGGTGGTAGAGCATGACCGCGAGCACGGCAATCGCGCGCAGCCCATCGATCCAGGGCAGGTATTCGGAACGCGGCGAGTGTGGCGCGGGTTGAGATTGGTTCATCGTGGAATGCGATTGTGCGGAAGAAGGATTGCCCAACGGGATCAGCGTCTTGTCACGTCAGGTTCTTGAGTCGATAGATGGCTTCGAGCGCCTCGCGAGGACTCAGCGCGTCCGGATCGATTGCGGCCAGTGCTTCGAGTGCCGGCGACTGCGTGGCCGGGCTGAACAGGGCCATCTGTGGCGCTGGCGAATCCTGTTTCGGCGCCGTCGCACGATGATGCTCGGCGTGAGCTTCCAGGTCGTCCAGGGTTGCCTTGGCATCGGCGATCACCGCCTTCGGCAAGCCGGCGAGGGCGGCAACCTGTAGCCCAAAACTGCGATTGGCAGGCCCCGGCTTGACCGCGTGCATGAACACCAGCTGTTCCGCATACTCGACGGCGTCGAAATGCACATTGGCAATTTGCGGATAGTCTTCCGGCAAGCGGGTCAACTCGAAATAGTGGGTGGCGAACAGGGTGAACGCGCGATTGTGCGTGGCCAGCCATTTGGCGCAGGCGCTGGCCAGGGCAAGGCCGTCATAGGTGCTGGTGCCGCGGCCGATTTCATCCATCAACACCAGGCTGCGTGCGCTGGCGTTGTGCAGGATGTTCGCCGTCTCGCTCATTTCCACCATGAAGGTGGATTGTCCCCGCGCGAGATCGTCGCCGGCGCCGATGCGTGTGAAGATGCGGTCGATGGGGCCAATTCGGGCGCTGGCCGCCGGCACGAAGCTGCCGATATGGGCGAGCAGCACGATCAACGCGTTCTGCCGCATGTAGGTCGATTTGCCGCCCATGTTGGGGCCAGTGACGATCAGCATGCGGCGGGAATCATCGAGCCCGAGGTCGTTGGCCTCGAAGGGTTCCTCGCGAACCTGTTCCACCACCGGATGGCGTCCGCGTTCGATGTGGATGCCGGGGTTGTCGTCGAGCGTTGGCTGGCACCAGTTCAGCGTCTCGGCCCGATCAGCGAAGCTGGCGAGGCTGTCGAGCTCGGCAATTGCCTGCGCGGCCAGCTTGAGCCTGGCCAGGCGCTCGCCGAGATAATCGAGCAGCGATTCGTACAGGGCACGTTCGCGCATCAAGGCGCGCTCGCGGGCAGACAACACCTTGTCCTCGAAAGCCTTCAGTTCCTCGGTGATGTAGCGCTCGGCTCCCTTGATGGTCTGGCGTCGGGTGTAGTGGGTGGGCGCTCGCTCGGCCTGCGCCTTGCTGATTTCGATGTAATAGCCATGCACGCGGTTGTAGCCGATCTTGAGATTGGCAATGCCCGAGCTCGAGCGTTCGCGCTCCTCAAGCTGGACGAGGAATTCATCGGCATGCGTGGCCAACCCGCGCAGTTCGTCGAGCTCCGCGTCGAACCCTTCGCGGATCACGCCACCGTCCCGTTGCACGGCCGGTGGATGTTCGACCGTGGCGGCCGCCAGATAGGCTGCCGTATCCGCATGTTCGCCGAGCTGGTTGAGCAGGTCGGCAAGCAGGGGGCTGTCGACTCCGCCAAGTTGCCTGCGCAACTCGGGTGTGCGCGCAAGCCCATCGCGCAGGGTGGACAGGTCGCGGGGACGCGCCGAACGCAAGGCGACACGTGCAAGGATGCGCTCGAGGTCGCCGATGCCGCGCAGCTCGTTGCGCAGCGCGTGGTGAGTCGCACTGGAGATCAGGCAATCGACGGCCTGCAGGCGTCGATTGAGGATGTCGCGATTGCGCAAGGGGCGATGCACCCAGCGATGCAGGTTGCGTGCGCCCATGGGAGTGACCGTTGCATCGAGCACGCCGAGCAGGGTGGCGTCGCGACGTCCGGAAACATGACTGTCCAGCTCAAGGTTGCGTCGGGTCGCGGCATCCATGGCCACCGTCTCGTCGGCGCTTTCCACCGCCAGCCCGCTCAGGTGGGGCAGCGCGGCTTTCTGTGTTTCCTCAACATAGGCGAGCAGGCAGCCGGCGGCACCGATGGCCAGATTCATTCCTTCCGCGCCGAATCCGGCGAGATCGCGGGTGCCGAAGAATCGGCACAATTCACGCTGACCGCTTTGAGCATCGAAATGCCAGATCGCGCGCTTGCGCAGACCACTCAGGCTGGCAACGCTGACAGGCCATCCCGAATCCTCGGAGATCAGCGTTTCCGCGGGTTGCAATCGGGCAAGTTCCGCATCGAGTTCCTGAACGGAGGCGACTTCGCTGAGCAGGAAGCGACCGCTGCCGAGGTCCACCCAGGCCAGGCCGTATCCTGCATTCCCCGCGGCGATGGCCAGCAGCAGGTTGTCGCGGCGTTCCTCCAGCAGCGCCTCATCGGTGACGGTTCCGGGAGTGACGATGCGCACCACCTTGCGTTCAACCAGTCCCTTGGCCAGTGCGGGATCCCCGATCTGTTCGCAGATGGCGACGGATTCTCCCTGCCTGACCAGGCGTGCCAGGTAGGACTCGGCAGCGTGATAAGGAACACCTGCCATCGGAATGGGTTGGCCCGCCGAGGCGCCGCGCTGGGTCAGGGTGATGTCCAGCAGTCGTGCCGCCTTGCGCGCATCATCGTAGAACAACTCGTAGAAGTCGCCCATGCGGAAGAACAGCAACACGTCCGGATGCGCGGCCTTGGCAGCGAAAAACTGGCGCATCAGGGGCGTGTGCTGGGCGAGCTCGCTCATCAATTCAAGCCGGTGCAAAAACGGCGATTATCCCATGTCCGGCAAGCCGACTTGCATCACGGGTGGAATCAGGCGAGCGGAGCGAAGCTGGGCGCAGCCGCTTGCAGCGCAATCAACGCAGAGTGCGCAAGCGGGTCACGGAAATTCCGCGACCCGCCCTGGAGTGCGAATAGGCCTCAGCCTTGGAGCGCCTTCAGAGCCGCCGCAACGCCGGCGCCATAGGCCGGGTCGGCCTTGCTGCAATTGTCGATGTGGCGCTGCTTGATGAAGTCCGGCGCATCGCCCATGGCGCGTGCGGTGTTGTCGAACAACGCCTGCTGCTGGGCCGGGGTCATCAAGCGGAACAGATCGCCGGGTTGCTTGTAGTAGTCGGCGTCGTCCTTGCGGAAATCCCAGTGATCGGCGTTGCCACTGATCTTCAGCGGCGGTTCGCGGTACTGCGGCTGTTCCTGCCACTGGTGGAAGCTGTTGGGTTCGTAGTGGGGCAGGCGGCCATAGTTGCCGTCCACGCGGCCGATGCCGTCACGGTGGTTGCTGTGCACCGGACAGCGCGCGGCGTTGACTGGAATCTGCTGGTAGTTGGTGCCCAGGCGGTAACGCTGCGCATCGGCATAGTTGGTGAGGCGGGCCTGCAACATGCGGTCGGGGGACACGCCAATGCCTGGTACCAGATTGGATGGCGCGAACGCGCTCTGCTCCACATCGGCAAAGAAGTTTTCGGCATTGCGATTCAGTTCGAACACGCCGACTTCGATAAGCGGATAGTCCTTGTGTGGCCACACCTTGGTCAGGTCGAACGGGTGGTAGGGCACCTTCTCCGCATCGGCTTCGGGCATCACCTGCACGTACAGTGTCCACTTCGGGAAATCGCCGCGCGCGATCGCGTCGAACAGGTCACGCTGGTGGCTTTCGCGGTCCTTGCCAACCAGCGCCTCGGCCTCGGCGTCACTGAGATTCTTGATGCCCTGCCGGGTGCGGAAATGGAACTTCACCCAGTAGCGCTCACCGGCGGCGTTCCAGAAGCTGTAGGTGTGCGAACCGAAGCCATGCATGTGGCGGTAGCTGGCGGGAATGCCGCGATCACTCATCACGATGGTCACCTGGTGCAGCGCCTCGGGCAGCAGTGTCCAGTAGTCCCAGTTGTAGGTGGCGCTGCGCAGATTGGTGTGCGGGCAGCGTTTCACTGCCTTGTTGAGGTCCGGGAACTTGAGCGGGTCGCGAATGAAGAACACGGGCGTGTTGTTGCCCACCATGTCCCAATTGCCTTCCTCGGTATAGAACTTCAGGGCAAAGCCGCGAATGTCGCGCTCGGCGTCGGCCGCGCCACGTTCGCCTGCCACGGTAGTGAAGCGCGCGAACATTTCGGTCTGCTTGCCGACCTTGGAAAAGAGGGCGGCGCGCGTGTATCGGGTGATGTCATGGGTAACGGTGAAGGTGCCAAACGCGCCGGAACCCTTGGCATGCATGCGTCGCTCGGGGATTACTTCGCGCACGAAGTTGGCAAGTTTCTCGTTCAACCAGACATCCTGGGCCAGCAGGGGCCCACGCGGCCCGGCCGTGAGGCTGTTCTGGTTGTCCGGCACCGGGGCGCCGAAATCCGTGGTCAGATGGCTGGGCGTGAAATCTTTCGGCTTGCTCATGGCGTGCTCCGGTTGGCGGGATGTGCGGGCATTGTGGACCGCACATGTCGATAGAGGAAATTGATTGATGGAATCGATGCGATCTGGTTTGCCTATCAGAAGCGCTGCCTGGACGAGGCTCGAAAGAGGCCGGAATTGGCCTGGCCTGCTTGCGCATGGCGCGTCGCCCTACGTGGAATGCGCAGCCGAGATGGGAGCGCAAGCCTGTGTGTACGGCCGCGCACGCATTTGCTCGCATCAGCGAGGAGAAACGACGCGTTTGCAAGCATGGAACACGCGAGCCGTCGTGGATGGGCGCACCCCTGGCCCTGGGCGGACTGCAAGGCGATCATGCTTCGGTATCATGGGAAGCTGAATTGAACGGGCCGGAGTCCGGCAAGAGGAAATGACCTTGGCGACCCATCCGACCGACGAACACCTTTTCGCGCTGGGCAACACCATTGCCGAGTTGCTGATCGCGCATGGACAGACCATCGTTACCGCCGAATCCTGCACCGGAGGCTGGATTGCCAAGGTGCTGACCGATATTCCGGGCAGTTCCACCTGGTTCGAATGTGGCGTGGTGGCCTACAGTTACGAAGCCAAGGAAGCCCTGCTCGGGGTGCAGCCGCAGACGCTGGAGCGCACCGGCGCGGTCAGCCAGGATACCGTGGTGGAAATGGTCTCCGGCGCGCTGGCTCGCTATGGCGCTGGCGTTGCAGTGGCAGTCACCGGCATCGCCGGGCCTGGCGGCGATGTGCCGGGCAAGCCGGTCGGCACGGTCTGGATCGGATGGAAGCGGCGCGGCGGTTATGCCAAGGCCGAACTCTTTCATTTTGCCGGTGATCGCGAAGCGGTACGCAGGCAAACGGTGCAAACCGCGCTGGATGGCGTGCGGCGAATTCTTACAAGTTGACGCGACAACTCGCGCTTCCGTAGTCGGCGCGCTGTGGAATAATCGTTGCCAGCTTTCGACAGGTCTCATTCGGTGAGATCGGCAGTCGGCACGCTCCAATCATTGAACTGAACCTGACAGGAAACCCCGATGGACGACAACAAGCGCAAGGCGCTCTCCTCCGCGTTGAGCCAGATCGAGAAGCAGTTCGGCAAGGGCGCAGTCATGCGCATGGGCGATCGCGTGAACGAAGCGGTGGCCACCATTTCCACCGGTTCGCTCGGACTGGACATTGCGCTCGGTATCGGCGGCTTGCCTTGCGGGCGCGTGGTCGAGATCTACGGGCCGGAGTCCTCCGGCAAGACCACCCTCACCCTGCAGGTGATTGCTGCTTGCCAACGCGCCGGGGGCACGGCCGCGTTCGTGGATGCCGAGCATGCGCTGGATCCGACCTATGCCGAAAAACTCGGAGTCAAGGTCGATGACCTGCTGGTGTCGCAGCCCGATACCGGCGAGCAGGCACTGGAAATCGCCGACATGCTGGTGCGCTCCAATGCCGTGGATGTGGTGGTGGTCGACTCGGTGGCCGCACTTACGCCCAAGGCGGAAATCGAGGGTGAAATGGGCGATACGCATGTCGGCCTGCAAGCGCGACTGATGAGCCAGGCCCTGCGCAAGTTGACGGCAAACATAAAGAAATCAGGATGTTTGGTGATATTCATTAACCAGATTCGCATGAAGATTGGCGTCATGTTCGGCAATCCGGAAACCACCACCGGCGGCAACGCCCTGAAGTTCTACGCCTCGGTGCGCCTGGATATCCGGCGCATCGGCGCGGTCAAGCGTGGCGAGGAAGTCATTGGTTCCGAAACCCGGGTCAAGGTGGTCAAGAACAAGGTTGCACCGCCCTTCCGCCAGGCAGAGTTCGAGATCCTGTACGGCGAGGGCAGCTCGCGTGAAGGCGAATTGATCGAGCTCGGCGTGCAGCACAATCTGGTCGAGAAGTCCGGGGCCTGGTACAGCTACAAGGGCGACCGCATTGGCCAGGGCAAGGACAATGTGCGCCTGTTCCTCAAGGAACACCCGGAGATTGCCAATGAAATCGACAGCGCCTTGCGCGAAAAGCTGCTGGTCAAATCGGGCAATTCGCCGCTGCCGGCGGTCGAAACCGAGGAAGCCTGACGCACAGTTGCCGGCTGATCGGGGCATGGCGTGACAGGCATGAGGCGCAAACCGCCGTCCGCTTCCCACGAAAGTTCCACCGAAAAGCCCGGCGCCTACGCCAAGGCGCTGGGTTTGCTGGTTCGGCGTGAGCGTTCCCAGCGTGAACTGCAAACCCGACTTGAACGCGATGGCTATTCCGCGGAGGAATCCAGCGCCGCAATGGAAACCCTGCAAGCCGGCGGACAGTTGAGCAATGCCCGTTTCGCGGAAATGCTGGCACGCACTCGCAGCAGCAATGGATACGGCCCGCTTAGGATAACGGCCGAACTTCGCACCCACGCCATCACCGATGCCGAGATCCGCGCTGTTCTTGATGCCCTGGATGTTGATTGGCAGGAGCTTGCGCAGCGCCAGTTGCGCCGGCATTTCGGGCAGGGCGCTGCGGCAGACGCCAAGGCGCGCGCGCGGCAGGCGGCCTTTCTCTTGCGCCGCGGCTTTGATGCCGCCACAGTAAGCGCCCTCACGCGCAGCAAAACCTGAGGCAACGCTGATCCATTTCCGTCATTCGCGCCTTCGCGGGATCGACGAACGATTGGAACGTGAATCAACGGCGCCTCAAGGACTCGACAGCCGGAATCGATTGCCCCGGGTTGCACGTCGGGTCCTCAGGTTTGCGCGCCCATCCCGTTTCCCATTTCCGACTCTGCAAATTCGCTCCAGATGAAAACCAGCGCTGAAATCCGCTCCGACTTCCTCGAATTCTTTCGTGGCAAGGGCCACACCGTGGTGCCCTCCAGCTCATTGGTGCCGGCCAGCGACCCCACCCTGATGTTCACCAACTCGGGCATGGTGCCGTTCAAGAATGCCTTTCTGGGCAGCGAAAAACCGCCCGGCCCGCGAGTTGTCGATGTGCAGCGCTGCCTGCGCGCAGGTGGCAAGCACAACGATTTGGACCAGGTCGGTTACACCGCGCGCCACCACACCTTCTTCGAGATGCTTGGCAATTGGTCGTTCGGCGATTATTTCAAGCGCGACGCCATTCTCTGGGCCTGGGAACTGCTGACCCGGGTTTGGGGGCTTCCCGCTGAGCGCCTGCTTGCCACGGTCTACCACACCGACGACGAGGCTTTCGCCATCTGGCGCGATGAAGTCGGCTTGCCGGTGGAACGCATCATCCGCATCGGCGACAACAAGGGAGCGGCGTTTGCTTCGGACAATTTCTGGCAGATGGCCGACACCGGTCCCTGCGGACCCTGCACCGAAATTTTCTACGACCACGGCGCGCATATTGCCGGCGGGCCGCCGGGATCGCCGGACGAGGACGGTGATCGATTCATCGAGATCTGGAACCTCGTGTTCATGCAGTTCGATCGCGCCGAGGACGGCACCCTCACTCCTCTGCCCGCGCCGTGCGTGGATACCGGCATGGGCCTGGAAAGGCTTGCGGCGATCCTGCAAAAAGTTCATTCCAACTACGAGATCGACCTGTTCCGCCACCTGATTGCGGCAGCGTCCCGGCTGACCGGCGTGAAGGACACGGAAAACAAGTCGCTGCGCGTGATTGCCGATCATATCCGCGCCTGCTCGTTCCTGATTGTCGATGGCGTGCTGCCCTCCAACGAAGGTCGCGGCTACGTCCTGCGTCGGATCATCCGGCGTGCCTTGCGCCACGGCTGGATGCTGAACGTGCGCGGTGAGTTTTTCTGGCGCATGGTGGAGCCGCTGGTCGAGCAGATGGGCGATGCCTATGCGGAGCTGAAAGCCAAGCGCGAGTTTGTCGAACGCGCACTGAAGGCCGAGGAGGAACGCTTCGGGGAAACCCTGGAGCAGGGCATGAAGGTGTTCGAGGATGTCGCCGCGCGTTCCTCGTCGGAGATTGCCGGGAGCGAAGCGTTCCGCCTGTACGACACCTACGGGTTCCCGGTTGACCTGACCGCGGACATTGCACGCGAACGCGGCCTGTCGGTTGACATGCCGGGCTTCAACAAGGCCATGAACGAACAACGCGAACGCGCGCGTTCCGCCAGCAGCTTCGAGTCGAAAGGGCAATTGCCTGCCGAATTGGCCAGTTCACTCGAAGCCACCCGCTTCTCCGGATATGCCACGTGTGCCGAAGCCGATGAGCGCGTGCTTGCGATTGTGCGCGGCGGCAAGAAGTTGGATGAACTGAACACCGGCGAGGAAGCCATCATCCTGCTCGACCGCACGCCGTTCTATGCCGAGTCGGGCGGACAGGTTGGAGACTGCGGGGAACTGCGCACTCCGAATGGAACGTTCCAGGTCACTGACACGATCAAGCTGGGCGGCGTCTTCCATGGCCATGTCGGACGCTGGCAGGGGCAGGCGGCACTGACGCCCGGCACGATGGTCGAAGCCATCGTCGACCAGGATCGGCGCAGGTCCATCGTCCTCAATCATTCCGCCACCCATCTGCTGCATGCGGCACTGCGCACGGTGCTTGGCGAACATGTCACGCAGAAGGGATCGCTGGTGGCCCCGGATCGCCTGCGCTTCGACTTTGCGCATTTCCAGCCGGTCTCGCCCGCCGAACTGCGCCGGATCGAAGACCTGGTGAATGCGCAGATCCGTGGCAACCATGAAGCGGAAGTGCACAACATGGGTTATGACGACGCCATCAACATGGGTGCCATGGCCTTGTTTGGCGAGAAATACGGTGATCATGTCCGGGTGCTCAGGATGGGCGAATTTTCCACCGAGCTCTGCGGAGGCACGCATGTGACGCGTACCGGCGACATTGGCCTGTTCAAGTTGCTGGGCGAAGGTGGTGTTGCGTCAGGTATCCGTCGCATCGAGGCAATCACGGGTGCGGATGCCACCGCCCATGTGGTCGACGAGGAGCGCCGGCTGGGTGAGCTCGCGCAATTGCTCTCGAGCTCTCCTCTGGATGCGGTGGAGAAGCTGCGTCAGTTGCTGGACAAGCAGAAGAAGCTTGAGCGCGAGCTGGAATCGTTCAAGGCCAAGGCAGCCAGTGCCGCGAGTGCCGATCTTGAAGGCCAGGCCGTCGAGGTTGGCGGCATCCGCGTGCTCGCCGCACGCTTGGACGGGCTGGATGCCAAATCCCTGCGCGACAGCGTGGATCAATTGAAAGTGAAACTGGGCGATTGCGTGGTGCTGCTCGCCTCCGGTGCGGACGGGCGCATCGCGCTGGTTGGCGGCGTCGGCGGCAAGGCGTTGGGTCGCATCAAGGCGGGTGACGTGGTTGCCCATGTGGCTGCTGCCATTGGCGGCAAGGGCGGAGGACGGCCGGACATGGCCCAGGGCGGCGGAACCGATTCACCGGCAGTAGCCAGCGTGCTTTCGTCGTTGCCACAGTGGATTGGAAAAACGCTGGCGTAAGGCGCAACCGGCGGCATTTGGCGCTTTCGTTTGCGTCCGGCCAAGTGCTTCGCTTAGTATGCTTTGGTCGCTTTGGCGGTCACTTTCCGAATGCGGAAGGCGACCTCAACGGGGCAAAAAGCTGCGAGGGGGCGGGCTGCGAAACCAGCTAGGGAGGTTGGTTTCGGTCCCGGGATCCAATGAAGGCGTGTGCCGGGAGCGGTACGTGCCAGCAACGGACCGGATCGACAAACGGGTTCCAAGGAGCAGACAACATGTTGATTTTGACCCGCCGTGTCGGGGAAACCCTGATGATAGGCGACGAAGTGACGGTCACCGTTCTGGGCGTGAAGGGCAATCAGGTTCGCATCGGAATCAATGCCCCGAAAGACGTCTCGGTACATCGAGAAGAAATCTATCAACGCATCAAGCGCGAGCAGGGCCCAGGGTCCGAGGACGCGGGCGGCGCCGCGGATTCCTGAGCTTTACCCGGCGTTGCGCGCCGAGTATCCTTCGCGTCCCGCCGAATCAGGCGAACCCGCGAACCTCCAGTTTGCGGAGCAAGAATCCGGAGAGATGGCCGAGTGGTCGAAGGCGCTCCCCTGCTAAGGGAGTATAGGGTCAAAAGCTCTATCGAGGGTTCGAATCCCTCTCTCTCCGCCAGATACGACAAAGGCCCCAATCGGGGCCTTTGTCGTATCTGGCGGAGAGAGAGGTGCGGACGAAACCTCCGGGTTCGACAAATTCGTCAGGAACGAATTTGGACAGCCGAACGGCTGGCCCGAGCGCTGTGCGCGAGGGTGAGGCTCAGGGATGAGCCGAGCATATCCCTCTCGATGTTGGGTTGGAGCTCGGTCAGGGCCTTTTTCGTATCTGGCGGAGAGAGAGGTGTGGACGAAACCTCCGGGGTCGACAAATTCGTCGGGAACGAATTTGGACAGCCGAACGGCTGGCCCGAGCGCTGCTCGCGAGGGTGAGGCTCAGGGATGAGCCGA
>Ga0208460_10001722_pt1 | contig 12988 bp, 10 predicted proteins | sample AD_STIC10_MetaG_FD_184436 | JGI IMG/M metagenome (GOLD analysis project Ga0208460, IMG submission 184436) | Active sludge microbial communities of municipal wastewater-treating anaerobic digesters from USA - AD_STIC10_MetaG (SPAdes) (version 2) | ecosystem: Engineered > Bioreactor > Anaerobic >... | reverse complement strand
CGTAGAGCTGCAAACCGGTTCCCGTCAGGAGGGACGGGACAAGACACGCGAAAGGAGGGAGCGAAGATGAAGATGAAGAAGGGATTCGTTTTGTCGGCCTGTGCCGCGGCGCTCGCGTTCGCGGCGGGGGCGCCCGGTGCGTTTGCCTCGGACCTCGGGCGGCCGGGAAGCGTGAGCTACGAGGAGTACTCCGCCCTGCCGAAGATCGAGCCCGTGACCGTAGAGGTCGGCGGCACCTTCGCGGCGGCGAAGATCGAGTACATCTCCTTCAAGAACGTGGAGGGGACCGACCGGTACGCCATGACGGGAATCACGGGGAAGGGCAAAGGGTCGGGCGTCAAGACCCTGGTCGCAGACTACAAGAAAGTCCGGCTCGAGGCGAAGAGCCTGATGGCCAGGCTCTGCGGCAAGAAAAGGGCCGTCGTCGAGTCGGATCTTCTTTCCGAGGATCAGTTCACGACCCGGTTCCGCTGCCAGTAAGAAGCGGCGGGGTTTTCTTCCCTTGCCGTCCCATGCCGGGGAGCCCTCCGGCTTACGCCCGCACGTCCACGACGAGTCTGCCGCGGATTTTTCCCGCGAGCAGGTCGGCGGAACGGGACGGCAGGTCTTCGAGCGAGATGACATCCGGCGTGATCATGTCGAGGGCCGATGTCGGCAGGTCTCGCACCAGCCTCGACCAGGCCGTCTTGCGCCGATGGATCGGGCACAGGACGGAATCGACGCCGCGAAGGCTCACGGCCCGGAGGATGAAGGGCATGACCGTCGTCGGCAGATCTGCGCTGCCCGCCAGGCCGCAGTTGGCGACACAGCCTCCGTAGTTCATCTCGGCCAGCACGCGGGCAAGGACCCTGCCGCCCACCGTGTCGACGGCGCCGGCCCAGCGCTGGGTCTCCAGCGGTCTCGACTGCACGGTCCACTCCGGTCCGGCCACAAAGTCCATGGCGCCCAGCTCTTCGAGGTATTCGTGTGTGCTCTCCTGGCCGGGGGCTGTGAGGGCGGCGACGCGATACCCCAGGTAGGCGAGGATGGCCACGGCCACGCTGCCCACCCCGCCGGCGGCGCCGGTGACGAGAACCGTACCGCTGCCGGGCTTGAGCCCGGCCTCCTCGAGCGTCATGACGCAGAGCATGGCCGTGAAACCGGCCGTGCCGACGGCCATGGCATGACGCGTGTCCATCCCCTCGGGGAGCGGCACGAGCCAGTTGGATTTCACGCGGGCCCGCTGGGTGTAGCCGCCCCAGTAGCGCTCGCCCACGCTCCAGCCCGTGAGGACGACCCGGTCTCCTTCCTTGTAGAAAGGCGATTTCGACTGCAGGACGGTGCCCGCCAGGTCGATGCCCGGCACCATGGGGTACTCGCGGACGATCTTCCCCGTGCCCGTGACGGCCATGGCGTCCTTGTAGTTCAGGGAGGAATACTCGACATCCACCAGGACGTCGCCCTCGGGCAGATCACTCACGGTGAGCTGCTCGATGGCCTGCCGTACCCTGTCACCCTCCTGCCTCAGCACCAGCGCCTTGAATGTGTCGGACATCTTCGCCCCTCCTGCGTCGTGGCTCGGGTCCTTTTGGTCTGTTCCGTCAAATCCCCCCAGCCCCACTGATCGTTCACGAACCCGGATCTTCCTCTCCCCTATATTTTCACCCTGACCCCGGTTCGACAACTCACGTCCCTGAGTCTATCGAAGGGCTCTCCGTGGAGGGCGAGGGAAATTGACGAAGATCGCCACACCTCGCAAGGCTCGGCTCGCGATGACTTCTTTGATGTTCATCCCGCTTCCGCGGCCCGGACGGGTTTCTGCTCGAACTCGCCGCTCCGGATGAATTGTACCGCGTTTTTGAAAAACGCAAGCCCCATTCCCTCCTCGGGGAGTTCTTCCCGGGTCCAGCGCGGGTGGTTCGTGCGGTGCGTGTAGGCGTCGGGGTGGGGCATCATGCCGTAGAGTCGTCCCGTCTCGTTGCAGATGCCGGCAATGGCGTCGACGGCGCCGTTGGGGTTGTCGGGATAGGTCATCGCGGGCCTGTCGCTGTCCTGCGTGCAATAGCGCGCGACCACCTGCTGCTGCCGGTGCAGGCGTTTGAGGATCGCCGCGCTTCTGGCCATGAACTTCCCCTCGCCGTGGCGAACGGGGAGGTAGACCTTTTTCAGCCCCCGCGTGAAGACACAGGGGGATTTTTCGTTGATCGAGATCCAGACCCAGCGGTCCTCGAAGCGGCCCGAGTCGTTGAAGGTGAGCGTCACGGTCTGCCTGAAGTACTCGCCGTCGACGGCCGGCAGGATGCCGAGCTTCACCATGAGCTGAAAGCCGTTGCAGACGCCTAGGATGAGCTTGCCCCCGTCGATGAAGCGCCGGAACTGGTCGCGCAGGGGCTCGCCGCTGCCCTTCACCCTGGCGTGGATGATCCGGTTGGCCCCCGCCTGGGCCGCGCCCAGGTCATCGCCGTCGAGGAAGCCGCCGGGCAGGATCAGGAAGTGGTAGTCGTCGAGGCGCTTCTCGCCGCTGAGGATGTCGTGGATGTAGACGATGTCCACCTCGTCCGATCCCGCCAGCCGGCAGGCATGGGCCATCTCCCGCTCGCAGTTCGTCCCGTTCCCCGTCAACACAATCGATTTTACAATTCTCGGCATGTTTTTTTCCTTGTCTTACGATTGAGATTGGAAGGTTCCGCCGTCCGAGTTGCGGCTTTTTCGGGCATCGCACTCATCGGGGCGGAGCGCCCGCAGCGCAAATTGTCTGATCCCGAAGGGCGAGTTTTTGCGTCTGCAGCGCAGCAAGATGTAGTGCGGTCGAAAAAGCTGCATCGGGCCCAGGGACGTTTTCAATCGAAACTCCTAGAATCGCAGCGTCCTCTGCCAAGCCTCTTTGAGCTCTTCGATCTTCTCCTCGAGGATCACGCCGCCCCTCAGGCCCCTGACGCGGAAGAGGCCGTCGTCGGTCACGGCGCCCACGCAGGCCAGCGTATTTCCCGCCAGGGCCGCCTCGAAGGCGGCTTTCTTTTCCGGCCGGACGGTCGCGACGAAGCGGCTCTGCGACTCGGAGAAGAGCGCCTCGTCGTCGCGGGCGATCCTGCTCGCGGGCACGGCCGCCAGGTCCACATCCATGCCGAGGCCGCCGGCAAAGGCCGTCTCGGCCAGGGTCACCCCGAGGCCGCCGTCGGAGCAGTCGTGGCAGGAGGCCACGAGCCCCTCCCGGATGGCCTTCGCCAGGGCCCGGTAGAGCGCCAGGGCGCGCTCGCCGTCCACCTTCGGCACGTCGTTGCCGACAAAGCCGTGCAGGGCGTACCACTCGGAGCCGCCCAGCTCCCTCTTCGTCTCGCCCAGCACGTAGACGAGATCGCCTGCGCGCTTGGCGTCCATCGTCACGGCCCGGCGCACGTCCTCGATGCGGCCGATGACCGAGAAGAGCAGCGTGGGCGGAATGGAAATCTTCGTGTCGCCGATCTGGTAGTCGTTCTTCATGCTGTCCTTGCCGGAGATGCAGGGCACGCCGTAGATCAGCGTGAGCTCATGGAGGGCCAGGTTGGCCCGCACGAGCTGGGCGAGCTTGTAGTGTCCGTCGGGCGTCTTCTCCGACTGGACGGGGTCGCACCAGCAGAAGTTGTCGAGGCCCGCGAGCCTATCCGGCGAGCCGCCGACGGCAACGGCGTTGCGCACGGCCTCGTCGATGGCGCAGGCCGCCATGTGCCAGGCGTCGATGTCGCCGTAGCGCGGGCAGATGCCGTTGGCCACGACGACGCCCTCGAAGGACTCGAGGACGGGGCGGATGACGGCGGCGTCGCTGGGACCGTCATTGGCGGCGCCCACGAGCGGCTTCACCACGCTGCCGCCCTGGACCTCGTGGTCGTACTGGCGCACGACGGACTCCTTGCTGCAGATGTTGAGGCGCGAAAGCATGGATCGGAGGGCGCTGCCGTAGTCGGCAGGCTCGGGGAAGCCGGGTTCCGGATGGCGCGGGGGAACCCACCGGGCCGTAAGCCTCATCTGGGGCACGCCCTCGTGAAGGAACTTCATGTCGAGGCAGGCCGCCGTCTTCCCTCCGTACCGGACGTGGAACTTGCCCGAGTCGGTGAACGTGCCCAGGACGGTGGCCTCCACCTCCATCTTTCGGGCCAGCGCCATGAACTCGTCGATGCTCTCCGGCGGGATGGCCAGGCTCATGCGCTCCTGCGCCTCGGAGAGGAGGATCTCCCAGGGCGCGAGGCCCGCGTATTTCAGGGGCGCGTTGCTGAGCTCCAGCTCCGCCCCGCCCGACATGCCCGCCATCTCGCCCACGGAGGACGACAGGCCGCCCGCGCCGTTGTCGGTGATAGCCCGGTACAGGCCGCGGTCCCGTGCCATGAGCAGAAAGTCGGTCATCTTCTTCTGTGTGATGGGATCGCCGATCTGGACGGCCGAGACGGGCGAGTCCTCGTGGAGTTCCTCCGAGGAGAACGTGGCGCCGTGGATGCCGTCCTTTCCGATGCGGCCTCCGGTCATGACGACGAGGTCGCCCGGCCGGATGGACTTGGTGTGGCTCGGCTCGCCGAGGATCTCGGCGGGCATGATCCCCGCCGTGCCGCAGTAGACGAGCGGCTTGCCGAGGAACCGGTCGTCGAAGACGATGCATCCGTTCACCGTGGGGATGCCGCTCTTGTTGCCGCCGTGCTCGACGCCCTCGCGCACGCCCTCGTAGATGCGCCGCGGGTGGAGGATCCGCTTCGGCAGCGGCCTGTCGTAGAAGGGGTCGGCAAAGCAGAAGACGTCCGTGTTGAGGATGAGCCGCGCGCCCTTGCCGGTGCCGAAGGGGTCGCGGTTGCAGCCCACGATCCCCGTGAGCGCCCCGCCGTAGGGGTCGAGGGCCGAGGGCGAGTTGTGCGTCTCCACCTTGAAGACGAGGTTCCAGTCGTCGTTGAACTTGATCACGCCGGCGTTGTCCACAAAGACCGAAAGGCACCAGTCGTCGGCCCCGAGACGGCGACGGATTTCCTTCGTGGCGGCCTTGATGCAGCTCGCGAAGAGCGAGTCGATCTCGAGGCGCTTCCCGTCCGGCTCCTCGTAGGTGATGAAGCTGTTGAAGATCTTGTGCTTGCAGTGCTCCGACCAGGTCTGGGCGAGCACCTCGAGCTCCATGTCGGTGATCTTCGCGCCGAGCCCCACGGCCTTGCGGGACTCGATGACCGCCGGGTCGTTCAGGTAGGCCTGGATGGCCTTCATCTCCTCGAGCGACAGGGCGAGCGTCCCGCGGCTGCTGATGGCCATCAGCTCCGCGTCGGAAACGTTCAGGTCGATCTCCTCGATGCGCGGGTCGTCCACCCCCGTTACCCTGGGGACGTAGGCCGTCATGCCCTTCCCCGGATCCCAGCCCTTCCCGTCGACGATCTCGTAGCGCTCCGTGAGCTCGTTGGCAAGCACGTCCGAGGCGATCCGCTCCGCATCGTCGCGGCCGATCTTCCCGCGGATCACGTACTGCCTCGACGTGTAGACCCTGAGAGGCGTGCGCCTGCCGATGAGCAGCTCGATGGCCTCGGTGGCCGTCCTGCCCACGTTGTCCGTGACCCCGGGGCGGAAGCCCACCTCGATGAGCCAGTCGAAGCCGTCGGCCAGGCCGCGGTTGATGGCGTGGCGCTGGATAATGGGGTCCGACAGGGGGCCCGTCGCGGCCTGCCGGAGCTCCGTCTTCCTGAGGTTGCCCTCGATGGTGAAGACGTCGATCGTGTCGACCTTCTCCACGTCGAGCCGGAGGTTCTCCACGATGCGCCGCCTGACCTTCTCGCCCAGGGCGTCGCGGAGGTTCTTTCTGAAGCCGATTTCGATCCGGTTGACCATGGTCTCCTCTTTTTTGCGCTACCCGCGCAGGTTGTATTTCGCCAGCTTCAGATGCAGCCCCCGGCGGCTCAATCCCAGTTCACGGGCCGCCTTCGAGATGTTGCCCTCGCACTCCGCGAGGACCCGGACGATCATCTGCTTCTCGATGTCTTCCGTTTTCTCCCGGATGAGCTCCTTGATGCTCCGTCTGTCGCCGTTGCCCGCGGCGGGCTCGCGGATCTCGACGGCCTCGATGAGCTCGGCGGGGACGTCGGCCATGACGATCACGTCGCCTTTCGCCATGAGAACGAGGCGCTCGACGAGATTCTCCAGCTCCCGGATGTTGCCCGGCCAGTCGTGCTCCTGCAGCAGCTCCAGCACCTCGGGGTCCGCCCCGGCGATGTGCCGGTCGAGCTTGCGGTTGAACTTCCCGATGAAGTAGTCGAGCAGGGCCGGGATGTCCTCCTTGCGCTCCCTCAGCGGCGGGACGTGGATGGGCATGACGTTGAGACGGTAGAAGAGGTCTTCCCGGAAGCGGCCTTCCCTCACCTCCTGATGGAGGTTGCGGTTCGTGGCGGTCACGAGCCTCACGTCGACCTTGATCGTCTGGATGCCGCCGACGCGCTCGAACTCCTGGTCCTGGATGACCCGCAGGAGCTTTACCTGCATCTCCCGGGGCAGATCGCCGATCTCGTCGAGGAAGAGCGTCCCCTTGTGCGCCAGCTCGAAGCGGCCCGGCTTGCTCGAGACGGCTCCCGTGAAGGCCCCCTTCTCGTAGCCGAACAGCTCGCTCTCGATGAGGTTTTCGGCAATGGCCGAACAGTTGATCTTGATGAAGGGGTTGTGCCTCCGGGGGCTGCCCGCGTGGATGGCATTGGCCACGAGCTCCTTGCCCGTGCCCGTCTCGCCGGTGATGAGCACCGTCGTCGTCGAGGGGGCCACCTTCCGGATGACCTCGAAGATCTTCGCCATCTGCGCGCCGGCTCCCACGATCTCGCTGCGGTCGATCTCGGTCGGGGGGAGCTGCACCTCCTCGTCGCCCAGCACCCGCGTCTTGACGGCCTTGCCGATGACGCGCTTGAGTTCCTCCTGGTCGAAGGGCTTCGTGATGTAGTCGAAGGCCCCCTTCTTGAGGGCGTCCACGGCGGTGGCGACGGTGCCGTGGGCCGTGATGAGGATGACGGGGACGGCCGGGTATTCCTCGGCCATGCGGTTCAGGAGCCCCATCCCGTCGAGCCTGGGCATTCTGAGGTCCGTCACGCAGGCCGTCACATCGTGGCGCTTCAGCAGGGCGAGCGCCTCCAGGCCGTCGGCCGCCGTCTCGACCTCGTAGCCCTCCTTGGTCAGCATGGCCTTGAGCACCAGGCGCATGTTGACCTCGTCGTCGACGACGAGGATCTTTTTCCTAGATATTTTGGACACTTGAGTCCCCATGACGGATGATTGGAACACAGACTCTAATTTACTTTTCCCCGTCCGTCAAGGCTCTTTCGGGCCGCGACTACTGCATGCACACCCGCCCCTCACCCCTGCGGCGGGTTGAGCCGTATGTAGAAGATCGACCCCTGCCCGGGGATCGATTTCACTCGGATGGAGCCGTTGTTGTTCTTGACGATCCGCCGGCAGATGGAAAGACCCAGTCCCACGCCCCGCTCCTTCGTCGTGAAAAAAGGTTTGAAGATGTTCTGGAGGTCTTCCTTCGACATCCCCTTCCCCGTGTCGCGGATGGAAATCCCCACGGCCTCGCCCTCCTCGCTCTCGATGCGGGTCGTGCGGATCGTCAGAGTGCCACCGCCGGGCATGGCCTCGATGCCGTTGAGGGCGATGTTAAGGATCACCTGCTTCATCTGCTCGCCGTCAACGTGGACCCTGGGCAGGTCGGGGTTGAGTTCCGTCTCGACGGCGGTCCCCTCGGGCAGGCCGCTCACCCGGATGACTTCGACAGCCTTCTCGATGATGCCGTTGATATCGTAGAGCCTGGGATTGACGGCATAGGGCTTCGCGTAGTTCATGAACTGCGTCACTACGTTGTTGAGACGATCCGCTTCCTCGACGATCACGTCGAGGAGTTTCCGGTTCTCGGGGTTGTCCGTCTCGGAGCGCAGGTACTGGCCGGCGCCCTTGATCGAGCCCAGGGGGTTGCGGATCTCGTGGGCCAGCGCCGTGGCCATCTCCTCGAGCAGCTGCGACTTCTCCCTCTCCAGCTCCTGGTCGAAGCCGTAGACGGACGAGAAGATGTCCTGCGCCTCGGGAAAGAAATAGTTGAAGACCTTTTTCATGATCTCCCGGAAAGGGTCGTAGGAGATGACGATGAGGAAGGAGGCCGTGAGCACGTGGGTGAAGTAAACGGGCTCGATGGTGCCGAAGAGCCCCAGGATGAAGAAGAAGGTGCCCGTGGCGAACAGCGTGACGACGGACAGGACGAGCCCGCGCACCATGATCTCGTAGAGTTCGGGCAGCCGCGGGTGCATGATGATGATCAGCACGAAGTACAGAAGGCCCGCCAGGGCCAGGTTGGAGATCGGCGGGAACCGGAACCCCAGATGATGGAAGATGTCCAGCAGGCTGACGGCCGCCGTGATGGCGCAGGCCATCGTGACGTAGACCATACGGGTGCGGTCCACGCCGGGGGCGCGCCGCCGGATGAACAGGAACAGGGCCCCGAGACAGTAGAGGATCGTGAGCCACAGGTACGCCACGAGCGCCTGCTCGAACCAGGCCTCACGTGCGAGAGGCGTGGACCAGGCAGCGGCCCACATGAGGCTCGCGACCGATGCGGCGGCGACTTCCTTTCGCGACAGAAAGCTCTTGCCCCGCAGCATGCTGCGGGAGAATTCGATCAGCAGGGGCGGCAACAGCAGAAACCCCGCGTTGCTCAGGAGGCGCCAGAGGGGGTGCTCGAAGAGGCCGTTGACGAAGGTCCCCCCCTTCTGGAGGAACAGGGCGAGGCAGACGAGGGCAAAGGAGACCTGGACGGCATCCTTGTCCTTCTTGAGGAGCAGGGAAACGGCGATCGTGAGACTCACCGCCGCCAGGATGAAAAGTTCCATAAGGGATCCCGCCCGGGTTCAACGAAAAAAGACCATCACCGCCGTCCCGCTTTGAGCCCGAGCTGCGGCATGGCCCCCGGCAACTCCCCGGATTACGCATGTTTCCGGGACCTTGCGTTTTCGCCATCATAGCGGCAACGCCGGGTCAAGTCAAGATCAGGGACGTTGTTTACTAATTGGAATAACTCGACAGGCCCCGATTTCATCAGGATTTCGACATCACAAGGTTATTCCAATTAGTAAACAACGTCCCTGGTCCCTGATCTTTCGTCCGGTCTCTATAGAATCTCCCTATCTAATTTTCCTATAATCCCTCTACATTGCTTTTTCACGTCTCGACCGGCGAGGATAGACTGTGTTCTGTGCCAACCTTTTTTCCGCGTTTCGGTTGCGCAGGATGCCTCTCAAGACTTCATCCTGCACAACCGAAACAGGCGCGCGCGCGGGTTTCCGTCCCGGGCTGCTACGTAAAACGAACACCTCCGGGGTGTCAGGGTTACTTGAACGATCAGGGGAATTCCAGGTGAAAGGAGGTGAGAAAACGGTTCGTTGAAGCGGGAAGGCCCGGATGGGAAAGGCTTTCCGGTGCTTCGGTCTCAGTCATCCATTTTTCCATTTATCGATTCATCATTCACAAAAGGAGGACTTGTTATCATGGCACAAGAGCATACCTTTGCATCTCCGGGGCCCGCGGGCCTGGGCGCCCTCGCGGTGGCCTGCTTTGGTTTCGGCGCGGTATTTCTCGGCTGGGTGAAGGCCGAAGGCCTGCCCATCCTGTTCGCCTGGCTCGTCGGCGGCGGCGTCGTGCAGTACACGGTTGCCGTCATGGAATTGAAAGATCATAACATCACCGGCGGCAACGTCTTCCTGTTCTTCTCGGCCTTCTTCATGTTCGGCGCCTCGCTGAGCGTTCTCTCCAAGTTCCTCATGATCAAGTTCGGCATGGCTCCCCACGTCTACGTCGAGGGATGGACCTGGATGGCCGGGGCCGGCTTCCTCACCGCCGTGACCCCCGCGTACCTGAAGTCGACGAAGCTTCTCTTCCTTCTCGTCATCCTCATCGACATCGTCCTGTGGTGCATCGTCGGGCTGGATCTCGGCAAGATGGACCCCGCCGTGGGCAAGCCCATCGTGGGCTGGCTGCTGATCATCTCCGGCTGGATCGGCGTGTACGTGGCCGGCGCGGTGGTCTGCAACACCGTGTTCGGGCGCAAGATCTACCCGGTTCCCGCCCCGTTTGTGAAATAAGCGATGAGCGTCTGACCGTCAAGACGGTTAACGAGGGCGGGCCTTTGGGCCCGCCCCTTTTTTTTATTTCGTCCGTCGGTCTTAAGCGGTCACTGGAAAGCGTTTGCCGTGAAATCCGATTTGTGACATAAGAGAACGGCGTTCAGCGCAAGGCAAGGGACACTGGGAAGCGGGGTATACGAGTACGGGTATCGCCTTTCGCCTTTCGCCTTTTGTCTTTTGCCCTTTGCCTGCGGTGCTTCCATGATCCCCATACGCGACCAGCTCCAGTCGAAGAGCTACCCCGCCGTCACCTACGGCATCATCGGTCTCAACGTCCTCGTCTTCCTGTATGAGTCGATGCAGGGGGAAAATCTCGAACGGTTCATCTATGCCTACGGACTTGTCCCCGCGCGCTACGCCGTTCCCGAAATCGCCGCCCGCTTCACCTTCGGCGAGCAGGCCTTCGCCCTGCTGTCCTTCATGTTTCTCCACGGCGGGGTGCTCCACCTGCTCGGCAACATGTGGTCCCTCCACATCTTCGGCGACAACGTGGAGGACCGCATGGGTGCCACCCGCTTCCTCGCCTTCTACCTCCTGTGCGGCTGGATCTCCGGATTCGCGCACCTCTGGTCCAACTGGGGGTCGGCGGTGCCGACGATCGGGGCCAGCGGGGCCATTGCTGGCGTGATGGGGGCCTACTTCATCCTCTTCCCGCGGGCGCGGATCCTCACGCTGATCCCGATCCTGTTCATCCCCTATTTCATCGAGATCCCGGCCGTCGTGTTCCTGGGCATCTGGTTGCTGTTCCAGTTTTTCTACGCCTCCCTTCCGGGTCCCGAGGGCGGGGGCGGCATCGCGTGGTGGGCCCATATCGGGGGGTTCCTGTTCGGGATGATCGCCGCCAAGCTCTTCTCGCGCCTCCCGGAGAGCCGCATCGACGAAAAACTCGGCGAGGCCTTTGCGCGCCGCTCCACGCCGAGACTACAGCGCATCGCGCCGTCGGCGGGCGGCGACGACCTGGATCTCCATGGAGTCGTCATGATCACTGCCAGGGAAGCCCGGAAGGGCACCCGGAAAATGATCAACGTCCCCGGCGATGCGGCCCGGCGCACCTTCATGGTCACCGTCCCCCCGGACACGCAGGACGGGACGAAGATCCGCCTCGCGGGACTGGGCAGGAAGGACGGCGGACGGATCGGCGACATCTACCTGACGATCACCGTCGAGGGATGACCCATGGATGAGGACCGCTGGCAGAGCGTCTGCGCCGTTTCCGGCGTCATCAGGGCCCGCATCATCGAGGGAAGGCTCCAGGCGGAAGGGATTCCCGTGCGCCTGCAGTACGAACCGATCGGCGCGATCTACGCCATCACCGTTGATGGACTGGGAGAAGTTCAGGTCCTCGTTCCGGAGGAGTGGTTGGGGCACGCCAGGCGGGTGCTGGAAAAAGAGTACACCGAAGAGGACCTGGACTGGCAGGAAGAGCCGCAGGGCATGAAAAGGGAGATCTGACCGTGACGGCCGATCGCCGTCCCGGCGAGGCGCCGATGCCCCGGATTGCGCTTGTGCCGGGCGGCTCCGGCGTCGACAGCGTCACAGAGCAACCCGCCGGATATCGTGGAGATCCTTCGTAATGCCGGAAGGTGACCCTCTTACCTTCCTGCTCTTTTACCCTCTTCTTCAAAGATCCCCGCCAGTTTCGTGCCGCAGCGACCGCATTTCGATCCCTTCAGGTTGTTGGCCGTGACGGAATACCCCTGACGCCCGATCAGCAGATTCCCGCACGATGAGCAATAGGTGTTGTCGCTGTCGCTCCCCGGCACGTTGCCGCCGTAGACATGCTTGAGGCCCGCTTCCCGCCCGATATCCAGGGCCCGCTCAATGGTCTTCACCGGCGTCGGGTGCAGGCCCTGCGACCGGTAGCGCGGAAAGAACCGGCTCACGTGCCAGGGGACCTCGTCGCCCAGCGATCGGATGAACGCGGCAATGTCCCTCAACTCGCTCGCGTCGTCATTGAGCGTCGGGATGACGAGCGTCGTCACCTCGACCCAGATCCCCTGTCTTCTCATTCCCCTGAGAGTCTCCAGGACGGGCCCCAGGCGGGCGCCGCAGTGCCGCCTGTAGAACTCGTCGCGGAAGGATTTGAGATCGACGTTGGCCGCATCGAGCCAGCCCGAAGAGGCATCAAGGGCCTCCTGCGTCATGAAGCCGTTGGTCACGAAGATGTTCTTCATACCCTCTCGGCGTGCCAGGAGGCCCGTGTCGCGGGCAAACTCGAAGAAGACCGTGGGCTCCGTATAGGTGTAGGAGATCGATGTCGACGAACTGCGGATCGCCCTGTCGACGACCTCGCGGGGTGCCATCTCGCGGCCGGTGATCCGCCCCTCTTCACGCGGCATCTGGGAGATTTCGTGGTTCTGGCAGAAGGTACAGCTGAAGTTGCAGCCGACCGCGGCAATGGAGCAAGACTTGGAGCCGGGATAGACATGGTAAAGGGGTTTTTTCTCCACGGGGTCGACATTTGCGGCGATGATGGGGCCGTAAACAAGGGTATGCAGCGTCCCTTCCCGGTTCTCCCGCACGCCGCAGATGCCCCTTTTCGCCGGGGCGATCCTGCAGCGATGACTGCACAGGGAGCACCGGACGTGCCCCCCGTCGAGTTTCTCATAGAGCATGGCTTCTTTGACCATGGTTCAGCTCACGCGCGCGAAGTGGAGAGGCTGAGAAGGTGAGGAGGTTGGAGGGCCCGTCACCAAGGGCGATTGGTCCTTCCCGGGACCCGTTACCCGAATCCCGGCGCTGCACAGCGCGCCGGCGTCTAGCCGCCGATCGCCGACATCTCCCGGGCGCATTTCCTTCGGCTGCGATCGCCGCCTGCCCCGTCGGTCTGCTGCCCCCGGGGTTTGCTCATGATCGCCTTGCGA
>Ga0208460_10001716_pt1 | contig 13011 bp, 12 predicted proteins | sample AD_STIC10_MetaG_FD_184436 | JGI IMG/M metagenome (GOLD analysis project Ga0208460, IMG submission 184436) | Active sludge microbial communities of municipal wastewater-treating anaerobic digesters from USA - AD_STIC10_MetaG (SPAdes) (version 2) | ecosystem: Engineered > Bioreactor > Anaerobic >... | reverse complement strand
GCTCTCCTTCCTGCGGGTGTGCGATTATATTGCCTGCGTCATTCCCTTCGGCCTGTTCCTCGTGCGCCTTGCGAATTTCGTGAATGATGAACTGTGGGGCCGGGTGACCGATGTTCCTTGGGCAATTGTCTTCCCCAATGGCGGCCCCGAACCGCGCCACCCCAGCCAGCTTTACGAAGCCGCCCTGGAAGGCTTGCTGATGGCGGCAATCATGTGGCCCTTATTCTTCAAGACCGATGCTCGGTATAAGCCCGGCTTCCTGTTCGGAACCGCCGCACTTATCTATGGTCTGTCGCGCTTTGCAGTCGAATTTGTGCGCGAACCCGACCAGCAACTGCAATGGCTGGTGCAGGCAAGCGGCCTCAGCATGGGGCAGTGGCTGACCATTCCGATGATCCTCATCGGCCTGTTCCTCATCGCGACCGCCGCCGGACGGCGCAAGCGCGTAGAGCCTGTTTCGGGCAGCAGCAGTGTCGCCTGACACCGGCCAACTGGCGCTTCGCCTGGCGAAGCAGATTGAGGGTTCCGGCCCGATCAGTGTCGCCGAATATATGCGCGCGTCGAACAATGAATATTATGGCGCGGGCGATCCCTTCGGGGTCGAGGGCGATTTCATAACCGCGCCGGAAATCAGCCAGATGTTCGGCGAACTGATCGGCATGTGGCTGACCGATCTGTATTTGCGCCAGAACAGCCCGGCCAACTGCCATTATGTCGAACTGGGCCCGGGGCGCGGCACCTTGGCCGCCGATGCCTTGCGCGCCATGTCGAAATTCGAATTTGCGCCCGCCGTGCATTTTGTCGAAACCAGCGAGACGTTGCGCGCGCAGCAGCTCCAGAATGTGCCGCTCGCCACCTTCCACGACCGGGTTGAAAGCCTGCCCACCGACGGGCCGTTGCTGGTCGTGGCGAACGAGTTTTTCGACGCGCTTCCTATCCGCCAGCTTATCCTGACCCATGCCGGTTGGCGCGAGCGGGTGGTTGTGCGCGACCGGGGTACGAAATTTGCCGCGATGCCCGGCTCCTACCCGATGGACGGGTCGGTCCCCGCTGCGTTCCAGAATTCCCCCGTCGGCAGCTTTTTCGAATCCTCGCCCGATGCAGCGACGATCATGTACGAACTCGCAAACCGCATCGCCACACAGGGCGGCGCGATCCTGGTGATCGACTATGGCTATACCCAGCCTGCCCTGGGCAGCACCTTGCAGGCGGTGAAGGCGCATGACTATGCCGATCCCTTCCTCGACCCTGGCACCTGCGATCTGACCGCGCATGTGAATTTCCTGGAGCTCGCCAACCTCGCACGGATGCGCAATCTGCAGGTGGCAGGTCCGACAACCCAAGGCGTATGGCTATCCGCGCTCGGCATCGGCCAGCGCTCCCTTGCCCTTGCCGAAGCGTCGCCCGACAAGCGCGAAGAAATCTTCACCGCCCGCGACCGACTCGTCAAAAATGGCGAAATGGGAACCCTCTTCAAAGTCCTCGCCGCACACTCCCCCGACTGGCCCGTCCCGGAAGGATTTGGCGCGCCTTTGGGCTAGGGTGCGGCACCGACCGAAAGGAAAACGCGATGCAACGTGCCGTGATTGCCGGGTCGGTCTATTTTCTGTTGCTCTTTGCGTTCGGTTTTTTGCTGGGCACTGTGCGTGTCCTGCTTGTCATTCCCTATGTAGGCACTCTCGTCGCGACGATGCTGGAAGTGCCGGTGATGCTGGCGGCAGCCTATGTTGTCTGCCCACGGGTAATCCGGCGCTTTAAAGTCCCACCCGAACGTCCGGCGCGCTGGGTGATGGCGCTGGTGTTCCTGATCCTGCTCGCCCTGTTTGAATCCGCGCTTGGCAGCCTGTTGTTCAACCGGACCATGGCCGACCAATGGGCAGCCTTGTCGACCCCGGCCGGGATGCTGGGCCTAAGCGCACAAATCATCGCCGCCCTTTTTCCGCTTCGGATCGCTACCCCTTAATCAGCATCCGCAAGACGTCCTGCATCCAAGTCCATTTCCCTAAGGGTTCGAACAGCAGGTCTAAGAGATTTACGCCCAGCGCCAGCCAGGTCGCAGGGTGATTGAACCGACCGTAACGATGCGCCGCCCAGTACAACAGGGCGATGATTGCGACTGATGTCGCATATATCGGGTAGGTAACTGCCGCCGGGTCGTTGGGCCCGGTTATGGCGACCCATAACACGCCGACACCTCTGCCCAAGGATGGCATCATGATGATGAAAACCGTGGAAATGAGCCACCACGCATGGTCTTCGACCGAACGGCGAAAGCGGATAGATTGGACGATCGCCACGATGAACGCGGACATCATGACCAGCTCCACCACCGCGATGCCGTAGAAGAACCAAGGTTCAAACGCGCCGAACTGTTCGCGCATCTGAGCAGAGTTTTCCGCGTTGGCGATATCACGATGGAGCGCCCCAAGAGCAGTAAAGGCCACGCCGCCCGCGAGGAAGAACCCGATCATGCCATAGGTTCGGTGACGCTCGAATTGTCCCCGTGCCGCAAGATAGGGTTGGGAGATGAGGAATATATACCACAAGGTCGCCGTCCAGTAATGAACGTGCACGGCCCAGGCATTCTCGGTCAGGTCCCCCCAATAATCGGGAAAGATACCAATCTGCATGATAGCCATCGGGATGAGCATCCACAGGAACAGATCCCGGTAGCGTTCCATTCCAGTGCGCGTAGTCACAGACATCGCAAATCCCCCTGCGCCATCGCGGGTTTCGCGCCGCAACAGCATATTCGTCAGCCCTCCGACGGCAAACAGCCTACTATATTTCACCGCAAAAGCAAAAAACCGGGGTCGAGCCATTTGCGGTGCAGTCGAGACGATATGGGGCATGCAGTTTTTGCTTTAGGATCGAGTCCGCGTCCCCCAACAAATTCGCCAAAACGGACTGTCCGGACACGACAACATTGCGGATGAGCGAGTTTTGATTAACTCTTGCCAATCCCCGCGTTTGTGTATGTCTCCAAGACATCAGCGAACAGTTCGCGAGTGCGTAACTCTAACTCTCTGTATTGGCTTTCCCACGTCGTCCCTTCAAAGTCGCAAACGGCGAGATTTCGCTCGAATTGATCGAGATTCTTCAACGTCAGATGATAGCTATCCATTGTTAAAGGAGGGTCAATTCGACTGATTAGTCCAGGAAGATCAGCTGCAAGACAAACGTGAATAACCGCGATAATTTTTTGGTCCGGGTCTTGGCCGAAAGGTATTTCGCGCTCAATCGCAAGCAACTCGGTCTCAATGGCATCAAGTCGGACGTATAATTGTTGCGCGATCATCTGCCCTCTTTTGCGGGCGTCTGAACCTATTGGCAATAACTGTCGTAGCGGGATGGCCGCTTACCACAACATTCCGGTCATTCAGGCAGCAAGTTCGTGCCTTCGTTAGCAGCCGTTGGTTCATAGGCTGATCGAAGGGCAGCTTTCGTGACATTTGAGATAAAAGCGGACTTTCAGGACACGACAACAAAGCGGACGTTCGGATTCTGGCGGTATTGTTTTTGTGGACGCGCCGTATATCTTGGTCTGAATGCAATGTTACTATGTCGTGATCCATGGCCGATTGGATTGGTGCACCGCCGCAACGTCAGATAATGACGTAGATGACACGTGGCAACCATTGGGTTTCTATTGTCACCGTTTTGTATTGGCATCCTCGATCAGTTCCGCTCAGGACACTGCCTTCCGCCGTGTCCGCGCTAACCTTGAGCGGCAAACTGGTTGGCTCAATTCGAACCAAGTTAAGTTGGAACTGAATGCAGAAGAAGTTACGCCAGCACCCATCTTCCGATTACTGAAGCCCGACAATCGCGGGCACATATTCTACGATAATGAATGATCCAAAAATTTCCTTCGTGATTTAGCTTTGGCAAAGCCAGCTTCCCACAACATTCCAGACATTCCCGTCAGCGTTTAGCCACACTGAAACCGGCCGTTTGTTCAGAAACTCCTCTCCTTCCACCTTATCTTTGTGCCTTCGCGTCTTTGTGTGAGACTAATCGGGCGCGGCATTGCGGCGGGAAATTCTTTTGCGGCCTCTCCCTGCCTCAAAAACATTCTCACCCTGACCTTGTTTCACCTTCGGTGACTACGTTCCAGGGTCCTAGTTTTCGACGCCGCAGTACTAAGACCCTGAAACAAGTTCAGGGTGACGGGTTTGGGGATGGATTTGTCAAGAACAAGGAACAGAAAACCGCCCACACCATCCCCTAACGGCGCAACCCCGCACCACGCCTTCTTCCTTTTCCCCCTTCTTCCTTCCAGCACCCTCACGTAATTTAGTTTCAATTGTAACAAATAATGTTATGATATGGGGCAATAGGAGAATCCCGTGACTGATAGCAAAACACCCCCCATCGCCACCCCTGCCTCGCGTCGTAAACCCAAGGCGGATATTGAAACCATTGGCGGCCGCAAGTTGAAGCCGTCGACGTTGATGATGGGGCATGGCTATGACCCCACCCTGTCCGAAGGCTCGCTGAAGCCGCCGATTTTCCTGACCTCCACTTTCGCCTTTGAAAGCGCGGCGGCGGGGAAGAAGTTTTTTGAACATATCACCGGCAAGCGTGAAGGCCCGGCAGACGGCCTTGTCTATTCGCGCTTCAACGGCCCCAATCAGGAAATCCTGGAGGACCGCCTCGCGGTCTGGGACGAGGCGGACGACAGTCTGGTTTTCTCCAGCGGCATGTCCGCCATTGCGACGATGTTGCTGGCGCTGGTCGGACAGAATGACGTGATCGTCCATTCGGGTCCGCTCTATGCGGCGACCGAGACGCTGATCGCGCGCATCCTGTCGCGCTTTGGTGTGTCCTTCCTCGACTTTCCGGCGGGTGCGACGCGTGAAGAGATTGACAGCATGATGGATCAGGCCAAGGCCCTGGCCGCCGAAAAGGGCGGCAAGGTGGCGCTGGTCTATCTGGAAAGCCCCGCCAACCCGACAAACGCGCTGGTCGATGTGGAGGCGGTGCGCGCGTCGCGCGATGCGGCTTTCCCGGGCGAGCAAAAACCCGCCATTGCCATCGACAACACCTTTTTGGGCCCGCTGTGGCAGCAGCCCATCAAGCAAGGCGCCGAATTGGTCGTCTACAGCCTGACCAAATATGCAGGCGGGCATAGCGATCTCGTCGCAGGCGGCGTTTCGGGCAATCAGGCGCTGATCAACATCATCCGGCCGATGCGCAATGTCATCGGCACGATCTGCGACCCCAATACGGCGTGGATGTTGCTGCGCAGTCTGGAAACGCTGGAACTGCGCATGACGCGAGCGGGCGAGAATGCGGCGAAGGTCTGCGCCTTTCTGAAAGCGCATCCCAAGGTCGAGGGGCTGGGCTATCTCGGCATGATCGACGATCCGCGGCAGCAGGATATCTACAACCGCCATTGCAGCGGCGCTGGGTCGACATTTTCGCTGTTCATCCGGGGCGGCGAAGCGGAAAGCTTCCGCTTCCTCGACGCGCTGAAGATCGCGAAGCTCGCGGTCAGCCTCGGCGGCACTGAAACGCTCGCCAGCCATCCGGCGGCGATGACGCATCTGTCCGTCCCGCAGGAACGCAAGGACGCGCTGGGGATTACCGACAATCTGGTGCGGATTTCGATCGGGATTGAAGACCCCGATGACCTGATCGCCGATTTCGAGCAGGCGTTGGCGTTGGTTTAACGCCAGTCCAATATCGTCCACCCGTTGGCCTTGGCCATTTGGGTGAGCGGGCCGTGGGGGTTGGTGGCGAAGGGTTCGTCGGCGAAGCTGAGCAGCGGCGCGTCGGAGACATGGTCGGAATAGGCGCGGATGTAACAGTCTTCGCGCTTTATGCCCTGCGCCTGCATCCACGCCTTGACGAGGTCGAGCTTCGCCGCGTCGTAGCAATTATGCCCGTCGATCCGCGCCAGCACATGGCCGCTGCTGTTTGTGGCAAGGTTGGTGGCGATGACATCGTCGAAGCCGAGCCGGTGGGCAATGGCCTCGACATAGAGGCGGTAGGATGCGGTGGCCATGACGTGGCGGTATCCCGCCGCCTTCTCCTCCGCCACACGCTCGCGCAGTTGCGGATAGACATTTTTGCCCACCACCAGATCGGCATGGCTTTCGAGATAGCGGGCGAATTTCTCGGGCGGGACGCGGTGGCCGATCAGCAGCATCTGCGCAAATTGCTTCAATCGCGCGCGGTCCCAGATCTTCAGCGCGTAGAGCGCCAGACCGACGGGCAGCAGCGGCGAAAGGAACAATCGCCACGGCGACTTGTTCAAGGCCATATGCAGCAGGAAGCCATTATAGGTCGCGCGGCGGGTCACCGTTTTGTCCATGTCGTAAATGGCAAGCAGGGCTTTGGCGTTGGTCGTCATGATGTCCCTTCAGGCACAATCCACGCATGAATGTCTACAGACTTGTTATAGTTCGGATTATGCGCCAGTTATACAGCCATGGCTGACGCTGCCGACTTTATCCAGGAAACCCTGCCCGACGGCAGCGAAATCGTCCGTTTTTCGGGCAATCTGGCTATCGCGTCGATTGGCGATCTGGATGCAAGGCTGCATGCCTTGCCCGATTCTGTGGCGCAGATTGATCTGGCCGATGTCACCCATATCGATACCGTCGGCGCCTGGCTGGTCTACCGCACGGCGCAAAAGCATGACGCCAAAATCACCAACGCCGACAAGGATGCCGCCCGCCTGATCGAGGCGGTCAGCGGCGTCGACGATAGTGCGCCCGTCGCGCCGGTGCATGTGTCCTCGCTGAACCGCTTTCTGGGCGAGGTCGGCATGGGCGTGGTTGTCGCCTTTACGACGCTCCTTCATTTTCTGGGCTTTGTGGGTCAGGTGGTCAAAGCCTCGGCCATATTGATGCTGAACCCCGGCCGGTTCCGCTGGCATTCGGTGGTGCAGCATTTCGACATGGTCGGGGTGCGCGCGCTTGGCATTATCGGGCTGATGAGCTTCCTGATCGGCATCGTCATCGCGCAACAGGGCGCGGTGCAGTTGCGGCAGTTCGGGGCCGAGGTGTTCACGATCAACCTGATCGGCCGCCTGACCTTCCGCGAACTCGGCATTCTGATGACCGCGATCATGGTGGCAGGCCGCTCGGGCTCCGCCTTTGCCGCGCAGATCGGAACGATGAAAATCACCGAAGAGATTGACGCGATGCGCACCATCGGCGTCGTCCCGGCCGAAGCCCTCGTCGTGCCGCGTGTCATTGCGGCGGTGATCATGATGCCGCTGCTGGGCATTTTCGCATCGTTGATGTCGATCATCGGCGGCGGCCTGTTGTGCTGGATCATCCTCGAAATCCCGCCCGACACCTTCATCATCCGCCTGCGCGAAGTGACACCGATGACCGATTTCTGGATCGGCATGATCAAAGCACCCGTGTTCGGCGCGATCATCGCCATGGCCGGTTGCTTTCAGGGGATGCAGGTCGAAGGCAATAGCGAACAGGTCGGCCTCAAGACCACCGCCGCGGTGGTGCAGGCGATCTTCCTCGTCATCGTCCTCGACGCTTTCTTCGCCGTGTTCTTCAGCGAAATCGGCTGGGACTAAGCGATGGCGGACGGCAACATCATCTCGGTGCAGGGGCTGTGCAACAGCTTTGGCGACCAGATCATCCACAAGGACCTCAACCTCGATGTCCGGCAGGGGGAGATATTGGGCGTTGTGGGCGGGTCGGGTACCGGCAAGTCCGTATTGATGCGCTCGATCATCGGCCTTCAGGAACCGACCGCGGGCGATATCCATGTCTTCGGCGAAGAAATGATCGGCAAGGAAGAGGATGAGGCGACCGACGTCCGCCGCCGCTGGGGCGTGCTGTTCCAGGGTGGCGCGCTGTTCTCGACCCTGACCGTCGCCGAAAATGTGCAGGTTCCCCTGCGCGAATTCTACCCCGATTTCAGCAGCGATTTGCTGGAAGAAATCGCCCGCTACAAAATCCACCTGAGCGGCCTGCCGCCCGAGGCCGCGCATAAATATCCGTCCGAACTGTCGGGCGGGATGCGCAAGCGCGCAGGGCTTGCCCGGGCGCTGGCGATGGACCCCGAACTGCTGTTTCTGGACGAGCCGACCGCGGGCCTCGACCCCATCGGTGCCGCGAATTTCGACAATCTGACCCGGAACCTCAAGGAAACATTGGGGTTAACCGTGTTCCTGATTACCCACGACCTCGACACATTATATGCCATTTGTGACCGGGTCGCGGTTCTTGCCGACCATAAGGTGATTGCCATCGGTCCCATCGAGGATCTGCTGGCGACCGATCATCCGTGGATCAAGGAATATTTCAGCGGCCCGCGCGGGCGCGCTGCACGCAGAGGACATGCAAAGCGCGTCGACAAATAGATCGTGGACAAGCGGTTGATAGGAAGGCCATAAGACAGGGCGATGGAAACGAAATCCAATTATGTAGTGGTCGGTGCTAACACCCTCTTGTTGCTGGCGCTGCTCGCCGGTTTCACCGTGTGGCTTTCGCGCGCGGGTGAAGGCAGCAAGAAAGAATATGACATTTTCTTCCAGCAGTCGGTGAACGGCCTTGCCAAGGGATCGGGCGTATCCTTCTCGGGCGTGCCGGTCGGCGAAATCAAAAGCATCGAATTATGGGAACCCGACCCCGATTTCGTCCGTGTCCGCATCACGATCAAGGATGAAGTGCCCATCCTGCTCGGCACCGTGGCCACGATCAACGGCGTCGGTTTCACCGGCGTGTCGGAAATCCAGCTGGATGGCGCGGTCAAGGGCGCGCCGCCGCTGCAATGTCCCAAAGACAATCCCGCATCCGCCTGCCCCACGGGCGTTCCGGTCATTCCCACCAAGCCCGGTGCGCTGGGCGAATTGCTGAATAACGCGCCGCTGTTGCTGGAACGTTTGTCGACTTTGACCGAGCGGCTGACCAACATCCTGTCGGACAAGAACCAGCAGTCGATTGAACAGATACTCGACAATGTCGAAAGCCTGTCGGGATCGCTGGCAACGCAGGCCCCCGACCTGCGCGCCGCGGTGCAGGAATCGCGCCTGACCCTGCAAAAGGCAGGATTGGCGGCGGACGAACTGGCCAAGGTAGCAGGGTCCGCCAACCAGTTGCTCGACAGCGACGGCAAACCGGTCATGGCCGAATTGCGCAAGACATTGCGCGCCGCCAATGGCAGCCTTGCCGCGTTGGAAACCACGCTCAACAACGCCAACCCCGCCATCGAAACGCTGAACACGCAAACCTTGCCCGAGGTCACGCAACTGGCCCGCGACTTGCGCGAATTGTCGGTGTCGCTGAAATCGGTGACCGAGCGGGTGGACCAGAATGGCCTTGGCGGTGTCGTCAGCGCGCCTGCGCTTCCCGATTACAAGCCCGATGGCCGGAAACGGAATTGAGATGACCATGACCAAGATTTTGCGAAACGCCCTGTGTGTCGCCACCGCCGCTCTGGCCCTGTCCGCCTGCGTCAGTTTCGGCGGCAAGGCCCCGCCATCGATGCTGGTGCTGACATCTGACAGCAGCGTTGCGGGCGGAACCAGCAAAAGCGGTGCGTCGGGTGAGGCCCTGATCGTCCTGCTTCCCGAGACCCCGCGCAAGCTCGACACCAATCGCGTGCCCGTGCAGGTCGACGACAGCAACATCGCCTATATCAAGGACGCGGTCTGGGCCGATAAGCCGTCGCGCCTGATGCAGATGCTGCTGATGGAAAATATTGCGGCGAAGAACAACCGGCTGGTGCTCAACGAAACCGATGCCGGCGGCAAGGCGCAATTATATCTGTCGGGCAGCCTGCTGGAATTCGGCCTTGATGAATCCGCGTCCGAAGCGGTGGTGGTCTATGACGCGGTCAAGATCAATCGGGGCCAGACCGTCGAAAAGAAACGCTTTGAATCGCGCAAACCCGTCACCGCGATCGACGCCCGCGAAGCCGGCCGAGCCCTCAACGCCGCCGCCAATGATGTAGCAGGACAGATCAGCGCCTGGGTTGAATAGGGTTATTGGTTTTTTCCACATCGGCCTGCGGGGCGGACGGGTTGTGCCCTTTTTCGCTAGAAGGAAGAGGGGATAGAAGGAAGAAGGCGTAGATTAGCGAGAGCAATGTCACATGGGGACTGTCCCCAACGGTGCAACCCATCTCTTCCGTCACCCTGAACTCGTTTCAGGGTCTTAGTTATCAACGTTGAAGGGATAGGACCCTGAAACGCAGTCACCGAAGGTGAAACAAGTTCAGGGTGACGGTGTTTTTGAGGCAGGGAGAGGCCGCAAAAGAATTTCCCGCCGCAATGCCGCGCCCGATTAGTCTCACACAAAGACGCGAAGACACAAAGATAAGGGGGAAGGAGACGGGTCCCAGAACGAACGGCCGGTTTCAGAGTGGCTACAAGCTGACGAGGACGGCTGGCATGTTGTGGGGAGCTGACGTCGGAGACTGTCAGCAGTTAAAGTGGGGCGCTTCTACTCGGCAGTGGAACGGCCACCGAAACCAGATTGCTCAGGCGAACAGGTTTCTTTAGAGTCGGAATAATTGAGGGGAGCGGGCGGTGAATCAGGATCGACGACAATTACTGCGGGCCGGGCTTGGGCTTACTTTGGCTCCACTTGTTACCGGCTGCAACGAAGCGGCATATCGTCAAACAGCTGCGCCTGAAAAATACGAAATGCCGCTTGAAACCGAGCCACACGAGCGGACATTCATGCAATGGCCAGTCAATCTGGATGTCTATGACGCGCCATCGTTGCGCCGGATTCAGGCAAGCATCGCGCTCATTGCAAATACCATTTCATCATATGAACCGGTGGTCATGCTAGCCGCGAAGAGCGACATGGCAGCCGCACGCAATGTTCTTTCGAGTGCTGTGGAACTTTGGGACATTCCAACCGATGATTTGTGGTGCCGTGATTCTGGGCCGACCTTTGTCAAAAACGCCAAAGGCGAACTTGCGATCGCGCATATCCGCTTCAATGGCTGGGGTAACAAGCAGCCGCACCGCAACGATGCCATGATTGCCTCTCGGATTGCGAAGCGGCTTGGTTTGCAACTGCTGGAAACCGGGTTGGTAGGCGAACAGGGTGGCGTTGAGCACGACGGCGCAGGCACCTTGCTTGCGCACGCCAGCAGCTGGGCCAATCCCAACCGAAACGCATTGAGTGAAGCCGATATCGGCAATCGGCTTGTGTCAGCGCTGGGCGGCCGAAAAATGATTTGGGCGCCCGGGATCAAAGGCAAGGATATCACAGACTATCACATAGATGCGCTTGCCCGTTTCGTCGGACCCGGCAAGGTGCTCATCCAAATAAGTGATGTTGTCGACCCGGAAGATCCATGGTCTGTTTCGGCCCATGAGACGTTGCGCATTCTTAAACGCGCGACCGATGCGTCTGGCAAGAAGCTCGAGATTATTTACTTACCCGATCCCGTAGATATTCGCAGCCGGAACGCCGATTTTGTAGCAAGCTATGTAAATTATTATCTATGCAACGGAGCGGTTATCGCTGCGCAATTCGGCGACGCCAGAGCGGACGCCGCTGCGAAGGAGTTGCTTCAGTCGCTCTATCCTGGGCGCAAGGTTGAGATGCTGAATATAGACCCTATCGGTGAATCCGGTGGCGGGATTCATTGTGCTACCCAGCAACAACCTAAAGCAGGCATCTTATGAACATCGCTACGAGGCGCTGGTTGGAACGCAATGCGAAAGCGCTGCAAGCGGTTGCTGCGATTGTTACCGCTTTTGCAGCCTTGGCAGCCCTAATTGGTATCAAAGTCCAGATTGATGCAAACATGAAGCAACAGCAGGTGCAGTCTGCGAGAGACATATACCGCGAGTTCCTAAATCTTTCGATCAGCAAGCCCGAATTTGCCCAACCGGATTATTGCACGATCAAAGATAGTACGAATGTCGGAGCCTATGAGAATTATGTCGAATATATGCTTTATACGGCAGATCAATTGCTTGGTGTCTCTCGCGATTGGGAGGCGACGATGATTGAGCACTTGGCCGATCATCGCGAATTTCTCTGCATGCAGCAGGACTGGTCTGACGATTCGGAAGAGATTCGTGCGCTCATTACCCGCTTTCGGACAAAGCAGTGCAAAGGCTACCAAACATCCTGCGGGTAGGTAACGATGTGGTAGCTGTGAAGAGCTACATCAACTATTCGATGTTTCTAACATTTCCGGAGATTGTTCGACCGTCAAACAAGCAGCGGCTGTTTAGTGCTGCCAGTTTCTAGGACGCGTGGCAGCAATGTTGTCGAATCCGGACAGTCCGCTTTGATTAATTAGCCTCAATGAGCTGCCCTACGTTCAACCCAATCGCCCCCACACAAAGCAAAAACCCCCGCCTTCTTCCTTCTAGCAAACCAAAAAACCAACCCCTAAAAGACCTAAATCAACCCCACCACCCAGATCACCCCGACAATCAACGGTATCCCTGCAATATCCAGCAGGAATCCGGCCTTCACCATCTTGGGAAGGGCGATGTGGCCGGTGGACCAGGCGATGGCGTTGGGGCCGGTGCCCGACGGCATCATGAAGCCCCAGCTTGCGGCCATGGAGGCGGCCATGGCCATTAGCCAGGGGTCTGCGCCGGTGGCGGTGACGAGGCCGGCGACGACGGGCAGGATGCCGCTTGCCGTGGCGACATTGCTCGCAAATTCGGTGATCAGGATGACCAGCGCGGTCAGCGCGAGTGCAATGATGACCGGGTGGACCGAGGACAGGGGCTCCAGCGCTTCGCCCAGCCATGCCGCGAGGCCGGATTCGGTAATCCCCGCCGCCAATGCAAGCCCACCGCCGAACATCATGATGACACCCCAGGGCGCGCGGTCGGCTTCTTTCCAGATCAGCAGCGGACGGCCCGTGCCATCGGGGACGAGGAAGAGCAGCAGCGATCCCGCTATGGCAATGCTTCCATCGGTAATGCCGCCCTTGGGCAGAAAGGGCTCGATCAACGGCTGGCCAATCCATGCACCGATGACGAGCAGGAATATCGGCACAAGCCGCCGTTCGGCGACCGACATGGGCTGCGGCTTGCCAATGGCG
>Ga0208460_10001702_pt1 | contig 13053 bp, 13 predicted proteins | sample AD_STIC10_MetaG_FD_184436 | JGI IMG/M metagenome (GOLD analysis project Ga0208460, IMG submission 184436) | Active sludge microbial communities of municipal wastewater-treating anaerobic digesters from USA - AD_STIC10_MetaG (SPAdes) (version 2) | ecosystem: Engineered > Bioreactor > Anaerobic >... | reverse complement strand
GCGCGGGCAAGGCACGCGGCAAGGACGTGGTGCTGGTGGACACCGCCGGGCGCCTGCCGACGCAGTTGCACCTGATGGAAGAGCTGCGCAAAATCAAACGCGTCGTGCAAAAAGCCGACGCCAGCGCACCGCATGAGGTGCTACTGGTGATTGACGGCAACACGGGTCAAAACGCCCTCACCCAGGTCAAGGCGTTTGACGACGCGCTGCAGCTCACCGGCCTGATCGTTACCAAACTGGACGGCACGGCCAAAGGCGGCGTGCTGGCCGCCATCGCACGGGAACGACCCATTCCGGTGTATTTCATCGGTGTAGGTGAAAAGCTGGAAGACCTGGAAACCTTCAACGCCCGCGAGTTCGCGCAAGCGCTGCTGTCTTAAAACTGAAGCCAGGTGTAAGAAAGCGGCCTTTCTGGCCGACCCACACCGAAGAACGCCTGATTGCTCCATTCAAAACATGACCCAACCCACCACTACGCCCCACCGAACCCTGAATTTGTCCCGCCGCCAGACACTCGCCCTGCTGGGCGCAGGCATCGCGAACCCTCTCCCGCTGTTTGCGCAAACCGGCACCGCGTGGCCCGCCATCGAGGCCAAGGCCCGCGGCCAGACCGTGTATTTCAATGCCTGGGCTGGCAGCGAGCAGATCAACGCGTATTTGCAATGGGCCGGTGCCCAAGTGCAAAGCCGTTACGGTGTGAAGCTGGAGCATGTGAAGATCTCCGACACCGCCGAAGTGGTGAAACGCGTTCGCGCCGAAAAAGCTGCGGGCAAACTGACCGACGGCACGGTGGACCTAATCTGGATCAACGGCGAAAACTTCCTGAACATGAAGCGCGAAGCCATGCTGTTTGGCCCCTTCGCCGAGAGCCTGCCCAGTTTTCAGTATGTGGACGTAGCTGGCAAACCCACCACCCGGCTGGATTTCTCCGAGCCCGTGGAAGGCATGGAAGCCCCTTGGGGCATGGCCCAGCTCACCTTTTTTGCAGACCGCAAGCGCGTGCCCAACCCGCCGCGCAGTATGGCTGCGCTGCTGGACTTTGCCAAAGCCAACCCCGGGCGCATCACCTACCCGCGCCCGCCCAATTTCCACGGCACTACGTTTGTGAAGCAGGCACTGGTGGAGTTGAACGGCGACCGTGCGGCGCTCTACAGGCCCGCAACGCCCGAGGCGCTAGCCAAAGCCGGTGCGCCGCTATGGGCGTATCTGGATGCGCTGCACCCGCACCTGTGGCGCGCGGGCAAGCAGTTCCCACAAAACTCGGCTGCCATGCGCCAGATGATGAGCGACGGCGAGCTGCTGATCGCCCTCACCTTCAACCCCAATGAAGCCGCCAACGAAATCGCCGCCAAGCGTCTGGCAGACAGCGTGTACAGCTATCAATTGACTAGCGGAACGCTGGGCAACACGCACTTTCTGGCGATTCCCTTCAACGCAAAAGCCAAAGAAGGCGCGCAGGTGCTGGCCAACTTTTTGTTGTCACCCGAGGCGCAGGCCCGCAAGGCCGACATTGCGCAGTGGGGCGACCCCACGGTGCTGGCGGTGGACAAACTGCCCGCTACCGAGCGCGCCCGTTTCGCCGGTGCAGCGCTACCCGGCCAGGTGGAACAGGTCATGCCCACCATCCCCGAGCCACACGGCAGCTGGGTGGATCCGCTGGAGCGGGAGTGGTTGAAGCGGTATGGGGCTTAGCCCTTACGCCGTCGCCCAGGGGTTGATGACTTCCAGACCCGCGTAGTCAAAGTCGCGGGTGTTGCGGGTGACCAACCGCAAGTCATGGTGCAGCGCCGTGGCGGCCAGCAGGCTGTCAATGGCGGGCACAGGACGACCCGCCTGGGCCAATAATCGGCCCCAGTGATCGGCCACATCCGGACCAATCGGCAGGATGCGCGGGCCAAACCAGTCACGCAGGTCATGCTCCAGCCACAGACGCAGTTTTTCGCGACGCGGGGCTTCTTCAGGACTGGTCAGTTTTTCGACCCCTTTGCGAATTTCGCCCAGCGTCAAAGCGCTCAAAAACAGGGCCTCATCAGGCGTCCGGGAAAACCAGTCCAGCACGGCGGCATCCGGTTTCGGGCGCACCAGCTCCGAGATCACATTCGTATCTATCAGGTAGCTCACAGCGCGATCTCGCGCGTCAGGCCCGGTGCGCGGTCAGTGTCCAGTTCCAGCCCGGTCATGGGTGAGCCGCGCATGAACTCGACAAAACCGGGTTTGGGATGCGTCAGGCGCACATATTCAGCGCGCGAAATCAGCACGACCACGGGCTCGCCGCGAACCGTGATGCCCTGCGGCCCTTCGCTCAGTGCACGCTTCACCACCTCGCTGAATTTGCCCTTTGCTTCTTGCAGTTGCCATGTTGACATGTTGATCCCCTAACTGGTCAGCCTAGTCAGATTGTAATTCAAATGGCATTTTCCGGGTGATGAGCGAGCGCGCCGGGTGTCCGCGTCGTGTCCACTGCGCATCTCGCGGGCGGCTGGGCTGGTTGGTTCAGGTTGGTGCGCTAACACCGCTTTGGGGACGCGGATTCTGTAGCTGCCGCGAACAGCTTCGTTGCCCCGTCGCAGCCACCCGACACGCCTGCGGAGATGATTTGCCAGGGTTGCTAGAAATACTCTTCGCGCAATTATTTGCTATCAATAGAGGAGCTACTCACGCATAGCTGACGAGGGCTAGAGTGGTATTTTGCTACTGAATTTCAACAAATCCCGTTCTATGGCAACGACATCTGCGGATATTCGATTCACTCAGGAGAAGCTAGCAACGTCTTTCTCAAGACTGCGCGTAGCTCGTCGCACCAGTCTATGAAAGGCAAAAGCTACTTCTTCGTCTGGGAAGCTATCGACCTTGTAACCGATTTCGGTGAGAAACTTTCGCATCTTTGCGACCGTTATGCCATCGTAGTTTGGAATGTACCAGTGACTTTCCTTATCGATTCTCTTTGATTCGTAGAACGCCTTAAGTGCACGCTTAGGATTTGGGGGAACCGAGACACCAAAGCGCTTGAAAAGCATACGAACAGTGTTATCTATACGACGCAGAACACTCAAATCATTGATTTGCGAGTAATAAAACACCCAGCCAAAACGCTGACCTCTGTAAATGCAACCAGTGAGTTTCAGATTTATCGCCCATCTGAACCTCGCGAGCGCTGAATCTCTATCCGCGACATCCTTTGCAGTTCTCAAGCGATGCTTGTATTCGGTAAAAACGCTGACTAAAGTACTTTCGAAATTGATGACACTGCTCTTTCGCACAGATACGGCTTTCGGTCTTAGTGAATAACCCAAAAAATCGAATCCATTCGATACCTCCCCGACTTGCGTTTTCGAACCAGACGAATTGCGAGGATGTGGATTTAACTTCGCTTTACGCAGAATTTCGCAAACTTGATTGCATATTGCAATTGGTTCCGAGTCGGTCAGGATGATGATGTCATCCACGAATCGCCAGTACATCGGGACAACACTTTCAATCTTTTCATCGACATCCATCATGAATACCTCTGCCAAAGCATTCGATATGGACAGGCCCTGAGGAACACCTTGGCTATTCGCAATAGCGTTTTTAATTCCAGTCTCTGGAACCGTTGGATTTTCCAGAGCGCTTTTAATTAAATTTCGAAACGGGGCGACTCGCACTCGTTTGTAAAGCTTGGAAAGCAGCAACTTATGGCTGATGGAGGGATAAAAAGCCTGTAGATCAATTTTTATGAAGTAACGATATTTGTTTGTGTCAACAGCGTTGCGAAGGGTTCCGATTTTTTCCTGAGGAAGGGACGGCTTCGACTCGGGAAAGATAGTGAATAGACAATTGCAAATAATCTTGAGTGTCAGCCGATCCCGTATTGTTGGGATAGACAGCTGCCGAGGCGATTTCCCCGCACCTTTCGAGATAAGTTTTTCTTTGTACTTCGTGAATCTGTATGTCCCCGCCAACACCTTTTTGGAGATAAGCGTGGTTTCATCAGTGAGCTTAGCCGCGAAGTTTTGCGCATCTACTCTATCAAGCCCGATCGCACGTGCTCCATGCATCTTGGCGTCATACGTAACGTTGATAGAAGTTTCAGAAAAATTCTCTCTGAACTGTTTCGCCGCGTTGATCTTGACCAATTCAGATCCAGAAAACTGTGAACGGCAACAGATAGAGCGCCACAAATCCGCCGACTCTGCAGCTACACATAGTCAGCATAAAAACCCAATCCAATATCGTCGGAGACCTGCTAGTTAATCCACTCCGATTAAATATCCGGAAATAGCGATCATCGTATGTCGAATGGTTCTCACACTCCAAAAGCAGTTTGGCGTAAAGCTCTGGCTTCTTATCAACACTGATGGTATTCGCCATTAATTCGTCGTAGAAGCGCTTTAACGCAATATGATTGGCACGCATTTGCAACGCACGACCGCGATAGTCTCTACCCGCAACGAGCATCGAGATTGCGAGAAGTGCAACAGACAGAACTGCCGTGTAGATATCGGTATCTGGCCCTGCAAATTTCTCATAACGCAGCGTGACGATACCTGCAGCTGAGGACACAATCGCATACCAAACTAGTAAGACTTGTGAGTGCAAGTCATTGTTTCTGAGACGTAGCTCTGCTGCAATACGTGCTTTGTATGTGAACCAAACATCGTCAAAGTTTTGCATAAGGTGGAGGAGCGAGAATTGAGAAGTAAGTAAATCGCCCTTTTCAGGACCAGAGGCTCAACGCCTCAACGGAAAATTCCGTTTGTTATCAGATTCGCCGTACAAGACAGCTATTTGAACCCGCCCCTCCAAATTCGATGTTACAGGGTTGATACCGAAATCCTGATTGCTAGAAGCAGTAATTACACGGGCCAAAACCCTGTGTGGGTTAGATGCAACGCTGACGCCCAAGCGTATCTGCGGGGCTTCGGACTCAAAACTACAGTTGTATCCACGTAAATGATGAAGCCTTGCAAGGCCCCCGTAGCAGAGCAGCCGCCTCCCGCCCACGCGATAATTAAGTCATGACTCAACTCCTCCCCTCCATCCAACTGGAAAGCGCCCCCAACCCCACCGCCACCGTGATCTGGCTGCATGGTTTGGGCGCTGATGGCAACGACTTTGCGGGCCTCGCGCCCGAGCTGGATTTGTCTGGCTGCGCGCCCATCCGTTTTGTGTTTCCCCACGCGCCCAGCATCCCGGTCACCCTCAACGGCGGCTACGTGATGCCGGCCTGGTACGACATTCTGGGCGCCAATCTGGTGAGCCAGCAGGACGCGGCGGGCATTCAAAAGTCGGAGCGTGACATCGTGGCGCTGATCGAAAACGAAGTGTCGCGTGGCATTGCTTATGAGCGCATCGTGCTGGCGGGTTTCAGCCAGGGTTGCGCGATGGCGCTGCACACAGGGCTGCGTTTTCCTCACAAGCTGGCGGGCATCATGGCGCTGTCGGGCTACCTGCCGCTGGCTGACCGCTTCCCGACCGAGCGGCAAACGGCCAACGCCACCACGCCCATCTTCATGGCCCACGGCACGCAAGACCCGGTGGTGGTGCTTGCCCGCGGCGAAGAGTCGCGCAACGCACTGGCAGCCCTGGGCCACCCGGTGCAGTGGCACACCTACCCCATGCCGCACAGTGTGCACCCGCAAGAGGTGAAGGACATCAGCCGCTTTTTGCAAACCGTGCTGGCGGCCTGAGTGGAATGGCGTCTTCTGGCAACCTGACTCTAGGGATTGATTTCGGCACGTCCAACTCTGCCGCTGCGGTATTGCAGACAGATGGAACCCTGCACGCCATAGCGCTGGAGGGCGAGCGTACTTCGCTGCCCACCGCGCTGTTCTTCCACGCCGACGACGGCCAGGTGGAATACGGCTCGGCTGCACTTACCGCTTACCTGAGCGGCGCGGAGGGCCGGCTGATGCGCTCCATCAAGAGCCTGCTGGGCAGCAAGCTGATGGATGAGCAGACCGTCATCAACGGCCGGGCCACCAGTTTCTTTGACATCGTGGTGCTGTTTTTCAAGGAACTCAAAAGCCGCTCGGAGCAGCGCCTGGGCCAAACGGTCACCAGCGCCGTGCTGGGCCGCCCGGTGCATTTTGTGGATGACGACGCCAAGCGCGACGCACTGGCCCAAGCCACGCTGGGGCGCGCTGCGAAAGCGGCAGGCTTCAAAAACGTCACGTTCCAGTTTGAACCCGTGGCCGCGGCGCTGGACTATGAACGCCGGATACAGGCGGAGACCACCGCACTGGTGGTGGACATTGGCGGTGGCACGTCTGACTTCACGGTCACGCGCCTGGGCCCTGCGCGGCGCAACACCCTGAACCGCGCAAAGGACGTGCTGGCCACCACCGGCATTCACATTGCGGGTACCGATTTCGACCGCCTGATTAGTCTGGACCGGGTGATGCCGCTGCTGGGCTACGGCCACGTGGGCCCCAGCGGGCGCGAGGTGCCGTCGGGCGTGTTTTTTGACCTGTCCACCTGGCACCTGATTCATCACGCATATGCACGCAAGGGCGTGCACCACGCGCAGGAGCTTTGGACCGACTACACCGACATCGCTCTGCACAAACGCCTGATGAGGGTGCTGAACGAACACCATGGCCACCGCCTGCTCGCGCATGTGGAGGCGGCCAAAATTGCCTGCTCCGTCACCAACGCCGATACGGCCATTAACGTGGCCTGCATCGGTGACGACCTGCAGGCGCAATTGTCACCCGCTGCGCTGGAGCAGGCGCTGCACGCACAGTTGGAGAAGATTGTGGCCTGCGCGCAGCAATGCGTCAGCGCATCCGGCCTCGCCAGTGTGGACGCTGTGTACCTCACCGGCGGGTCTTCAGCGCTACGGCCATTGATGGACGCATTGCAACGCGTCTTCCCCGCCGCATCCATGGTGCAGGGCGACCTGTTTGGCGGCGTGGCAGCGGGCCTGGCCTACAGCGGGGCGCTGTGAAATCAACAACACCTGATCGGCTGGTGTCCACCGGGTTGGCCGCCACGCTGGGCTTGCCGCTGGTGTGGGCGACGTGGGGTGCCGTGGTCAGCGCGCTGGACGCGCCTGCGTGGCAAAACCTCATCGCTGACTCACAAGCCCCACGCGCGCTGATGATGACGTTGTGGACCGGCTTGATGTCCAGCGTGTTATCAGTGGCCGTGGCCGCGTGGTTGCTGTCACGCGGGTTTCCGTCTGCCGACTGGGCTCGCTGGGTGCGGGCACTCAGCCCTATGCTGGCGGTGCCACACGCGGCGTTTGCTATCGGGCTGGCGTTTCTGATTGCGCCCAGTGGCTGGCTGCTGCGCGCCCTCTCCCCTTGGGCGACCGGTTTTGATACACCACCCCCGTGGCTCACGACGCAAGACCCGTGGGGCCTGGGGCTGATTGCGGTGCTGGTTGCCAAAGAGGTGCCGTTTTTGCTGTGGGCTGCGGCCACGCAGTTGCAGCGCGCCGATGTGGCGCAGCGTTTCACACGCGAACTGGAGGTGGCCCGCAGCATGGGTTACAGCCCGCACAAGGCGTGGTGGATCGTGCTGTGGCCGCAACTCTGGCCGCGCCTGCGCTGGCCCATGCTGGCGGTGCTGGCCTACAGCCTGACGGTGGTAGACATGGCGCTGGTGATCGGTCCCACCTCGCCACCCACACTGGCCGTGCTGGCTTGGCAGTGGTTGCTGGATGCAGATGTGGCACTCAATGCGCAGGGTGCAGCAGCCGCGTGGCTGCTGGCGCTGGCCCTTGCGGTGTCCGCCATGGCGTTGCGGCAATTGCCCCGCCTGCCGGTTTGGCGTAGGCGGTGGAGTTCGGGCAAGCGCGGACGCACGGGTGGCGTCGTTCATGGGGCAATGGCTCGCGTCCCCAGCGCTCTCGGCAGCACCGCGTTTGCCGTACTCGCTGGCCTGTACGGCACTGTGATGCTGGCCCTCGCCGTGGGCAGCGTCTCGGGCGTGTGGCCCTTCCCGGCCCTCTGGCCGCAATCGCTTACGTGGGCTGCGTGGCAGTCGGTCGCCTCCAGCGCCGCCACCGTGGGCACCACGCTCACATTGGCACTGGCCAGCACGGCTGCAGCGATGGTGTGGTCAGTGGCCTGGCTGGAATGCGCGCCTGCCCGGTGGGATGCGCTGCTGCGCCGCATGATCTATCTGCCGCTGGTGCTGCCCTCCGTCTTGTGGGTGGTGGGCGTGCACGCCATGGCGCTGCGCTGGGGCATCGACGCCACGTGGGCTGGCGTGTGGCTGGCGCACAGCCTGGCCACAGTGCCCTATGTGCTGATTGCGTTGAGCCCCGCCTACACCGGTTTTGACGTGCGCTACCGCCACATTGCCGCCTCGTTGGGCCAGGGTCGCACCGTATTTCTGTGGCGCGTGAAGTGGCCGCTGCTGCGTGCCGCGCTGGCTTCTGGCTGCGCCGTGGGCTTTGCCGTGAGCGTGGCGCAGTATCTGCCTACGCTGTTTGTCGGTGCCGGGCGGTTCAGCACGGTGACGACCGAGGCCGTGACGCTTGCATCAGGCGCGCAGCGCTCGCTGACGGCAGCCTATGCGTGGCTGCAGTGGCTGCTGCCCGTGCTGGTATTTGCTCTGGCGGCATGGGTGGGGAAACCAAGACGCTATTGATGGGGCAGCTACCGGCCGTACTAAGATGCGGCGATGCTGCAAGTTCACCGTCATCGCCTTCCCTGGATTCTGCTCTGGTGCCTGTTGACTGCGCTGGGTGGCCTGGTATTGGCCCAGGCAAAGCTGGGTCAGGTGCAAACGGCGTTCGAAACCGACGCACGCATCGTCCACCGGCTGCTGAGCCAGCGCGTGGTACAGCATGACGCAGTGCTGGCCACACTGGCGCTGCTGCAGCCCGACGCTGAAACCACCGAGAGTTCCCCGCCAGAGCAGCGGCTGCCGTCCGTGTACCCGCAAATCACGGGTGTGCAACGGCGCAACCGCGGGGCGAGCTGGCCGGACGAACAGTTGGTGGTGGCTGAAACCCTGTCGCATGCGCTGCGCCGCCCGGCACTGGCAGGTGCTGACCTGGATCGGGGCCGTTACCAGCTGGTGCTGGCGGCTGAACCCACCAGTTTCGCGCTGCAACTGGACTTGCGCGCCGTGGTGCCCTGGAGCGAATGGCCGATGGTGCCCGACACCAGCCCGGTGCGGGTCACGCTCACGCATGAGGGCCAGAGTTTTGTGGTGCAACCGGGCCTGTTGCACGGTGGCGGCTGGCTCTTCGAATTCCACAAGCACCTGGCCACCGAGAGCCAGCCTTTTGATGTGGTCGCCGTGCGGCAGGTGGGTTGGGGTGAGTTGCCCTGGGGCTGGATGCTGGGCTGGGCCACGCTTGTGGCGGCCCTGCTGCTGGCCGGGCGCCTGTTGCTGCGCCAGCGTACCGAGCGCCAGCGCGCCGAAGAACTGTTGCGGTTGGGTCAGGTGGCGCGCCTGAACACGCTGGGTGAGCTGGCGGCCGGCATGGCGCATGAGCTGAACCAGCCGCTAACGGCGGTGCTGGCCAACACCCAGGCCGCCAGTCGCATGCTCAACGACGAGCCACCAGAACTGTCAAGCGCACGCGGCGCCATGCTGCAGGCGGCGGAACAGGCCCGCCGTGCATCTGACGTGGTGGGGCGGCTGCGCCGCGCCGTGGAGCGTCCCGACAGCGCCGCGCACATGCAACCAGTGGAGTTGGAAGATGCAGTGCGCAACGCGCTGTATCTTCTGGAGCCCGAATTCAAGCGCCACCATGTTGTGCCGCAGATGGATGCCAGCACCGGCCCCACCATCGTACTGGCTGAACCGGTGGCACTGGAGCAAATCATTCATAACCTGTTGATGAATGCGCAACAGGCGCTGGAACAGGTGGCAGCAAGCGAGCGCCGATTGACGGTGACTGTAATCACGCAGGGCAAGCTGGGCGTGATCAGCGTTGCCGACAGCGGCCCCGGCATCGCAGTCGATGTGCTGCCACGCATTTTTGAGCCCTTTTTCACCACGCGCGAAGCTGGCTTGGGGCTGGGGCTGAGTTTGTGTGAAACCCTCGCCAGCGGATTGGGTGGCGGCCTGACGGCGGAGCACAATGCCCCGCGCGGCGCGGTTTTCAGACTCTCGTTGCCCTTGGTAGTGAGCCCATGAGTTCATCCCTGTCGCCCCTGATTCACCTGATTGACGACGATGAGGCCGTGCGCAGCAGTCTGGCGCTGCTGATCAGCACCGTGGGTCTGCGCGTGCAGGCCTGGGCTGACCCGCAAACGTTCATGAACGGGTTTGACCGGCAGTCGGTTGGCGCCATTGTTCTGGATGTGCGCATGCCCGGCATCAGCGGCCTGAGCGTGCTGGACACCCTGAAAGAACAGGGCGTGGACCAGCCCGTCATCATGCTCACCGGCCACGGCACGGTGGAGATGTGCAGGCGTGCCTTCAAGGCCGGTGCGGCCGAGTTTCTGGAAAAACCGGTCGATGACGAGGCTTTGCTTGAAGCCCTGCAAAGTGCCGTGCGTCAGCACGTGAAGTCCCGCGAGCGCAATCAGGCCGACCGGCAGGCGCAGGCGCGTTTTGCCCAATTGTCCGCGCGCGAACGGGAGGTGCTGGGCCTGATCACCGCGGGCCTGACCAACAAGGAAATTGGCCGTGCGCTGGATCTATCGCCACGCACGGTTGAATCCCACCGGGCCAACCTGTTTGCCAAGCTTGAGGCTGATTCATTGGCGCAGCTGATACGGCACTACGCCTCGCTGGTTGATGCGGATTCCTGAAACGACTTTCTGACCCAGCCTCCTGATACGGCAGCGTCCACTCCGTAGTTTTACTGAGCATTGGGCGTAGCGCTACGAATGGGCAACGTGCACGTTATTTTTTACAGTTCTCCCACGGTTGATTGAACCGCGCATTTCTGAATATTCCGGAGAACACCATGCACAACGTCATCAAGATTTCTGCTATTGCCCTTGCCATCGCCGCTGGCACCGCCAGTGCACAGGCCATACGAACCGAGAGAAACATCTCGCTGGACCTGGCTAACCAGATCGCCAGCGCAACGGTGGCCGCCTGCACCACCGGTGGTTATGCCGTGGCCGCCACGGTGGTGGACCGCGCCGGGATCGTGAAGGCTGTCCAGCGGGCTGACAACGCAGGCCCACACACGCTGGCATCCAGCCAGCAAAAGGCCTGGACATCGGCTTCCGCCAAAAGCAATACGTTGGCCATGATGGAAGGCGCCCAGAAAAACCCGGGGGCAGCCAACCTGGTGTACCTTCCTGGCTTTTTGCTACTGGGCGGCGGTGTACCTATCAAAGTCGGCAATGAGGTGATTGGCGCTGTTGGCGTTGGCGGTGCACCCGGCGGTCATCTGGACGAGGCCTGTGCTGTCACAGCGCTGGATAAGCTCAAGGATCTGCTGAAATAAGCACTCAATCAACCCCGGGAAACACCGCCATGAAGCCAAGTCGTTTTCGCCTGACCGGACTATCAACATACGGGGTAGTTGCGGCAGCCTGCGTGCTCAGCGCCCTGACGTCCCTGCCGGCTGTGGCGCAGGTCGGGCCGAGCGCTGCTGAAGTGACCGCGTACCGGGGTTTGCATGCTGCCGCCCACAAGGGCGACGCAGCAGGGATCGAAAAGCTCGCCAGCGCCAGCCGCGACCTGCAAACCGAGTTGAATGCCCGCGACGGCAATGGCCGGACACCTCTGCACGTCGCGACATTCGCCAGACAATCCGCCGCGATCCGCTCCCTGGTCAAAGCCGGGGCCAGCATCGATCTGCTGGACCGGGACATCTACGACGGCGTAACGATCGCAGCCGTTGCCGACGACGAGGAAACCCTGCGCACGCTGCTGGCCCTGGGTGCCAGCGCGAAACAGGTGACCAGCCGCTACGACGGCACCGCACTGATCGCCGCTGCCCACTTGGGCCACGATGGTGTGGTCAGGCAACTGATTGCCGCTGGCGCGCCACTGGATCATGTGAACAACCTGTACTGGACGGCGGTGATTGAATCCATCGTGCTGGGCAACGGCGGGCCCCGACACCAAGCCACACTCAAGGCCCTGATCGACGCAGGCGCCAATCTGCAACTGACAGACCGGCAGGGCAACACGCCGCTGCAGCTGGCGCGTTCGCGGGGTTACGGCGAGATGGTGAAATTGCTTGAAAAAGCAGCCGCAAAATAGAGTTCCGCGTCAAGACTCTCAGCAAGGGCAGAGGCCGGACAAAGTGGCTCTGGTGTACTTACCAGTAGCTACGAAAGTTCATTTGCTGTCATCTCTCCCGCCTGATTGACCGCCATCTGCGCCTGCCCGCCGCCCATATACTGCATGTCAGCACTCAGGCTCAGTGCGCCACGGCCCAGGTTCAGCAGCCGCAGTTCGGATGACGTCATAGCACAGTAATCTGCCACTGCCGCTTTCTCCATGCGTCGTAGCAACGGGGCTGATCACTTATTTGCTATGCATTTGATAGCTGTTTACGCATATTTCACAAGGGCTAAGGCCTTATTTTCCTTGCAAAAAAGAGCACGTTCCAGCTCTTGGCTGGCCTGCTGGGCACAGCGCTATCATGCAGTCATGCTGATCGAGACTCTGGGTGCCGCGCGTGACATGGGGCGCCTCAATGAAATAGCTGGTGTTCTGATTCGCCACGGCTTTGGCGACAGCGTGCGCCGCCTGGGCCTGGCCGACCGGCTGGAGCGCGCGGGTCACGCCATCCGCTGGGATCACGCTGCCGATCTGGCGCGCATCGAGCCTCCCGTTCAGGTGCGTCTGGCAATGGAAGAGCTGGGCCCCACCTTTGTCAAGCTCGGGCAAATACTGGCGGGCCGCGCGGACCTGTTTGGCCCGGATTGGATTGCAGAATTCGAAAAACTGCACAGTCACGTGCCTGCCCTGGCCTTTGATGTGCTGCGCCCCCAGCTACGTGAAGACCTGGGTGGCGAGCCTGAAGTCGTGTTCGCCCGCTTTGACGTGGAGCCATTGGCAGCGGCGTCCATCGCACAGGTGCATCGCGCGCAACTCCAGGATGGCACTGAAGTCATCGTCAAGATTCGCCGCCCCGGCATCACCGACGTGATTGAGGCCGACCTGCGTCTGCTGGGCCGCCTGGCCGCACTG
>Ga0208460_10001690_pt1 | contig 13099 bp, 9 predicted proteins | sample AD_STIC10_MetaG_FD_184436 | JGI IMG/M metagenome (GOLD analysis project Ga0208460, IMG submission 184436) | Active sludge microbial communities of municipal wastewater-treating anaerobic digesters from USA - AD_STIC10_MetaG (SPAdes) (version 2) | ecosystem: Engineered > Bioreactor > Anaerobic >... | reverse complement strand
TCTGCATCGAAGACGGCGCGCCTATGATCGCCAATCTGCGGGCTGAGGGGATGTACACGGTGGGCGTAGGCCTTGAGCCGCTGGGCGCGGATGAGCAAGTCGCCGCGATTGCGGAGTGGGATCTGGTCGCGTGTGTCGCGCGATTGAACGCGCGATAGTGCGCCACCCCGCGCCGCTACCCCTTGAACTTCCGCGCGATCACGAATGTCTCGGGGCTTTCGGCCCGGCTTGAAGGCGGCTTCCAGTGGCGGACGTCGTCGAAGTTTTCCCTGAGCAGGTCGAGCAGTGATTTCTGCGCGCCGCCCTGGAAGACCTTGGTGACGAAGTTGCCGCCCTTGGCCAGGTTTTCGATGGCGAAGATTGCGGCGACTTCAGCAAGACCCACCGTCCGGACGTGATCGGTCGATTTGTGGCCAACCGTGTTCGCGGCCATGTCGGACAAGACCAGCGTCGGTTTCTCGCCGAGCGCAGCGATCAGCTTGTCGGTCATCCCCGGTTCGGCAATGTCCGCCTGGAAGATGGTGACGTTGGCCATCACGTCGATGGGGAGCAGGTCGATGCCGACCACTTTCGACGCGCCCTTCTCGACCACGACCTGCAGCCAGCCGCCGGGCGCAGAGCCGAGATCGACCACGCGGGCGCCGCGCTTCAGGATTTTGAACTTCTCGTCGATCTCTTTCAGCTTGAAAGCGGCGCGGGCGCGATAACCCTCTTCCTGCGCGCGCATCACGTAGGGGTCGCGCAACTGGCGGTCGACCCACTCGCGCGAGGACTTGGAGAGGGTTTTCTTCCGCACCTTCTCCTTCTTGCCCATCATGCGGCCGCCGGCGGGGCCCCGCGCGTCGATCGGCGCCTTCCAGCGCCTGCGGCCCTTGTCGTCTTCCTCGACGCTCATGATGTGGTCTCGTTGTTCTGGGCGGCAGGGCTTGCGCCGGGAGAGCGGGGGCGATTGCGGTTACGGCGACGCTGTGGCTGGCCGCCGCCATTGCCCCCGCCATTGCCATGCATCAGCGACAGGATAATGCCCTCGCGCAGGCCGCGATCGCCTACGCGGAGGCGGGCGGACGGCCATGTCGCCCAGACGGCGGCGAGAATGGCGATGCCGGGGACCATGAGATCCGAACGGCCGCCGACGAGGCAGGGTTCCTGTGCGCGCTGTTCGGCGGTGGAATTCACGAGCCGGTTCATCGTGGCCTCGGCGCCTTCGCGCTCCATCCAGATACCGTCGACGGACGAGCGGATATAGCGCGGCAGGTTGAGGTGGACGCCCGCGAGGCTGGTGACCGTGCCGGAATTGCCGATGAGCTGGCCGCGACCGGCGCGGAAGAGCGGGCCAAAGCGCGTGGCCGCGTCGTTGGCCAGCAGGAGGGATTGCACGTGGTCGAACATGGGCTGGTACTGGGCCGTGCCCGCGCCGGGGAACATGTCGGCCAGCGTGACCACGCCGACGGGGAAGGACGCCCACCCCAGAATGGGCGGCCGGGCGGCGCATCCACGCACGCCGCGTTCGGCCGCGGCCTTTGCATCAATCCAGGAGAGTTCGGTCGAGCCGCCGCCGATATCAATGACGAGGGCGAAATCGTGGGCCGGATCGACAAGATCGAGCGAGCCTAGCAGTGCGAATTTGGCCTCCTCCTTGGGGGAGATCAGCTCCATCCTGAGGCCGACCTTGCGGGTGACCTCGTTCAGGAAGGCGCGCCCGTTGGAGGCAGCGCGGCAGGCCTGTGTTGCAATATAGCGGGCGCGGACGGGCTTGTGCTTCTTCACCTTTTCCGAGCACCGGCGCAGCGCCTCGATGGCGCGGCCCATGGCCTTTTCGGACAGGACGCCGGACCCCGCGAGACCTTCCCCCAGCGTAACGATCTGCGAGAAGGAATCGACAACGCGCAGCCCGCCCGATGCCGAGCGTTCGGCAATCAGCAGCCTGCAATTGTTCGTGCCCAGGTCCAGCGCCGCATAGAGGTTCGACGCGCCGCCGGACCGTCCTTGAGGCTTACCGCGCCTCGGACGGGATGGCTTCGCCATGTGTAGCGATCCGTGATCTTGTTGCGACAGCCATAGCCGGTTCCGCAGGCGTTGGCACGCGCCAAACCGTATTTACTGTCATGCAAGGTTGCAGGGCCCATTCTGATGGGCGTAACTGAACCCGGCTCTGGCGGGGCTTCCGGCTGATCGGCGCGGGCGTATCCGCCATGATTTATGGGGCTGAGCCGCAAGTGTTTGGGATCTGGGCAGAGTTGGGCCAGGGGCGCCGTCTATGATGGAATTGAACAAGGCCGCCAAGTTCGCGATCGGCCAGCAGGTTCGCCACCGTCTGTTCCCGTTCAGGGGAATTATCTTCGACGTGGACCCCCGGTTCGCGAACACCCAGGAATGGTGGGACGCCATCCCCGAGGACATCCGTCCAACCAAGGACCAGCCGTTTTACCACCTCCTCGCCGAGAACGAGTCGACATATTACGTGGCCTACGTCTCCGAACAGAACCTCCTGCCGGACGACGCGCCCGAACCCGTGAACCATCCCCAGATCCCGGAAATGTTCGAGATCGACGACCACGGCATGTACAAGAAACGCGCAACGATGGCGCACTAGCCTCTCGCGTGACGAATCCCCCGGCGCGCCCTACATTCAGCGCATGAGCAGCCACATTACCCTTCGCGACGATGACTACGTCATCGACCAGAACTGGGCGGCGTATTCGGCCGACGAGCATGCCGTGTGGGATTTCCTGTACCGGCGGCAGGTCGGCATCCTGCAGGATCGCGCGGACCCGGCGATGTTGCGGGGGCTGGAAACGCTGAACCTCAATCGCGGCGGCATTCCGAATTTCAGCGAGATCAATGTCGAGCTGAAAGCGCGGACGGGGTTTGAGGTGGTGGCTGTGCCGGGGTTGGTGCCGGACGAGGTGTTCTTCAACCATCTCGCCAATCGCCGCTTCCCCGCCGGGCAGTTCATCCGCACGCGGGCGCAACTGGACTACCTGCAGGAGCCCGACATCTTTCACGACGTGTTCGGGCATGTGCCGCTGCTGACCGATCCGGTGTTCGCGGACTACATGGAGGCGTACGGCAAGGGCGGCCTGCGCGCGATCAAGTTCGGGCGTCTGAAGAACCTCGCGGCGCTGTACTGGTACACGGTCGAGTTCGGACTGATCGAAACGCCGAAGGGCGTGCGGATCTATGGCGCGGGGATTTCATCGTCGAAGGACGAGTCGATCTTCGCGCTGAACGATCCCTCGCCCAACCGCATCCGCTTCGACCTCGAGCGCGTCATGCGCACGCGCTATCGCATCGACGATTTCCAGCAGACCTACTTCGTCATCCGCTCCTACGACGACCTGTTCCGCGCAACCGTGGATACGGACTTCGCACCGCTCTATGGCCGTCTGGGCGATGGCGTTGGTTTTGCGGCCGAGGACGTGCTGCCGACGGACGAGGTTATCACGCGCGGCACACAGGCTTATGCGCGGGGGAAGGCCAGGGCTTCCTAGACGGAGCCGCGCCTGTCATCCCGGCCGGAGCGTGAAGCACGCAATGCCGGGCGCCACTCCACTACCTCGACCCGGTCAACGTGGGTCCTAGGCCTCGCCAGGCTCGCCCGGGGTGACAGGCTGTGAGTAATCGCCCCCGGCCGCCCCCCTGATCCACCCCGATGACTCGCGCGTAGACACCCCAAATAACCCCAGTCTGTGAGTTGTCTTGGCTGAGCGCCCCGTCCTTTTCTGGTTTCGCGATGACTTGCGGCTCGCGGACAATCCGGGGCTGGCGGCGGCGCATGCGAGGGGAAAGCCATTAGTCACGGTCTTTATCCTCGACGAGGAAAGCCGCGAGGCGCGTGCGATGGGCGGGGCCAGCAAGTGGTGGCTCGACAAGTCGCTGCGCGCGCTGTCGGAGCGGATTGCGGCCAAGGGCGGCCAGCTGATCCTGCGCCGAGGCAAAGCTGAGGACGTTATCGCGGCGCTGGTCGATGAGACCGCGGCAGAAGCCGTCTTCTGGAATCGTCGCTACGGCCCAGCGCGCAAGATCGATGAGCGGATCAAGGCGGCGCTGAAAGCGGCCGACGTTGCGGCGGAGAGCTTCAATGGCTCGCTGCTGGCCGAGCCGTTTGCGATCAAGACCGGGTCGGGCGGCGACTTCAAGGTGTTCACCCCGTTCTGGAAAGCGTTGCAGGCGAGCATCGTGATACCGGCTGCGGCAGCCGAACCTGGCACGCTGGCTGCGCCGCCCAAGGTGAAGTCCGACGACATCGACGACTGGGAGCTTCATCCCACCAGGCCAGACTGGTCGGGCGGCATGGCTGAGGCGTGGACGCCCGGCGAACTCGGAGCGCGCAAACGACTGCGCGATTTCCTGTCAGGCCCGATCACGGGTTATGCCGATGGACGCGACCGGCCGGACCAGGACGGCACTTCGCGGCTTTCGCCCTATCTCCATTTCGGCGAGATCAGCCCCCACCAGATCTGGCGCGCTGCGAAGCACGCGGATGAAGCGGGCGAGGCGCCCGCGAAGGATGTGCAGAAGCTTCTGTCCGAGGTGGCGTGGCGCGATTTCTCGCACCACCTTCTCTATCACGACCCGCAGATGGGCCGGCTAAGCTGGCGTCGGCAGTTCGACAATATCGACTGGCGCAAGGGCACAAAGGCCGAGCTTGAAGCGTGGAAGCGCGGGCGCACAGGCTATCCCATCATCGACGCCGGAATGCGGCAGCTGTGGACCACCGGCTGGATGCACAACCGCGTGCGGATGATCGTCGCCTCGTTCTTTGCGAAGGACCTGCTGGTTCACTGGCGAACGGGCGAGGAATGGTTCTGGGACACGCTGGTCGACGCCGACGAGGCCAACAACGCCAATGGCTGGCAATGGACAGCGGGAACCGGGGCCGATGCTGCGCCTTACTTCCGTGTGTTCAACCCTGTGCTACAGGGAGAGAAGTTCGACCCTGAGGGCGATTATGTGCGCCGGTGGGTGCCCGAACTTGGCGATCTGGCCGCGAAATGGATCCACAAGCCATGGGAAGCGCCTGCCTCGGTGCTCGATCTTGCCGGCGTGCAGCTGGGCGAGACCTATCCCGAACCCATCATAGACCACGACTTCGCCCGCAAGCGCGCACTCGAAACCTACAAGTTCTCAAGTCAGGAAACCGCTTCATGAGCATCCCCCGCAAGCGTGTCGCGGTGATCGGTGGGGGCGTTGCCGGCCTTGGCGCGGCATGGGCGCTGCGCGAGAACGCCGATGTTGTGCTTTATGAGAAAGCCGACCGCCTCGGCGGGCACGCTTGGACCGTGGACATCGAGCACACCGGCACGCCCATGTCGGTTGATATCGGCTTCATCTGTTTCAACCGCCCCAACTACCCGAACTTCACCGCGCTCCTGAAGCATCTCGAAGTGCCGACGGTTTGGACGGACATGGCGTTCGCCGTCTCCGACCCCGATGGCTATGAGTGGTCTTCCGATCCGTGGGGCCTGTTTGCGTGGAAGCGCAACGCGCTCGACAAGCGCTTTCGCGGGATGATTGGCGAGATCATCGACTTCAACAATGCCGCCCGCGCCGAACTGAAGCGGGACTGTGTGCCGGACATGACGCTGGGCGAATGGCTGGACGGACACGGATACTCCCAGCTCTTCCGCGACGCCTACCTCCTGCCGATGAGCGCGGCGATCTGGTCGACACCGGAAAAGCTGATGCTGGATTATCCGGTGATCAGCTTCCTGAAATTCTTCGACAACCACAAGCTGATGCACACGGTGCGGCCGATCTGGCGGACAGTGAAGGGCGGTAGCCGCAGCTATGTGCAGCGCATGCTGCGCGACCTGCATCCCTGCCTGCGGCCTTCTGCGGATATCCAGGCCGTGCGTCCGATGGGTCACGGCAAGACGCAGGTGATCGAGCGCGGCCGCGCGCCGGAGACGTTCGATGCTGTCATCTTCGCCTGCCACGCTGATGCGACTCTGGGCATGCTGGACGCTAGCTATGATGAACAGAAGCTGGCGTTAGGCTCCATGCGCTTCTCGCAGAACACGGCCTACCTGCACCACGACCGGGAGATGATGCCCGAGCGGCGGATGGCGTGGGCGTCGTGGAATGTGAAGAAGGGCGCCGACGAAAGCGTTTGCGTCACCTACTGGATGAACCGCCTCCAGAAACTGCCGAACTCACATCCGGTATTCGTAACGCTGAATCCGGTGAACGAGCCGGCGAAGGACAAGACGTTCGGCGTATATCAGTTCGACCATCCGATGTTCGACACGGCCTCGCACGCGGCGCGGCGGGCAATCCAGCGACTGCAGGGACGTGATGGCCTGTTCTTCGCGGGCGCCTGGCTGGGTGACGGCTTCCATGAGGCGGGGCTGCGCACCGGCCTCGAAGCAGCGTTCGCGCTGGGCGGATCCGTGCCGTGGGAAGCCACGACGACACACACGCATGTCCTGTCGCATTCGCAGGCGACGTTGTCCGCTGCACAGCCCGAAATGCTCGCGGCCGCGCTGTGACGCACCCGGCGGCTCAACTCTGGTTCGGCCGCACGGTTCACCGCCGCGAGAAACCATTCGAACGGCGCTTCTCTCACCGCATCGCGATGCTGGAAGTAGATATCGACCGGTTGGCCGAAGCCGATGCGCTATCGCGCCTCTTCGCTGTGGACCGGGGCGCGGCGATCTCGTTCAGGCAGGTCGATCACGGTGCGCGCGACCGGACATTGCCGTTAAGGGCATGGGCAGAAGCAAAGTTTGCGGAAGCCGGTGTTGCGCTTGAAGGCGGCCCGATCCGGCTGATTGGCTTCCCGCGCGTGCTGGGCGTTGGCTTTGCCCCGATCTCGATCTGGCTGGGGCATGGACCCGACGGCAATCTGCGCGGCGTGATTTACGAGGTGCACAACACGTTTGGCGAAACTCATTCCTACGTCTGCGCGTTTGATCCAACGCATCGCCGAGCGGTGGCGGACAAAGCCTTCTTTGTCTCTCCCTTCTTCGACGTGGACGGGGGTTACAGGTTTACGTTCAGACCGCCCGAGAGGGGCCAGATGAGCCTCGTGGTTGAGAATATTGGCGCCGACGGACGGGCGCATGTCGCCGCCCTGACTGTGAAGGCAACTGCAGTTTCCTCGCCCACAATTTTGCGCTGGCTGGTTGCAATGCCCATATCGGGTCTGGGCGTATTGATCGCCATCCACTGGCAGGCTTTGTGTCTGTTTCTGAAGGGTGCGAAGTATCGGGTTAAACCAGAACAGCAGTTGAAGCGTACCACCCTGACGCGGCGCGAAATCGAAGACGCCGGCGGGGACGAAAATCTGAGGAAACGGGCATGAGCCGCGTCGAGAGAATGGTGCTGGACATCAGGGGCCCGCGCGACCTGCGCAGCCTGGACCGGCTTCCCGCGAGCCTGCGCTTCACGGCAATGGTGCTCTCAGGCTTCAAATACGGCCGGCTCGACATGGTGCTGCCCGATGCGCGTACACTGCGCTTCACCGGCAAGGAGGCCGGACCCGAAGCCGAGATGATCGTGCATGATCAGACCTTCGCGCGCACCGTAGCGGCGCGCGGCGATATCGGCTTTGCCGAGGTGTTCATGGACGGCAAGTTCGACTCGCCTGACCTCGCGACGCTGCTCGAATACTTCAGCATCAACTGGGACGACCTCGGCACGCTAGGCATCGGAAACGCGATCGCGCAGTTCATCGCCAATGTGCGTCACATGCTGCGCTCGAACACCAAGAAGGGCTCGAAACGTAACATTCTCGCCCACTACGATCTGGGCAATGATTTCTATTCGGCCTGGCTCGACCCGACGATGACCTATTCGTCGGCGATCTTCACGTCGCCCGATCAGACGATGATGGACGGGCAGCTCGCGAAATATCGCGCCATCGCTCGCAACATCGACCTGAAGGCCGGCGACCACGTGCTCGAGATCGGATCGGGCTGGGGCGGCTTTGCTGAAGTGGCGGCAAAGGAGTTCGGCGCGCGCGTTACCTCTATCACCATCTCCGACGCACAGCACGACTATGCGACGAAGCGGATGAAGGACGCGGGCCTCGACGGCCAGGTCGACATCGTGATGAAGGACTATCGCGACCTCACCGGCCGGTACGACGCCGTCGCCTCCATCGAGATGTTCGAGGCAGTGGGCGAGGAATACTGGCCCAGCTATTTCGGCAAGATCGCTGAAGTGCTGAAGCCGGGCGGCAAGGCCGCGCTGCAGATCATCACGATCGCGGAGAAGGACTTCGAGGAATATCGCCGCCGCGCGGACTTCATCCAGCGCTACATATTTCCGGGCGGGATGTTGCCCTCGCCATCACGCCTCAAGGAAGAGACTGAGCGGGCCGGCCTCGGCTTTGAAGTCGACCAGATGTTTGCGGCGTCTTACGCGCGGACGCTGGACGAGTGGGGCCAGCGCTTCGACGTGGCCTGGGACAAGATCAAAGGCGGCAAGTTCGACGAGCAGTTCCGTCGGTTGTGGCTCTACTATCTGGGCTACTGTTCCGCTGGTTTCCGTACAGGAAAGATCGACGTCGGCCAGTTTGTGCTGACCAAGCCCGCCTGACCGGCCAAAGCACACTTTAGGCCCTGTTACGCAGCGGACCGCGCTTGCGCGTCGCCGTGGCGACGCGGTCACATTTTATCGAAAAACGAAAAAGAGAGGTTGGAAATCCCGGAAAGGCTGGATATTCAGGCATTGTAGGCTTTGCGACCGGCGTGACGGCATTCACGCCTGCAAGGCGAACTGAGCAAGGGGTCAATCCAATGCATTTTTTCCTGGAGAGACCCCATGCAAAGCGGTCCTTATGCCGCCCGCCTATTCCGCTCAGCCGCCCTGGGCGCGCTGATCGCCGCAGCCTCGCCCGCGATCGCGCAGGTTGCTGACCAGACAGCTGCCCAACCGGTCGAGACCACCCAACCGCCTGAAGCCGCTGAAGACGACGGTGATCGCGTCATCATCACCGGCTCGCGCATTCCGCGTGACGCCTTCACCTCCACCGCGCCGATCCAGGTGATCACCGCCGAGGCCTCGACGCTCGAAGGTCTCGTCGACACCGCAGAAATCCTGCAGGGATCGTCGATCGCGCAGGGTTCGACCCAGTTCAACAACTCGTTCGGCAACTTCGTCATCGAGGGTGGCCCCGGCATCAATTCGGTGTCGCTGCGCGGTCTCGGCGCCCAGCGTTCGCTGGTGCTGCTGAACAACCACCGCCCCGGCCCGGCCGGTGTTCGCGGACAGGTTGGCGCGTTCGACCTGAACGTGCTGCCGGATTCGATCATTTCGCGCGTCGAGATCCTGAAGGACGGCGCATCCTCGATCTACGGTTCGGACGCCGTGGCTGGCGTCGTGAACATCATCACGCGCACTTCGGTCGATGCTCCGGAACTCACGGTGCAGTACAACGCCACTGAACAAGGCGGTGGCAACACGCTGCAGGCCAGCGGCGCGATCGGCTTCGACCTGTTCGGCGGCCAGCTGATGCTGGCGGCGGAATACGAAGACCGCGATCCGCTGAAGTTAGGCGACCGCAAGAATCTCGCCTGCGCGCAGGATCTGGCCTACGACGCCACCACTGGCCAGCGCATCGACCGGATCGACCGGTCCATCCTCGCCGGATCGGCTCTCGCTGGTTGCGATAACCTCTACCACAACACTGTGGTCGATGCGGTCAGTGGCCTGCGCTACATCCCGTCGCCCAACGGCGTCACGGTCGGGCCGATCGCCGGTTACCGTCCGCGCAACAACCGCACCTTCCTCAACTCGCCGGACGGCACGGCCTATTACGAGGACGTTCTGAACTCGCCGAAGTTTGGAGAGGGCTACGCGATCTCCGGCGTCGAGCGCCTCAGCCTCTATGGCAAGGCGGACTTCACAATCCTGGACGGCATCGAGTGGACGACCGAGGCGCTGATCAACCGTCGCGAGTTCGAGCACAAGGCGTGGCGGCAGTTCTTCCCGCAGATCGCCAGCGCCAATGGCTACGACGTGCCCGGCCCGTACACAGCGGGACCTGGCTTTGCGCTCCACCCTGCGGGCTTCCGCCTGACGCAGCCGGTCACCATCTGGCCGGCCGACCAAGGCGCGACGGTTGACTACTACTACGTGCGCACCGGGCTGGAGGGCGACTTCTTCATGCCGGGCTGGACCTGGTCGCTGAACGCCTCGACCTCGCTGTCGGATGGCGAATACACCAGCCAGCAGATCCAGAACGAAACCGCCGGCGACTGGAACTTCGTCAGCCCGTCGGACGGCCTCTATCACGGACCGACATACAACCCGTTCGACCCGGCCTTCCTGTCGGGCAACTGGTCGGACGCCACGTTCGACCTACTGAACGCCGTTTCGGTTGGCACCACGACCTATGAACAGACGACTGTGCAGGGCGTTGTCGCCGGCGACCTGCTCGAGCTGCCGGCCGGCCCACTCGGACTTGCCGTTGGCGCGGAATGGCGCACGTTCGAGATCGACGACACGCCGGACATCCGCGAACAGAACGCCGAATTCTGGAACTCCAGCTCGGCGCTGGTGACGCGTGGTGAAGACACGGTGGCAGAGGCGTTCGTGGAAACTAACATCCCGCTGCTGCGCGGCCTGCCGTTTATCGAGGAACTGACCCTCGATGGTTCGGCGCGTGTGTTCGAGTACGACTCGTATGGCTCAGACAGCGTCTGGAAGGCCGGCCTGAACTGGCAGGTCACCCCCTCGGTCCGCATCCGCGGGACGCAGGGCACATCGTATCGCGCGCCTGCGCTATACGAGCTGTTCCTCGGCAACCTCACGTCCTTCCAGGTGCAAACGCTCATCGACCCCTGCATCGACTGGGGCAACTCCACCAACCACAACCTGCGCACCAACTGCGCCGCGGAAGGCATCCCCGCCAACTACACCGGCCTGGGCGGCAGCTCTGCGCTGATCACCACAGGTGGCGGTGCAGGCGTGCTGGAGGCGGAAACGTCCGAAGCCCGCACGCTTGGCTTCATCTGGACGCCTGACTTCATCGATCTCAGCATTGCGATCGACTACTTCGACATCGAAGTGAAGAATCAGGTGGCGCAACTCGGACCAGGCGCCATCCTTGGCGGCTGCTACGGATCGCCGGTTTACCCGAATGCCTTCTGCGACCTGTTCTCCCGCAACCCGGGGAACGCGCCGACCGACGCGTTCCACATCACCGCGGTGAACGACAGCTACCTGAACGTGAACAACCAGTCCTCGCGCGGCGTCGATATCACCGTGCGGTACGAGCACGAGTTCGACTTCGGTGACCTCACGGTCGAAGTGTCGGCGACCAACACGATCGAGGATGTCGTCAACCTGTTCGATCCGAACCTGTCATCGGGCTTCGCGACGAACGACTTCAACGGCTCGATCGGCGATCCGGAATGGGTCGGCGATGCGTCGATCCGGCTGGACGCGGGAGACTACACCTATTCTTGGTTCGTCGATTACGTCGGACCGACCGACAATGAGGTATTCTTCCCGGAACTGACCGCGCCCGGCGGCTACTTCGGCCGCACGGCACGACTGACCAACTCGACCGATCACTGGCTGTCGCATGACATCTCCATGCGCTGGCGCGATGACAAGGTCTCGATCACGGGCGGTATTTCGAACGTGTTCAACGCCCAGCCGCCGGTCATCTCCGACCAGGGCGGACAGCGACTGCAGAACTACGCCTTGGCCGCCACGCAGTTCGACCTGCGCGGCAGGACGTTCTTCGTCCGGCTTGGTTACGAGTTCTAAGGACTGACTCGGCGTGGAGGGATTCGCTCGGAATCCCTCCACCCCATTTCTACAGGGACACCCCCTAGCGCCCTCCAGATGCGGTGCCCTTTCCCTATGCGTAAGGTGCGGTCCTCGCCTACGATTTGACCACGCTTGCGTAGCCCCGACGCAATAATCACCCGCATTCTGACCCAATCGTGCATGGAACTTGGCTCACCCGGGTTGACGACAGGGATATGACCAACTTCTGTGCATGCAGTAGTGGCTGTCAGCTCTCTGACGGGTCCCCCTGTGACGGCATTCGCAGGCGCCCATCGTGGCAGTCGGGTCAGGACAACTGGAGGGACTGTTTCACATGCGTCAGGGATCACTCTCAGGCCGGCTCAGCCGGTCTGTCGCACTAGGCGTTTTGGCGACCGTCGTCAGCTTCCCCGCGTTTGCGCAGGAAGGAACAACTCCGGCGACAGTCGAGACCACCCAGCCGGCTGAACCGCCGGTTGAAGAGGACACGGACCGCGTCATCGTCACAGGCTCGCGCCTGACGAGCAATTTCTCGTCCGCGGCGCCGATGGACATCATCGTCGCTGATGATGCAGCCGCCGAGGGTATCAGCGACATCGCCTCACTCCTGCGATCCACCACAGTCGCTGCCGGCTCTTCACAAATCACCGCCGTCACATCCACCGCCTTCGTTGAGAATGGCGGCGTCGGCGCAGAGACGATCTCGCTTCGCGGCCTAGGCGCCAACCGCACGCTGGTGCTGCTGGATGGCCGCCGCGCCGGTCCGGCCGGCACGCGCGGCTCGGTCGGCGCATTCGACTTCAACGTGCTGCCTCTGTCTGCGGTCGAACGGGTCGAGATCCTGAAGGATGGCGCATCGTCGATCTACGGTTCGGACGCCGTGGCCGGCGTCATCAACGTCATCACCAAGAAGGGCGACGGGCTGGAGTTCGACATCTTCAGCTCGATGCCGGCCGCCGGCGGCGGTGAAGAGTTCCGCGTCAACGGTTCGTGGGGCGAGACGTGGGGCGGCAACCTCCACACCCGGCTGACGGTCGACTATTTCAACCAGAAAGAACTCTCGCGCGGCCAGCGTGACTTCTTCTCGTGCGGACAGCCCTATGTGTTCCGCGCCGATGGTTCGCGCGCCGACCTGATCGACCCGCGCACGGGAACGCCGACCTGCTCGAGCGACCTGCTGTGGGGCCACATCTGGTTCTACGACTACACACAGCCGGGCGCCATCTCGCGTCCGTGGCAGGCCCGTCCGCAACTGATCCAGTACAACTACGGCAACAACCTTCAGAACTACCTGCCCGTGGGCGGACCGAACTCGAGCGGCTGGACCATTCCGACGGGCTGGTTCCCGGTGGGCTATGGCGAACTCAACCGT
>Ga0208460_10001652_pt1 | contig 13264 bp, 13 predicted proteins | sample AD_STIC10_MetaG_FD_184436 | JGI IMG/M metagenome (GOLD analysis project Ga0208460, IMG submission 184436) | Active sludge microbial communities of municipal wastewater-treating anaerobic digesters from USA - AD_STIC10_MetaG (SPAdes) (version 2) | ecosystem: Engineered > Bioreactor > Anaerobic >... | reverse complement strand
CAAGATCGTGCTGCCGGGCCGGGGCGAGGCGCATCACATGGGCTTCACCGACGACCGGCGCTTCCTGTGGGCCGGGCGCCTGGACGACAACAAGATCTTCGTCTTCGACATGAGCCGCCCGGAGAAACCGCGCCTGACGAAGACGATCACCAACCTGGTCGCGAAGACCGGATTCGTCGGCCCGCACACGTTCTACGCCATGCCCGGCCGCATGCTCGTGCAGGCCTTGTCGAACGCCAAGGACCACGGCGGGCAGACCGGGCTGGTGATGTTCAACAACAAGGGCGACATCATCGAGAAGTACCCGATGCCCACGACCGACATCGGCGGCACCCAGGGCGACGGCTACGGCTACGACATCGCGATCAACCCGGCCAAGAACGTGATGCTGACGTCCAGCTTCACCGGCTGGAACAACTACATGATGGACCTCGGCAAGCTCATCAAGGATGGCGAGGCGATGAAGCGCTTCGGCAACACCATGGTGGCCTGGGACGTGAAGGCGATGAAGCCGCTGAAGGTCATGAGCGTGCCGGGGGCGCCGCTGGAGATCCGCTGGTCGTTGAAGGAGGGCGACAACTGGGCCGTCACCGCGACGGCGCTGACCTCCAAGCTCTGGCTGATCAAGCAGGACGCGAAGGGCGAGTGGCAGGCCAAGGACGTCGCGACGATCGGCGATCCGTCCAAGGTGCCGCTGCCGGTGGACATCAGCATCACCGCCGACGGCAAGGGCCTGTGGGTCAACACCTTCATGGACGGCACGACGCGCTACTTCGACTTCACCAATCCGGAGCAGCCGAAGCAGACGTACACGATGAACACCGGCCGCCAGGTCAACATGGTGTCGCAGAGCTGGGACGGCAAGCGCATCTACATCACCTCGTCGCTGCTGGCCAACTGGGACAAGAAGGGCGAGGACAACGAGCAGGTGCTGCGCGCCTACGACTGGGACGGCCAGGCGCTGAAGCAGCGCTTCGAGGTCGACTTCGCCAAGCTCAAGCTCGGACGCGCGCACCACATGAAGTTCACCGCGCGCCCCGCCGGCCAGCAGCTCGCCGCGGCCGGTACGCTGATGGCCCGCGCGTCGAAGTGAGACGCCGGCAGTTCGTGGCGGCCGCCGTGCTCGCGCCCTGGGGCGTGCGCGCGGCGTCCGATGCGTCGAGCGGGCCGCAAGGCGCGGCCCGTGTCGACATCGCGCGCCTGCCTGCGCCGGGCAGCTACACGCTCGCGCGGGTGATGGCTGCGCCCTCCGGAATCGTGCTCGACACGCAGGGCCGCGCCCATCGCTTCCACGGGTTGCTGCGCGGGCGGCTGAGCGTCGTCTCCTTCATCTACAGCTACTGCCGCGACCCGCAAGGCTGCCCGCGGGCCTGGGCCGTGCTGGAGGATCTGCACGCCGCCTTGCGTGCCGATCCCGGCCTTGCCCGCCGCGCGCAGATCGTCAGCCTGAGCTTCGACCCGAGCCACGACACCCCCGAGGTCATGCGCCTGCTGGCCGGCTCACGCGCCACCGATCCGGCCGTGCGCTGGCAGTTCCTGACCACCGCATCGGTGGGCGCGCTGCTGCCGCTGCTGCGCGGGTTCGGGCAGGACGTCAGCATCGAGTCCGATGCTGCCGGGCGCCCGACACGCACCTTGAATCACATGCTGAAGGTGTTTCTCGTCGATGCCGACCTCCAGGTTCGCGAGATCTACAGCGTGGCGACCCTCGACCCGCAGGCGCTGCTGAACGACATCCGCACGCTGGACCTCGAACGACGGCCGCCCCGATGAAGCGCGCCGGGCTGGCTCGCCTGCTCATCGGGCTGGTGCTGCTGCCGCTTGCCGCGGCCTGCGTCGCCGGCACGCTCGGCCTGCCGCCACTGCCGGGGCCGGCACCGGCACCGGCGCTGGCCGAGCTGGGCCGGCAGCTGTTCTTCGATCGTCGCCTGTCGGTCAACGGCACGCTGTCGTGCGCCATGTGCCACGTGCCCGAGCAGGGCTTCACCGTCAACGAGCTGCGAACGTCGGTCGGCATGGAAGGCATCAGCCTGCGCCGCAATGCACCGACCCTGCTGAACGTGGCCTTCGTGCGCGAGCTCTTCGTCGATGGCCGTGCTGCCAGCCTCGAAGCCCAGGCGCTGCAGCCGATCGTCCATCCCGACGAGATGGCCAATCCGGATCTGGCGTCGGTGATGCGCCGCATCGCGTCGATGGCGGAGTACAGAAAGCCCTTCTTGCGCGCCTTCGGCTCCGTGACCCCCACGCCGACGCGGGTGGCGGCCGCGCTGGCGGCGTTCGAGCGCACCTTGCTCGCCGCAGACTCGCCATTCGACCGGTGGCGCTACGCCGGCCAGGCCGATGCCCTCGGCGAACGGGCGCGTCGTGGCTACGCCCTCTTCATGGCGCAGGGCTGTGCGCAGTGCCACCCGATCGGCGCGAGCGATGCGCTGTTCAGCGATGGCCTGTTCCACAACACGGGAGTCCAGGCTCGCAGCGACGCGCGGCGCAACAGCGCCGCGACCTTCACGCTGACCCCCGGTCTGCAGGCGCGTTTCGATGCACAGGCGCTGCGGCGCATCGGCGTGCCCGACCTGCCCGACGAAGGCCGCTACGAGGTGACCCGGCGCGAAGCCGATCGGCGCGCCTTCCGCACGCCCAGCCTGCGCAACGTCGCGCTCACGGCGCCGTACATGCACGACGGATCGGTGGCGACGCTTTCCGACGTCGTCGACTTCTATGCGCAAGGCGGCTCGCCGGATGATCTGCAGCAGGATCCACGCATCAAGCCGCTCGCACTCGGCCCGGACGATCGCGCCTGCCTGGTCGAGTTCCTGGAGGCACTCAGCTCAGAGGGCCGCTCGCCTGAGCGCTATCGCACTCGATAGGGACGGGGCCAAACAAAAGGGCTCGTGGCGCCAAGGCCGCGAGCCCTTCTTCGACGCTGTCGGAAGCAGGTTCTAGAACGGGATGTCGTCGTCCATGTTGTCGAAGCCGGTGGCCGGCTTCGATGCGGCGGGCTTGCTGGCCGCAGGGCGCGCAGCCGGGGCGCTGCGCTGGCCGCCACCACCGCCACCACCACCGCCGTAGCTCTCGCCGTGGTCGTCGCCGCCGGCGCCACCACCGCCACCGCCCATGCCTTCACGCCCGCCGAGCATCTGCATCTCGGTGGCGATGACCTCGGTGGTGTACTGCTCCTTGCCTTCCTTGTCGGTCCACTTGCGGGTCTTCAGGCGGCCTTCGACGTAGACCGAGCGGCCCTTCTTCAGGTACTCGCCGGCGATCTCGGCCAGGCGGTCGTAGAAGACCACGCGGTGCCATTCGGTCTCTTCCTGCTTGTCGCCGGATTCCTTGTTCTTCCACTGCCGCGTGGTGGCCACGCTGACATTGCACACCGCGTTGCCGTTGGGCGTGTAGCGCACCTCGGGGTCGCGGCCGAGGTTGCCGATGATCTGGACTTTGTTCAACGAGGCCATGCTGCGCTCTCCGCTGGGAAATGGGGTGTTCGGGGCTGGTGTGACGCGATTATCGCCCTGCATGCCCCGCCGCACCCTCCCCCGGCACGGGGCTCCTCGGGGGAGTCGCCGGCCTCCCCCGATCAGGGGTGCCGCGGCAGCCGCACGCTGACGACGTGGCGGCCTTCGCGCCGCGCGAAATCCAGCGTGCCGCCCATGCGCGCCACCACCCGCGCCACGATCGCCAGGCCCAGGCCGGTGCCCGGCGTGCCGCGCGCCGCGTCGCCACGGGCGAAGGCCTGCAGCAGGCCCTCGCGCTGCGCGTGCGGCACGCCGGCTCCGGCATCGCTGACCTCGATCAGCGCGGAGCCGCCCTCCTCGCGCACCAGCAGCTGCACTGGCGGCTTGCCGTGCTTGAAGGCGTTGTCGAGCAGGTTGGCCACCAGCCGCTCGACCAGCAGCGGGTGGCTGCGCGCCAGCATCAGCGTCGGCGGGGCGTCGACCTGCAGATCGGCGGCTCCGTGGCCGGTGGCGGCGGCGGCGGCACGCGCCAGCGCGGCCAGGTCGGCGCTCTGGTCGAGCGAGAGTTCGCCGGCGCGCACATGATCGAGAAAGCTCTCGATCAACCGGTCGGCCACCTGGGTGTTGCGCACGATGGCCTCGCGCCAATGGGCCGAGTCGGGCTCTTCGGGCAGCAGCCCGGCGGCCATGCGAATGCGCGCCAGCGGGCTGCGCAGGTCGTGCGACACGCCGGCCAGCAGGAGTGCACGCTCGCGTTCGTGGCGCTCGAAACGCTGCAGCAACTCGTCGTAGGCCGACTCGATGGCTGCCAGCTCGGGCGAGGCGCCATCGATCGGCGCAGCGGTGCGGGTGGGCTCGCCCGGACGCTGCGACTGCATGCGCGCACGCAGTTGCTCCAGCGGCCGGGTCAGCCGGCGCGTGAAGTACCAGCTCACCGCCACCAGCAGCAGCGCACCGATCAGCATCGCCCAGAGCAGCCGCCCCGGCGTGCGCGGCAACAGTGCGATGTCATGGATGCCGAACCACGGCGTGGCGCCGTCGGCCGTGCGCAACTGCAGCCACAACACCGGGCCGCGGGCGCCGCGGGTGATGACGGCATCGAGCACCTTGAGGCCTTGGCGCTCCAGTTCGTCGTCCAAAGCCGCCATGCGCGGCGCGACGAGCGGGGCCCGCCATGCCGGTGAGGGGCGGGTCTGGCTGCGCGGCAACTCGCGCGACACCGCGGCAGGCGGCTCGCCGGCTCCGCCCGTGGCCTGGCGCAGCGCCGGGGCCCAGCGTTCGGCCACCAGGCGCGCCACCGCCATGTTGCGGTCGACGTAGACGAACAGGCCGAGCAGCAGCAGCAGCGTCACGGCCACGGCCACCTGCAGCAGCAGCAGGCGTGCGAACAGGCTGTCGATGCGCGGCAGCTTCACGATGCGCAGAGCACCTGCTCAGCGGGGCACGAAGACATAACCCTCGCCGCGCACGGTGTCGATCCAGTCCTTGCCGGGGCTGGCCTCGCGCAGCTTGCGGCGCAGCCGCGCCACCTGCACGTCGACAGTGCGGTCCAGCGGCTTGTAGCTGCCGGCCTGCACCGCCTCGCTGAGCGCCTCGCGCGACAGCGCCTGCCCCGGCGCGCGCGCCAGTGCGGCGAGCAGCTTGTATTCGACACTGGTCAGCGCCACCGCGCGTTCATCGGCCAGCACCTCGCGCCGCAACATGTCGATGCTCAGGCCCTCGAAGCGCAGCAGCGCGCCGTCACTGCGGCCCGGCGCCTGGCGGCGCAGCAACGCACGCACGCGTGCCACCAGCTCACGCGGCTCGAAGGGCTTGGAGAGATAGTCGTCGGCACCGATCTCCAGGCCGAGCACGCGGTCCATCGGGTCGCCGCGCGCGGTGAACATCACCAGCCCCAGGCCGGGCTGCGCTGCGCGCCAGCGGCGGCACAGCTCGTAACCATTGGCGTCGGGCAGCATGACGTCGAGCAGCACCGCGTCGGGGCGCCGCTCGGCCAGCGCCCGTTCGCCGTCGCCGCCGGTCAGCACCGCATGCACCGCCCAGCCCTCGCGGCCGAGCAGCTCGGCGACCATCGCCGACAGCTCGGCGTCGTCGTCGACGATCAGGACCAGCGGTTTGGCACTCATGCGGCGGCAGTGTAGGGCGCCGAAACATCCTGTTCCCTTGCATTGCAGAACTGTCGCAATTCGTCGCGCGAACAGCGTCTTCGGGGCGCTCTCGGGCGCGTTCAATGGGCACCTGCCACTGCACGAGGAACCAAACATGCGATTGCCACCCCAACTGCTGGTCGCGCTGGGCCTGCTGGTCGGCGCATCGGCCGCGTTCGCCGCCGACGCACCCTCCGGCGCCTGCCGCGACGACGCGAAGAAGTTCTGCGCTTCGGTGCAGCCCGGCGGCGGGCGCCTGATGGCCTGCCTGCAGGACAAGCAGTCCGGGTTGTCTCCCGCCTGCCAGGCGGCGCTGCCGGTGATGGAGCGTTGCGCGCAGGAAGTGAAGGCCGCCTGCGGCGCCACGGGCAAGCGCGGCCTGCGCGAATGCCTGCGCAGCCAGTCCGGCAAGATCAGCCCCGAATGCCGCAGCCTCGCGCCGCAACGCTGAGACCCCGGTCCATCCCATCCCACTTGTTCAGGAGCCCGACATGAAGAAGAACGCAAACGCCCGCCTCGCGCTGATCCCTGCCGCCGCCTTGCTGGCGCTGCTCGCTGCCTGCGGTGGCGGCGGCGACGACGCCGGCACGCCCGTCACCGGCGTGACCGAATCGCAAGCACAGGCGATGAGCGCGAACAGCGCTGTCGTGCCCAGCGAGACCACCGATGCGGCGACGACGCTGCTCGCCACCACGCAGGCGGTGGTGGCAGGCGGCACGGCCAGCCAGACCTTCAACTGCGCCGGTGGCGGCACGGCGGTGTTCACCGCCACCGGCGGCAGCCTGGGCAGCCTCACCAACGGCCAGCTCGACGCCGGCGAGGTCTACAACGTGACCTACACCAACTGCGTCGGCAGCACGGGCGCGGCCAGCCTGAGCGGCAGCGCGACGCTGACGGTCGTGTCGGCCGCGGCCGGCGCGGTGGAGGTGACCACGAGCACCAGCGGCATCGTCGTCACGCTGCCGCAGCGCGTGCTGACGCTCAACGGGACTTCCACGTTGTCGCAAACGGTGGTGACCAGCGGCGCCAGCACCACGACGACGAACCACTGGACTTCGCCGCAGATCGTGGTGACCAGCCAGCGCAATGCGCGCAACAGCAGCTTCACGCTGACCGGCATCGACATCACGCGCAGCATCACCACCACCAACGGCGTGATCAGCGCACGCAGCAGCAGCGGCACGCACACGATGAACGCGGTGCTGCCCAATGGCACCTGGACCGTCACCACCGCCACCAACGGCGCGGTGAGCTACGACGCCAACGGCGTGCCCACGCAGGGCGCCTGGACGATCACGCTGCCGAACAACCGCATCGGCGTGAGCGTGGTGCCCGGCACGCTGACGGTGACGGTGGATTTCGGCGCCGACGGTTCGATCGACCGCACCTACACCTTCACCAGCGCGGCGATCGGCGCCGAGGCGGGCTGACCGCCCCCGCGCAGCCTTCGCTCAGGGCTTGGCCAGCGGTGCGCCGATGTAGCTGGTCTCGGCCACCGCCTTCGCGCCGGCGGCGTTGTCGACCAGTTCCGGGTAGACGCGGCCGACCAGCAGGCCGAAGCCGATCACGGTGCGCACGTAGCGCGTCTGGCCGGCATCGAGCGTGAGGCTGAGCTTCTTCTCGACCTCGGTGGAGGTGCTCACCTCCACCGATCCCGGCGGCAGGTCGACGAAGAAGAATCCGCCCGGCTTGGACTGGCCGGCCACCTTGCCGTTGACCAGCACGCTGGGCTGGATCGCCGCGCCCATCATGCTGCTCTCGCGGTAGACATACAGGCGGCCTTCGCCGGCCTTCATCGCCGGGATGCTCGACTGGATCTCGGAGTGCTTGGGGCCGCTGGCGCAAGCCGCCAGCAGCGCGGCGATCGCGACGATGGCCAGGCGGCGGGTGATGTTCTTCGTCATGGTGCGTTCTTTTCCTGAAGTGGCATGGAGGCCGGCAACGGCAGCGCCGCGTAGGCGCGCTCCACCGGCAAGTAGAAGCCGACGAGCTGGCCGTCACGGTGCACGGCGTAGGCCTCGTGCATGTGCGCGCCCTCGATCGTCAGCACGGTCTGCGTCGGCTTGAGCACCAGGCCCTGCGCCACGCGACCGACGACCACGAACTCGGTGCCGGCACGGATGCTGCGCGGGTATCCGGATTCGGGACGTGCTTCGACGGCGAGGGTGGTGGCGTAACGCCGGCCCTGCTCGGGCTGAGCCGCGGACAGTTCCGCCGGCGCGCGCTTGACCTCACTGGCGCAGCCCGAGGCCAGCATGGCGGCCAGGCACAGCATGAGCGCTTGTCTCGTGCGACCCATCGTCAACCCTCCCTGTCTTGTTTTCGGTTCGGCGCGCAGTGTAGGGGCAGGCGCAGCGGAGCCGGTTGATCCAGGTCCCGTAACATCGCGACTCCGCCTCGAAACCGCCACTGTGACCGCCACCGCCCTCGCCCCGCTCGCCGTACTGAACGAGGTGTTCGGATACGCCGCCTTCCGCGGCCAGCAGCAGGACATCATCCAGCACGTCAGCACCGGCGGCGACGCGCTGGTGCTCATGCCCACCGGCGGCGGCAAGAGCCTGTGCTACCAGGTGCCGGCGATCGTGCGGCACCGCCGCGAGCAGGGCGTGGCCATCGTCGTCAGCCCGCTGATCGCGCTGATGCACGACCAGGTCGGCGCGCTGGAAGAAGCGGGCGTGCATGCCGCCTTCCTCAACTCCACGCTGGCGCTGGAGGACACGCAGAGGATCGAGCGCGAGATGATGAGCGGCCGCCTCGTGCTGCTGTACGCCGCGCCGGAGCGCATCACCACGCCGCGCATGCTGGCGCAGCTCGATTCGCTGCACGAGCGCGGCCTGCTCAGCCTGTTCGCCATCGACGAGGCGCATTGCGTGAGCCAGTGGGGCCACGACTTCCGCGAAGACTACCTGGGGCTGAACGTGCTGCACGAGCGCTGGCCCGACGTGCCGCGCATCGCGCTGACCGCCACCGCCGACGACCTGACGCGCGCCGACATCATCACGCGGCTGCAGCTGCAGACGGCGCGCGTGTTCATCAGCAGCTTCGACCGGCCGAACATCCGCTACTCGATCGTCGAGAAGGACGATGCGCGCAAGCAGCTGCTGCGCTTCATCCGCGACGAGCACGAGGGCGACGCCGGCATCGTCTACTGCCAGAGCCGCAAGAAGGTCGAGGAGACGGCGGCCTGGCTCAACGACGAAGGCATCAGCGCATTGGCCTACCACGCCGGGCTGGACGCCGACGTGCGCAAGCGCCACCAGGACCGCTTCCTGCGCGAAGACGGCATCGTGATGGTGGCCACCATCGCCTTCGGCATGGGCATCGACAAGCCCGACGTGCGCTTCGTCGCCCACCTCGACCTGCCGAAGAACATCGAGAGCTACTACCAGGAGACCGGCCGCGCCGGCCGCGACGGCGCGCCCGCCGATGCCTGGATGGCCTACGGCCTGGCGGACGTGGTGAACCAGCGCCGCATGATCGACGAGAGCCCGGCCGAGGAAGAGTTCAAGCGCGGCCAGCGCAGCAAGCTCGACGCGCTGCTGGCGCTGGCCGAGGCGCACGACTGCCGCCGCGTGCGCCTGCTCGCCTACTTCGGCGAAGAGAGCTCGCCCTGCGGCAACTGCGACAACTGCCTTAACCCGCCGGCCACCTGGGACGCCACCGAAGCCTCGCGCAAGGCGCTGAGCTGCATCTATCGCTTCCACCAGAACCGCGGCCAGCGCTTCGGCGCCGGCCACCTGATCGACGTGCTGCGCGGCAAGGTCACCGACAAGGTCTCGCAGTACGGCCACGAGCAGCTGTCGACCTTCGGCATCGGCGCCGATCTCTCCGAGACGCAGTGGCGCGGCGTGCTGCGCCAGCTCATCGCGCTGGGCCACCTGCGCACCGAGGGCGAATACAACACGCTGGAGCTCACGGCGAGCGCGCGCGAGGTGCTCAAGGGCGAGGTGGCGCTGCTGCTGCGCGTGCCCAGCGAAGCGCCGAAACGGGGCCGCACCGGCCGCGTGACCAAGGCCGGCGGCGGCCGCGAGAAGGCCGCGCCGATCGCGCTCGACGACGAGGGCCAGCGCCGCTACGCCGCGCTGAAGGCCTGGCGCGCCGAGGTGGCGCGCGAGCACAACCTGCCGGCCTACGTGGTGTTCCACGACGCCACGCTGGCCGAGATGGCGCGCGATCAGCCCGGCTCGCTCGACGAGCTCGGCGGCATCAGCGGCGTGGGCGCGAAGAAGCTCGAGGCCTATGGCCGCGAGATCCTGCGCGTGCTCGGCGAGGCGAACTGAGCGCAGCCGATCACGGCGTGACGGTGACGGCGAGCACCGTGCTGTCGGTTTCGTTGCCCGCACCGTCACGCGCCCGCGCGAACACACGCACCTGGGTGCGTCCGTCGGCGGGCACGAACACATCCCACTCGAAGGGCGGGCCGCCCACGCTGCCCAGCCGCGTCGCCGCGCTGCCGTCGAAGCGGTAGAAGGCCACCTCGTCGATGCCGCTGTCGTTGTCGGAGGCGGCGGCCACCACGCGCAGCGTGCCGCCGGCGGCCACGCTGAGCTGGCCGCTGGCGATGCTCACCGAGGGCGCGTTGTCGTCGCCGTAGTCGCCCCAGCCGATGTACAGGCCGCCGCCGCAGCCGGCCAACAGCAGCGGCAACAGGGCCAGGGCATGGAGAAAGAAGCGGGCCGCGCGAGTCATGGCAGGAATGCTACGCCCGCGCGGCACGGTGCACGGCCTCAGCCGCGTGACAGGCGCGCCAGTTCGTCACCGACGAGCTTCACGACGAGCTTGTCGAGCGTCTGCACCGAATAGTTGGCCACGTCGTGCACGGTCTGCGTGCCGGGGCCACTGCCGGGGTCGGCGGCGTCCTTGTAGGTGAGGAAGACGAAACGCCCGGCGGTGTACTGCGCCATCTGCCGGTAGATGTACTCGCCCACCGGATCGAGCCCGCTGGCGCCCACCGCGAACAGCTTGATGCCCTTGGCCAGCGCCGCCTGCATGTCGAGGTCGTACTGCGGGCCGCCGTAGTCCAGGTGCGGCGGCGCGTCGGCCACCAGCACCACCAGACGTGCCGCGTCGGCACGCCAGCTCAGGCCGTGCACCGTTTCGTGCAGCGCCTCGTTCAGCGCCTCGGGCGTGTCGCCGCCGCCTCCGGCCTGGACGCGCGCCAGTACGTTCTGGAAGGCGCCGAGCTCGTCGGTGAAGTCGTGCGTGCGGGTCAGGAAGGCGTCGCCGCGGTCGCGGTAGGCGACCAGGCCGTAGCAGATGTCGGGCTGGCCGGGCAGTTGCGAGATCTGCTGCGACATCGCACGCATCGAGCTCTTCAGCTTGGCGATCTCGTCGCCCATCGAGCCGGTGGCGTCGACCAGGAACACCAGGTCCAGGCGCGGGCGCTGAGCCATCGGCGCGGCACCGAGCCGCACCTGCAGCGCCGCGCGCTCGCCGCGAACCAGGGTGGCGCGCGACCAGGCCGAGCCCTTGCGCACTGCCACGCCGAGTGTTCGGTCCGACACGTTCGGTGCGAGGAAGGCACGCGGGTGCAGCCAGGCCCGGCCGGCGGTGTCGGTGCGGGCCCACATCACCGGCTCGGCGCGGCCGGCGCGCTGCACCGCCACCTCGGCGTCGTGCACCGGGCGGCCGGCGGCATCGGTCACCTCGAGCAGGTAGCGCTCGCCGACATCGCGGTCACGCACCGGCAGGCCGGCGTTGCGCTGGCGATAGGCGAGGTACTCGCCGAAGTCGGCGTTGTCGTCGACCAGACCTGCGGTCACCGTCTCGTGGCGCGGGCGTTGACGCGGCGCGATCGACGAAGGCGCGGCCAGGTCGGATTCGCGCTCGGCCGCATCGGCCGGTGCAGGCGCTGCGGCCACCGCCCCGGCCGGCGCCGCGGGCATGGCCGAAGGTGCCGCGCTCTTGGCGACCTCGGCGCGGCGCGAGGCGCGATCCTCGAGGGCGGCCCGGGCCGGTTCGTCGCTGCGCAGCTCGCGCGTCCTGTCGCCGCGGCCGCTGTTGCCGAACTGTCCGCCGCCGGGCACCTCGCGCGTGGATGGCAGGCGGTGGCAGTGGCTGGCCTGCGGTGCATCGAAGCGCGGCGTGCCGTAGGTCTGCAGCGAAGCCGGCGGGTCCTGCCAGGCCGGCGGCCAGGCGTCGGGCGCCGCGGCATGCGCGAGAGGCGCGTCGATCACGGCCGCGCAGGCGGCCAGCAGCGCAAGTGCGGCGACGGCCGGCACGGCGGCCACACGCAGCGGAAGGCGGGGGAGTCTCATCGGTGTTCTCCGGGTGGGGTGGTTGGGTGATGGGGCGCTGGGTGATACGCGGCAGCCCGCACGACGGGGTGAACCGGCGCGAAAACAACTTGAGATCACCCTGATCGCGCCCGCCGGCCGTATCAGCTGCGGATCAGGCAGACTCCCACCCGCGATGAGCTCCCCCGACGACGACACGCTGATGGCCGCCTACGCCCAGGGCGAGGCGGCGGCCTTCGAGCAGCTGTACGAGCGCCACCGGCAGGCGCTCTACCGTTTCGTGCGCCGCCTGCTCGGCACCGCCCACGCGGCGCAGGCCGACGAGGTGTTCCAGGACACCTGGCTGCGCGTCGTGCAGGCACGGGCGCGCTGGCAGCCGCAGGGCGCGAGCTTTCGCACCTGGCTGTTCACGCTCGCGCACCACCGCGCCATCGACCTGCTGCGCAAGAGCGGCCGCGAGGTCGCGATCGATGCTTTCGAGGGCGAGGACGGCGAACCCTGGCAGCCCGACACGGCCGCCTGGCAGCACTGGCCGGCACCGGCTGCGGCCACGCTGCAGGGCGACGAACTCGCGTTCTGGCGCCGCGCCGGCGAGCGGCTGCTGAGCTGCCTGGACGAACTGCCGCTGGCCCAGCGCAGCGCCTTCCTGCTGCACCACGACGACGGGCTCTCGCTCGACGACGTGGCGCGCGCGCTCGAGGTCGGCTTCGAGACGGCGAAGACGCGCCTGCGTTATGCGATGAGCAAGCTGCGCACCTGCATGGGCGCCTACCTCGCGCCGGAGTCGAGATGAGCACGCGGGGCCGCCCCAGGTGTTCATGCTCCCGCCTGGCGGGACAGGCCGCAGGCCTGAGGGTGCAGACATGAGCACGCCGGACGACGACAAGGTGCCGCGCGACGACTGGTTGCGCCAGGCGCTGCGCCATGCGCCCGACGCCGACGCGGCGCCCTCGCACAAGGTCGACGAAAGCATCCTGCGCATGGGCCGCGCTGCGGTGGCACCGCGCGTCGAGCGGCCGGTGCATGCGACGCCGGCGCCGCTGCCCGCGTCCGGCGGCTGGGCCGAGGGCCTGGCCGCGCTGTGGGCCTGTCTCGCGCGGCCGCCAGTCGCGGCCGGATTCGCCGGCGTGATGGTGGCCACCCTGGTCGGCGTGATGTGGTGGGGCCGCAGCCCCGAGGAGATGCAGCCGCCGCAGGAAGCGCCGGTCGCCGCGGCACCGTCGACCGCGTCGGAGCGTGCGGCCGAGCCCGCTGCACCGCCGGTGGCCACCGCCGCGCTGCCCGAAGCCGCGCGCCAGGCCGCCGATGCCTCGGCCCGCGCGGCAGCCACGGCCGCTGCCGAACCGCCGGCGCGCAAGACCGCTGCCGCACCGACGCCGGCCCCCGCCGCACCGGCCGCAGCACCGCCCAGAGCCGAGGCGCCCGT
>Ga0208460_10001645_pt1 | contig 13300 bp, 11 predicted proteins | sample AD_STIC10_MetaG_FD_184436 | JGI IMG/M metagenome (GOLD analysis project Ga0208460, IMG submission 184436) | Active sludge microbial communities of municipal wastewater-treating anaerobic digesters from USA - AD_STIC10_MetaG (SPAdes) (version 2) | ecosystem: Engineered > Bioreactor > Anaerobic >... | reverse complement strand
AACAGCGGCTTGGTTTCAGGCTGTGGCGACTTGCACGTTTGACAGAATTGTGTATCTTTGGTAGGCAATTGGCTCGCAGGGTGTGTATTGGGCACTCTACCGCCCGAAACCCAAGCCGCGGAACGTTACCAGCCATTTTGAGAAACAACACTACTAAATTGATAATATATGGAAAAAGAATACTATTATCTTGATGAAAAGGAACAAAAAGGACCTTTCTCTATTGAGCAATTAAAAACAGTTGGATTAAAACCAGACACGCTTGTATGGACTGAAGATTTTGAGAATTGGAAGCCAGTCAGAGAAGTTGAAGAGCTTAAAGTTTTATTAAAAAAAACACCCCCGCCACCACCAATTGTTGATAATAGTCCAAGTTCCACTAATGAGAATGAAAATGAAAAAGAGAAAGAAACCAAGGTCTTAGTAGAAGATAGCAATGTTAAGTTTTGGGCATCTTTTAAAATTTATTCATTTTCATTTTTACTAATTGGTGCTGCAGTGCTTGGTGCATTTTTAATCTCAAATAACAAAAAGAAAGAACTTAAGAATGAAATATATAGTCGTATAGACAAAATTCTTGATGGGAAGACAGTGATATTAGATGGAACTTATTCATTGACACAGGGTGAACTCGAAGAAACTGGATACAATTCTAAATCCAAATCCAAAAATGACAATTCTTTAGAAAGTCTTTTCAAACCTTGGTGGGAACGAGAAAAACTATATACAATTTTTAAAGCATCATATGGTGGCTTTACAATCAAAATGCTTACAAAAAGGTATCCAGATGGATATGATATTGAAACTATCACATCAGGTGACATGGGTTATAAAAAACCTGCATCTCGATATGTTCAACCAGAATATTGGGATGGTTATAAAATAAGTGGTGGTTATTATTCTGATAATTACAGATTGCCTGTTCGTCAGTGTTATACCCAAGCATATGAGTTCTTCACTAAGGAAGATAGGCAATCGCCTGGCTCATATACACCTGGTAAATTTGTTGATATAACTAATTTCCCCGATATCAGAAATAACTATTTTTATATGTCTAATAGGGAACCAATACAATATACTTCTTCTGGTCAGTTTTCTTCAAATTGGTACACATCAGACGAGCATGGTGCTAATATTAATACAGAAGACTGGGCTGTATATCATTCATTGTCAGGGAGACATTATGTAATTACTGAAAATAATGAAGCTATCAATAAAGACCTTATTGCTTATTTGGCAATTTCAATTGGTCCGATAATTCTGATTTTAATAATAGTTGGTTTATCAAAACCAAAATATTTTCGAAATCTAATTTTATTCGGTAAACGTTGGAAAAATATTTCCTATCATGACCAAATTTTCTTCTTTGAGCATTCTTTCTTCGGTAAGCATCAATTCACAGAAATTATAAACGATAAAGTTTTAAAAGGTCTATTGAAATTTACAGACAAAGGAAACACAATCAATCTTTCATACCCAAACAAAGAACTATTTTATAAGTTAGTTAAGATTGACAAAGACAATCTTTCACTTATTTCTATGAAAGATAAAAGTGAAATATCTTTTATAAGAATTGGAGCGGCAGAAAAAAAACAAGAGAATACTGAAATAATAACTAATAACGAAGTAATTGACAATGAAGAAACCAATCAATAATGTATTTTTGACATACGCTTCTGATATATTAGCTGAAACTAATTCAGGGCTAACTTCTACTGAAATAGGAAAATATTTTTCTGCAAAAAGTTTAGACTATAATATTGATATACCTTTTCATAAGCCACCATTTCTTGATGTCCCAAATAAAAGAACTGCATTTTTGGAGAATTTAAAAAGATTTAACTCTGACCAACAGTTTGGAATTATTAGTGAATTAATTGAAAGGATGATTCATCTTGAAAGTGTTAAAGACTTAAAAAACAAATTGTATTCGCAATACCCAGAGTACATTCCAGAAGGTCAACATATCTTGGCATCTGAAATAGTTAAGGAAACACAACATTGGCTTTCTGCATATAAAAAATCATTTGAGCTTTATAATTCGGCTTTGGACAAGTTGAATAACCGTATTTATCAAAGAAATTTGATAGATGATTTAAGACTTTCATTAGAATTACTATTAAAAGAACTTCTCAATAATGATAAACCTTTAGAAAAGCAAATTTCGGATGTTGGTCAATTTCAGAAAAATAAGGGTATAAGTCCTGAGACCACTAATATGTTCAATACACTTTTGGACTACTATGGAAAATATCAAAACAAATACGCGAAACACGATGATAATGTCAACGAAAAAGAAATAGAATTTATAATTGACTTGACATCAACATTCATGAAATTCATAACTAAGAAATGAAGTTTAGACAACTATATGACAAAGAAAAACGGCTGGTAACATCGTATATAAAACATTTGGCAGTCAGTGGGTTATCGAACGTTTCAGCTCGTATCAAAAGTGCTTGTAACTTGACAGGAAAGTGCTTCGAAATGCCAAACGTTTCATATACGTAACCGTTATAGGCAAGCGTAAAAGACGACGGAACAACCATTAGACAGATAAATAATTATCGAATCGACAGGACAACATACAAACTTTACAGAAGACTTTTTCCCTAAACGACAACCAAACGCTTCGTGTTTTATTTTTTGCCAACTCACAAAATATTTTGAAATTCTTTACTAACCGCAAAAATGGCACATTTGGTTATGCCCAAACGCAAGCCAACCTTTCACAAAACCCAAAGAGCCATTTTTTTTGCCGACCCATCCAAAATTATTTGATTTTTATATGTTGACTTTAAGTAACTTTTTGTAGTTTTGCTAAATGGAAATTAATTCAACGACACATAGTATAATTATAGGAGCAGCTCAAAATATGGAGCAACTCAAAGACAATTCAATTGAACTTGTTGTAACATCACCACCATACCCAATGATTGAAATGTGGGATGAAATTATGGCAAAGCAAAATCCAGAAATTCAATTTGCATTAGACCAAAATGACGGAGCAAAAGCTTTTGAACTTATGCACTTGGAACTTGATAAAGTTTGGGCAGAAGTTAAAAGAGTTTTAATCCCTGGCGGTTTCGCCTGCATTAATATTGGTGACGCAACAAGAACCATAAATGGTGAGTTTGCTCTTTATCCAAGCCATTCAAGAATTATTTCAGCATTTCAAAAGTTAGGAGTTTCAAACTTACCGAATATACTTTGGAGAAAACAGACAAACGCACCAAACAAATTTATGGGTTCAGGAATGTTGCCTTCAGGTGCTTATGTGACTTTAGAACACGAGTGGATATTGATTTTTCGAAAAGGTAGCAAACGACAATTTAAAACTGAAAACGAAAAACTAAGAAGAAAAGAAAGTTCATTCTTTTGGGAAGAAAGAAATATTTGGTTTTCAGACTTGTGGGATTTAAAAGGAACCAAACAAAAAATTGACAAATCTGGAACAAGAAAACGAAGTGCTGCCTATCCTTTTGAACTTCCTTACAGGCTTATAAATATGTATTCGCTTCAAGGCGACACAGTGTTAGACCCTTTTTTGGGAACTGGCACAACTTCATTGGCTGCAATTGCATCAAACAGAAACAGCGTAGGTTATGAAATTGACCCAATGTTTCTGAATATTATTATTGACAATTTAGAATCAACGCCAGTAACATTTTTCAACTCGATTATTCAAAACCGCATTGACCAACATATCAACTTTATAACAGAAAGAAATGCTGATATTAAAAAGGGAGAAATAAAGCATTACAACGATAACTTGCAGCTACCAGTAATGACTAATCAGGAAACCAACATCAAATTGAACTTCGTAACCTCTGTTAAAAGAAAGAATAAAAAATTAGTTGCAACTTATGACAGTGTGAAACCTGAAAATGTTGAAATTTCATCCATACAAAAAAAAGGTAAAGAAAAAACTTTGTTTGACCTATAATTTGTGAATAGCTGAAACAAGCTCGTCAACATTGACAAAATTTTCATTATCATCATAATACAGGTAAAATACCGGCTTGCCCCATTTCTGATTTGCGTTTTTATTAAAAGTTATAACTTCTCTACGCATCTTTTTAAATGTAAGTGGCTTGACCTGTATTCCACCGACTTCACTTCCATTCTTTTTAATAACTATGTCAATTCGAAGTTCTTCATCCAAAAAGCCTTCAGCTTCCTCAAAAGCGAAACCTGAAACTTTTTTAGCAAGCTCGGTAATTGCTCTTTTTTCAACGATGCCACCTTTAAGCGACTGAACAACAAATAAATCATACTCCCATTGAATACAATCTTGTAAGCTATATCGAATTTCACCCCAATATTTCTTTTGTGAATCGTAAAGATTTTTGCCAAATGACTCTACAGTTCCCTGGCTGACAACACCGCATTCGCAAGTGTTTTCAGAATGCCATTTGATTAACTCAACCAATTCTTCTTTACTTTTTGGATTATGTGCCCTAATCAATTTCATAACAGGAACACTTTTAAACGGTGCAGAAATTCCCATTTTACCGTTTAATTCATTTAAAGGACCGCCAGTATACGCCATAATTAAATTTTTGTTTCGTCAAACTCAATAACAATTTCACTTTTTTTCTTATCGTAAAATACAATAGGAACACTAATGACTTCATTCAAACCCATTTTTGTTTTGTAAGTCATTGGTTTTATGCTTATCGGCTTGTCGCCAATAAAACCATCAATTCCTTTGCTTTCTTCATCTGGTTTAGCAAGTCTGTAGGATTTTTTAAAATGAAGTGAAATCTTTTTCAAAATCGCTTCCTGAAATTTTAAGCCTGAAAACGTTTTGACAATTACAAGTTCTTCAATCCATTCACGAACAGTTTCTTTATCAATTTTTAAAATTGCTTCTTTAAACAATGTGACCATTGCATAAACCTTTTCAGTTGCATTAGCAATAGCATAAGGATGACCTTCTAAATACCATTTTTCCCATTCAGACAATGCAGTTCCTTCAAATTCTTGAATTAAGTCACTCATTTGCCCGACAATTTTGGCTCTTGTCCCTTGTGCATTTTGATTTGCTAAGTTCATTATTTGCGTTGCGTATTTTGGGTAACTATATGTTTTACCTGACAACAATTCTTGAACTTCTGAATTCGGTATTTTTAATTTCATCATATTCCTTTAAATAGTTCGCTAAGTGATACACCAAGCGAGTTTGCAATTTTCTCCAAGTTGACAATAGATATATTCCTTTGACCACTTTCTACACTTGCTATATAGCTTCTGTCCAAATCAGCCGAATAAGCCAAGTCCTTTTGAGACATCTCGACTTTTTCCCGAATTTCTTTAATTCGTTTTCCGACTTTTGACTTTATATCCATTTTGTAAAGGTGAGAATATGTAGACTATAAGCCAAAGACTATAAGTAACACTTTAAATTTTCTGCCTAATTGGTAAGCACTATTAAAAACTGCACAAGCCATCCCAAAACCAAAGCTTTGTAATAGAGCTTACAAAGCAAAAAGAAATTCAAAATATTTTGTCCAACACTAAAAAAATAAAGCACCCGAGACTCAAACCAGGCAAAAAAGGTTTGCCGATTAAAATGGTTGTAACCCAAGCCAGACAAGAACGCCAGCCTATAACAGCTCGTTTGGCAAAAGCGGCAGGAAATGGCTTCGATTTGAAGTTTTTGTTTAATTTTAAAGTCTCGTCTTCGGTCAAAAGTTAGTGCTTAAAAGTGCCGCCTTCGCCAAGCGAGTCAGACGTTATGCACAAGGCTAAGACAACAACAAACAACGCTAATATTACGACAATGAAATTAAAAGCAAAAATCGCAATCCTAATTGCAACAATTTTACCCTTATTGTCCTTTGCTCAAAAGACAATTGAATTACCATATGTTGAGACAAATTCTCACGTTCAATCTTTGCTTATAAAAAGCATAGAAATCTCTAACGACTATACAGTAGTAAACATAAGGTATGTTAACTCATTGGGAGCTGGTTGGATACGGACTTATAAACCGGGCGACAAAAAAGCGTATTACATCTCTGACCAATATGGAAAAAGAATTGCAGAATTAGTGAGTGCGAAAAACATCCCATTTGCACCGAAAAAATACATAATGCGTTCATATAACGAAATAGTTGATTTCACTCTAGTTTTTAGTTCAATTGACAAAAACATAAAGAAAATAGATATAATTGAAGGTAATGCGGACGACCAAGGTAATTTTAATTTTTATGGAGTATATCTTGATGGGACTGTAGCGAAAGGTGAAAAGCCAAAAGGAATGGAAATTAATGGAAAGAAAGAACAGGTTGGTTCTGGAACAGGTTTTATCCTGAATACAGATGGTTTTATTGCTACAAATTATCATGTAATAGATGAAGCAAAAGAAATTGAAGTTGTTTTTCCTTCAGAAGAAGGAATAAAAACATATAAAGTAAGTGTGTTTTTGGCAGACAAAACGAATGATATTGCAATTCTAAAAATCAACGATAGTACGTTCAAAAAATTAACTTATCTGCCATATGAATTATCAGATGATTATGAAGTGGGAGAAGAAGTATTTACGATTGGCTATCCACAACCAGACATTATGGGTACAGAATCAAAACTTACAACAGGCATTATTAATTCATTATCAGGGATAGATAATGATAATACTTGTATGCAGATTTCTGTTCCAATCCAACCAGGCAATAGCGGTGGAGCTCTTTTTAATAGTAAAGGGAATATTGTTGGAATTACAACAAGTTCATTAAACTCAATATTCATGGCAAAATATAAAGGCAACATTCCACAAAATGTAAATTATGCTGTAAAAACCGAGTATCTGAAAGTCTTAACCAAATCCGTTTATTTGGACGGGAAAAATATAGTTAAGGACATGTCCTTGAAGGACAAGGCTAAAATAATTAAGAACTATATCTGCCTTATCAAAACATATTAGTAACAATGGAATGCACCACAGTTAATATGATTTTCCAAATTATTGGGGCAATTGGCTCACTTGCTACTTTTGGAGCATTTGTTTTTCTTTTCCGTAGAGACAAAGACAAACAAACCCAAATAGACAAACTTACTGGTATAGCTACAATTTTAGAAGCTCAAAACGAGACAATGAAATTGCAAAATGATTTGATTGCACAGCAAGTTGAAATATTTAGAAATACGTCAATCCTGAAAGGACAGGATGACAAAGCATTAGGTCAATTAAAAGAAATCGAAGAGAGAAAATTAAAATTGAGTGTAAAACCCAATCTTTGGCTAAATGGTGCAGGCTACAAAGGATTTGACGGGGAATTGACAATTGACTTAAACAATAAAGGAGAAGACGCTAAACTTATAGAGTTCAAATTAACTTCGGATGACATTATTCTACATAGCTTATCATTACCCTACGACTTGGACAAGGGACAAAGAAGATATATTTTCGGGCGACAAAAAGGAAACAAACACATTAAGGATTGTGATTACGAAATAGATGTAATATACCAAGACAAACTTGAAAATAAATATTTGAGTAAAATAAAAGGAACTGGAGCAAATGCAAAAATCATTGAAACAAGGGAAATATAAAACAGCCCAGTGCATAACAAGGTATTACCAAAAGCGGGGCTGAACAGCTTCGATTGGACATTTGTGCAAAGTTTAACATTCATTCTTCAATTGAACTTTTGTACTAAAAATTCTCACCTTCGGCAATACCAGAACCGTTACCTGCAACTCTAAGCAAAACATTTTACAGGTTAAAAGGAACAATAATATGAGTAAAAAATTAAAATAAACTATGGCGGTATTACAAAAGGGAAATTCTATATCCCCTTTTTGGGGAGAAAATATTAATTTAATAACTGGACTTGACCCTTTAGGACTACAAGTAACTTCAGAAGCAACATATTCTACACTATTACCAGGGATTTCCAATCTAACAAATCGCCTTAGATATTACGGATTTTATTGTTGGCTAATAAATTTTTATTTTCAAAAAGAAAAAAAGGGCAACCAAACGGAACAATATCGCTTTATTCGAAGAGCGGAACTAATGATTGCAATTATTATGCAATCTGAACGCCCTGAAATTACTCAAATTACAGGAAGTCTGTTTGCCTCAAATCTAATTAAGGAAAGTATAGATAACTATGACTTAGCTGCCGGGGCTGATAAAGACAAAGGGAATGAAAATGTTTATTGGAAATATGCATCAGGAGCCTTTGGACAATATTATTTTGGAGCAATGTCTGCCCTTTCTTTAGTTGTACGTTATGAAAATGATGAAGGTGATATTATTTTCAACATTACACAACCACACCCGAAACAAAAGGTTTCAGGAAAGCAATTAGCAGATGCGTTTGACGAAGGGTTGACAGAAGAAATAAAAACACTATTTTACAACTGCATAAAGAAAGGAAAGTTATCGCAAAATAATATTTCGGAACTAATTGAATATTTTGCCATTGATAAAGTAAACCCTGAAAGTATAGAATGGAAATTATACGTTGAAATGCTATTGGATAAAGATTATCCGAGCAAAGAAATTGAAGAAGATTTTACATTTCACAGAAGAAATACAATCGCTTCTTTACTATCAACAGCAGAGGAAAACAATCAGGAATACAACTGGTATGTTTATCTTGACAATTGTTACGAACAGAAATTTAAAAATATTGAAAATACCAATATTGGTTGGTATTGCTACCAACTAAACGAATATTGGCAGTTTGCCTGTGGGCTAATTTTCTATGGTACACTTCAATATTTAGAAACTTTACACAGAGAAGAATATTTGCCAAAATTCATTTCTGATTTTTCAAAGCTAATCAACAAAGAAAGTAAGACCAACGAGGCTACAACACTTGAAAACTACATTACAAATATTGATAAAACTGAAATTGACTTATTAGAACAAATAGAAAGAAACAACACACCACAAGAAAATGCAAAAATCGGTTTTGATTTACTTTTCAAACTTTATCATAACAACAAAGAACAATTACCACAACTTAAAGAATATTTGAGCCGAAACGGAATTATTAGAGAGGGAAATGTGGCAGACGGCCTATTTGCAATTACAAACCATTTGCAAAATGATTTGCAAGAATTTATTTCATTTTTTATTCATAAAAACATAATTTATCGCCACCAAATGGTTGCCTTACGAAAAATGGGAAACGGAACACAAGCAACCAATAAATTTATCATTGAGGAACAAATGATACGCCTTATTGATACTTTTCCTGCACGTTGGACTTCGCCACGAATGAATGCATTGCGAAATTTACTTTATGATTTGCAAGTTATCAATGATGAAGGTAACATTACAGAACTACACACAAAAATTGCTTACCAATAATGGCTATCAAACGGAACAACATACTTTCGCTTATTGGTAACGGACGATACCACTCTTGCGTACTCACATCTTTCAGTTTTGATTTCTATTTCTTTGAAATGAAAGTAATGAAATGGTTACGTTCCTGCGGAATTAGAAACGTAAATGTTTTTATTGACGGACATTTCTATTCTGAATTGATGCAACAAGCAACAGGCGATGAAATGAAATTGGCAACAGGATATTCACTATATCCTATTTTTGAAAAAAATATTTTCCACCCGAAAATTTGGTTACTGTTTGGCGAAAATGAAGGCTTATTACTTGTTGGTTCGGGAAACCTTACCAATTCTGGTAATGGAAGTAATGATGAAATTTGGGGTGCTTACCATTTTGATATAAATCAACCGCAAAATTCACCTGTGTTTTCCGCAGCGTGGAATTATGTTTCCAAGTTAAGTGCAAACACAAAAGGTATTGTAAATGAAAAAACAACACATTGGATTGCCGAACATTCACAATGGCTTATGGAATTGCCAAAGGTTGAAGATTTTCAGTTTTTAGATTTACCCAACAACAAAACGACTTTCTTATACAATACCGATAAAACCACAATTTGGCAACAGATTAAACAGCTTATGGCAAATGAAAAAGTAACAGAAATAACAACCGTTTCACCTTATTACGACAAACAAGGAAAAGCATTAGAAGAAATAAAAAATGCTTTCCCTAATGCAAAAATCAATGTAGTAATTGATGAAAGTGGCACAATTCCTATGGAATTGCCTGACAGTAAAATATATAATTTCCACGATTGGAAAGAATTAGATTTATGCAGAAATATTGGAGCAAAACAGCAATCAAAACTACACGCTAAAATTTTGTATTTTAAGACGAAAAGCAACAAAGAATTTTGCTTGTTCGGCAGTGCAAATATTACTTCGGCAGGGTTAGGAATTTCAAACACAGCTAATTCGGAAGTTTCGCTTTTCATTCAATCAGAAAAAGGGAACATTTTAGAAAAAATCGGATTGAAACTAAAAGATAGTAGCAAAAAACAACTTTCAAATTTTACAGTCAATAATAAAGTTTCAATAGAGCAAGCGATAATCAAAAACAATCGGTTTCCAATAAAACTATCAGTCGCCGAAATCAATTACGCAACATTAACGCTTTATACAGATAACGGTTTTGATACTTCAGTTTCAGTTGCATTATATGACAACAATAATCAACTGATAAAAAATCAAACAATCCAAAAACTAAAACCACAGCACGAAATAAACCTTGATATTGACGAAAATAAATTAAGATATGTGCAAATACAAAGCACAGATAACAAAAAAAACCTTTCAAACAAAATTCTTATCAGTAATTATTTTACAATTGCAAAAACACACCCAGACCCGAAAAATGCAGAGTTGGAAAGATTGTGCGGACAGCTTCAGAGTGGTGAATTGCGAAATGTATTAGATTTAATTCATTATGCCATAATTGACGAAAGCGAGAAAGAAGACGGAACTTCTGTTATCAATTCTTCTAAAAACAAACTGAGTACAAAAGAAGAAAAGACAACAGACGACCAATCACAACTTTATGATTTATCAGGTTACAAACCAATAGAACAAAATTCGCAACTACAAGAAAACGCTTTGCTTTTAACACCCTCGCTCCGTGTGTTAGATGCACTTAAATTAGCTCATACACAAAGTTTAGCGTTGGAAGCAGACATAAGAACAGACGAACAAGAAGATGATATTAGCAACATTAGCGGAAACGATGAAAACGAAGTGCGACAAGGTAAAAGCATTCCTTTGAAACTTTTAGAAAGCGACAAACGAAAACTCAAAAACTTTTTCAAAAATCTTTACAGTTATTTTCACCACGATCTTTTATTTAAAGACACCAGAGTATCGGACTATAAACTGACTTTAACAGACTTAACAAAATATTTGATTGCATTAGAACTTATTCACGAGTTTGGCGGTAAATCAGAAAAAATAGAAGATGAACAACAACAACTATTTTTTACTTATTTGCCTGTAACTGGTGACTACGAAAATGATAACGTAAAAGGTTGTTGCCTAAATATAGTTGGCGACTTTCTGCGATTATCCAAAAATGGCTTTAAAGAATATACTTTTGATTACACACGAAAAAAGTTTGAGCAATTGCAACGAGATGCACTTATCAGTACGCTTGTTTGTATTTTAAACACTTACTGGAAAGAAGATGAAAGCCCCTATTTGAAAACACTTTTATTAAATTCATTGCATTATTTAGGTTGGTCATCAACAACGGATATAGACAAAAATCTAACTACTTTGATTGGACAAGTAAGAGAAAAAGCCAAGAACTTAAAACAGACAACAAGAAATTTAGACACGCAATTAGACTATTTTGAAAATCAGGTTTGCAATGCGTTTAGACGTGCAACCCAAAACAGAGAAAACAAAAACTTTGCTAACAAAGCAAACATTGGTCAAATAGTTTATTCCTCAATCGCTGGTGTAGGCTATTGTTATGTGAGTAAAGTATTAAAAGGGAATGAATACTACTTGTCCAGACCAGGGTTTAAATGGGTTGAAGAAGAAAAAGAATTTATTAATCCTATAGGAGATAAGATTTATAATCCAATTCCTCTAACCAGTATGATTTTAATTGATTTATAAAATGAGATGCAGGTAACAGCTCGTTTGGCAAAAGCGGCAGGAAATGGCTTCGGTTTGAAGTTTTTGTTTAATTTTAAAGTCTCGTCTTCAGTTGAAAGTTAGTGCTTCAAAATGCCGCCTTCGCCAAGCGAGTCAGACGTTGTAGGCAAGCCCTGCGAAGCCGAAAGAGCAGGAATTAAAACCCATACCATTATGAATGAACAAGTACAATCTTTTATTGAAAAAGCCAAAGTTGAGCAAGAAGCTACTAAACTAAAAGAACGCAACCAACATTTGATTAGCCTTGGTCTAATAGATGAAAATAAAAGCGAGCGAAAGTACCAAGAGTATTTTTCTGAAAACGCAAAGTGGGATATTGAAAAGAAAATGTACTATGTGGGTCTTGACGTAGCAGTTGAAACGACAGATGAAGAATATAATGAAATTTGCAAATATTTTCCGCCCAAACCAGAAAAAGAAGTTAAGGTAAATTTTGAAGGAAGTGGTGTAAAAACATTAAATGGTTTTGGTACATTCTTCTTTGTTATTGCTTCGATAGCAATGCTTGTTGCGGTGATTGGTTTTATTATGTATTTGGCGAATGATATGGATTACAGTTCGGAAAGAGAAAATGCAATAATTGGAATTTCAATGGCTTCTTCTTTATTCCCTATCGCAATTGGTTCATTCGCTGGCGGTGCAATTTGTAAGGGATTGTCAACCATAGCAAAAACCGCATTATATAAAAGGACATTGCTTGAAAAACAATATCGTTTTGAAGAATAAAACTCAACCAAAATCGCAAACGATAAACATGTATTAGGTTGCGTTTAAGCACTTCCAACGAGATTAAAATGAAATAAGGGCCAGCCTACAACAGCGGCTTGGCTTTCAGGATATGGCGACTTGCACGTTTGACAGAAATGCGTATATTTGGTGGTAGTTGGCTCGCAGAGCGTGTGCTGCGTAATCTACCGCCCGAAAGCCAAGCCGCCAACCGTTACCCAACATAATAAAAGACGACTTAGGAAGTTCTTATCAACTGTTAATTTTTTTTTAATGAATCTGATTGTGTTAACAGAGTAAATATCAATTTTATGTTTAAAATTGGTGTAAAAACGTTTCTTTTCAAATAACAGTTTTGATATAACTATAAATTAATCGAGTATGAAACGAATAATATCAATAATTACTATGGCTCTAGACTATGATTTTTTTTTTAACATTATGATAATGATGTTTTGTTGGAACGGGAAATAACTCGTTTTGTGAGTTATTCTCGTTTCAACAAAAACACTAGTTCTTTGAACATCTGTTCTTCTGACTTTTTCCATCGCCA
>Ga0208460_10001602_pt1 | contig 13514 bp, 9 predicted proteins | sample AD_STIC10_MetaG_FD_184436 | JGI IMG/M metagenome (GOLD analysis project Ga0208460, IMG submission 184436) | Active sludge microbial communities of municipal wastewater-treating anaerobic digesters from USA - AD_STIC10_MetaG (SPAdes) (version 2) | ecosystem: Engineered > Bioreactor > Anaerobic >... | reverse complement strand
TTCTTTTAGATGAAACAAGGGAATGGTCTTATGTTTTAAAATTTTCTAACTTGAGAGAAATAATTGTTGGACTTGGTAGAGCATCGTTTTTATTTTTAGGCATATTTTTAATTATAAAAAACCAAATCAGTATTGGTACTTTAGTTTTTGTGGTAACTTTATCAGAACAAGTTTTTTCCTCTCTTTCTCGAGCTTATAGATTATATGATCAGTTTGCTGAGGGGGCGGAGGGCATTAATCGTTTAGCCTCTCTTTTAAAAACAGAGAGCTCTATTAAAAATAAAGGAAAAATTAGACTAAAAGATAAAGATATTGAGGGCGAAATTAAATTCAAAAATATTGATTTTTCTTATGATAATGGCCATAAGATTTTGAATAATTTTAATTTGAATATTCCGGCCGGAGCTATAACAGCCTTGGTTGGTCCTTCTGGTGGAGGAAAAACAACTATTGTTCGTCTAATTTTTAGACACTTTGATCCAGTTTCTGGTCAGATTTTATTAGATAATTATAACTTAAAAGACTTGGAGCTTTTTAGTCTTAGAAAACTATTATCTATTGTTCCTCAAGAAGTTGATATTTTTAATTCGACTGTGGCCGAAAACATTTCTTATGCTAAAAGAAGCGCTAGTTTTAGAGAAATTGAGGCGGCGGCTAAAATAGCTAATGCCTCTGAATTTATTGAAAAGCTTCCCAATAAATACAATACAATTGTTGGTGAGCGTGGTACGAGATTGTCTGGTGGTCAAAGACAAAGAATTGGTATCGCTCGGGCAGTTTTAGCTGATCCTAAAATTTTGGTTTTTGATGAAGCTACTAGTAATTTAGATGTTGAAAGTGAAAAATTAATTCAAGAAGCCATTAACAAAATAGCCAAGGATAAAACAATTATAATTATTGCTCATCGTTTGAGTACTATTAAAATGGCTAATAAAATAGCTGTAATTGAAAATGGTCAAGTTGTAGAAGAGGGAATGCATTTGCAATTAATGAATAAAAAAGATGGTCTATATCAAAAATTAATTAATCTTCAATCTTCTGGTGAAATCTCGGGAGATTAGTAGGTTTTATAAAAATGAATAATTATAAAATTAGACAATTGGAAGTCGAGGATTTAAACAATAAATATTTTTTTGAAACTCTTTCCAGTCTAAGACCGGTTGAAAATTTATCTTCGGACTTAGCTCAAAAAATTTTTTTTGATTGTCAAAAAAAAGGAATAAAAACTTTTGTAGCCGAATCTGATGGTTTAATAGTTGGCACGGTTCGTGTTTTGTATGAGCCTAAATTTTATCATGGAGGTAAATTAGCGGCTCACATTGAAGACGTAGCTACCCACAAAGATTATATGGGAAAAGGAGTTGCTGGTTGTTTGATTAGGGAAATAATTAAAGATTGCAAAGAGAATAATTGTTATAAGATAATACTTGATTGTTCTGATAGTCTAATTGATTTTTATGGCAGGTTCGGCTTTGAGAAAAAAGACAATTGTTTGAGGATCAATTTAGGATAAAGCGTCTTTTAGACGCTTTTTCTTTTTGTTTAAAAACTGGAAAAATTAAATAAATGTTGCTATAATCAATTATAATCATTTTAAATAATAAAACTATGGAAGATAAAATAATAATTGATGATCAAAAAAGAAAAGCTATCGACGAATTACTAGAGAGAAGTGTAGCTGAAATACTGCCGTCAAAAGAGGCTTTTAAAGAGCTCTTGCTTTCTGGCAAAAAAATTAGATTTTATATCGGAACTGATGCTACCGGCTCATCTCTTCATTTGGGGCACGCTACTAATTATATTATTTTTGAAAAATTAAGAAAATTAGGACATGAGGCCATACTTCTTATTGGTGATTTTACGGCTAGAATTGGTGATCCATCAGATAAAAATTCGGCTAGACAACAATTGAGTCGTGAAGATGTGCAAAATAATATTAAAACCTGGATGAAGCAATTAGAACCGTTAATTAATTTTAAAGACGAAATAAATCCTCCAGTTGTTAAATATAACCATGATTGGTTGGCTAAATTAAATTTTGAAGATTTAATCGGTATCGCTTCTAATTTTACAGTGCAAAGAATGTTAGAAAGAGATATGTTTGAAAAAAGATTGAAAGAAGAAAAGCCTATTTATGTCCATGAATTTTTTTATCCTTTGATGCAAGGTTATGATAGTGTGGCCATGGATGTTGACATGGAGCTTTGTGGTAATGATCAAAAATTTAATGCTTTAGCCGGAAGAACTTTGCAAAAAAAATATAACAATAAAGAAAAGTTCGTTTTCATAACCACGCTTTTAGTAAATCCAGTAACAGGAGAAAAGATGATGTCTAAAAGCTTAGGCACTGGAATATTTTTAGACAGTTCGGCTAATGATATGTTTGGTAAAGTTATGTCTCAAGCCGATGAAAATATTTATCAACTTTTTGTTGATTGTACCTTTGTTCCGATGGATGAAATTAAAATCATTAAATCTAAGCTTGATAAAGGTGATATTAATCCAAAAGATTTAAAAATGGACTTGGCTTATGAAATAGTAAAAATTTATCATGGCGAAGAAAAAGCCAAAGAAGCAAAAAATTATTTTGTTGCTACTTTTTCAAAAAAAGAAATGCCAGACGAAATGCCAGAAATAAAGCCAGACACTTATGATTTAATTTCAATTTTAATTCAATCAGGATTAGCCTCTTCCAAAAGTGAAGCCAGGAGGGTTATTGACCAAGGTGGGGTTAAAATTAATCAAGAAGTTGTTAAAGATTATAATTTTACAGTTCCAGTTGGTTCGGTTGTTCAAAGAGGAAAAATCAATTTTATTAAAATTACTTAAAATCAAAAATAATAAGAAAAAGCCACTATTTAGTGGCTTTTTTGTTTCTTTAGTATTTTGTAGGCACGCCTTCTAATTATATCATATTTGTATATATTTGTCAAGTAACAATCTAGATTGTATGCCAGCAATTACAATCCTTTTCATTCCATTTTAGGGATCGATCCTTTGTTTATAAACTCAGTAGTATCTTCAATTTTTTCTGGTGGAATTATTTTTTTAAGTATTGCCCATTCGCTAACAGACATATTTTTTCCACCGATAGCAGCCGCTACTTTAACAGCGCTTTCTAAGTCTTTGAGATTAACAAATATTTTTAAGAGTTTTCCTAATTCTTCCCGTCCAAGAGTTCCCCCTTTTCTAGCTGATAAAATAGCCATGTTAACATTTTTCTTTTGAAAATACACTTTTGATATTTTAACAAACTCACTACTTTCTATTCTTTTTCCGGAAATTTTAGAACTGGCTTCGGCTGATTTAAGGTCTCCTTTATTGATGTAAAATTTTTGAAATTTTTCAGCATTTTTGGGTGCGATGTCTGTTAGATATTTTGTTACGGTATCCATTGGAAATTCTTTTACCCAAAGTGCTGTGTAAATCTCTTTGAATTCTAATTTTCTGCCGTTCATTGTTGCAGCTCTATTGGCTGTTGGTAGCCAGCCTAGTTTAATGTTAACTTCAATAATTTTTTCTAAATCTTTACTTCTTAGTTTTTTGTTTAGAATTTGGGCCGAATTGATAGCACCGTCTAGTCTTCCGTTTTCAATTTGGTCTTCAAGATTTTGAACAACCCTTTTTATATCTCTTTTATCAATGACTCCAGTTATGACTATTACGGAGTCTTTTTGTTTATCTTGGCCATTAATTTTTTCAGTGGCAAACAAACAAAACAGAATAATCGTAAGAAAGGTAATTGTTTTCATTTTTCGTGTTTTTTGGTTAGAGTCTAAAAATTAAAACAAATCCTTAGACCCTAACCAAAATTTTTTAAAGAGCCCTTTAACGCTAAATTATATTAAATTTAAACAAAAAAATCAATACTTTATTATTGTGGAAATTTGTTTGGGGATATGTCATAATGTAATAAAAGAAAAAGGTATGAATCGTAAAAAACTTAGAATTTATTTAAATATTCTTTTATTTGTTTTTTTTGGGGTATTATTTTTTTTATATATCTCTCCTTTAGGTTGGGCTACCTATAAAAAAGATTTTTCCCGAAAATATAATAATATTTTTTTAGGAAAAGGGGCCATTTACAAACTCGGCCCAGTTGATCGTCTTTTTGATAAAAATAAATTAAGTGGTGAACCCGCTTATTTTTATCTAAAAACTAACAGAAATTTTGATTCAGCTAAAATAAAGATGAAATATAAGATTAGTGATCAAGTTGTTCAAAAAAATAATTTTATCAATCTTGAGCTTGGTGTTTTATTAAATGAAGAAAATTGGAACTATAGATTTTATCCAATCTACAACAATATTTTAAACGATTTATATCATAATTGGACAAAACAAGTTGATAATCAAGCTGTTTTTTTGCAAAGAGAGGATAAATTTAAAGGTTTAACTGATTATTTAAATAATAAAGACTTTTCTTCTTTACTTCTTTATAATTATAATTTAAACAATGATTTTGTTTTGAAGGATTATCAAGGAGGTGATAATTACAAAACAACACTACCAGCTCTTCGTGGATCTCATGTTTTTTATACCTATTTAAAAGATGAAAGTTTAAAATTTGATTTTTCTTTTAGCAACTTAGATCAAAGCAATAAAAACAATTTAGATTTATTTGTTTATCTAAATGATGACGTTATTTTTTCTAAAAGTTTTTCAGCTGAAGAATTTTTAAACAATCAAATTGTTAACTTTTCTCTAGACTTAGTAGATTTACCGGAAAGTGTTTACAAGATAGAAGTTAGAGCTAATGATAATTTTATAATTAATAAAACTGATGTTTATCTTCCTAAATTAGTTTTTTTGCACAAGCTTAATTTATATAATACTAAAAATGGTTTTGATGTTTTTTCCAATAAAAATAATTTTCGAATAAAATCACTGGAATCTCTATGTTTGGCCGATGTTAATATAAATGACAGCAAATTTTCAGTAGATAGAATTTTTCAACAATTTAATTTTAATGTTGATGGTCGCGGTATAAACAACATTCAATCTGATTCCTGTGGTATGTTAATTGAAAATAATGGTTTATTTTCTTTTTCGATCGAATCTTTCTTTAACCCTTTAATATCATCTCTAGCGTCGGATGTTTCTGTCGACGAGTATAATTTTGTTATTGCTAAATATCAGCCACCAACAGAATTAAATAATTATTATATTTCAGAATTGGAAATTGATTTAAGAGGAGCTCAGCGAAAGAAAGGAGAGTATCGTTTTATTATTTCAGCTCCATTTTTAAAGAATGAAGATAATTTACAATATTTAGAAATTAAAGATATCGAGATAGTTTTGTCTGGCAAAAGTTTGTTTGATAAAATAAAAGAATATTTATTTTAACCTATGTTATTTTTTAGAAAAGAAAAAACTAAAGAATATTTAATAGAAGTTTTTTATTTTTTTAGTAAAATTTTAATTTTATCTTTTGTTTTAGAGTTTTTTCTTCCTGGATTGATTATAACTTATTTTAATTTGAATATATTTTTATTTTTTTGGATTCTTTTATTTATAATAATTTTAGGAAATATTTGTTTTTCTAAAAAATAGTTAAAATTTTAAAATAAATTAAAATAATAAAATATGAAACTAAAAAATTTTTTAAATCCCCAATATATCGCGATTTTAGGAGCTTCTAATGATAAAAATAAGATCGGTCGAATTATTTTAGATAATATTTTATTAACTAAAAAAAATGGTGTTTTCCCGGTTAATCTTAAAGAAAAAAAGATAGCTGGTCTTAAAGCCTACCAGGATGTTGCAAAAATTCCAATAAAAAATTTTTCTGAATTACTTTTAGTTGTTTCTATTCCGGCTAAATTTGTTTTGACAGAAATAATTGAAGCAGCTGACTTGGGTGTAAAAAATATTGTCATTATCAGCGCTGGTTTTAAGGAGATTGGACTTGAAGGAATAGAAATAGAGAAAAAAATTTCCGAAATTGCTCAGCAAAAAAATATGAACATCCTTGGTCCAAATTGTTTGGGATTTATAAACACTATTAATAATTTAAATATTAGTTTTAGTGGGTATTTACCCGATAAAAATATTAAAAGAAAAAATAATGTTGCCTTTCTTTCTCAATCGGGGGCCATTGGTAGCGCTGTTTTAAATTGGTTAGAAAACAAAAACATTGGCCTGTCTTATTTTATTAGCCTAGGAAATAAATCAAATTTAAATGAAAATGATTTTTTTGATTTTTTTTACCAGGATAAAAATAGTGATTTAATAATTGCTTATTTAGAGGAAATATCTCAAGGTGAAAGATTCTTGGAGATAGTTTCTAAAATTTCTAAAACAAAACCAGTGGCTATTCTTAAGGCTGGAAGAACTTCGGCCGGAAGTAAAATGGCCATGTCGCATACCGGTAGTTTGGCTGGTTCTAATGAAGCAACACTTACTGCTTTGAAGAGGTCGGGTGCAATTATACTAGACAATATTAGTCAAATATATAATTTAATGAGGCTAGTTAAGGGGCCTTTAAAAATCGAAAACGATGGTTTGGCTATAATTTCCAATGCTGGTGGTCCAACAGTTTTGGCTACAGATGAATCTTTCGAAAATAATTTAGATTTAATTAATTTTTCCAAAAAAACAGTACTGGATTTAAAGAAACAATTGCCAAGTTTTTCTCATGTTAAAAATCCATTAGACATCTTGGGAGATGCTGATTCTGTTCGTTATAAAAATAGTCTGGAAATTGTTTTAAATGACAAAAATATTTCTAGTGTTTTGGTTTTGCTTACTTTACAAAGCATGACTGATGTTGAAAATATTGCCAGAATTATAGTTGATTTAAAAAATAAATATAAAAACAAACTTATTTGTACTTGTTTTTTGGGTGGCCAGGGATTGTCTGCAGCTAAAAAAATATTGGCCGATAATTTGGTTTCTAATTTTGATTCTGTAGAAGAGGCTATTTGTATTTTATCCAAAACACTGACTTATTATCGCGATCGAAAAAAAATAGTTGTTTATAAAAACAAATTTATAGAAAACAAGACTAATGAATCTTCAAAAAATGTTATAGATTATTTAGATTCTTTTAAATTGTTTAAAAATAATAACTTAAATGTTGTTAAAACAATTAGAGTTGAACATAAGTCATTAAGTAAAATAAAATATCCAGTGGTAATTAAATTTGTTGGTCCAGATTTTATTCACAAAAGTGATAAAAAAGCGATTTTCTTAAATGTAAAAAATAAAATTGAAGCTGAAAATATTTTAAATCAGCTTGATAGAGAGATAAAATTAAAAAATATATCAGATAAAAATTATGCTATTTATCAACCAATGGTTGTCGGAGATTTTGAGCTTATTTTGGGAACCAAGAAAGATCCCGTTTTTGGCCAATTAATTATGTTTGGTCTAGGTGGAATATATGCGGAAATTTATAAAGATATTTCTTTTGAATTGAGTGATTTGGATAGAAAAAGGGCTAAAAAAATGATTGAAAACATTAAAGCTTTTAAAATCTTAAATGGCGCTAGAGGTCGTAAGCCAATAAATTTTAATCAACTAATTGATATTATTTTAAAATTAGCTAAAATGGTTAATGAGAATCCGAAATTTTTAGAAATAGATCTTAATCCGTTAATAGTTACTGAAAGGGAAATAAAAATAGCTGATATTAGAATTATTATTTAAAAAAATAAAAATGATTTTAGATTTAAAAAATATTTTTAAGAAAAGAACCAAAGGTATCGCTGCCGCCGCTATTCTGGTTGGTGTCTTTTCTCTATTTTCAAGGTTTTTAGGAATTTTTAGAGACCGTATTTTAGCTGGTCAATTTGGAGCTGGACAAGAGCTCGATGCTTATTATTCTGCTTTTCGTATTCCCGATTTAATTTATAATTTAATAGTTTTAGGAGCGCTTTCAGCCGGGTTTATTCCAGTTTTCTCTAATCTTATAAAAAGAATGAGATGTGATGAGAATTATTATTTTTGTTCTTCTAAAAGTGAAAATAAAGAGGCTTGGGATTTAGTTAGTAATATTTTAAATATTTTAACCTTAGCTCTTTTATTTTTATCTTTAATCGGTGCTGTTTTCGCCCCCTCTTTGGTTTCTTTAATAGCCCCTGGATTCTCTCCAGAATTAAAAGCAACAACTGTTGCTATGACTAGAATAATGTTTTTTTCTCCTGTTTTTTTGGGTGTCTCTAGTATTTTGGGGGGGGTTCTTCAATCTTTTAAAAATTTTTTAGTTTTTTCTTTGGCCCCAATTTTTTATAATTTAGGAATTATTTGTGGTGCTATATTTTTTGTTCCAGTTCTTGGTATTTCTGGTTTGGCTTGGGGCGTTGTTTTGGGTGCTTTTATGCACATGATAATTCAAGTTCCTCCAGTTAAGGCCTTGGGTTTTTCCTGGAAAGCGTTTATTAATTTTTATGACCACAATTTAAGAAAAATTTTATTAATGATGGTTCCTCGTACTTTGAGCTTGGCTATTGCTCAAATAAATTTGCTGGTTATTACTATAATAGCCTCCACTTTGTCTAGTGGTTCTTTGGCTGTTTTTAATTTTGCTAATAATTTGCAAAGCTTTCCAATTGGAATTTTTGGCATATCTTTTGCAGTGGCCGCTTTTCCAACATTAGCCGCTTCAGCTTTCGATCAGAAAAAGCTGATTAATAATTTTTCCTACGCTCTTAGGCAGATTTTGTTTTTTATAATACCGTCAACCGTTCTTTTAATAACTCTAAGAGCTCAGATAATTCGTGTTGTTTTGGGTACGGGAGAATTTTCTTGGAGAGATACAATTTTAACCATTGATTCTTTGGGATTTTTTGCATTAAGTTTGTTTGCTCAAGCTACTATTCCATTGCTGGTTAGAGTTTTTTATGCTCGAGAAAATTCTAAAACCCCATTTTATATTGGCTTAGCTGTTGTTGTGGCTAATATTTTCTTATCTTTATTTTTGGGAAAAAGAATGGGAGTCGCTGGTTTGGCCCTAGCTTTTTCTTTGTCTAGTATTTTGAATTTTATGATTTTATGGATGTGGCTTTATTTCGAAATTGGTGATTTAGATCAAAAGAAAATTATGGTTTCAGTTGTTAAATTTTCTATAGCCGCTTTAATTGCCGGAGTTTTTGTCCAGACCGGAAAGGTTTTTATTTGGCCGTTTATTGATATGACTAAGTTTTGGGGAGTTTTAACTCAGGGATTTGTAGCTGGTTTTAGTGGTTTGATAATTTATTTTTTTCTTTGCTATTTAATGAAGAGTGAAGAAATGTTGGAATTAATAGAAGTTATTAAAAAGAAAATGCCATTTGGCAAAAGAATGAAAAAAATAGAAGAAATTGGTGATCAAAGCGAGGCTCGTGGTTTGTAGTTTTTTATTCTTGATTAAACTCTCTCAATATATTACAATGTTAAACAAGGGGCCAAAAGACCCTGATGTTTGTTTTATTAAATTAATTTATGACCGATAAAATAAGAAATTTTTGCATAATAGCCCATATTGATCATGGAAAATCGACTTTAGCCGATAGAATGTTGGAATTGACCAATACAGTAGACAAAAGAAAAATGAAGGATCAAATTTTGGACGGAATGGACATTGAAAGAGAAAGAGGGATAACCATAAAACTTCAACCAGTTACTATGAATCATAATGGTTATCAGTTAAACTTAATTGATACTCCTGGACACGTTGATTTTTCTTACGAAGTTTCCAGGTCTTTAGCCGCCGTTGAAACAGCAGTCTTGTTGGTCGATTGTACTCAAGGTATTCAGGCTCAAACACTAGCTAATTTGTATTTAGCCTTAGAACAAGACTTAGTAATTATTCCGGTTATTAATAAAATAGATCTTCCAGCTGCTAACCCCGAAAAAACCAAAAGAGAAATTATTAAACTTTTGGGTTGTTCCGAAAGCGATATTTTAGCTGCTTCTGGAAAAACCGGAGAAGGAGTTTTAGATATTTTAAACAAGGTTATTGCTGATGGAAAACCCCCAAGAACTTCTTTGCAAGACACCCCTAGAGCCTTAATTTTTGATTCCAAATACGATGAATATAAGGGTGTAGTTGCCTATGTTCGTGTTTTTGATGGTCGAATAAAAAAAGGTGATAGAATAAAGTTGATTGCTACCAAAGCTGAAAGTGAGGTTCTAGATATTGGAGTTTTTAAACCCGATTATTTTTCAACCGGAGTTTTGGAAACAGGATCTATTGGATATATAGTTACTGGCTTTAAAGAAGTAAGTGAATGTCGTGTTGGCGATACCCTAACTTTTCCTTTTTCACCAGGTAGCGATGTTAAAGCTTTGCCTGGATATAAAGAAGTTAAGCCGATGGTTTTTGCTGGAATTTTTCCTCGCGAAGGAAGTGACTTGGAAGATTTAAGAGAAGCAATGGATAAATTAAAATTGAATGACAGTGCTTTGGTTTATGAACCAGAAAGATCTGATGCCTTAGGTTTTGGTTTTAGATGTGGTTTTTTAGGATTGCTTCATTTAGAAATTTTTCAAGAAAGACTTAGGAGAGAATATAATTTAGATTTAATAGTAACCATACCTAGCGTTGCTTATAAAGTTTATAAAAAAGGCGGAGAAGAAATTGTTGTTAGAACCCCACAAAGATTGCCCGATCCAACCGAAACTGACAAAATAGAAGAGCCCTGGGTTTCTTTAGACATTATCACCCCCAAGGATTATATGGGGGGAATTATGCAGCTATCGCAGGAAAAAAGAGGTGTTTATAAAAATACCGAATATATATCATCTGGAGCTGATGAGCAAAGAGTTATCTTGCATTATGATATGCCAATGTCAGCTATTTTAACTGATTTTTATGATAAGATAAAAAGTTTAAGTGCTGGTTATGCTTCTATTAACTATGAATATTTAAACTATCAAGAAGCTGATGTGGTTAAGATGGATATTCTTGTGGCCGAGGAGCCAATTGAAGCTTTGGCGACAATTGTTTATCGTGATGACGCTTTTAGGAGAGGAAAAGAGGTTGTAAATATTTTAAAAGAATCGTTATCAAAGCAAATGTTTGTTTTAAAAATTCAAGCAGCTATTGGAGGTAAGGTAATTGCTGCCGAAAGACTTTCAGCCATGAGAAAAGATGTAACAGCCAAGCTTTATGGCGGAGATGTTTCGCGTAAGAGAAAATTATTGGAAAAACAGAAAAAAGGAAAGAAAAAGATGATGGCCGCTGGCAAGGGAAGCGTTGATATTCCGCCAGATACTTTTGTAAAAATTTTGAAAAAATAAATTTTAAAATATGCGCAAAAAAAGAAAAGAAAAAATAATTAGAATAATTTGGGCAGTTTTGTCAGCTATTATTATTTTTTCGACAATTGCCTGGACAATGTCTTTTTCTCTTTTTTAAACCAACTAAAAGATTTCTTGTTGTTAGATTCTGTTATTAAATTATTTGATAATGGGTTTTTAATAATAAAATAATCTCATTATGGAAAAAATATGGCAATTTTATCCTAAGTTTCCAGAAAAAATTTTAGAAGAAAACTCTGACAAAAATCAATTTATCTTACAGCTTCTCTATAATCGCGGTCTTAAAACCAAAGATGATTTTGCTTGGTTTTTTGATTTGGTTAATTTAGATTTTTTTGATCCCTTTCTTTTTGATGACATGGAAAAGGCTATTGATTTAATAATTTCTCATATCAAGCTTGGCAACAAAATCATGATTTATGGCGACTATGATGCCGATGGTGTTACTTCGGCCGCTTTGCTTTATGATGTTTTTTCCGTTTTTAAAGCTAAAGTTGATTTTTATTTGCCAGATAGGGTTAGCGAAGGTTATGGTTTGAACAAAACAGCTATCGAAGAAATAAAAAAAGAAGATTTTAAATTAATTATCACAGTTGATAATGGTATTAGAAATAAAGAGGAGGTTGATTATGCAATAAGTTTGGGTTTGGATGTTATTGTTACTGATCATCATACACTTCCAGAAAAAAGAGAAGACTTACCTAACTGTTTGACAATTAATCCGGCCGATGAAAAATCGTCTTATCCTTTTAGATATTTGGCTGGAGTTGGGGTAGCTTTTAAACTAGCCTCAGCTCTTATTAAAAAATCAAAACTGGAAGATAAAGATAAGGAAAGATTGATTTGTAAAAGTTTGGACTTAGTTGCCCTAGGTACTGTGGCCGATATGGTTCCTTTGCTAGGTGAAAACAGATTAATGGTTAAAAAAGGATTGGAAGCTCTTAACGAAACAAAAAGATTTGGCTTGCAAGAATTGATTAAAATTTCTGGCTTAAGCGGCAATTTAAATTCTTATAATATTGGTTTTCAGCTTGGCCCAAGACTTAATGCTGCCAGCAGAATTAAACATGCCAATTCAGCTTTAAATTTACTAATAGTTAAAGATGAACAAGAAGCTAAAGATCTGGCCGAAGAATTAAATAATAGAAATTCGGAAAGACAAAAGGTTACAGAAGAGTTAATGTCTTCAGCTGAAAGTCAGATAAATCCAGAAAATATAGAAAAAATTATTATTGTTAAAAACTCTAAAGAGGACGCTTGGAATGAAGGAGTTATAGGTTTGGTAGCTGGAAAATTATCAGAAAAATATTATCGTCCATCAGTGGTTATAGCTAAAACTAGTGAGGTTTTTGAAGATGAATATGGACAAAAAAAAGAAATTTATAAAGGTAGCGGTCGAAGCATAGAAGGATTTAATTTAGTTGAAGCCTTGGAGGAGAACAAAGATATTTTATATAAATATGGTGGCCATCCAATGGCTGGCGGCTTTTCTATCGTCGGCGATCACAACATGCTTCTTTTTGTTGATAGATTAAGAGAAAGAGCTGATAAAATTTTGGATGAAAAAACTTTAACACCTAAAATAAAAATAGATTTAGAGTTAGATTTTGAAGATATAAATGATTTGCTCATTGAAGGATTAGAAGAAATGGCTCCTTTTGGTCAATCTAATCCGGCACCTAAGATGGCCTCTTTTGATGTTAAAATCATTGACGTTGTTAAAATGGGAAATGAAGGTCAACATATTAAGTTTAGATTTTTAGATGATAAAAAAAATAGCTTGAAAAATTTTTGGGGCATATCTTTTGGCGGAACTAAAAAATATTCCGAACTAAGTGTTGGGGATCGAGTAAGTGTTGTCTATAATTTAGAATTTAATAATTTTAATGGTAATCGAGATATTCAATTGAAAATAGTTGATATTAAAAAATAAATATTTAACTTTTATTTTTGCGGTTTTTATTTGTTGTTGGTCGTCTTGATAATGTAACAAGTTTTATATAATTTTATGAATAAAAATATAATAATTTTTTCTGATGGTGGCGCTCGTGGTAATCCCGGACCGGCTGGTATTGGAGCTGTTTTGTATGACGAGAAAAAAAATAAGTTAGCCGAAATTTCTAAGTATTTAGGAGAAACGACCAACAATCAAGCCGAATATAAAGCTTTGATAGCGGGATTAAAAAAAGCCAAAGAGTTAGAAGCCAAAGAAGTGAAATGTTTTTTGGATAGTGAATTGGTTGTGAAACAATTAAATCGAGAATATAGAG
>Ga0208460_10001600_pt1 | contig 13523 bp, 11 predicted proteins | sample AD_STIC10_MetaG_FD_184436 | JGI IMG/M metagenome (GOLD analysis project Ga0208460, IMG submission 184436) | Active sludge microbial communities of municipal wastewater-treating anaerobic digesters from USA - AD_STIC10_MetaG (SPAdes) (version 2) | ecosystem: Engineered > Bioreactor > Anaerobic >... | reverse complement strand
CGTTGCCCCTCGACGATCCGCCCTGACCCTGGCCCTGGCGATACTCCTGGCGCCAGTCACCCAAGCGGCTGCCCAAGAGGCCACGACGTCTCCCTCCAGCGACACCCGCCATGCGACCGCCACGGGTGGCGATAACCACATCAAGGACATCTCCAGTGTGGTCGTCTCCGGCAGCCTGCTGCGCGATACCGCCGAAACCCTGAGCAAGCCGGTGGAAGTCCTTGCCGGGGAACGCCTCGACGAGAGCCGGGCTGCGACGCTGGGCGAGACCGTCGCCACCCTCCCCGGGGTCCAGAGCTCCAACTTCGGCCCCGGCGTGGGTCGCCCGGTCATCCGCGGCATGGACGGCCCCCGTGTCGCCGTGATGAGCGGCGGCCTGTCCAGCCAGGACGTGTCGACCGTCAGCCAGGACCATGCACCCGCGATCGAGCCGTTCCTGGCCGATCAGATCGAGGTCCTGAAGGGCCCCTCCACCCTGCTTTACGGCAGCGGCGCGATCGGCGGCGCGGTGAACTCGGTGGATGGCCGCATCCCCGAGTACGCCATCGAGAACGGTTTCAGCGGCCGGGCCGAAACGCGGTTCTCCGCCGGCGACCAGGGCGGCAACACCACCATGGCCCGGATCGATGGCGGCAGCGACAGGTTCGCGCTGCACGCCGACGCGGTCTACCGCCATGCACCGGACTACGACACCCCACAGGGCCGCCAGGCGAACGCCTACATCGACACCCGCTCCGGCGCGGTGGGCGGCTCGCTGCTGGGCGACTGGGGCTTCGTGGGCCTGTCGGTCTCACGCTTCGAGGACGAGTACGGCAATCCGGGCGAACCCGGCGATCCCGCAGCCGGCGAGCGCGGCGTCCACCTGGAACTGCGCCAGGACCGCTACGAGGCCAAGGGCGCGCTGCGCAACCTGTGGGGCGACGGCAACGGCCTGCGCTTCTCCTTCGCCCACACCGGCTACGAACACACCGAGTTCGAGGGCGACGCGCCGGGCACCATCTTCAACAAGAACGCCAACGAAGGGCGCGTGGAAGCGACCTTCGGCAGCACCCAGGGCTGGCAGGGCGCCGCAGGCCTGCAGGGCTCCGCGAGCACCTTCGCTGCGTTCGGCGAGGAAGCGTTCGTGCCCGAGACCAGCACGCGTGCGCTGGGCCTGTTCGGGGTTGCGCGGCGCAGCTTCGGCGACTTCCAGCTCGACCTTGGCGCGCGCATCGACAAGGTGAAGTCGACCCCGGAAGGCGGCGATGCCCGCAGCTTCAACCCGCTCAGCCTGTCGCTGGCCGGCGGATGGAAGCTGGATGAACACTGGAAGCTGACCGCCAACCTCGACCACGCCGAACGTGCGCCGGTCGAGGAGGAGCTGTTCTCCGATGGCCCGCACATCGCCACCCTCGCCTACGAGATCGGCAACGCGAACCTGCGCAAGGAAGCCGCCAACCAGTTCGAGCTTGGCCTGCAATACCAGGCCGACTGGGTGGATGCGAAGGTCTCCGCCTACTACAACCGCTTCAACGACTTCATCTACCTGGCCGACACCGGCGACAGCTGGTATTGGGACGAAGAAGACCAGTTGCTGCCGATCCGGGAGTGGACGCAAGGCGACGCCAGCTTCCGCGGCGTGGAAGGCGAAGCGACCTTCCACCTGGCCGTGAACGACAGCGGCGACTGGGACCTGCGCGTGTTCGGCGACGCCGTGCGCGCTACGTTGAAGGACGGCGGCAACGTGCCGCGCATCGTGCCGTCGCGACTTGGCGCACAACTGCGCTGGGAACGCGGAGGCTGGCGCGCCTCGCTGGGCGCAACCCGCTCCAACCGGCAGGACAAGGTGGCCGCCAACGAAACACCGACCGCCGGCTTCACCCTGGTCGACGCACACGCCACCCGCCACTTCGACACCGGCAACCTGAGCTGGGAGTTGTTCGCGGACGCCACCAACCTCACCAACCAAGAGGGGCGCGTGCATACGTCGTTCCTCAAGGACGCGGTGATGCTCCCTGGCCGCAGCGTGGCACTGGGCGTGCGCCTGTTCTTCTGATCGCCGCCGCCCCTGCGGTCGATCCGCGCCTGCCCCTGTCCAGGGGCAGGCGTTTTCATTTGCCGGCGCACTCCGCGCACAGGCCGTGCACTTCCAGCGTCTGCGTCTGCGGACTGAAGCCCAGCGCGCGCGCCTGCGCGTCCAGGGTGGCGACGACGTGTTCGTCTTCCAGTTCGACCGCCTTGTGGCAGCCATCGCAGATCAGGAAAGGTGCCGAATGCTGGGCCGCGTTCGGATGGTGGCAGGCGACGAAGGCGTTGACCGATTCCAGCTTGTGGATGAAGCCATTGGCCAGCAGGAAATCCAGCGCGCGATAGACCGTCGGCGGCGCAGCGGCACCGGCGCCCTCGCCTTCGCGGACCTTGTCGAGCAGGTCGTACGCCTTGATCGGCTTGCCGGCATCGGCGACCAGGCCAAGCACGCGTGCGCGGATGTCGGTCAGCCGCAGGCCGCGTTCGCTGCAGGCGCGCTCCACCGCCGTCACGAAGCCGGCGGCATCGTGCACGTGGTGGTCGGGACTGCTGCAGGCGTGCGACTTGGCCATGACCTTGATCTGGGCTCAGGCCGGCGGACTTTCAAGCGGAATTCTCGCAAGGGCGGCGTCGATCCGCGCCAGCGCTTCGTCGCGGCCGCACAGGTACACCGTCCAACCGATGTCCGGGCTGACCTGGGTCCCGGTGATGGCGACGCGCAGCGGCTGCGCGATCTTGCCCATGCCGATGCCGAGTGCCTCGGATACCGCCTTCACCACATCGTGGATCGGCTCGGGCGACCAGTCCGTCAATTGGGCAAGCCGCACGCGCATCTCCGCCAACGGCTCACGCGCTGCTTCCTTGAGATGCTTGGCCACCGCCGCTTCGTCGTAGACGGTCAATGGGCCGAACCACACCGCGGACTTTTCCGCCATGTCCTTCAGCGTCTGCGCGCGCTCACGCAACGCGATGACGATGTCGGCCGCCTTCGGGCCCTTCGCCAGGTCGTAGCCCGCCTGTTGCAGATGCCATTGGAGATGCCCGGCCACTGACTCGGCATCATCGGATTTCAGGTATTGCTGGTTGAGCCAGCCCAGCTTGGCCATGTCCAGGCGCGCGGCCTTCGCGTTCACGTCAGCGAGGTCGAACAGCGACTGCATTTCGGCGATGGAAAACACTTCCTGGTCGCCATGCGACCAGCCAAGGCGCACCAGGTAATTCAGCAGCGCATGCGGCAGGTAGCCGGCGTCGCGGTACTGCATGACGTCGGCCGCACCGGTGCGCTTACTGAGCTTGGCGCCCTGCTCGTCCAGGATCATCGGCAGGTGGGCGAAGTTCGGCACCGGCGCGCCCAGCGCGTGGTAGATGTTGATCTGGCGCGGGGTGTTGTTGACGTGGTCGTCGCCGCGCACCACGTCGGTGATGCGCATGTCGATGTCGTCCACCACCACCGCGAAGTTGTAGGTGGCGTAACCGTCGCTGCGGAAGATCACCAGGTCGTCGAGCTCGCTGTTGGCGATCTCGATGCGACCCTTGACCTTGTCGTCCCAGGCCACCACGCCGTCCAGCGGATTCTTGAATCGGATCACCCGGTTCGGATCGTCGCGCCAGCCGGCGTTCGCATCGCGATACGCGCCGTTGTAGCGCGGCTTGTCGCCCGCCGCCATCGCGGCTTCGCGCATTGCCTCGAGATCCTGCTTGGTCTCGTAGGCGTAGTACGCATGGCCCGAAGCCACCAGTTGCTCGGCGACCTCCTTGTAGCGGTCGAGGCGATGGGTCTGGTAGATCGGGCCCTCGTCGTAGTCCAGGCCCAGCCACGCCATCGCCTGCAGGATGGCGTCGATCGCCGCCTGCGTGCTGCGCTCGCGGTCGGTGTCCTCGATGCGCAGGATGAACTCGCCGCCCTTGTGGCGCGATTCCAGCCAGCAGTACAACGCGGTGCGCGCGCCGCCGATGTGCAGGTAGCCGGTGGGACTGGGGGCGAAGCGGGTGCGGACGGTCATGGGCGCGGCATCGAACGGAATGGGCGCATTTTAGCCGGCAATCCGCCCCTCCCCTTTTTCGCGCAGCGGAGAGGGGGAGGCTGGGAGGGGGGGCGCCCGTTGTCCACGAGGAAAGCAACCCCTTCCCAACCTTCCCCTTGGCTGTGCGAAAGGGAGGGAGCGAATCCCTACAATGCCCGCATGACCACGCTGTTCATCGCCGACCTGCACCTGGACCCGGAACGCCCGGCGATCACCGCGTTGTTCGGCCGATTCATCGAGGAAGAAGCGGCGGACGCGGACGCGCTGTACATCCTCGGCGACCTGTTCGAAGCCTGGGTCGGTGACGACGATCCCTCCGATGCCGGCGCATTCGTCGCCGACAAATTGCACGCACTGGCCGCGTCCGGCGTGCCGGTGCACTTCATCCGCGGCAATCGCGACTTCCTGCTCGGTGCTGGCTACGCGGCGCGCTGCGGGATGTCGCTGCTCGACGAACCGAGCGTCATCGACCTGTACGGCACGCCCACCGTGATCCTCCACGGCGACCTGCTGTGCACCGATGACCCCGCCTACCAGCAGTTCCGCGCGCAGACCCGCGACCCGCGCTGGCAGGCGCAATTCCTGTCGCAGCCGCTGGAGGCGCGGCTGGCGTTCGCCGCGCAGGCGCGCGCGGCCAGCAAGGCGCGTTACGGCGAACTGGTCAGTGCCGGCACCGCCGAGATCGTCGGCGACGTGGCGAAGAACGCCGTCGATGCGCTGTTCGCCACGTCTGGCGTGGGCCGGATGATCCACGGCCACACCCATCGCCCGGCGATCCACGACGAAGGCAACGGCACTACCCGCATCGTGCTCGGCGACTGGTACGAACAGGGCTCGGTGCTGCGGGTCGACCCGGACGGCGTCGAACTCGCTTCGTTGTAGGACACCGACGCCGCTACCTCACAATTTCGCCGCTTCGCCGCAACCCGTGTAATCGATCTCGCCGAAGCGGAACGTCGCCACCAGGCTGTAGGTGTTGTCGGACATGCCATCGCTGCAGGTCCCGCTGCCGACGGTGAGCACGAAGGGCTTGCCGTCGTGCTGGCCGGAGATCTCGACCCCATCGGCCAGGGTCTTGCGCGTGCCTTCCATCACCACGCCGGCCTGGTCGTCTGGCGTGGTGTAGGTCAGTCGCGTGCCTTCGACATTGACGCCCCAGAACGGCTCGGTGCCGAACGCGCGGAAGACCTGCAGCGGGTCCACGTTTTCCTGTCCTGGCGCGCGCTTGACCGATGGCGCTTCGGCAGCAGGTGGTGCAGGCGCAGCCGGCGCGACGGCGGGCGGTGGCGACGGTTGGCAGGCGACCAGCAGCAGCGATAGCGACGCGAGGGCGAATTTCATGGCAATGCTCCGGACTGATGGCGCGGAGTGTGCCGCATGCCATCTTCGGCCGCGATGAAACTCAGCCGGCTTCGGCCAACAGGCTTTCCAGTTCTTCGAGGTCGAAGCCGGCTTCCAGCCGCGCCTGCGTATTGAACGGCTTGTGCAGCACGCCGGTGGCGTATTCGCGCAGCAGCTCGCGGAACCTGCCGCGTGGTTCGACGCCTTCGCGCCCGCAGTGCCAGCGATACCAGCGCGAACCGGCCGCGACATGCGCGACCTCCTCTCGCAGGATGATGTCGAGAATATCGGCAGTGACGTCATCGCCCAGCGAGCGCAACTTCACGATCATCCCCGGGGTGACATCCAGCCCGCGCGCTTCCAGCACGCGCGGCACCAGCGCCATCCGCGCCAGCCCGGAACCTGCGGTTTTCTCGGCCATTTCCCACAGGCCGTTGTGCGCGTCGAAGTCGCCGTAGTCGTGGCCGAGTTCCTTCAGGCGTGCGCGCAACATCGCGAAGTGGCGGGCCTCATCGTTCGCCACCGAGACCCAGTCGGCGTAATACGCCGCCGGCATCCCGCGGAACCGATACACCGCATCCCAGGCCAGGTCGATGGCGTTGAACTCGATGTGGGCAACGGCATGGATGAACGCGGCGCGGCCCTCGACGCTGCCGAAGCCGCGGCGCGGCAGGTCGCGCGGATGCACCAGCAGCGGACGCTCCGGGCGGCCGGGCATGCGGATCGCTTCGGGGGGCGGCGCATCGGCGTCGATGATCGATTCGCCGCGCGCGAACGCCGCGGCCGTGGCGAACGTGCACGCGACCTTCTTGTCCGGCGATGCGGCATCGAGGCAGGCGCGGGCGGCGTCGAAGAGGCTGGTCATGCTGTCATCGCGAGCGGGATCCGATGGGCCTCGCAAGTCGCTCCCCGATACTCGCTTGGTTGCGAGGCCCATCGGACCCCGCTTGCATACATCATCGCGAAATTACGACGCCCTTCGCGTCTTCTTCGCGTCATCCGAGCGCAACTGCTGCAGGCGCTCGAAATAACCGGCTTCGATCCCGGTGACGTACTCGCCGCTGAAGCAGGAACTGTCGAAGCGGCGACCGGGGAATTTCGGTCCGGCCACCGCGGCTTCGAGGTCGGAGAGTTCCTGATAGATCAGCCAGTCGCAGCCCAGCAACTGCTCGATGTCCTTCTCGCTGCGACCGTGCGCGACCAGTTCCTCGCTCGACGGCATGTCGATGCCGTAGATGTTCGGATAGCGCACCGGCGGCGCCGCGGACGCCAGGTACACCTTCTTGGCACCGGCATCGCGCGCCATCTGCACGATCTGCTTGCTGGTGGTGCCGCGCACGATCGAATCGTCGACCAGCAGCACCACGCGGTTGCGGAATTCCAGCGGGATCGGGTTGAGCTTGCGCTTCACCGACTTCGCGCGCTCGCCTTGGCCCGGCATGATGAAGGTGCGGCCGACGTAACGGTTCTTGATGAAGCCCTCGCGGTATTTCACGCCGAGGACATTGGCGATTTCCAGTGCGGAATCGCGGCTGGTGTCGGGGATCGGGATCACCACGTCGATGTCGTGGTCGGGGCGCTCGCGCAGGATCTTCTCGCCCAGGGTCACGCCCATGCGCATGCGCGCCTTGTGCACCGAGATGTTCTCGATCATCGAGTCCGGCCGCGCGAAGTACACGTACTCGAAGATGCAGGGCGCGTGCTCCTGCGGCTGCGCGCACTGCTGCGCGAACAGCTCGCCGCGCGCGGTGATCACGATGCCCTCGCCCGGTTCGACATCGCGCAACCGCTCGAAGCCGAGGATGTCCAGCGCCACCGATTCCGAGGCCACGATGTATTCGTCGCCGCCTGCCGCCACGCGCTTGCCCAGCACCAGCGGGCGGATGCCATGCGGATCGCGGAATGCCACCAGGCCCAGGCCCAGCACCGCGCAGACCACCGCATAGCCGCCCTTGGCGCGGCGGTTCACGCCTTCCAGCGCGCGGAACACCGCGCCCGGCGTGAGCGCCTTCTGCAAGTCGAGTTCGTGCGCGAACACGTTGAGCAGCACTTCGGAATCGGACTCGGTATTGACGTTGCGGCGATCCTGCTCGAACACCTCGCGGCGCAATGCATCGGTGTTGATCAGGTTGCCGTTGTGGGCCAGCGCGATGCCGAACGGCGAGTTCACGTAGAACGGCTGCGCCTCGTCGCTGCCTTCGCTGCCTGCGGTCGGGTAGCGGCAATGGGCCACGCCGACACGCCCGGACAGCAGCGCCATCGCCGGCTCGTCGAATACATCGCGCACCAGGCCATTGCCCTTGTGCACGCGCAGCTTGCCGCCATCGGCAGTGGCGATGCCGGCGGCGTCCTGGCCACGGTGCTGCAGCACGGTGAGCCCGTCGTACAACTGGGCCGCGACTTCACTGTGGCCGACGATTCCGACGATGCCGCACATTGGGGTTGTTTCCTGGCTCGAACGATTGGGGTGTTACGGATGCGGCCGGACGATGCCGTCGATGCCGGCCTTGGCCTTGACCTGCGCCTTCAGCGCGTCGGCCTCGGCACGATTCATCGCCGGCCCCACGCGTACGCGGGTGCGGGTGCCGCCGTCGGTGCTGACGTTGTCGGTGAAGGCGTTGAAGCCGGCGCTGCGCAGCTTGTCGCGCAGGGCGGTGGCCGCAGCGGCATCGGCGAACGCGCCGACCTGCACCGCAAAGCCGGTCTTGCTGGTGTCGGCGGGCTTGCTGGCCGGCTCCGGCCTGGCGGCCGGCGGCGTGGTCGCCGGCGGCTTCGCCACGGGCGTTGCCGGCTTGGCATCGGCCACGACAGCGGGCTTCGCCGCAGGCGTAGTAGCCGGCACGACAGGCTTGGCGGCGGCGGGCGGCAGCGGTTCGGATTTCGCCGGTGCCGGAGGCGATGCAGGCACTGCGGTCGATGGAGCGCTGGCAGGCAACGGCGACGCGGCCGGATTGGCATCCAGCGCAATGACCTTGGCGCCGACGTTCGGATTCACTTGCGCCGCACGCAGGCGCGCGGACTCGGCCACGGCCAGGTCGGCGAACGGACCGATGCGCACGCGCTCGGCCTGGCGGCCGTTGAGCGTCACGGTTTCGCGGTAGCCCGGCAGTTCGGCGGCCTTCAGCGCGGCGATCACCTTGTCGGCATCCGCGGCAGTGGCATAGCTGCCGAAGCTGACCGCGTGGTCACCGGCGGCTGTGGCCGGGAATGCGCCGTCCTGCGCGCTGGGCGCCGGTGCATCCGGCATCGACGAGGGCATGCCGGTCGCGCCGCCTTCGGGGGCGCCCGCAGGCGCAACCAGCGGCAGGTCGCGGGAGACCATGCCATCGGCGGCGGCAGGTTCGGCGGGCACGTCCAGCGCCACGTCGGACACGCCACTGTCGGGCGCGGGGCCCTTGACCAGCATCGGCAGGAAGATGACCGCCAGCGCGACCAGGACGACGGCGCCAACCAGGCGCTGCTTCAACGAGGTATCCATCGGCATACCGGGACGACCACGACGGCGGGGGAGCCGGAATTATACCGGCCCGTCACCCGGCTCAGGCCACGTCGTTCAGCCAGCGCAACGCCACCGCGGTGACGTGGAAGGACCCGAACACCAGAACGCGCCCGTCCGCGCCGGCCGCCTGCAGCGCGGCTTCAAGCGCGGCAACGGGCGTTTCGTGCGCTTCCGCCGTGGCGGCTTCCGTGCCGGCCAGGCGCTGCCGCAGGGCAGCGGCATCCTGGCCGCGCGGCCCGGCATCGGCCAATCCGGCCAGTTGCCAGGCATCGACCTGCGCGGCCAGGGCAGAGACCACGCCGGCGGCGTCCTTGTCGGCCAGCGCCGCATACACCGCGATGGTGCGACGCCGTGGCTGTGCGCGCAGCCACATCGCCAGCGCGCGCGCCGCCTGCGGGTTGTGGCCCACGTCCACCACGACGTCCACGCCGTCGCGACGAAAGCGCTGCAGGCGACCGACCACCTGCGCGTTGGCGATGCCCTCCACGTACGCCTGCCGCTCGATGCGGCCGGGCAAGGCGCGCAAGGCCGCCACCGCGCAGGCCGCATTGCGCAACTGCACCGGCGCATCCAGCGCCGGCCGCGGCAGGGTCATCGCATGCCCGACCTCGCGCCAGCGCCAGGTCGTGGCATCGAGCGGTTCGGCGAAGAAATCGTTGGCGATCCGCCACGATTGCGCGCCGATCGCGTAGGCATGCCGCAACACGCTGGCCGGCGGATCATCGTCGCCCAGCACCAGCGGCTTGAACGGCCGGGCGATGCCGGCCTTCTCGAACCCGATCGACTCGATGTTGTCGCCCAGCCACGCCTGGTGGTCCAGGTCGACGGTGGTGATCACCGCCACGTCGGCATCGACGATGTTCACCGCATCCAGGCGGCCACCCAGTCCCACTTCCAGCACGACCAGGTCGAGCTTTGCGCGTGCGAACAGCCACAACGCGCACAGCGTGCCGTATTCGAAATAGGTCAGCGGCGTTTCGCCGCGCGCAGCCTCGACGGCCTCGAAACCTTCCGCCAGCACGTCGTCCTCGACATCCGCGCCATCGATGCGCACGCGCTCGTTGTAGCGCAGCAGGTGCGGCGAGGTGTAGGCGCCGGTCTTCCAGCCATGCGCGCGTGCGATCGCCTCGATGAAGGCGACGGTCGAGCCCTTGCCATTCGTGCCACCGACGGTGATCACGCGCTTGGCCGGCTTGCCCAGGCCCATGCGAGTGGCCACCTCGCGCACGCGCTCCAGGCCCATCGCGATGGACTTGGGATGTTGTTGCTCGATGTAGGCGAGCCAGTCGCTCAGGGGACGCGTGCGCATGCCGCTATTATCCGGCCTCGTCCCCGCCGAGCGACACCCCGACATGAGCCAGCCCGCGCCGATCCTCGGCTCCATGCGTTTCGGCAGTTGGGGCGCGGACCTGTCGCCAGGCGCCGTCGCGAGTCTGCTCGAAGCTGCGCTGGATGCCGGCATCGACACCCTCGACCTGGCCGACATCTACGGCGACCACGCGACCAATCCGCTGATCGGCGACGCGTTGGCGTCGCGTCCCGGCTTGCGGCAGCGGCTCAACCTGCTGGCCAAGGTCGGCATCGTCCGCAGCAGCAGTCCGGGCAACCCGCGCGGCGTCCAGCACTACGACCTGTCGGTACGCCACCTGCGCTCGGCGCTGGACACCAGCCTGCGCGACCTGCAGACCGATCACGTGGATGTGCTGATGCTGCATCGCTTCGATCCGCTGATGGAGCCGGCCGCGATCGCCGACTGGGTACGCGAGGAACAGGTGGCGGGACGTGTCGGCGCGTTCGGCGTGTCGAACTTCGGCGCGCATGCGCTGGCCCTGTTCGACGGCAAGCTGGCCATCGTCGGCAACCAGGTCGAACTGTCGCTGGCCAACAGCAACGTGATCGACGATGGCACGCTCGATGCCACCCGCGCGCGAGGCGCCGAAGTGCAGGCATGGTCGCCACTGGGTGGCGGCGGCCTGCTGCAACCGCCCGCGGCATTGGGCGATGTGTTGCGGTCGCTGGGCGGCGAATTCGGGCTGGATACCGCGTCGTTGTTGCTGCGCTGGGTGGCCAGCGTGCCGGGCACGCGGGTCGTCATCGGCAGCACCGATGCCGCGCGCATCCGTGCCGCGGCGGATGCCTGTGCGACGCCGTTGCCGAAGGATGCGTGGTACGCGCTGTGGGAAGCGGCGCGCGGATTCCCGGTGCCCTGAACCTTACAGGGCGCGGTGCTTCGCCTCGCCGAACAGCGCGGTGTGGTGGCTGCAGTCGTTGAGGCGAACCACTTCCAGCGCATCGACCGACGCGCCTTCCAGCAGGTTGATCGTGGTCGGCGCCTGGCGGAAGCCCCATAGCTTGGACAGCGGGATGCCGAGGATCCGGCACAACAGCACGCGGTTGACCGCGTCATGGGCGACCACCAGCAGGGTGTCGTCCGCACCCAGGCCGGCGCAGGCACGCGCGAATGCAGGCCAGGCACGGTCCAGCACCTGCTGCAGCGACTCGCCACCCTCGCCCGGCATCTGCACGGTCTCCGGCGCATCGCGCCAGGCGCGCAGGCGTTCGCCGTCGCGCTCGTCGATCTCGCTGGCCAGCAGGCCTTCCCACTCGCCGTGGGCGATTTCCTTCAGGCCTCCGTCGAACATCAGCTGGCCGGCGCGCTCCGCGCCCAAGGCCAGTTCCGCAGTGCGCCGCGCGCGCGACAACGGCGAGGCGATGGCACGCTGGATGGGCAGGTCGCGCAGGCGCTCACCGAGGGCGGTGGCCTGGCCGATGCCGACGTCCGACAGGGGAATATCTTCTTGCCCCTGGTAGCGGCCTTCGGCGTTCCACGGCGTCTCGCCATGACGTGCAAGCAGGATCTTCATGGCAGCGGCCCCTGTTCATCTATGTTGCGTCGCAACAGCCTAGCAGGTTGCACGCGCCTTTACGGCGCAGGCGTTAGGCTCTCCACCCGCTTCCCAGGATCCCCCGCATGCAAGCCAAGGGCGAGTTCGAGGTCAAACGCATCCCGCAGGACGAACTGGACATCGGCCAGGGCGCCACGGTCGGCCATTCGCGCTTCGACAAGCGCTTCCACGGCCCGCTGGAGGCCACCAGCGTGGTCCACATGCTGGCACTGATGTCGCCGGTGCAGGGTTCCGGCGCCTACGTGGCGATGGAGCGCATCGAGGGCACGCTGGACGGCCGTCGCGGCAGCTTCTACATGCAGCACAACGGCATCATGGATCGCGGCACGCCGTCGCTGGACCTGAGCGTGGTGCCCGACACCGGCACCGACGAACTCACCGGCCTGCACGGGCGCATCGCCATCGAGATCGCCGATGGCAAGCACTACTACACCTTCGACTACGACTTCCGCAACTGAGCCTCCGCGCGAAAGGAAACGCCGGCACGAGGCCGGCGTTCCCTGTCACTCGCGATGCTACCGCGTCACTTCTTCGCAGCGACGCCCATTTCCATCAGCAACTGCGGCGCCGGCATCACTTCCTGCATGACCCAGCGCATGTAGCGCTGGTCGACCGAGATCATGCGCGTGACCGTGGGATCGAACACCCAGTTCGAGGCCACCGATTCCCAGTTGCCGTCGAAGGCCAGGCCGACCAGCTTGCCGTGCGCATCCAGCACCGGCGAACCGGAATTGCCGCCGGTGATGTCGAGGTTGGACAGGAAGTTGACCGGGACGGTCTTGAGCTTCGCATCCGCCATGCCGGCGTAACGCTTCGCCTTGATCGCATCAAGTAGCGCCTGCGGGGCGTCGAACGGTTCCTTGCCCGTCGCCTTCGCCGCCACCTGCTCCAGCGTGGTGAACGCGTCCTCCGGCTTGCTGGCTCCCGGCTTGGTATAGCTCACCACGTTGCCGAAGGTGATCCGCAGCGACGAATTCGCATCCGGATACACCGCCTTGCCCTGCGCCTTGTTGTAGTCGGCCACGGCCTGCAGGTAGGTGGCGCGCGGGATGACCGCCTCGCCAGCGCGCAGCTTGCGCTCCTCCTCCAGCTTCAGCGAGGTCGGCAACATCGCCACCGCGTACTGGATCGCCGGATCGGTGCTGGCCTCGAAGGCCTTGCGGTCGGCCGACAGCCATTTCATCCGCTCGTCCAGGCTGCCCAGCTTGCTGGCGTTGATCCGGTCCAGCGCGGCATCCACCGCCTTCGCATCGTTGCCGCCGATCCACGCGTCGATCGCGGCGATGCGCTGGTCGGCCGGCAGGGCGATGTACTGCATCAGCCAGTAACGCTGCAGCTGGCGATCCATCGACGCCACGTAGCGACGATCCATCTGCTTCACGCCGCCCTCGATGCCGGGCAGGTCGCGCTGCTGGAAACCGGACTCGCGCTGGGCGTCGGGCTTCTCGCGTTCCACCGCGAGGCGATACAGGGTCAGCGCGGTGCCGCCCAAGGCGCCGCCGACGTTGCCGATCACGCCGTCGCGCTCGCGGGTCTTGCGCGCTGCATCGCCCAGTGCGACCAGGGTGTCGTGCGCGGCCAGCGCCTGCGCGCCTTCGGCGCCACGCGACTTCAGCCAAGCCAGCACCGCCTGTTCGCGCTCGCGCTTGATGCCGGCGGCGCCCATGCGGGCGAAGCCTTCCATCTGGCCGTCGTAGTTCTTGAGCGTGTTCTCCCAGCCGCGCACGGTGTTGGCGTACTTGACCT
>Ga0208460_10001579_pt1 | contig 13641 bp, 12 predicted proteins | sample AD_STIC10_MetaG_FD_184436 | JGI IMG/M metagenome (GOLD analysis project Ga0208460, IMG submission 184436) | Active sludge microbial communities of municipal wastewater-treating anaerobic digesters from USA - AD_STIC10_MetaG (SPAdes) (version 2) | ecosystem: Engineered > Bioreactor > Anaerobic >... | reverse complement strand
GTCCTGCAGCGTCGCGAAGCTGGCCTTGCCCATGATGCGCTTGAGCATCATGCGGCCGCCCAGCGCCACCTTGACGGCCAGCGGCTCGAGCTCCTCGTTGGGCTGCTCGCCGTGCTTGCGCAGCAGCGCCAGCGCCTGGTGCGTGGGCTTGAAGTCGTTCGGGAAGGCGGCCGTGCCACTGGCCCGGGCCTGGGCGCGGATGCCGGCGAGTTTTTCGCGGCGTTCGGCGATCAGCTGGTTCTCGTCGGTCGGGGCGGCGCCCGGGGCGCTGGTGTGGTCGGTGGACATCGAGGCGGCAAAGAGTGGCAGCCTCGATTTTAGGGGTCGCCTCCCAGGCCCCCGGGCCGGGGGGCGCCAGCCGAATAAAATCGCGCACTTCCCGCCCCTGGGGCCTAGCGTGCCCCGCCTTGCCATGACCACCCCGTCCGTCATCCGCGACCGCAAGCTGCGTTTCGCCCTCGTGGGCTGCGGCCGCATCGCGCAGAACCACTTCGCCGCGCTGAAGCAGCATGCTTCGCGCGCCGAGCTGGTGGCGGTGTGCGACAACCAGAGCGCCGCGCTGGAGAAGGCCGTGGCCCTGACCGGCGCCGCCGGCTTCTCCTCGCTGGACGCGCTGCTGGCCGGCAGCGACGCCGACCTGGTGGTGCTGTGCACGCCCAGTGGACTGCACCCGCGCCAGGCGATCCGCGTCGCCCAGGCCGGCCGCCATGTGCTCAGCGAAAAGCCGATGGCCACCAAGTGGGACGAGGGCGTGGCCATGGTGCGCGCCTGCCGTGACGCGAACGTGAAGCTGTTCGTCGTCAAGCAGAACCGCCTGAACGGCACGCTGCAGCTGGTCAAGCGCGCGGTGGAGCAGGGCCGCTTCGGCCGCATGGCGATGGTCACGGTGAACGTGTTCTGGACGCGCCCGCAGAGCTACTACGACGACGCGCCCTGGCGCGGCCGCTGGGACATGGACGGCGGCGCCTTCATGAACCAGGCCAGCCACTATGTGGACATGGTCGACTGGCTGGTCGGCCCGGTCGACAACGTGCATGCCTACACCGCCACGCTGGCGCGCGACATCGAGGCCGAGGACACCGGCGTGATGAGCCTGCGCCTGCGCAGCGGCGCGCTGGCCAGCGTCAACGTGACCATGCTGACGCACAAGAAGAACTTCGAGGGCAGCATCACGCTGCTCGGCGAGCGCGGCACGGTGCGCGTGGGCGGCGTGGCCGTCAACAAGATCGAGCACTGGGAGTTCGACACGCCGCACGAGGACGACGCCAAGGTGGCCTCGGCCAGCTACGGCGTGGAGAGCGTCTACGGCCCCGGCCACCCGCTGTACTACGACAACGTGATCAACACGCTGCGCGGCGAGGCGCATGCCGAGGTCGACGGCTACGAGGGCCTGCGCTCGCTGGAGGTGCTGATCGCCGCCTACCGCTCGGCGCGCGACGGCACGCGTGTCGGCCTGCCGCTGGTCTTCTGATGAGCGCGACCATCCACCCAAGCGCCATCGTCGACGACGGCGCGCAGCTCGGCGAAGGCACGCGGGTGTGGCACTTCGCCCATGTGTGCGCCGGCGCGCGCATCGGCGCGCGCTGCTCGCTGGGGCAGGGCGTGTACGTCGGCAACGACGTGGCCATCGGCGACAACGTGAAGATCCAGAACAACGTGTCGGTGTACGACGCGGTGACGCTGGAAGACGACGTGTTCTGCGGCCCGAGCATGGTGTTCACCAACGTCTACAACCCGCGCTCGGCGGTGACGCGCAAGAACGAGTACCGGCGCACGCTGGTCCGGCGCGGCGCCACGCTGGGTGCCAACTGCACCATCGTCTGCGGGAACACCGTGGGCCGCCATGCATTCGTTGGCGCCGGCGCGGTGGTGAATCGCGACGTGCCCGACTTCGCGCTGATGGTCGGCGTGCCGGCGCGCCAGATCGGCTGGGTGAGCCGGCACGGCGAGCGGCTCGCCCTGCCGCTGGCGGGAGATGCCGAGGCCGCCTGCCCGGCCACTGGCGAGCGTTACGTGCTGCGGGCCGGCCTGTGCCGCCTGGCCGAGGAAAACCGATGACCGCCAAGCTCGACTTCATCGACCTGAAGAGCCAGTACGCAGCGCTGAAGGAGCGCATCGGCCAGCGCATGCAGGCCGTGCTCGACCACGGCCAGTACATCATGGGCCCGGAGGTCAAGGAGCTCGAGGAGCGCCTGGCCGTGTTCAGCGGCGCGAAGCACTGCATCACCGTGGCCAGCGGCACCGAGGCGCTGCTGATCGCGCTGATGGCGCTGGACCTGCAGCCCGGCGACGAGGTCATCACCACCGCCTTCACCTTCGCGGCCACCGCCGAGATGATCGTGCTGCGCGGCGGCGTGCCGGTGTTCGTCGACATCGAGCCCGACACCTGCAACATCGACGCGCGCCTGATCGAGGCGAAGATCACGCCGCGCACCCGCGCCATCATGCCGGTGAGCCTGTACGGGCAGGTGGCCGACATGGCGGCCATCAACGCCATCGCCGCGCGCCACGGCCTGGCGGTGATCGAGGACGCGGCGCAGAGCTTCGGTGCCACGTACCAGGGCGCGCGCAGCGGCAACCTCAGCACCTTCGGCTGCACCAGCTTCTTCCCGAGCAAGCCGCTGGGCTGCTATGGCGACGGCGGGGCCATCTTCACCAGCGACGACGCGCTGGCGCAGGCCTGCCGCGAGATCCGCGTGCATGGCCAGAGTGCGCGCTACACCCACACCCGCGTCGGCGTCGGCGGGCGCATGGACACGCTGCAGTGCGCCGTCGTGCTGGCCAAGCTGGAGCGTTTCGACTGGGAGCTGCAGCGCCGCCGCGAGATCGGCGCGAAGTACCAGCAGTTGCTCGAAGGCCGCGGCGTGGACCTGCTCACCGTGCGGCCCGACCGCGATTGCGTCTGGGCCCAGTACACCGTGTTCGTCGATGACCGCGCGGCGGTGCAGGCGGCCTTGCAGGCGCAAGGCATCCCGACGGCCGTGCACTACCCCAAGCCGCTGCACCGCCAGCCGGCCTATGCCGCGTACTGCTGCGCCGAATGCTGCCCGCAGAGCGAGCGCGCGGCCCAGCGCGTCATGAGCCTGCCGATGAGCGCCGACCTGTCCGAGGCCGACCAGCTGCGCGTTGTGCAGGCGCTGCTCGACGCGACACGATGAGCCCGCCGGGCCGCCCCAAGGGCGAGCACCGGAGTGCGCAGCACGAAGGTCCTCCAGTGAGCCAGGGCGCGCTGCGCCAGGTGCTGACGCTGCTCGGCGGCGCCGGCCTCGCGCAGGCGATCGCGCTGGCGGCCAGCCCGCTGCTCACGCGGCTGTACGCGCCGGAGCATTTCGGCGTGTTCGCGCTGTTCGCCAGCCTGGTCACGCTGATCGCGACCGTGGCCACCGGCCGCTATGAGCTGGCGGTGATCCTGCCGGCCAGCGACGCAGAGGCCTGGCAGGTGGTCAAGCTCGCGCTGGGCATCGCCGTACCGGTGACGGCGCTGACGCTGCTGGCCGTGGCGCTGGGCGGTGGCGCACTGGCCGAACGGGCGGGCGACGCGGGGCTGGCGGTGTGGGCCTGGCTGCTGCCGGTCGCCGTGCTGCTCACCGCGCTGATCAACACGCTGACGGTGTGGGCCAACCGGCGCCAGGCCTACGGCGCACTGGCGGTGAATCGCGTCGCGCAGAGCGGCGTCACCGCCGCGGCCAGTGTGGGCCTGGGTGCCGCGGGCTGGGCCAGCCCTGGCTTGATGCTCGGCAGCGTGGTCGGCCAGGCCGGCGCGGCGTGGCTGCTGGTGTCGCGGCGGCCGCGCGGGCAGGGCGAGGCCTCGGGCGCCACGCTCGGCGAGCTCGCCCGGCGCTACCGCGACTTCCCGCGCATCAACCTGCCGCATGCGCTGCTCGACGCGGCGCAGGCCAGCGTGGTGCTGGCGCTGCTCGGCGCGGCCTACGGCGGTGCGGTGCTCGGCTGGTATGCCTTCGCGCTGCGCATCGCGCGAACGCCCTTGGCGATGATCGGTTCGTCGGTCGGCCAGGTGTTCCAGCAGCGCGCCGCACGGCTGGCCGATTCGGGCGGCGACCTCGCCGAGCTGTCGCGCCGCACCACGCAGCGCCTGCTGCTGATCGCCGCGCCCTTTGGCGTGGCGGTGGTGTGGGCGCCGGACCTGTTCGGCTGGGTGTTCGGCGACAACTGGCGCGACGCCGGGCTGTACGCCCGCGTGCTCGCGCCGTGGATGATCCTCAACCTGCTGACCTCGCCGATGTCGCAGCTGCCGCTGATCGTCGGGCGGCAGGGCGGCGCCTTCGCCTTCGGCGTGGTCTACCAGCTGGCGATGGTGCTGCCGCTCGTGATCGGCTGGGCACTGGCCTGGCCGGTGCTGCATACGCTGACGCTGCAGTCGGCGGCGGCCAGTGCGGTGCTGCTGGTCTACGGCGTGTGGCTGCAGCGCCTGGCGCGGAGCGGGCGATGAGCGGCGCGCAATTCTGGGCCGATCGTGTGCGCCGCTACGGGCACACCGGCTGGTCTGACGCTGCGTTGTATGCCTACGACCAGCGGCTGCGCCTGGCGGCGCTGCGCCAATGGCTGGAGGCGCAAGCGTTTCCCATCGATGCCACCGCGCTCGACTTCGGCTGCGGCACCGGCGACTTCTGCGCGCTGCTGGCCGAGCGCTTCGGCGCGGTGGTCGGCTGCGACCTCGCTCCCGCCGTGCTGGCCTTGGCTGCGCAGCGACACGCCTCGCCACGCATCCGCTACAGCGCCGATGCCGAAGAAGCGCTTGCGCAACCGTATGCGCTGATCCTGTGCGTGACGGTCTTGCAGCACGTGGCCGACGACGCCGAACTTCACGCACTGCTGCAGCGTTTCGCCGCAGCCCTGCAGCCCGGCGGCCAGGTGGTGGTGCTCGAGACCTTCGCCCCCGGCGCGCCCACCGCGAACGGCTACCTGAAGCGCCGCACGCTCGAGTCGCTGGTGGCGGCCTTCGCTGGCGCCGGCCTGGCCCTGCGTTCGCAGCGCGGCTTCTACCACCCGAGCGAGAGCCCGACGCCGGCCTTCCTGGCTTATCGCCGGCGCCCGCTGGTGCGCCTGCTGTCTCGCCTGGCCTCGTGGCGGCTGCCGGGGGTGCTCGATGTGCTCGATCGCATCGGTGCGCAGGCCGCAGACGCCGACCGCGACGCGATGGACCACACCGGCTCGCCGACGCAGTGGCTGGTGTTCGCCCGGAGCCCCGCATGAACGACCGAACCGGCGCCCCGGTGCTCGTGCTCGGCAGCGCCTCCATCCACGTCGCACGCTTCGTGCGCGGCCTGTGCGCCGCCGGGCGCAGCGTGGTGCTGGCCACGCATGGCGAGCTGCCGCTCGGCCCGCTGCCGGGGCTGCGCGAGCAGGTGGTGCTCGACCTGTCCGTCACCTCGTGGTCGGCGGTGCGGCGCATCCGCGCGCTGATGAGGCAGTGGTCGCCGTCGGTCGTCCACGCGCACCAGGTCAACAGCGTGGCCTGGCATGCCGTGCGCGCCGCACGCGGCAGCGGCCTGCCGGTCGTCTTGACGCTGTGGGGATCCGACGTGCTGACGCTGCCCGCGCGCAGCCCGTTGCACCGCTGGATGGTGCGCAGCGCACTGCGGGGTGCCGCGGCCTGGACCGCCGACGCGCGCGTGCTGCTCGACGCCGCCACGCAGATCGCCGGGCCTGGCGCAGGCATCCGCCGCGCATGGATCCCGATCGGCATCGACGCGCCGCCGCCACCTGGCGCCGAACCGCGCGAACGGCGATTGCTGTCATGCCGCCTGCACAAGCCGCTGTACCGCATCGACGCGATCCTGCATGCCTTCGCCAGCCTGCCTGCGGGCCGTGCCGACTGGGTGCTCGAAGTCGCCGCCAGCGGCGAGCAGACGCCGACGCTGCAGCGCCTCGCTGCGGAGCTGGGTGTGGCCGATCGCGTCGAGTTCAGCGGCATGCTCGGCGCCGCGGCGCTGTGGCGCGCCTACCGGCGCAGCGCCGTGTTCGTCAGCGTGCCCGAGACCGACGGCACCTCGGTGAGCCTGCTCGAGGCCATGGCCGCGGGCTGCCTGCCGGTGCTCAGCGACCTGCCGGCCAACCGCGAGTGGGTGCAGACGGGGCGCAACGGCCTGCTGGTGGCCGACCCGGCGCAGCTCGGCGAGTCGCTGGAGCGAGCGATCGACTGGTCGGAGTCGGGCCGCTGGGCCCGTGAAGGCAGGCCGATCAACGAGGCGCTGGTGGCGGAGAAGGCGCTGTTCCCGCGCAACATCGAACAGTTCATCGCGCTCTACGATGGCCTGAACAACGATCCCGTGGAGGCCGCGCAGTGAGCCCCGTGCCGCGCCGCATCGTTCACGTCACCACCGTGCACCCGCGCGACGACATCCGCATCTTCCGCAAGGAATGCGTCTCGCTGGCACGTGCCGGCTACGAGGTCGTGCAGGTGGTCGGCGACGGCCGGGGCGAAGCCGTGGTCGACGGCGTGCGCATCGTCGACATCGGTGCGCGCCCGGCCGGGCGGCTCGCGCGCATGCGCCAGCAGCCGCGCCGCGCGCTCGAGGCGGTGCGCTCGCTCGCGCCGGCGCTGGTGCACGTGCACGACCCCGAACTCCTCCCGCTGGCCGGCGCGCTGGCGCGCGAGGGAGTGCCCGCGGTGTACGACGCACACGAGGACGTGCCGCGCCAGATCCTCACCAAACAGTGGATCGCGGCGCCGCTGCGCCGCGTGCTGTCGTGGGGTTTCGAGCGCTACGAGAACGCACGCGTGCGGCCGCTCGCCGCCGTGGTGGCGGCCACGCCGCACATCGCGCAGCGTTTCGCCGCGGTGGCGCGGCGCAGCGTCTCGGTGGCGAACTACCCGTTTCTCGGCGAGCTGGCGCCGCCGGCCGCGTCGGTGCCGCGCGAACGTGTCGTCTGCTACGTCGGCGGCATCATGCGCACCCGCGGCATCTTCGAGATGGTGCGTGCGCTGCCGCAGGCACCCGGCGTGCGGCTGCTGCTGGCCGGCAACTTCGAGGATGTGGCGCTGGAGCAGGCGCTGCGTGCCGAGCCCGGCTGGACGCAGGTGGATTACCTGGGCCTGATCGGCCGCGAGCAGGTGCGCAGCGTGCTCGCGCGTGCCAGTGCCGGGCTGGTCACGCTGCTGCCGATGCCGAGCTACGTGGATTCGCTGCCGATCAAGATGTTCGAGTACATGTCGGCCGAGCTGCCGGTGATCGCGTCGGACTTCCCGCTGTGGCGCGACATCGTCGTGCGCCAGGCCTGCGGCGTCTGCGTGGACCCGGCCGACCCGGCGGCCATCGCTGCGGCGATCCGCGCCCTCGTCGATGCGCCGCCGCAGGTGCAGGCGATGGGCCGCGCCGGCCGTGCCGCCGTGCTCGAGCGGTACAACTGGCCGCAGGCCGAGCGCGAGCTGCTCGCGCTGTACGAGGCTCTCTTGCGCTGATCCGGCCGTGAACATCCTGCTCATCAACCACTACGCCGGCTCGCCGCGGCACGGCATGGAGTACCGGCCCTACTACCTGGCGCGCGAATGGGTGCGCCTGGGCCACCGCGTGCAGATCGTCGCGGCGAGCTGGTCGCACGTGCGCAGCGTGCAGCCATCGCCGGCCGGCGACGAGGTCATCGACGAGACCATCGACGGTATCGCCTACCGCTGGCTGCCCACGCCGCCCTACGGCGGCAACGGCGTCGGCCGCGTGCTCAACATCTGGGCCTTCCTGAAGCAACTGTGGCGCGATGCACCGCGGTGGGCGAGCGAGTTCCGGCCCGACGCGGTGATCGCCTCCAGCACCTACCCGATGGACATCTGGGTGGCGCGGCGCATCGCGCGCCTGGCCGGTGCGCGGCTGGTGCACGAGGTGCATGATCTGTGGCCGGCCTCGCCGATCGAGCTGTCGGGCATGTCGCCGCGGCACCCCTTCATCCTGCTGTGCCAGAAGGCCGAGAACGACGCCTGCCGCGATGCCGACGTGGTGGTGTCGATGTTGCCCAAGGTGGCCGAGCACATGCAGTCGCACGGACTCGATCTGCGCAAGCTGCACATCGTGCCCAACGGCATTTCGCCGGAGGAATGGCAGGGCGCGGCGGCCTCGCTGGCCCCGGCCCTCGCCACCCACATCGCGCAGCAGCGCGCCGCCGGGCGGCAGATCGTGGTCTATGCCGGCTCGCACGGCGAGCCGAATGCGCTGGACGTGCTGCTCGACGCCGCCGCCGCACTGCGTACCGAGCCCTTCGCCTTCGTGCTGGTGGGCGACGGCCACGAGAAGGCGCGCCTGGCCCGGCGCGTGCAGGCCGAAGGCGACGCATTGCGTCTCGTGCGCCTGTTCGATCCGATCCCGAAGGCGCAGATCCCCGCGCTGCTGGCCGCTGCCGACATCGCCTACATCGGCTGGAAGCGCCAGCCGCTGTACCGCTTCGGCATCGCGCCGAACAAGCTGATGGACTACATGATGGCCGGCGTGCCGGTGCTTCATTCCGTCGAGGCTGGCAACGACCCGGTGGCGGAGGCCGGCTGCGGCCTCACCGTTGCGCCCGAGTCGGCCGAGGCGGTGGCGCAAGGCCTGCGCCGGCTGGCCACGCTCTCGCCCGGCGCACGCCGCGCGATGGGCGAACGCGGCCGCGATTTCGTCCTCGCCCAGCATGCCTACCCGGTGCTGGCCAAGCGATTCCTGGAGGCCTTGGGATGATGCTCCGAGGTGCATGGCGCGAGGCGCTTCCCGGCCCGGTGCGGTCGTCGTTGGCCAGCTCTACGCGTGACGGGCATGGTCGCAGGTCGACGGCGGTGCCCGCGTTCTCCGGCCCTCGCTCGCGGGCGACCACTGCGGGCCGCCACCGTGACCGCATCAACACCGGGTGTGCCATGCCCACGCCAGGGCGACCGCGAATGGGTCCTGCGCCCGCGGGCACCACCGCCGCCCTGCCGGAACCAGTGGTGGCCTGCCGAACCGAAGTCCTCGGTGCCGCTGGGGCAGGTGGTTCGGGTGTGCGGGCGCAGGCCCCATTCGCGGTCGCCCTGGCGTGGGCAGGCTCGATCAGGTGTTCACGAGGTGACCCTGTGCGAATCTCGGTGGTCGCCCGCGAGCGAGGGCCGGAGAACGCATACCCGGACCGCCTGCCTGCGCGCCACTCGCTGCGGACCTCCGTGAACTTCGGCAACGGGCCGTGGGCGGACGGTGCGAGCAGGCCCGCCCCATCGATCGCCGGTGCTGCCCAACGCGACGGACCATCGAGATGACGCAGCACCACGACGAAGCCGACGCCGTCACGCAGCGCTACGCGCGCCGCGCCGCGGTCGACAACCGCTACAGCCTGCTGCGCCCGGAGGTCTGGCAGACCGTTCAGGAGCGCCAGCGGGCCATGCTCCGGCTGTTCGTCGCGCACGGGCTGTCGGACCTGGCCTCGCTGCGCCTGCTCGAGGTCGGTTGCGGCAGCGGCGGCAACCTGCTCGAGCTGCTGCGCCTGGGCTTCCGGCCCGAGCACCTCAGCGGCGCCGAGCTGCTGCCCGAGCGACTCGCCGCAGCGCGCGCCACCTTGCCGGCCGCCACGGTGCTGCACGGCGGCGATGCCACCGCGCTCGCGCTCGAGGCGCAGTCGCAGGACATCGTGTTCGTCTCCACTGTGTTCTCGTCGCTGCTCGACGACGCCTTCCAGCAGCGCCTGGCCGACACCCTGTGGCGCTGGGTGCGGCCGGGCGGCGGCGTGCTCTGGTACGACTTCACCGTCGACAACCCGGCCAACCGCGACGTGCGCGGCGTGCCGCTGGCGCGCGTGCGGCAGTTGTTCCCGCAGGGCCGCGTCGATGCGCGGCGCGTCACGCTGGCGCCGCCGATCGCCCGACGCGTCGCGCGGCTGCACCCGTCCCTCTACACTCTGTTCAACACCGTTCCGGCGCTGCGCACGCATGTGCTCGCCTGGATCGCCAAGCCCGATCTGCCCCGATGAGCACCGCCCCCGTCCAGCCCTTCCTGCCCTTTGCCCTGCCCGACATCGGCGAAGCCGAGATCGCCGAGGTGGTGGACACGCTGCGCTCGGGCTGGGTCACCACCGGCCCGAAGACGCGCCGCTTCGAGGAAGACTTCGCCGCCTACCTCGGCGCGCCTGGCCTGCACGCGCTGGCGGTGAACTCCGCCACCGCCGGGCTGCACCTGGCGCTCGAAGCGCTGGGCATCGGCCCCGGCGACGAGGTCATCACCACCACGCACACCTTCACCGCCACTGCCGAAGTGGTGCGCTACCTCGGCGCCGACGTGGTGCTGGTCGACATCGACCCGACCACGCTGTGCATCGACGTCGACGCCGTCGAGCGCGCCATCACGCCGCGCACCAAGGCCGTGGTGCCGGTGCACTACGGCGGCTTGGCGGCCGACATGGGCCGGCTGCTGGCGCTGGCGCGCAAGCGCGGCCTGCGTGTCGTCGAGGACGCCGCGCACGCGCTGCCCAGCACCTGCGGCGGGCGGCTGGTCGGCACGCTGGAATCCGACGCCACGGTATTCAGCTTCTACGCCAACAAGACCATCACCACCGGCGAAGGCGGCATGGTGGTGACGCGCGACGACGAGATTGCCAGGCGCGTCAAGGTGATGCGCCTGCACGGCATCAGCCGCGACGCCTTCGACCGCTTCACCGCCAAGGTGCCGAGCTGGTACTACGAGATCGTCGCGCCCGGCTTCAAGTACAACCTGACCGACATCGCCTCGGCGATGGGCATCCACCAGCTGCGCCGCGCCAACGAGTTCCAGCGTTGCCGCCAGGCCATCGCACACGCCTACGACCAGGCGCTGGCCGGCCTGCCGCTGCTGCGCCCGCCCCACCCGGTGGTGGGCGACCTGCATTCGTGGCATCTGTACGTCGTGCGCCTGACCGACGAGGCGCGCCTCTCGCGCGACGGCTTCATCGAGAAGCTGTTCGCCGCCGGCATCGGCTGCAGCGTGCACTACATCCCGCTGCACCTGCAGCCCTACTGGCGCGACCGCTACGGCCTGCGCGCCGAGCAGTTCCCGCACAGCCAGCACGCCTACGAGCGCATGGTCAGCCTGCCGATGTACTCGCGCATGACCGAGGCCGACGTGCATCGCGTGGCGGCGGCAACGCGCGAGGCGCTCGTCGGCTAGGCGATGTTCAAGCGATTCGTCGACGTGGTGGCTTCGGCGGCCGGCCTGCTGCTGCTGGCGCCGTTCTTCGCGCTGATCGCGCTGGCCATCAAGCTCGAGTCGCCGGGGCCGGTGTTCTTCCGCCAGGAGCGCGTGGGCCGGCATGGCCGGCCGTTCCGCATCTTCAAGTTCCGCACCATGACGGTGGCGCCGCCCAGTGGCGGCGTGCCGCTCACCGTGGCCGGCGACGCGCGCATCACCCGCGTCGGCGCGTTCCTGCGCAAGAGCAAGCTCGACGAGCTGGCGCAGCTGATCGACGTGCTGCGCGGCACCATGAGCCTGGTCGGCCCGCGCCCCGAGGTGCCGCGCTACGTGGCGCACTACCCGCCGGAGTGGCGCGAGCGGCTGCTCTCGGTGCGCCCGGGCATCACCGACTTCGCCTCGGTGCGCTACCGCGACGAGAACGATCTGCTCGCGCAGGCGCACGACCCGGAGCGCGAGTACATCGAGGTGATCCTGCCGACCAAGCTGCAGTACGCGCTGCACTACGTCGACCGGCCCACCTTCGCCAACGACCTGCGCGTGATCGGCCTGACGCTGAGCACGGTGTTCGTCCCCACCCTTCCTTCACCCACGAGGATGTTCGGCATGAACGACAGCAAACTCTGGGTCTGGCTCGACCAGACCATGTCGGCGCTGCGGCCGCGCAACCGCGCCATCGCGATGGCGGTGGACGCGGCGGTCATCCTGGCCTGCTGGCACCTGACCTACCTGTTCCGCCTCGGCTTCGAGCGCTGGCAGCCGGGCCGGCCCTGGTACGACGACTACGTCTCCTTCGGCGTGGTGCTGTGCTACCTGGTGTTCCTGGCGCTGACCGGCGTGCCGCGCGGGCTGTGGCGCTTCTTCGGCTTCGACGACTTCAAGCGCATCGCGCTGGCCTGCCTGCTGGCCGGCACGATCAGCGCGGTGGCCGTGCTGATGGCCAAGCTCACCGGCGTGGCGCGGGCCGTGCTGCTGCTGCACCCGCTGTTCTGCATCCTTACGCTGAGCCTGGCGCGCATGGCCTACCGCATGGTGTGGGAGCAGGCGCGCTCGCTGACCAGCGGCGTGGAGGGCGAGCCGCGCCGCGCCATCGTGATGGGTGCCGGCGAGGCGGCGCGCCGGCTGGTGGGCACCATCCACCGCCGCGACGGCTGGACGGTGCTGGCCCTGCTCGACGACGACCCGGCCAAGCAGGGCCTGCGCATCGGCGGCGTCACGGTGCAGGGCACGATCGCCGATGTGGTGCTGCCGCACCTGCTGGCCGGCGCCACCCACGTGATCGTGGCGATGCCCGGCGTGGCCGCCGAGCGGCGCGAGCGGGCCATCGAGCTGGCGCGGCAGACCGGCCTGGCGGTGATGAGCGTGCCGCCGCGCATGGAAGTGCACGACGCGCCGGAAGCCGTGCCCACCTAGAATCGGCGCCATCGTGAACGCACCTTCCTCGCTGCCCTTCGATGCCGAGCGCGTCATGCGCCTGGCGCTCGAGACCTTCGACATCGAAGCGCGCGCGCTGATCGGCCTGAAGGCGCGCCAGGGCGAGTCCTTCGTGAACGCGGTGCGCGCCATGCTCGACAGCCGCGGCCGCGTCGTCGTGATGGGCATGGGCAAGAGCGGCCACGTGGGCCGCAAGATCGCCGCCACGCTGGCCTCCACCGGCACGCCGGCGATGTTCGTGCACCCGGCCGAGGCCAGCCATGGCGACCTCGGCATGGTCACCGCCGGCGACGTCGTGATGGCGATCTCCAATTCCGGCGAGAGCGACGAACTGGCTGCCATCGTGCCGGCGATCAAGCGACTGGGCGTGACCCTCGTCGCGATGACGGGCAAGCCCGAGAGCACGCTGGCCCGGCATGCCGACATCGTGCTGTCCAGCGCGGTCGACCAGGAGGCCTGCCCGCTGAACCTCGCCCCCACGGCGAGCACCACCGCGCAGATGGCACTGGGCGATGCGCTGGCGGTGGCGCTGCTCGATGCGCGCGGCTTCCGCGAGGAGGATTTCGCGCGATCCCATCCCGGCGGGTCGCTCGGCCGCAAGCTGCTCACCCATGTGCGCGACGTGATGCGCAGCGGCGACGCCGTGCCGCGCGTGCCGCCCGAGATGCCGCTGGTGGACATGATGCGCGAGATGACGCGCAAGGGCCTGGGCGCCACCGCCGTGGTGACGCCGGAAGGCCAGGTGGCCGGCATCTTCACCGACGGCGACCTGCGCCGCCTGATCGAGCGCGGCGCCGACCTGCGCGAGCTGCGCGCGCGCGACGTGCTCTACCCGACGCCGAAGACGGTGCGCGCCGACGCGCTGGCCGTCGACGCCGCCGATCTGATGGAGAAGCACCGCATCACCAGCGTGCTGGTGATCGACGACGACGGTCTGCTGGTCGGCGCGCTGAACTCCAACGACCTGATGCGCGCGAAAGTGATCTGAGCGCGCAGCCGGTCAGGCGCGCGTGGCGAGCCCGGCCGCGGCCTCGGCATTGACCTCGTCGGCCGAGCGGTACTCGGGCACCAGGTTGCGGATCTGGCGCAGCATCGA
>Ga0208460_10001571_pt1 | contig 13697 bp, 10 predicted proteins | sample AD_STIC10_MetaG_FD_184436 | JGI IMG/M metagenome (GOLD analysis project Ga0208460, IMG submission 184436) | Active sludge microbial communities of municipal wastewater-treating anaerobic digesters from USA - AD_STIC10_MetaG (SPAdes) (version 2) | ecosystem: Engineered > Bioreactor > Anaerobic >... | reverse complement strand
AGAGGTATTGGCTTCCACGATCACTATGGTGAAATCAGCGACCCAGATCCCAAGAGCCAAGAATCTATACCTAAGAGCCTGCCCATGCTGATTATTGCAGGCGAGAAAGACCCTGTCAGGGCGAACAACGGCAAAAAGGTGCTCTTTGACCGTTACAAAAATTTGGGCATCAAGGATGTAAAATTCATCCTTTATCCCGACGCCAGGCATAAAGTTCTCAACGAGATCAACCGAGACGAGGTGCAGTGCGACGTTAAAAACCGGCTAGACGACCAGTTGAAATGAGTCAATGCTTATTCTCGATAGAGACGTGCGACCGATCCAGAGACGCTTCAGTTTACTTATTCTCCTAATTTCCCGCTGAATTATAACCAGGAATAGAATAATTCTGGAAAAGATATGAAAATAGTTATTGACAGTGTCCTCAATCATGGTTATAATTATAACCATGGAAGGAAGGATACTGCCATGAGTTATCGCGTCAATCATCTCGATAAGAAGACGGGCGTGACCTATGTCTATGAGTCAAGCTCCTTCTGGGATAAAGAGCTTAAGCAATCAAGAAATAGGCAAGTGTGTATCGGAAAACTCGATCCTGAGAGTGGAGAACTTATCCCTTCAAAACGCCTCTCGCAAGAGCGAGCACAAAGCTTGCCCACGACTGCCCAAGCGACCATTGTAGGGCCTTCGATTATCCTCGATGCACTCTCTGAGCGTCTTGGGCTTAGAAAGCTCTTAAAAGCAGCATGTCCTCCCTATTATGCAGAGATTCTGAGCATGGCCTATTACCTTGCCTGTGAGGGAGGACCATTAAGCCATTCTGAGTACTGGATGAAGAGCCATTCACATCCTGCTAAGAAGCCGCTCACGAGCCAGAGGATCAGTGAGATACTGGGCAAAATTTCTACAAATGAGAAACAAGCCTTCCTTTCATCATGGATGAAGAGTATCCTTGAGAATGACTATCTCTGCTACGACATTACGAGCATCTCTTCCTATAGCGAGCTGAACGAGTATATTCGCTTTGGCTACAACCGAGACCATGAACCACTCCCACAGCTCAACCTCGCAATGCTCTTTGGAGAGAAGAGTGGCCTTCCTGCCTACTATGAAAGGATCCCTGGCAATATTTCCGATGTCCAGAGTCTTAACAATCTTTTAGAGACTTTCAAGAAGCTCGAGGTGAAGAGTCTGCACTATGTCCTTGATAAGGGATTCTATAGTAAGAAGAACATTGATGAACTCTTAGAACGAAGAGATCAGTTTACCATCTCCGTACCCTTACATAGCAACTGGATACAGCATGCAATCGACGAAGTTGGTGAAGATATCCATGGTCCCGAGGGCTATAGAGTGGTGGGCGATGAGGTACTTTATGTCCATAGTCAGCTCTATCCTTGGGGGAAGCAGCATCGTCGATGTTATCTGCACCTTTACTATAATGACCTCTTACGTTCAGAAGCGGTGGATCGCTTTAATCGATTACTCATTGCCTTAAAAAAAGAACTTGAAAGTGGCACGACGACTCTTGAGCACGAGGAACTCTATGAGAGCTATTTCATCCAGCATACGACAGCTGTACGAGGCCTCAAAGTCTCCTACAATATGGATGCAGTGCACATGTACATCAAGAAATATGCTGGCTTTCAAGCGATCCTCAGTACGAGCTTCAAAGACCCAATAGAAGCACTCTGGGTCTACCGCAATAAGGATATTGTGGAGAAATGCTTTGATGACCTCAAGAACAGCATTGATATGAAGCGTCTACGGATGCATACGAAAGAGACCGTTGACGGAAGACTCTTTGTCCAATTCATTGCACTTATCCTCATGAGTGCATTAAGAAGCCAGATGCGTACTTCATCTTTGATTGAGAAGTACACAGTGCGCGAATTACTCCTTGAGATGGAGCCGCTCACTCAGATTCGCTATACAGGGAAATATGGCTCGATCATTACTGAAGTCACAAAGCCTCAACGCGAGATTCTTTCATTATTAGGTATTGAAATTCCCTCGTCGACCTAGTTACAAAAAGCGGGAAATCAGGTTATTCTGCCATTTGCCACACTGTGTCGATTATGCTGCCATCGCGCCATTCAACAAGGGCAACCGGCAGCTCGGTAAATCGAGGTTTTTCTGGTTTGCCCGTGATCCGATATACGTCGTTCATCTGCTGAGCAATATCAACGCATGGCAAATCAAACTTTTTTGCGCGCCAGATGAGGTCTTCGCGGTTGGGGTTTATGGAAATTCCGCGCTCGGTTATCAATACATCGACCGCTTCCCCAGGACAGGTTATTGTCGTGACTTGCTCTTTAATGATTGGAATTCTCTTGCGAAAAGATGGCGCCGTGATAATGGTGCATCCCGCGGAACTGCATACGTCGCTATGACCGCCAATACCATGCAAGAGCATGCCGTCAGAGTGCGTAACGACATTGACGTTGAAATCAAGATCGATTTCAGTTGCGCCTAGAACAGCGACATCTAACATATTGGCCACACAGCCGCGCGCATAGGGACCATACGAGCTGTATGGGTCGGACTCAATGTGTCTTGCGTTTTCTGCGCAGGATCGAACTGCATCAAGATCGAAGCTTTGAAGATCGACGATCGAACCCAACAATCCCTCTTTAAGAAGATCGACAAGAACCTTTGTTGCCCCACCATGTGCAAATGATGCTTTAACGCCGGCCTTTCGCATTCTTTCGGCAAGAAAGACGATCGTCGCAAGTGATATGCTTCCCGCTCCCGCTTGGAACGAAAAACCCTCTTGCATAATACCTGCGGCCTCGATAAATCGCGCGGCAAGCCGAGCGATAACGAGCTGTGTGGGACTTTTTGTCAGCAGTGTTGTCCCCGACACGATTTGCGAACTGTCGCCGATACTCTCAACTTGGAGGACATAATCGACATTGCCGCCGAAAATCGACCATGAGCTGCATGGATACGGTACCAAGTTGTCGGTGATAACCACGACCTGATGAGCATATTCAGAGTCGGGTTTTGCATAGCCAAGCGGTCCACAAGCCGAAGGACCATAAAGCCCATTTGCATTGCCGAACGAATCGGCACAAGGCGCTGCTATAAACGCAACGTCGATAGGAAGGTCCCCCTCTTGGATAGCCCTTTGACGCCCGCCATGAGAGCGCAAAACGCAGGTTTTGGGTATTTCGCCGCGCGAGCAAGCGGCCCCGATGGTACCATTCATAGAGCCTTCGATTTTGGTAATGACGCCAGATCTTATGTACGGCAAAAGGGCGTTGTGTACAGGAAAAAGCGCCGATGGCGCCAGTGTTAGGTCACAGACACCCTTTGCAGCGAGCCGACCAACTACTTCGTTGACTATTCTGTCGCCATTTCTTAGGTGATGATGAAAAGAAATGGTGGCGCCGTCTTGAATATTGAGACGTTCGAAGAGTTCATCCCACGAAGCAACGAGCTTGTTGGGTTTTTGACGTTGAGTCATTCCGCTTGATCGTCGCAACTGTCCATTTTTCGTCTTTTCATGTTTGGCTTGGGTACTGTCGATGAACGCACCCAGAAAGGACCTACACGGTTTGCCAGCTATGCGAGATGGTACCTTTCTGCCGAGCGCGTTATCCGTCCATGTTGTATCATTCCCCATAGTCAAACTCCTCTATGATGCGTCTTGCTTTTTCCACGACAGGAATGTCGACCATTTGCCCATCGACGACGATCGCTCCCTTGCCGGTCGAGAACGACTCCTCGTATGCCGCCACGATAGCCTGTGCCTGATGTAACTCTTCGGCGGTGGGCATAAAAGCCTTTCTTACATAAGGAATTTGCGAAGGATGGATGACCGATTTTCCGGCAAAACCAAGTGCTCGCGCCTCGTAGCAAGACATAAGAAGCCCTTCGGTGTTGTCTATGTCACCGTAAGAGGAATCGTAGGGCTCTATACCTGCTGCCCGTGCAGCGAGCACGATTGTTTCCCGCGCGAGAAGCGAATCTATTTGATGCATAGAACCGGAGTGCATCAATAAGGCCTTCCCTAGTATGTCGCTACTGGATTGGATGTCGCGCGAAAAATCTTCATAACCAAAACAAAGCCCACTAGTTCGTTTTGATGCACAGGCAATTCCCCTGGCTGCAAGCACCCCTTTTGCGGTCTCGATGATCGGCATAATCTGAATGCCGCCAGGCATTGTTCCGCACCGATTCTCGTGCTCAGAAAGGAGCGCATCTAGGCGCTTTATATCATCGGCCGTTTCGCACTTTGGCAACAGAACAATATCAGGCTTTGCAGGGACAATCTCCGCGAGATCGAGCATCGATTCTTCGGTTGATAGTGGATTTATCCTTACAGCCCGTGCGCTCTTCCTAAAGAGAAAAGAATTCTCCAGGAATCGCCGTACAAGTATGCGGGCTTCGCACTTCCTAGATTGCGCCACCGAATCCTCGAGATCGAATATCAAGATGTCCGCACCATAGAAATCGGCATTTACCGCAAAATGCGGTTGATCTCCAGGCATGTACAACCGCACGCGCCTACTCGATTGAGTAAAACCGGCACCATTCGAGGAGACAAGAGAAACGCCATATTTTCCCTTCTCAGGTGACATTGTTTTCATTTGCGACAGGTACCCGGCTTGTCGAAGCACCGCCTCAACTCTTGCGCTTATGACAAGGTCGAGAGCACCATCGTCTTCTATCGCAATTCTTCCTTTTGTTACGTCGAATTCTTGGAATATTCTTAAGACGCACTGTCTGATTTGCGTCTCAAAAAGTGCCCGAACACTCGAACGAACTTCAATCGACAAAGGTTCTTGGGAAGGTTCGTACCGAACGATACAATCCGATTTTGAAAGAAAGCCCGCTTCGGACTGTTCTGAATTACTCATATTGTCCTGAATTACTCATAGTTCTTCAATCGCAAACGGACCCCAGAGGGTTCGCGATCCCCTCAGACTACCGCACCCGACCATTCCGCTTCGCAATTCATTATCGCGCACTTCTAGCAGTTTTTCGTCGTCGATACGAACGGAGATTCTGTCGCCTATCGCCGACAGCGTCATTTGGATGTCCGTATCGTGATCCCATGCAAAATCAGTCTCGGCCAGCTTCTCAAATCCAAAGTTTTGCCGATAAACTGCAAGTTTCCCTTTATCGTCGATGCCGCCCCAATACGCCTGTTGTGCGCCCTTTGCCCTTACCAATAGCATGTGAGAATCCCCTGCAAGAGGAGTGACCGTTGCTTCAACCTTTTGGTTTGCCACTCTGTAACCGCCTGTATACGCGGCTGCTCTTGTAGGCGTCATAAGATGGAGCCTATTGTTCTCAATTGACCATGTCCCGCCTTCATGAGAAAACGGCGTCACAGAACCAAACTCTATCGTCTGCTTCGAAAAATCGATGTCGTAGCTTGCTTTTCCACTCAAGGTAAATTGGAGAACGAATAACCTCCCACTGTCACGCTTACCCTTGCCCGAAAAACTCGTGACCTTAAGACCAACTTCGTCAGGGAAGGACCCTTGCATCGACGGAATATCGAAAGAAACTCTATATTCCTCTTTCGGTTGGCCAGTCATATCTTTTCCCATATCGAAAAAGAGAGTAGGCGTCGTGATGATTTCTTTGCGAGACCAGGTGTCGCGCACATAGCCCTCTATTCCAATACGTTGACCTTCCCATTGTTCGAGGCAAAAACTTATATCTACGTGCTGACCTGGCCTTGCCAGCGGAGAAAAAACAGGGCTGTAACGTTCGTCATCAAAATCGGATCGTCTATAATACGGCTTGAAATAACAAGTTCCACTTTCTTCGCGTGTAAGCCGTTCAAAGCGAAATTCCAAGGCCCCTCGGTTTATACCATTGTGTTCTATCTCTCGATGCCCAGTTGCAAACCGAATTGCATCGGAGGCTCGCATGCCATGAGTCGAACCAGGAAGCTGGAAATCAAAGCAAAGCGCTTGCTCGCCATCGCCCTTCCACAACGACTCCACAAGGTAATTCGGGATGCTCTCTCCGGACATGGCATAGCCAACCCTTGCGAGCCGATCTGCAAATGTAGGAATATCGAGAACATTCAAAACACCAGGCAGCCCAGACAGCACGATGCTATCGTTTATTGGCTTACGATAATGTTCAGGCAACGAATCGAGGCCGTAAAGCACTCCTGCAATAGTACCCACATTACCTGCATTACAGTCCGTATCCCAACCGCACATCGTCGCGATTTCAACGGTGCGCGCAAAACTACCCTCGCCATAAAGAAGTGCAAGAGCACAAACTCCTGCGTTGGGAATTATGTGACAGAGCCCCGGCCATCGATCGTATCCCCATTCGGAGATGAGATATTCTTGACATTGTCGCCAATCTGCCGGGTACAAGGAATGGAATTGTTTTACGGCTTGAACAACCGAAGCATAGGCCGAGTCTTGCGGTATAAGGCCAAGGCCAGTGTCCACAATAGAGAGCACATCAGCTGCATCAAAAGCGGCGGCAATACTCGCTGCAATAAAACGGGCACCATTCAGGCCTTCTCCGTCGTGAGAGACCGAGGCTGCGCGCGCGGCAAATTCCGAGGCCTTCTTTGGATTACCAGGCCAGATCAAACCCCAGGTGTCTACAAAAATTTGGCCACCGATTTGTTCGGCAACGACCTTTCCGTTCCTGCGTACCGATCCAGATTCAGGGGCAGGGATTCCGTTCTTGAGATTTAGATAGGCGGTGTGTTCGGTACTGCGCCCATATCCTCCCCACCAAAACATTCCAACGCCTTCGCGGGCATAATTGAGCCACGCTCTTCCTTCTTCTTGCGCTTCGAGCTGCATGTCGCCTAGTCGAGCTTCCTGCGGTTCATGCTTTAGCATCTCTTCTACCTTTTCCAGGAAGGGGCGAACAAAATATACCGGCCCATTTGCATCGTCATCGGCGGCAAAATTCCGATAAGCCTTCAGGTACGATGTAATGTCGCCATAAATTTCACCGATACGCTGGTATGTCCAAATTGCCGGTTCAACAGGCGCACCAAGACGAATCCCGATATTCTTACCAAGCAAACCTGCGTAAACGCGCTCAACATAATCATCTGGGATAAACGAGGCCATAAATGTAGATACCTGCCTTATTTAATAGCGGCACAGAGCATCTTCGTGCTTTTTGGCTCTTGCTACTCAATCGCGGCGATGCCTGTGCCCCAAAACTCATACTCTCAATTCTGTTAAACGATTCTTCATTATATCGGACATGACGATGTGCTATTTCAGCACAGTCTGGGCATACTTCGTCAATTCAGTACCGCCAGCTCGATTCCATTTTTGAGCAAACTCATCGAATGCTGAGATTGGCTTTTTGCCAGTAATGATATCCGCTTCATATTCCTTGTAGAGATTGCTCATCGCATCCCAATTTGTAATATATTGTTCTGGAATAAGGAATGTTTTGTCAGGCATCATATACATGACCGCGAGCTTTCCTGCTTCTACTGCAGCATCGGTCATAATAGGACGGGAAAGAGGTTTATCAGGATTAAAACCATTGAATGAATCGCCAAACCAGCCATTCACCCATTCAGGATATCTGTCTGTCAATACATACCGATTTGGCTCCTCAATATAATGGACACCTGGAATACCAAGCTTAGCAATCTTAAGACCAGCGGGACCCCACATAAAGTCCAAAACTTCAAACGCTACATCTTTTACCTTTGAAGTAACTGGTATTGCAAAACCACGGGATTCCTTAATCACATCCACAAATGGCCCAAGACCTTGCGACTTACCGGTCGGGGGAGGGAGAGGAACTATCGTTGTATTTTGGGTTTTCATCATCTTATTTGCATAGACATCAACGCTTGATGGCGCGACACCAGCGACCATTCCTGCCTTCCCTTCATAAAACGCTTGCTCCTTTGTGTCCCATTTCTTGGTCAGATATTCCGGATCAAGTAGACCTTCCTTATAAAGCTTTGCATAAAATGTAAGCTTTTCTTTTTCATTGGGTGTTACTCTACAATAAACCCACTGACCATCGCTCCCCTTCATCCAAGTAGAAGTGATACCAAAGGCTGCATCAAAAATGGAATCGAGTTCTTCTGCACCATTGGTTGCGCCTGTTATAGAAATGCCATACTGTGCACCCTTCTTTTGTACGAGATCTTTGAAAAGCGCATAATAGGCATCTATAGTAGGTTTTGCAACGAGCGCTTTTGCAGAAGGCAGCGAGTCGTACCAATCTTTTCTTATCACTGGTACGCGTACGCGTGGAGGAGCAACCCATACAAGGTAAGGATAATTTTCAAGCCTTGTTTTACTATGAGGATCGAGTACATTCTTTATGTACTTCGACTTGTTCACGTATGGTCTTAAATCTTCAAGCAAGCCCTGCATGGCAATTTTCTCATCGCTGCCTTGGAAATAAATGAGGTCTGGAATATCTCCCGACGTGATCATTAGGCTCACCTTCTCCGCATAGCTACCAGATGGTACCTTGACTACTTCGATCTTCACAGGCGTGCCCGCTGCAGCCATGCCCTTTTCGATAAGTTGAATGAACTGTGGTGTATTTGGATCTGTATCGAGGTCTTTAAGGACCAAACGAACCTTTGGTTGTGCTCCCGCAACTGCACATCCGAGAATTGCTATTGCAACAGCAAACATTAACATAGATTTGTTCTTTTTCATAAGAACCTCCTATTCTTTTACTCCCCCCTCCATTACTCCTCGTGTGTAATATTTGAGGACTAGAGGGTAGATAATGAGAACCGGTAGAATTGCTACAATGATGGTACTCGCTTGTAGTGCATTGTAGCTAAGCCTTGCAGCTTCGTTGTAACTATATAGTGCTCCCGAACCGATTAACGACGCAGTATCATCAAGTACTACAAATTGCCGTAGAATAAGCTGAAGAGGATATTTCATTGGATCGGTGAGATATATGCTTGCGCGAAAATATTCGTTCCAATGGAAAACTCCGTAGAAAAGTCCTATTGTTGCAAATGCAGATTTTGATAATGGAAATACAATATTTCTTAGGATTGTCATATTGGTTGCACCATCGACTTCTGCAGCTTCTATAAGAGAAGAAGGAATTTCCTCAAAGTATCGCATCATAATAATGAGATAATACACATTGACAGTTTTATAGAGGATAACTGCCCATAAGCTGCCCATTAGCCCAATTTTTTTGATAACAAGATATTCTGCAACAAGAGGAGGTTCGAGAATCATAATGACAATAGTAAGCACCATGAAAAAGCGCTTAAATGGCAGTTTAGGTCTTGTCAATGCAAAAGCTGCCATGGAAGTCACAATAAGATTCAGCGCTGTTCCTACAATGGTGATAAAGACTGAATTTAAAATACTGCGCATAAAAAGTGGGTTTGCGTAGAGTACCTTATAGTTGATAAGCGAAAAGCCCTTAGGCACTATTGTAAGTCCTCTAACTTCTGAGACTCTTGAAGGATCAGAAAGAGAAAGCGCAAGCAAATTGAGCAACGGAACAAGCACCAAGATAGATGCCAATAGCAATAGGATTGTAAAGCACCATCTCGAAAAGAGCTCTGCTCGAGGTATTCGCACTTTTTTAGGGGGATATTTATCTTTTACCATAAACCTTTCCCAGTTATTTTTTTTGATCCACAATGTGCAGACACAATTAACATAAGGCCGATAACGCCCTTAAAAAGACTCGCTGCTGTTGAAAATGAATATTGCATATTGACAAGGCCAATTCTGTACACATAGGTATCAAGGATATCTATCACACTGATTACAGAATCATTCATCATATTGAAAACCTGATCGAACCCTGCATTCAAAAAAAAGCCCATATTGAGAATAAAGACAGTCACCATTGTTGGAAGGAGCTCAGGAAGTGTAATAAAACGCATTTTCTGCAAAGTACTTGCACCATCTAGATCAGCAGACTCATAGAGACTTGGGCTGATCGCAATCAATGCAGCTAGGTATATGATCGAGTCCCATCCCATGCTGCGCCATGCCTCAGAAGCAAACAGCACCCATCGGATAGCAGACTTGTCTGTCATGTAATCGTGTGGCGGAAGCCCAAAAAATCCTCTAAGTTGATTGAACCCACCATTTGTAGGTGAAAGAAAAGCTATCCATATACCAGCAATAACAACCCAAGAGAGAAAGTGGGGTAAATAGGTCGTGGACTGAATAAATTTGCGAATAAATCCTGAACGGACCTCATTCAGCATAAGTGCAAATATTATAGGTAAGGGGAAATACAATATAATTTTCATAAAGCTGATGATGAGGGTGTTGCGAAGGACCTGGAAGAATGCCGGTGACGAAAAAAGTATGCGAAAATGCTTAAGTCCAACAAAAGGGCTTTTGCCAATAATACGATAATCCTGAAAAGCCATTGACATCCCCAAAATGGGAATAATGTGGTATACAAGGAAATAAATCAGTGCGGGAGCAAGCAAAAGTACAAGGCCCCAATCTTTTTTCTTTGATAGCGAATGCATACTCTTATTCCTCTAGACTGCAAGATAAAGCAACTAAATCCTTTGCGAGCTGCACAATATCTTCTTCCATGGCAAATTCGAGACAGGTTCCAGACGGTTTTCTCAATCTTTCAATCCATTCATTTGGGAAAGCGGTATCGCCATGCATCGCGCCTGAGAATGAGCAAACCAGACCAGAAATTGTATCTGCATCCCTTCCAAAATTTGCGCTCCAAAGAAGACTATGGTGGGGCTCACCATTGCAAAGCTTGAAAATTGCAAACACTTGAGGAATTGCTTCAGCAGCGGTTGCATGCTCCGGAGTCCAAAGCTTTATATGCAAGTCCTCATATGCATCTTCTATATTTTGAGCGCGCTCGCAGATGCTCATGGCAATGTCCATTGCATGCGCAATCCAGCTCCCAAGTGGCAACATCGATCGCGCAGTATGTACAATTTCTTCTGTGGTTCCATCTGCAATGGCTACCGCTATCGCTGCAGCAACAGCTTGCGCTGCCCAAATACCATCGGCATCGTGACTAACACATGCATCAGCTACTGCGGAAGCAGCAGCGCGCGAAGGATTTCCTGCAAAGAGAATGCCATGTGGTATTGCTCGCATCGCTGCACCATCATCGATATTCATTACATTGAATCTGCCAGATAGAGGCGGTTCCATACCGCGACTGAGATTCTCTATTGCACCATAAAGCGGTCGCCCTGCTCTCTTCTTTGCTCCACCTCTTTCAAGAATGTAGTGGCGCCATGCATTTGCAGTTTTCTGGGGTGTGAGATTTGCTTTGGCATCGAGTAGCATACGTGCAGTAAGTACACCGAATTCGGTATCATCGGTGCTTTTTCCATCTTCAAACAGACGAGTAATAAGACCATATCGATTACGATATTCCTGATTTCTCCCAAGATCGCCAACCGCGTCTCCGACTGCCAGCCCAATAAAAGCTCCAATAGCTCTTGATTCAAATATCTCTCGTTGTGCAAGAATGTCTGCTCGTGATTTCATTTTCCTTTCCTTCTATTTATTACGCTATCTCTGATCACAAGTTCACCAGGGAAAAGATGTTTTTCTGTTGAGTCCTGCGGATTCGCGATCCGTTTTAACAATAAATGTGCAGCAGCAACACCAATGAGTTGGCGAGGCTTGCGTACGGTTGTCAGCGGAGGATATGTCTGGGAAGATGCAGGGATATCATCCATACCTATGATCGAAATATCCACTCCCGCAATAATGCCAAACTTCCTGAGCTCATTCATTGCAGAAATTGCAACAATGTCATTGCCACAGAACAAGCTGTCGATTTGATTTTTCCAGTTATTGATGGTGAGCAATTTTCTTGCTAGCTCCTTACCACCTTCTTCATTCAAATTCACAGAGAATAGAAGAGAGGGATCAAAAATAAGAGCTTTTTCGTGAAGAAAATCTTTATATGCTCGTGCTCTAAGAGAAAGATAGCGCTCGCTACCATGATCACTAGTTGCAAGGGCTATTTTTCTATGACCTGTTTCATAGAGGTATTCCATGCCAATCTTGGTTGCTTGAAGGGTATCGGTCCCTACCGTATCAATATGCTGTGCAGCAGTTCGCTCACCAATTAGGACTGAGGGTATACCCAGATTCTTGATAAGATCGATATTATCAGTAACGCTATTAAGAATGACCCCATCAAATCGAGACATTCGAGCGAGCTCATAGTAACGTGCTTCTCGCTCTTCACTAAAATCAGTGCTACCGATAACCACCGAATAACCTTCTGGTTCGAGCGAATCTTGGACCGCTCTCGCAATCTCTGACCAGAATGGATTTGCTACATCTGGAATCATGAGCAGGACCATATATGTTGTCTTTGTCCTTAAGCCTGCTGCTACGATATTCTTGCGATACCCAAGTTGATCGATTGCCGTATGTACACGCTTGGCTGTCTCTTGGCTGACAGATCCGCCCTTCTCCGAAATCACTCTAGAGACTGTGCTTTTCGAGACCCCTGCTAGACGCGCCACTTCATGAATACTAATCTTTTGCTTATTCATATTGGTATCGTTCCCATTAGTATTATAACACACCTTTCTGAAGATGCAAGTCATAATTGGGAACGTTCCCTATATTTATAGTACTAAGCTAATTATAAGAAAGAAATGAGGCATTCAATATTTTTTGAATTTTTGGATATATTAGAATCAAAATAAAAAGCTCAAGTTTAATGAATGTTTTAAGATAACAAACAATCTGAGCTCTTTTAAAGCTCTTTAAGTGAGACTACTTTAAATCTGAGGTTGAAAAGGGAGATTAAAGAAAACTTTTCTCGATATTATCTCCTCTCAGTCACCGAAGCTATTCTTCAAATTTACAATTTGAGCACATTCATCAATAAAGCACCGATTGTATATAACCACTCGTTTATATTTGTCTGACTGGCGTTTTCGATGTTCATTATTCCCCTGATGGAAGAGTGCTCGTTGAGAATCCTTTACTAAACCTTATGCATTAACTCTATATTCGCTCGTTTTATACTGAAGGTTGGTTTTAGTCGACGCTGTTGTGCTGTAGTGTATGCATGATGGGCGAAATGGTAGCCCTCTTTCTGGTTCCTTACGATCTCTCTGTAGCTATAAAAGACATGTTCCTCAAGTGTCCTAGCCATACCTCACTTTTATGGTTTGCCCGAGATCAGAACCTGAAACTGATCTTGCTCATGACTTGCAAAAACTGACATGTCATTTGTGACTTCCGGTATGGATGTCTGTGTGATATTCACATCCTACCAAATTCTCTAATGCCATTTTTCTACATTTATCCTTTTTGTACTTCAGACTTGAATTGGCAATTCTATAAAATTGTCATCAAACTGACTAAATTTGGCATAATTTGGTCAGTTTATCTACAGTTTTATGATAGTGTGCGATATTTACTCTATGCAATGGAATCTTCGGATGTACGAATTGGATCGTGACTTGCTTCGATTCTTGGCTCGCGAAAAGTAGAAGCATCTATCGATGCCTTCCCCTATATCGCTTTTAGAGCTGAGACAGGAACGAGCATGGGTGGATATTTATCGCGAGATCGAATCGTACCTCGTTTTTGGGCTCTATCCTGAGGTGCTGGGCTTGGGTAGCGCTGCAGAAAAGACTGAATACCTCGTAAATCTGCGCAACAGCTATCTTTTTAAGGACATTTTGGCGCTGGAACAGCTTCGAAATTCACAAAAATTGCAAGACATTGTGCGGCTGCTTGCATTCCAAGTCG
>Ga0208460_10001561_pt1 | contig 13755 bp, 15 predicted proteins | sample AD_STIC10_MetaG_FD_184436 | JGI IMG/M metagenome (GOLD analysis project Ga0208460, IMG submission 184436) | Active sludge microbial communities of municipal wastewater-treating anaerobic digesters from USA - AD_STIC10_MetaG (SPAdes) (version 2) | ecosystem: Engineered > Bioreactor > Anaerobic >... | reverse complement strand
GGTAAATGCCCGAGCCTGACGATGATCCGCCGCCGCCCACGCCGCCCCGCCGCAGCTGGATCAGCACGCTCGATAACGACACGACCTATCCGCTCGTGCGCAATCCCGATCCGTGGAAGAAGCCGAAGCCCGAGCCGGATCTCTCCTACGACCCGTCAGCGCAGACGCTCGCCCGTCGCATCGAGGCGCTGGTCCGCGTCATCGCCAATCCGCTTCCCGCGATCCGCCGCCTTGCGAAATTCCTCGCCGGCCTGCCGCGCAACACGCTGGCCGAGCCCGACGCCTGGACCATCGACAGCCGCTGGTGGTGGCATGGCCGCCCCGAATATTTCAACGCCTGCACGCTCGGCGTCCCTGCCGTCCGCGCCTTCAACAAACGCGAAGAGCCTGGGTAGGCAAACCTCCGCAGCCGAAATCCACCCAACCCGCAGCCACCTGCGGGATTGCGGGCGCGTACTCACAGAAATGCTCATGAGTCCAAACGGAGTCCGCACCGAGAACTTCGCCCGAAAGTTGAGTCCTCGCCGCCACACATGTTGAAAACCCGCCCGCGGCGCCGTGACTCACCCCACCCTGTGTACAACCCCAATATATTGATTAAGCTGTTAGGAAGCGCCGCAGCATATTGCGACATCCGCTGTCACAGCTACTATTCCTAGGAATTGGGAAGCGGGTCGGCACAAGCTCAACCTACATCTTGTGTCTTGCATGATTCCCTGAGGCTGTGGAGAGACATTCATGGGCTGGACCGAAGAACGCGTCGCAGAACTCAAGAAACTCTGGGCCGAAGGGCACAGTGCAAGTCAGATTGCCAAGAAACTTGGCTCGGTCACCCGCAATGCGGTGATCGGCAAAGTCCACCGGCTCGGACTCTCCGGACGGGCGACTCCGTCCCGCCCGGTCAAGCGTCCGCCCCGCCTCGCCCGGCCCAAGCCCCAGCAGCAGCAACTGCCGCGTCAGGCCTCCGCCGCGCCGGTCGCCCGTGGCGGCAACGCCCTGGCCATCCGGGCCGAGCCCACGCACCACCACATCACCGAGGCCGAAGCCAACATCGTGCCCCAGCGTCTTCCCAACGGCGACATGGTCACCGTCCTCACCGTGAAGGACTCGATGTGCAAATGGCCGATCGGCGACCCCGCCGACGCAAACTTCGGCTTCTGCGGCCATGGCTCAGCAGAGGGCTCGCCCTACTGCGCCGAGCACGCCCGCGTCGCCTTCCAGCCGGCGAAGAAACGCGAACGCCGCGCCCGCGAGTTCGACTACATCCAGAAGCTCGCCAGCTAATTCTTTCGAAAACACGGGCCCGATCAGGCACGCCTGACTTCTACCCGCGACGGCGCCGCCCCAGAGTCCTGAGGACTCCGGGGCGGTTTCGTTTGCGGTCACCGCCGCTCGAAACTCCACACCCACGTCACGCGCTCGCTGTCGCGGCCCCAAGCTTCGTCGAACTCGCGCAGCACCGTCCCGCCATGAAAAGCCAGACCTTCCGGCGCAGGCGGGATCAGGTCACGCACGCTTTCCGCATCGGCCGCCTCGCCCTCCACCCATCCGCCCGGATATTCGCTCCGGGACTTCTGCGTAGGCGGAAGGAATGTCCGGAAATAATCATCATCGAAAAACAGCGTGACTTCGGACTCGAACATGAAAGGCGTCGTCACCAGGCACGCCACCCGGCAATTCCTTGGCCGCTTCTCCGAACGCTCGACAGCTTCCGCCGCCGCAAAGATCGCAGCGATGCAGGCGCGTTGCGCATCCGCCGTCGCGTGCGGCGGCTCGACCAGTTTGGAAAAAACCGGAACCTTGAAGTTCCAGAACCGCTCACCCGCGAGATCGCCGGGCCCCGGCAGCTGCCCGACAATCCGCTGGGGCCATCGCGCGAGGCTACGCAAATGCCGCGCGGGATTGCGCAGCTTCTTCAGGGGGCGAACATCGAGGCGTCTCATGCGCCCCGATGCAGCCGATCCCGCCTACTTCGCCACCAGATCCTTCTGCAGCGTCTTGATGCACAGCATGAAGAAGATCGCCGGCAGCGCATACAGCACCGAAGTGATCAGCAGGGAATTCTGCAACGCCTTGGCCTCCGCCGCGCGGCAGAAGGCCTGCGCCGCTTCAGGCAGTCCGGCCAGCGCCGCGCCCTTGCACGATGCGCGCGCGAGATCGGCAAAGCCTTCGGCGCTTGCCTGCGATGCGAAGAAGATATCCGACAGATAGCCAATGAATGGTGGACCCGCGCCATAGCCAAGCAGGTTGACGATGAACAGCAGGATCGCCGTCGCCGTCGCCCGCGTCCGCGCGCCGACCACGCCCTGCCCGATCGTGTACTGGGCGGCGAGATAGCCATACTTGATGCCCGCGCCCATGCAGATGCCGAACAGCGCCACCCATTTGTTCTCCGCGCTGAAGCCCAGCAGGTAGAACGGCACGCACGCCACGAGCCCGATGGCCGGCAGCCATGCAATCGCATTGGGATGCCGCTTCACCACGCGCTCCGCCATCCAGCCGGTCATGAACACGCCGATCGACGCCGCGAATGCAGACGGCACGTTGAACAGCAATGTCGCTTCGGTCAGCGTCACGCCATGCGTGCGGATCAGGAACGAGGTCTGGAATGTGACGATGCCATAGCCGCAGAACGAGGCCAGCGTCGCTCCCGCCGCCATCAGCCAGAACGACCGCTTCGATGACAGCTCCTTCAGCGCCGCGCTGAAGCTCGCCTTCTTCGGCCGCACCAGTCCCGGCGGATCCGAATAGCCACGCGGCGGCTCCTTCACCGTCAGGCGGAACGCAATCGCGACGACGATGCCAGCCGCGCCGATCACCATGAACGCCGTGCGCCAGCCGAACGCATCGGCCACCGGCCCGCCAATCAGATTCGCCGACAGCGTCCCCATCGTCACGCCCATCGCGTAATAACCCAGCGCCGTCGATCGCCGCGCCGATGGATAGTAATCCGCAATGATCGAGTTTGCCGGCGGTGTGCAGCCCGCCTCGCCAACGCCAACCAGCACGCGGCACAGCAGCAGCATCACGAAGCCGCTGATCACCACGCCGCCAATCTCCACCGGCGCCACCATGCCCGACAGCGCCGTCGCCGCAGACCACAGCGCGATACAGATCGTCATGATCCAGGTGCGATTGCCCGTTTCGGCGTAGTGCGCGAGCGGAATGCCCACGATCGAATAGAACAGCGCGAACCCGATGCCGGTCAGCAGTCCGAAATCGCCATCGGTAATCTGCAGCTCGTTCATCACCTCTTCCGACACGATGCCCAGCAGGCCCCGGTCGAGGAAGTTGAGAATGTAGACGAACAACAGCGCGTTCAGGACGTAGCTTCGGTACGACTTGGTCCCGTACCCCGTGACGTGACCCTGACCTTCCGATGCAGGACTATCGGCGCCAATGGCCCCGGTGTGCGTGCCCATCCGATTTCCTCCCGACCCCAGCCACTGTCTGGCTGATGAATTTGTTTGGGAGAGGCTGACAACTTTGCATCACGCGGTCCACCCTGAATCTCGGCGCGCGCGCATGGCAGTGCTGACAACGGCGTTATGCTGCGAACGCAAACGGCCGGACGCTGTCTGGCATCCGGCCGTGTAACGGTCGCTACAGTCTCACCCGTCTCAGACCGGCTTGGCCACCATGTCCTTCTTCAGCGTCATCGCAGCCAACAGGTAGAACGCCCCTGCGGGAATGAAGAACAGGATCGTCGCCGCCATCGACTGGCGCAGGCCTTCGCCATACGCCGTCGCACAGACAGCCTGCTGTGCTTCCGTCAGAGCCGACAGGTCGCGTCCGCGACAGACGGTGGTGGTCAGCGTGTCGCTCATGCCAGCTGCATCAATCTGCATCTTCATGAACATGTCCGACAGAATTCCAACGATCTGCGGTCCGAGGCCGTTGCCGATCAGCGCGATGATGAACAGCAGGATCGCAATCGCCGAAGCGCGCGAACGCTGCGACACCACACCCTGACCGATCGTGTATTGCGCGCCGAGATAGCTGTAGTGGCAGGCAGCGCCGAGACCCCAGATCACTATCTGCATGGTTCCCGGCTCCATGTAGAAGCCGACGATATACAGCGGGATCGCAAGCCCGAGACCCACAGCCGGCAACCACGCCACCGCAGTCGGCGAGCGCGGCGACAGTTGCTCAGCGAGATAACCGCCGGCAAACGTTCCAACCGCAGAGATCAGCGACAAAGGCACGCCATACTGCAGCGCGAACGTGCCTGGCGACATGCCGTGCAGACGCTGCATCATCGGGGCCTGGAAGCCGAACAGGCCATAGCCAACCAGCGCCACAAGAGCAGCGCCCAGCGACATCGTCCAGAAGGTCGGCTTCGAGCCAAGCTCCTTCAATGTCTCGGTAATGCTGGCTTTCTGCACGCGCTGCGTGCCCGGCGGATCGGAATAGCCGCGCGGCGGCTCCTTCACCGTGAACAGCAGGACCAGAGCAATAACCACGCCCGGCAGGCCGAGCGCGATGAAGGCAAAGCGCCAGCCGAAATTCTGGCCCCAGCCGAGCTGTTCATGAATGTCGCCAACGCCGATGCTGCTGAAGAAGGCGACGACCGTCTCGTCGGTCAGGCCTGCAATCGGTCCGCCAAATCCATTGGCCAGCGCGCCGCCAAGGGTCACGCCCATCGCGAAAATGCCAAGCGCGTTGGCCCGGCTCTTAGGCTTGAAGTAGTCGGCGATGATCGAATTCGATGGCGGCGTTCCGCCCGCTTCACCGATGGCGACACCAACGCGTGCAATCAGCAGGAAGACAAAGCTGGAAGCAAAGCCGCACAGCGCGGTCATCAACGACCACACCGCGATGCACAACGCCATGATCACCACGCGGTTGTAGCGGTCAGCGGCGATGGCGATTGGAATACCCATCAGGGCATAGAACAGCGCGAACGGAGGGCCGTTCAGGAAGCCATATTCCGTATCGGTCAGCCCGAACTCCGCGATGATCGGCTGGGCGACAACGCCAAGCAGATTCCGGTCGATGAAGTTGAGCGTGTAAACGAGCGTCAGTGAAAGCAGCACGTAGCCGCGATACGATCGTGTTCCAAAACTCTGCCCACCGGCCGGGGCATCCCCCGCCGACGTCGCTGGTGCAACTGCCAATCTAACCTCCCTGACGGCGGCTTGCGCGCCGTTCCGGGCAACACCCTAGCCACGATCATTGCAAGGGCAAGCGAAGGCTTGTGCCGCAATGCAGCAATAAGCCCGGACCGAAGACAGGCTAGATCAGACCCTTGGCTTTCATGCTGATCGTTTCCTTGGCGCCCACCACCAGATGGTCGTGAACCCTGATCTCAAGCGGCGCGAGCGCGCGCTCAATCTCGCGCGTCAGGTCGATGTCGGCGCGCGACGGCGTCGGGTCGCCGCTAGGATGATTGTGAACGAGGATGATCGACGACGCCGACAGCTCCAGCGCCCGCCGCGCGATCTCGCGCGGATAGACGGGCGCATGATCCACCGTGCCCTGGCCTGCCTTCTCGTCCGCAATCAGCTTGTTCTTGCGGTCGAGATAGAGCACGCGCGCCTGCTCGGATTTCTCGTGCTTGATCCTGAGGCTCACATAGTTGAGCAGCGCCGCCCAGTTCGAGATGACAGGCCGCTCCACCACCTCATCGCGTGCGGCCTGCTGCATCAGCAGGTTGGTCGCGCGGATATAGGCCGCGGCCGTCTCGCCCACGCCCTTCACTTCCATCAGCCGCTCAGGCGATGCGCCCAGCGCCGCCGACACGGTGCCGAACTTCGCGATCAGCTCCTTGGCAATGGGCTTCACGTCAACGCGCGGGATGAAGGCGCACAGCAGCAGCTCCAGCAGTTCATAATCGCGGAGGTGCGCGCCGTCGCCATCCAGCACGCGCTGGCGCAGGCGTTCGCGATGACCGTGATAATGCCTGGCTGGCCCTTCGCTGACTTTCGCGGGGCCGACCCTGGCAGACGTTCCGGCTTTCGACTTCCCCCCGTCCGCCATCAGACCTGTCAGTCCATCTGGCCAGAGGTGTGAGGCGTGTGCTGCCCGGTGGGCGACAGCGTGAATATCTCGACGCCGGTCTCGGTGATGCCGATCGAATGCTCGTACTGCGCCGACAGCGACCGGTCGCGCGTCACCGCCGTCCAGCCATCGGCCAGCAGCGCCACATCCATGCGGCCCAGATTGATCATCGGCTCGACTGTGAAGATCATCCCCGGCAGCAAGCGCTCGCCTTGGCCGCGCCGCCCGAAATGTAGGATGTTGGGCGAGTCGTGAAACACGCGGCCAAGCCCGTGTCCGCAGAAAGCCTCGACCACCGAATAGCGCTGACGCTCCGCATGTTCCTGGATCGCAGCGCCCAGATCGCCCAGGCGCGCGCCCGGCTTGATCGCCTCGATGCCGCGCATCATCGATTCATAGGTGACGTCCATCAGGCGCATCGCTTTCCGCTTCACGCCGCCAACCGAATACATGCGCGAAGTGTCGCCATGCCAGCCATCGACGATGACCGTCACGTCGATGTTGACGATGTCGCCTTCCTTCAGCGCCTTCGCGCCAGGAATGCCGTGGCACACCACATGGTTCACCGATGTGCAGACCGTGTGGCGATAGCCTTTGTAAAACAGACAGGCCGGAATGCCGCCGCCGGCCAACACGAACTCACGCGCCAGATCATCCAGCGTCGACGTCATCACACCCGGCACAACGTGCGGGATCAGCATGTCGAGACATTCAGCGGCCAGCTTGCCGGCCTTGCGCATGCCGGCAAAGGACTCAGATCCATGCAGCTTGATCTGCCCGGAATAGCGGGTGGGCGCTTCGGAAGCGTCGATGAAGGGCGAAGTGGTGGTCATGGTTCGGTCTCGGTTTTTGGCCGCGCGGTCCCGCATCTTGTAGCACGACCGGGCAGCGTTGCGAATCGGGCAAAAATGCCAGTTCGCTCAGTTCATCCTGGCCTTGCGGCGCGGCGGTTCCGGGGCGAACGGCTTGGGCAGCGGCATCGCCGGCACGCCCTCGTCCAGCAGGTCCTTGGCAACCTCGGGGGTCACCTCGCCCCATACGGGTCGCAGTTCGCTCTCGCCGTAATACATCGACCTTGCTTCATCCGCGAACTTCTCGCCGACATAGTCGTGGGTCGTCGCGATGTGCTGGCGGATTTCCGCCGCCGCCTTGGCCGCCGCAACCTCGGCAGGCACAGCCCGGTCAGACGAGCGCACCATCGGCGCCATGATCTGCTTCTTCACCTCGGTCGAGCCGCACACCGGGCATTCGACCAGCTTCTTCTTGCGCTGCGTGTCATACGCCTTCGAGTTCGAGAACCACGCCTCGAACTCATGCTCTGCCACGCAGGCGAGAGAGTAGCGGATCACGTCTGGCTTCCCTTCACGCTGCAGCCGTCTCGGCCAGCAGCGGATCGAGCTTCCCGTCATAGTCGAGATCGTGAATATCGTCCGAGCCGCCGACATGGCGCCCGTTGATGAAGATCTGCGGATAGGTGGTGCCGTGGCTGCGCTGGATCATCTCGCGCCGCTTTTCCGGATCGTCGCCGGCCCGGTACTCGATGACCTCGACACCCTTTTTCGCAAGCAACGCCATCGCCCGCGTGCAGTAGCCGCAAAAGTCCCGGGTATAGATTTCAACGCGCGCCGACACCGGCAACTCCTGACCTCGATCTTACCAGCCAATCTTTATCGGAGAGGCTGAACAACTCCCGAACACAGAGCGGTTAGACTCTGGAATCGTTCCAAAACTATATGGGCGCCGCCCGCGGCCCCGCAACACGGGCCAGTGTGACAACATCGACGCATGCCGCTCCGGCACGCCGCAGCGCCCGTGTACAGGCCTCCGCCGTGGCGCCCGTGGTCAAAACATCATCGACCAGCAAGATTTTCTGACCCTTCACCAGCGCTTCCCGCGAGCGGCGAACCTTGAACGCTCCCTGCACATTCCGCCGCCGCCCGTCCGCCGAAAGCCCGCCCTGGATTGGCGTCGCCTTGACCCGCTTCAATACGTCGACCGACAGCTTCACCCCGCTCGCCCGCGACAGCGCCGCCGCCAGCCAGGCCGACTGGTTGAACCCGCGCCGCACCAGCCGGAAATAATGCAGCGGCACCGGCGCCAGCAGGTCCGCATCCGCCAGCAACTCAGACCCTGCGCTCGCCATCCACCCGCCCAGCACGGACAACCCGTCGCGCCGTCCCTGATATTTCAGCCCCAGCACGAGATCGCGGGAGACATCGCCATAAACCAGCGCCGCCCGCGCCCGGTCAAAGACAGGCGGATGCGCCAGGCACGCCCCGCACACCTGCCCCGGATCGACCGCGATCTCGAACGGCGTTCCGCATCGCGCGCACAGCGGATCGGACAGGAATTGCAGCTTGGCCCACAATTCCGGCTCAAGCGCGCCGGGCCCAGCCACCTCGCGATTGGTGATCAGCGACCTTTGCGGCCAGATCAGCCCGGCCACACCCGGCCCGCGACGTTTGCTTCGCGCCTTATGCTTGCGCTGCGTCTTATCCTTCGCGCGCGAAGTCGCTACATAGTCCGGCGATGACTGGTCCAACCCCCGCTCCCCCCGCAAACCCCATGCGGATATTCGACCGCTCCCTTCACGCCCAAAGGCGTGGGCGGGCGGCGGCCGGCTATGCGGACTATTCTTTCCTGAAACAGGCAGCAGCGGAAGACATTGCTTTGCGGTTGTCGGCGATCAATCGCCGGTTTGATCGTGTGCTCGACCTCGGCGCTCATGACGGCACGCTGGCGCGCGCGCTGGCATCCGATCCGCTGGTTGCCAGCCGGATCAGCGAGATCGTATCGGCCGACCTTTCCCCCGCCTTCGGGCATCAGGTGGCTGACGAGGAAGCGCTACCTTTCCAGGACCAGTCGTTCGATCTCATCGTCTCGGCTCTGTCGCTGCACTGGGTCAACGATCTGCCCGGCGCGCTGATTCAGATCCGCCGCGCGCTGAAGCCGGACGGTCTTTTCATCGCGACAGTCCTGGGCGGCCGGACGCTGACGGAACTGCGCCAGTCACTGCTGGCCGCCGAAGAGGAAATCCGCGGCGGCGCAGCCAACCGGGTGTCCCCCATGCTGGATGTGATCGATGCTGCAGGCCTGCTCCAGCGCACGCAATTCGCCATGCCGGTCGCAGACAATGACGCGCGCACCGTGCGTTATGCCCATCCGCTGAAACTGCTGACCGACCTGCGCGGCATGGGTGAAACAGCCGCTTTCGCCAACCGCACCAACCCTGCGCTGACGCGCGGCATCCTGATGCGAGCGATGGACATCTACGCGCAGCGCTTCTCCGATCCTGACGGCCGCGTCCGTGCAACATTCGAGTTTGTCACGCTGTCAGGCTGGGCCCCTGGCCCCGATCAACCCAAGGCAAAACGACCTGGCAGCGCAAGCGTGCGCCTTGCCGATGCTCTGGGTGTGAAGGAACAGAAAGCTGGCGAAAAGACCGGCCCTACTAGCTAGCCGCCTCGACCTTGTCCTTGAGGTCCACGAAAGCGCCGTTCGCCGACTGGCCCAGCGAGCTGACGCCGCCAATGACGGCAACGCAGATAACGGCTGCGATCAGGCCGTATTCGATCGCTGTTGCGCCGGAACGGTCACGAAGAAATCGGAGGAGAGCTTTCGTCGTTTTCATGTGCGGCTCGCTTTCGACCAGTCGATGAATCTCTCGAACAGGAGCAGATCAGCCTCAGGCGCTGGATAGCTCCTGATCTCCGCGGCTGACACCCATGCGAGCTGCTGCCCCTCCCGGGCTTCGACCTCGCCCTCCCAACGCCGGGCAATGAAGACCGGCATGAGCAGGTGAAATTTCTCATAGGCATGCGAAGCGAAGGAAAAGGCTTCCATGTCGGCCTCGGAAACGGCGATGCCCAGCTCTTCCATCAGTTCGCGCGCGAGCGCTCCCTGAGGGCTTTCACCGGCTTCGACCTTGCCGCCTGGGAATTCCCAGAGACCCGCCATCGCTTTTCCCTTGGGCCGCTGCGCAAGCAGCAAACGCCCGTCCCTTCGAATCAACGCCACCGCGGCAACGAGAACCAGCGGCTTTGCGTCCGACCCTTGTGTCATATCGAGGTGAGCGTGGCGTGCAGGTGCAGGATCAACTTCTGTAGGCTCCGTTTATCTTCACGTAACCATCGGTGAGATCGCAGGTCCAGACGCGGGCCGTTCCGCGCCCAACGCCAACATCGACGCGGATGAAAACCTCCTGTCCCGAAACGGTACGGGTGGCTTTCTCTTCCGAATAATCCGCCGCGCGCGCGCCGTCCTTGGCCACCAGATGGTCGCCGAACCACAGCGAGATGCGGTCACGTTCAACCGGCTCGGCCGTCTTGCCGACTGCCATCACGACACGACCCCAGTTGGCGTCGCCGGCTGCAATCGCCGTCTTCACCAGCGGCGAATTGGCGATCGAGCACGCGATGGTCTTCGCCGAAGCGTCGCTGGCAGCGCCCTCGACCGTGATCTCGATGATTTTGGTCGCGCCCTCGCCGTCCCGCACGATCTGCGTGGCAAGGTCCAGAAGCACGCGGTGCATCGCCTCGATGAAGCCTTCAAGACGCGGATCATCGGGATTGTCGATCGGCTCGCCGCCGGCAGCGCCCGTTGCAAAGAACAGCAGCGTGTCAGACGTCGAGGTGTCGCTGTCGACAGTGATGCAATTGTAGGTGAGATCGCCCAGTTTGGAGATCAGCGCCTGGCACACTTTGGGGCCGAGGTTCGCGTCCGTGAACATGTAGTTCAGCGTCGTCGCCATGTTGGGCTGGATCATGCCAGATCCTTTGGCGACGCCCACGATCGCCACATTGCGGCGGTTCAGATCGACAATCTCGCCTGACGCCTTGGCGAACGTGTCTGTGGTGCGGATGCAGTTGGCGACCTTTTCCCAGTCGGGCGCGCCCAGTTTTTCCCAGACGGTCTCGACCCCGCCCGACACGATATGCGCGGGCAGCGGCTCGCCGATCACGCCTGTCGCCGACACGAAGACCTCGTGATCCGTGCAGCCCGACTTCTTGACGGCCGAGGCAATCGTCGCGCGGTTCTTGGCGATGCCAGCCGCACCCGTGAACGCGTTGGAATTGCCCGTGTTGACCACCAGCACCCGCGCGCGTCCGCCACCCGCTTTCAGCGCGGCGCGGCACCAGTCGACATCATCCGACCGCGTCGATGAATTGGTGAAGATGCCGCCGACAGACGCGCCCTGCGGAAAATGCACGACCAGAAGATCGTCACGCACCTTGCCCTTGTAAAGGCCAAGCGAATGCGTCGTCAGTTCAATGCCGCCGACCTTCGGCAAAACCGGGAACCGCTCCGGTGCGAGCGGGGATACGGGCAGGTCCATATTGCTGGCCACGGCGCGGAACTTTCTACTGGGACGGTGGTGTTGGAGACGGCGTTGCCGGCACGGTTGCGGGCGCCGTGGCCGGAGGGGCAACAACCGGCTTGGGCTGCGTCGCGGCCGGTGCCGGCTTCGCTGGCGCAGGTGTTGCCGGGGCTGGCGTTGCCGGAGCTGGCGCGGTTGTCGCCGGAGCAGCGCCTGCGTCTGGCGTGGCCACAACCGGCGCCGTTGCCTCCGGCTGCGGCGCAACTGCCGGAGCTGCCGCTGGCGCAGCAGGCGCAGGCGCCGCGCGCGGCTCATCCAGCCGGGAATTGCGCGGGCTGGTTTTCTTGCTGATCTCCGCCTCGCTGCGCAGCTGTTTGAGGATTTCCTCAAGCTGGGTGCGCCGCAGGAATTGGACGATCGGCCCGCGCAGTTCTTCGATCGAGGGCGGCTGTTCCTTCCGCACCTCGTCGATCTTCACCACGTGCCAGCCCATCTGGTCTTCGAATGGCCGGGAGATGCCGCCGCTTGGCGTGGAGCGGATCACCTTGGCGAATTCCGGCGTCGCATCGTCGACCGTCATGTAGCCAAGGTCGCCGCCGTCCATGCGGGTCGCCTGGTCGGTCGAGCGCTTCGAGGCCAACACCGTGAACTCGGCGCCCGCTTTCAGCTCGGCAGCCACGGCATCGATGGCTTCCTTCGTGGGCGCCAGGATGTGACGGACATGCGCCTCGTCATCCAGCACCAGCAGCTGAACCTGCGCGTCGTACATCTTGCGGATCGCCGCCTCGTCGACTTTCTCGTCGGCGACATGCTCGAGCAGGATATTGCCCAGGATATTGTCGCGCGCCGTCTGCAGCCGGTGGCGCGCCTCGGGTTCCTCATCCAGCCCGCGGGAGAGCGCCTCCATGGCGAGCAGCTTGATCTCGATCAGCTGGTCGAGGATTTCGTTGAACTCGGCGCTCTCGGGTTCCAGCGTCTCGCCTTCCCGGACGAGGCCCTTCATCCGGGCCTCCATTTCGACGTCCGAGACGTAGATGGTCTGGCCGTTAACGGTTGCCGCCTCGGCCGAGGGATCGCCGCTGGCGACTTCCCTATCGGCAGGCGCCTGGTCGCCACCGCACCCCGACAGGGTCAGGCAGGCCAGCAGGGCGGCCGCTGCGGCGCCGCTGAAGCGTGTCCCAAAAGCCATTCCCGGTCTCCTCAAGCTGTTAAAGCTGTCTTCAGGCGGTCAGGGCTACCAGTGCCAAGATTGACACTGGGTAAGCTGGTCCTTACGTGTCGCCAATGCGCAAGTCGAGGGAGTTTCCCCGGTAGTTTTCCGAGGAATTTCAGCGGTGCGGCGCTGGCGTAGCCGAGGCCGGAAAACTCCCCCGGATACACTATATACCTAGGGGCCCGCGACCATCGCGGCAGGCTGGCAGCGGAATATCTGAATGCTCGGGATCGCCACGAAACTCTTTGGTTCCGTCAACGAACGCAAGATCCGTCCCTACAAGGCCATCATCCAGCGCATCAATGCGCTCGAGCCGGTGACCGAGGCGCTGTCCGACGACGCCCTCAAGCAGCGCACCCGGGACTTCCGCCAGCAGGTCGCCAACGGCGCCAAGCTGGACGACATCCTTCCGGAAGCCTTCGCGACCGTCCGGGAGGCCGCCAAGCGCTCCCTCGGTCTGCGGCATTTCGACGTCCAGCTGATCGGCGGCATGGTCCTGCACAAGGGCGGCATCTCCGAGATGCGCACCGGCGAGGGCAAGACCCTGGTCGCCACGGCGCCGGTCTACCTCAACGCCCTTGAAGGCCGCGGCGTTCACGTCATCACCGTCAACGACTACCTCGCCAGCCGCGACGCGGACTGGATGGGTCAGGTCTACCGCTTCCTCGGCATGTCGGTCGGCAAGATCGTCCACGGCCTCGATGATGCGCAGCGCCGCGCGTCCTACGCCTGCGACATCACCTACGGCACCAACAACGAATTCGGCTTCGACTATCTCCGCGACAACATGAAGTACTCGCTGGCCGACATGGTGCAGCGTGGCCACCGCTTCGCGATGGTCGACGAGGTCGACTCCATCCTCGTGGACGAGAGCCGCACGCCGCTGATCATCTCCGGCCCGACCGATGACCGCTCGGAACTCTACCAGCAGATCGACGCCATCATCCCGCTGCTCAACACCGAAGACTACACGCTCGATGAGAAGCAGCGCTCGGTCGTCTACTCCGAAAGCGGCAACGAGAAGATCGAAGACCTGATGGTGCAGGCCGGCATCCTGCAGGGTTCGCTCTACGAGCCCGCCAACATCACCCTCGTCCACCACGCGAACCAGGCGCTGCGCGCCCACAAGCTGTTCCAGAAGGACAAGGACTACATCGTCAAGAACGGCGAAGTGATGCTCATCGACGAGTTCACCGGCCGCATGATGCAGGGCCGCCGCCTCTCC
>Ga0208460_10001549_pt1 | contig 13851 bp, 9 predicted proteins | sample AD_STIC10_MetaG_FD_184436 | JGI IMG/M metagenome (GOLD analysis project Ga0208460, IMG submission 184436) | Active sludge microbial communities of municipal wastewater-treating anaerobic digesters from USA - AD_STIC10_MetaG (SPAdes) (version 2) | ecosystem: Engineered > Bioreactor > Anaerobic >... | reverse complement strand
CTTCGTCTATCCTCCGCCCTGGCGGGCCTGGCTGTTGGCCCCGCCTCACCTCCAACGTTAGGCCTCGGAACAACCACCGTGCTGACCATCTCACCCCTTGCACGGCACAGGGAACTCCTTCCGCTCCTCGCTCAGTGGTTCATCGACGAGTGGCCAGAGTGGTACGGTCCGGGAGGTCGCGGCAGTGCCGCAGAAGACCTGACCGCCTTCGCGGCATCAGAGTCAAGTCTTCCGGTTGGCCTCGTCGCCTTCAACGAGAACGTACCAATCGGTGTCGCCGCCCTCAAGCCGGAATCCCTGCCATCCCATCGCCATCTCAAACCGTGGGCGGCCGCTGGTCTGGTACTCCAGTCGCATCGTGGCAAGGGCGTTGGCGCTCGCATGCTCGAGGCGCTGGTTCATCAAGCCTTTGATCTCAGGTACGAGCGCATCTACTGCGCCACTGCCACAGCAGCCTCCCTGTTGCGCAGAAGCGGGTGGTCACAGTTGGAAGTTGTCCAACACGAGGGCCAATCCCTTGTCATCTTCGCCAAAGAGACCGAGGCCTAACCCTTCGCTCGAGCGGACCTCCACCGGCAAGGCACCTTGGCCGCGCGGCGCTCGCTGTTTATCATGCACCGCGCGGCCAAGGCGCCTTACCGGCGGCGGCCGCTCAGCTCAAACGTTAGGCAGCACAAACGAAACCATGCGCGCATGACATCCTCCCCGCCAATGAATCGGTCCGCGTCCATATCGGCAGCACCCGTGTGTTATGACCATCGCTGGTTGAGGGCCACAGCCGTCTGATTTCCCGGGTTCTTTTCGAGCGTTCGTGAGAGCGACGCCGGGCGGATCGCGGGACGGTGCACCAGCAAGATAGGCCGGTGCTGCGTTGGTATCGTGGGTTTGCGAAGAACCACGAACAACGAAGACCGGCCTATGCAGCGCATTGTAGGAAGCATCGTCAGCCTCGCTCAGCACCTGATCACCGTCGCCAGCGACCCCGAGCAGTACCGTCCGCTGGCCTGTCCGCACTGCCGACGCGCCGGCGTGTGGCGCCACGGCTGCTACCACCGCAAGGCCGATCGCACGGGCGGCGCTGCTGAGTCGCTCAACCCGGTCCGCGTGCTGCGCTTCCTGTGCCGGGCCTGCGTGCGCACCTGCTCGCGGCTGCCGGCGTGCATGGCGCCGCGGCGCTGGTACGACTGGATCGTGCAGCAGGCGGTGCTGGTGTTGTTGCTGGGCGGCATGTCGCTGCACGGCTGCGCGCGCTGCAGCGGCCGTGACCGGCGCACCGTACGGCGCTGGCGCGACTGGCTGCGCGAGCGCGGCGATCAATTCGCCTTCTTCCTGCGCAGCCGCTGGCCCGAGCTGGGCCGCGCCGCCGACTTCGAGTCGTTCTGGCGCAACGTCATCGACGTGCTGTCGCTGCAGCAGGCCGTTGCGTGGCTCGACCGCGAGCTCGTCGTCCCGTGATGCGCTGCTGCTGAACCGGCGCGCCAGCGCTGGCCCCCGCCCGGGCGGGGGCCCCACACACTTTGCCCCCTGGCGCTCAGGCCCGGCTGCGGCTGTCATCGGCACTGCCACAACCACTGGAGTGATGCGCGATGAAGGAAGTCGATCCGTTGGCGCTGTTCAGGCTGTCGGTGCTGGGTCCGCTGGTCAGCCGCGAGCGGCTGGAGCGCGGCGAGCTGCAGCAGTTGATCGGCGAGCTCAGCGCTCGCGAGTACGCCATTCCCAACTCCAAGCGCCGCCACGTCGGCGCCAAGACCATCGAGGCCTGGTACTACGCCTGGCGCAGCCGCGGCCTGGACGGGCTTGTCCCCAAGCCGCGCGCCGACCGCGGCGCGTCCAAGATTGCTGCAGCGCTGCAAGAGGCGATCCTCGCGGCCAAGCGCGCCAACCCGCGCCGCTCGGTGCGCCAGATCGTGCGGCTGCTCGAAGCCGCCGGCACGGTCAGCGCCAAGACGCTGTCGCGCTCGGCGGTGCACCGGCTGCTGCAGCAGCACGGGCTGTCGCGGTGCGCGGCCCACCAGCCCGAGGAGAGGCGCAGCTTCGCCGCCGAGTTCGCCGGCTCGATCTGGTACGGCGACGTGATGCACGGCCCGCGCGTGCCGCACAAGGGGCAACTGCGCAAGGCGTTCTTGGTCTCGCTGTTCGATGACGCCTCGCGCCTGGTGGCGCACAGCGCGTTTTGTCTGGGCGAGACGGCGCTGGACGTCGAGGGCGTGCTCAAGCAGGCGCTGCTGCGCCGCGGCGTACCGCTCAAGCTCGTCGTGGACAACGGCGCCGCCTACCGCGCCCACACGCTGCAAGGCATCTGCGCGCGCTTAGGCATTCAGCTGATCTTCTGCCGACCCTATGCGCCCGAAGGCAAGGGCAAGCTCGAGCGCTGGCACCGCACCGTGCGCGAGCAGTTCCTCGCCGAGCTCGACGAGCGTCACATCGCAGGCCTGGAGGATCTGAACGCGCGGCTGTGGGCGTGGCTGGAGCAGGTGTACCACCGTAGCGAGCATGCGGGCCTTGCGGGCATGACGCCGCTGGCGCGCTACCAGCGCGACCTCGGCCGCATCCGCACGCTCGGTGCGCGGGCCACGCAGCTGGACGCGCTGTTCCATCACCGCATCGCTCGCTTCGTGCGCAAGGACGGCACGGCTTCGTTCCTGGGGCGGCGCTTCGAGCTGCCCTACGAGCTGGCGGGCAAGACGGTGCGCTTGGTGGTCGATCCGCACGCGCAGCGCGTCCTCGGCGTGGAAGACGATCAGGGCCGCCGGCTTGGCGAGGCCACGCCGCTGGACGAGATCGGCAACGCTCACCGGGCTCGGCGCAAGAGCGCCGGTGCAGCCGTCGACATCGCGCCGCGCAGCGCCGTGAACCTGGTGGAGATCGCCCATCGCCAGTACCACGGCCTGCCCAACGAGCTGCCCAACGACCTGTCCAGCAAGGAGGACTGATCATGTACCTGCAGCACTTCGGACTGACGCACGCGCCGCTGGGCAAGGACCTCGCCGAGCCCTGGGACGATGGCGGCCTGGCTCATCTGGCCCAGCGCTTCGAGTGGCTGTTGAAGTCCCCGGGCATCGGCTTGCTGACCGGCGAGCCCGGCGTGGGCAAGACCGCTGCGCTGCGCAAGCTCACGCGAGCGCTGAACCCGCACCGCTACCTGGTGCTGTACCAGGCCGAGACCGACTTCGGTCGCGTGGACGTCTACCGGGGCCTGGCGCGCGCGCTCGGCGTGGAGCCCAGCTACCGGCGCGCGCAACTGTGGCGCGACATCAAGCAGCGCGTGCACGAGCTCGCCGACGCCCGCCAAGTCACCCCGATCTGGATCGTCGATGAGGCGCAGAACCTGCCCCCGGAGTTCTTCCGCGACTTCCCCGCGTTCTTGAACTTCGCCTTCGATTCACGCGACCTGCTCAGCGTGTGGTTGGTCGGGCATCCGAGCCTGGCGGCCACACTGCAGCGCGCGCCGTACGCGGCGCTGGCCAGCCGCATCCAGGTGTGCGTACAGATGCGACCCATCTTCGAGCGCGAGCGCTTCGCGCAGCTCGTCGCCCACGGCCTGACGAGCGCCGGCTGCCAGCACACGCTGCTGGCCGACTCCGGCATGGAGATCCTGCGCCAGGCCTCCAAGGGGCTGCCCCGGCAGACCAGCCGCATCCTGTGCACCGCCATGCGGCTGGCCGTGCCCAAGGGCTTGAACCACCTGCCCGACGAGCTGCTGCAGCAAGCCATCGCGGAGCTGCAATGAAGGCCCGCACGCCACCTCCGGCATCCAAGGGCGTGCCGCTGCCCAGGCTCAGCGACGAAGCGGCCGTCGAGCTGTACCTGTTCGTCGAGCACGTCTTCCTGCTGCTCGAGTCGCGCTACGGCCGCCAGATCCGTCGCCACTTCGGCGATCTCGATCGGCACAACCTCATGCCCCCGGACCTCGACTCGCCGCCGGACGCCCCGCCGTTCTGAAGCGCCTTGGCATCTCCCCGCACAACGCCGCCAGCTCGCCCCTGGCGGCGTCGTTCATCGCGCGGCTGCCGTCGTCGTCTCGCCTTGCTCAAGGCGCAAGTCCTTCCCCGTTCGTCACGGGACAGCAGGCTCAGCTCTTCCTCGAATAGGGTGCGACCGTGGGCCGAAATCTGCGCGGGTCGTAACACATGGCCGCGGGCGTGAATCGCCCCGCATCCCCTACAGTAGCGCCAAGGATTGCGGCTGAGAAGGAAACATGGTGTCTGGAGGCAACTGGAAGGAGATGTTCAACGCCGCTTGCAGCGGAGATTTGGCGCTCGTTGAGTACCACGTCAGAGCAGGCGTAGACATCAACTACGCTCACCCTGAGTTCTTAGCCACACCGCTGGTGGCGAGCATCCTTGCAGGTCAGGAACAAGTGGCTCTATTCCTTCTTCAACAAGGTGCCAATCCGCACCTCCTGTCCGAGTTCGATGGGGCTACGCCAATCCAGGCGGCAAGCCAAGCCGGCTTGGCTCGTGTGGAGGCTAGGCTGGTCGAGCTTGGCGTCACACCGCTTCCAGCCAAGAGCGCCACAAGACACTGGCTCTCGGGGCTGTTCCGTGCCGGTGCTGCCTAACCCCTCGCTCAAGCGGAGCGCCAACGGCAGGCCACCAGGCCCGGTCTGGCGGTACGCGGTACATTTTCGCCAGCCCGGGCCTGGCGTCCTGCCGTTGTCGCCCGCTTAGCTCGAACGTTAGGCCACACAAACACCATGCTCGCGAAGGTTGTCGCCGTTCACTCCAGTCCACAGCATGCCTTCTCGAAGGCCGATCATCCGAGCATTGAACTCATCGAGGGCCACGGGGTAAAGGGCGACGCACACTTTGGCGTCACTGTGAAACATCGGTCTCGTGTGGCAAGAGATCCGACGCAACCCAATCTGCGGCAGGTTCATCTTCTGCATCAGGAACTGCTCCGTGAGCTGGCCGCCAAAGGTCTAGCCGTGTCGCCTGGGCAAATGGGCGAGAACATCACGACCAGGGGGCTTGAGCTGCTTCGCATGAGCGTGGGCACAAGATTGCGCATCGGGTCAACTGCAGTAGTTGAGCTCACTGGGCTCAGGAATCCGTGCGCACAGATCGAGAGCTTCAAGCCTGGTCTGCTTGCAGCCGTACTCGACAAGGCCAACGATGGCAGCCTTATCCGCAAAGCCGGTGTCATGGGCGTTGTGCTTACTGGCGGCTTGGTCTACCCGGGAGACGAGGTGGTCGTAGTCCACCATCCATTGAAATACAGCGCCTTGCATCCCGTGTAGAGTGTGGCCTAACCACTCGCTCAACCTGAGAGCCAACGGCATGCCACAAAGCCCACGCCACAGTGCAGGTATGCATTATCTGTGGCGTGGGCTTTGCGTCACGCCGTTGTCTCCAGGTTAGCTCGAACGTTAGGCGTCCTCGAGGCGTCAAGCGCCTTATCTCGCGCTTCAGCTGGGCCGGAGGTGCACTCGCGATGGCGAGGTTTCAGGCGAGTCGGTAGAACTTTTGGGCGACACACCGACCGTCCGCTCTCAGGCTTTGAATCGCAGGCAGTGAAGTTCGGCAATGGGTCGTGGGCTGCCCGTCACCAGTCACCGCTGAAGGTCAGCTGACCACCCCATCGCCGACATGCCTGTCTCCGGCACGTGGCCGCGGGTCTCACTGGCCAGGCTTGGCCGCACCGCGACCGGCGGCCCGTTCGACCAGCACGTCCGCGTACCGCTCGACGTTGAACCGGAACGTCCCCCGGAAGTTGATGTGCGAGAAGTGCGCCGGGCCAATCCTCCGCAGCCAGTCCTCCTCGATGCCGACGCCGTCACGGTTGAGCCTGGCCACGACGCTGTCCATGCGATTCGTGTTCCAGGCAAGCACGATGTTGGTCAGCAGCGCGTGCGCGCCCGAAATGGCCGACATCTCCTGCCGCCGGCGGCCACGCTCGGGAGCCAACTGGCCGCCATGAATGGCGCGCTGCAGCTGATGCACCGATTCGCCCCGGTTGAGCAGCGTGTGGATCTCGCGCCGATAGTCTGGGATGGCGAGGTAGTCGCACAGAAACAGCGTTCGCAGCAGGCGGCCCAGGTGTTCGGCAGCGCGGTGCAGCGGGTCGCCGATTGCTGCCGAGCCAAGCCGGTGGATGGCATGGGCGGCGGACACCTTACCCGCTCGAATCGACGCCGCCAGGCGCACCAAGTCGTCCCACCCGTGCTCGATTGCCTTCACCGACACCCGACGCACAGTGACGCCCTCCAGGCTCTCCGGCACCGGCCAGCCCCGTGGCACGAACAGCTTTCGCTCGCGCAGATCGCGCAGGCGCGGGCACAGGTCAAAACCCAAGAGCTTGGCGATGGCCATGGCCACGTTCGTGACGCCGTGGGTGTCCACGGCAAGCAGCGAGACCCGGATCCGGTCCTCGGCGCGGTTGTGCTGCTCGACGCCTTCAACGGCCACGCCGGCCTGGCGCTCGTTCAGCACGATGGGCTGGTCGTAGAACAAGCCCCAGCGGTCGCGGACGTGCGTGTACAGGCCCGAGGCGTAAGTGCGCCGCCTCGGGTCCACCCGGGCTGTCCACAGATGGCGGCTGGCATCCAGGGCCATCATGTCGGCCGAGCCTTTGGTGCCGTCGCCCCACAGTGCCGCGATCGGCAGCGCGTTCTGGTACTCCGACACCCGTTCGTTGGCCCGGCGCAGCCTGCCGCTGAACTCGACGGCCCGCATTGCGGTCGAGATGTGTGCCGCGTCGATGCCGGGGATCATCGAGCCCACGCCCTTGGCGTCAAGTTCCGTGCCGTGGGCCAGAAGCGCGCCGTACACGGCAAGCAGCTCGTTGCTCGATGACGGACGGCGGGCCAGCAGCGCCTCGCTGAAACGCGTGGCGGCATCAACCTCCAGCAGCAGGTCCGGCAACTGGACGGAACCAATGTGCCTGAAGACAGCCTCCCGGGTCTTGCGTGGCTCCACTTCTTCGTCCAACGGTCGGATCGGCGGCAAATGCAGGAGCTTGTCGGCGCCGATCTCGATCTGGCCGCGACTGGCGGCTTCGGCTAACGCCGTCAGGCCGACTGACATGCCAGCCAGAATTGGCTCCAGAAACGACATGGCTTGGTGAGGCAGGCCGAGGATCTGGTGGTGCAGTTCCTTTGAACTGCTCCAGTCGGCGTCCGCCAGCAGCATCGTCTCGCGAGCGCGGAAGTTGATCGAGTGGTTCACCCATGCGCTGCCACGGCGCAGGCTCTGGCGTAGCGCCATCATCGTGCTGGCCTCGAATGCCCGGTACCGAGACTGAGGGTCAAGGTCACTGACGATCATGTTCCATGCCGCGCCGACTGGCGGCAGATCGAAGTCCTGCGGAATCTCCTTGCTGCCGTGCGCCTGCAGACGCTGCCAGGCTTGCCATTGCTCGTGGCCGGGGTCGCCTGGCGCTCCGGCAAACTCGATGTCGCGAAGCCCTGCCAGATGAGCATGAACGCGCCGGTTGTCTTCGGCCAGCGCCCGACGCACCTGGGATGCGAACGTGCCGGTGCCCGCCTCGCCAATGTCGTCCAGTAAGGCGCGGGCTTCGAGCACGCGCTCGCGCCAGGGCTTGGACTCATCCTGGAGCACCGATTTCGCTTTGAGGGCCTGTTTCAGCACCGCGCCGCTGTTGCGCAAGCGCCCCTTCTCGACACGCTCGGCCGCGCGGCGGAACAGGTCCTGGCTCCGCCGCGCGGCTTGCAGCAGCGCCATGTCGGTCAGCTCCAGCAGCGTCACGCGGAGGAAGCAGGTGATCTCGACGGATTGGCGCTGCCGCTCGATGCGCGCAGTCATTGATGGGCGCCGCATCTGGACGTGGGCGGCGTAGGCTTGCTGCTTGCTCAAGGCCAAGTCGTCCAATGGCCAGGCGTGCACTTCCAGTTCCTTCAACGCCCGGATCTTCTCCAGCGTCTCGGCCATCGTGCTCGGCGAGTGGCGCTTGGGTGGTGTCTTCAGCCATTCAAGCCGGCTGCCGGCGAGCCCGGCTTGTGGCGCATAGCACCAGTCGATGGCCTTGAGCAGAGCAACCTTGCCAACTCTGGCCTCGATCATGGCCGCCATGGCCGCCTCGGTGGCGTCGAAGGCCTCGCGCGCCAGGTCTGCCAAGCGGCGCGGTCCGGGGATGACGATGCGTCGTTCGAACAGCCACATGCGGGCGGTTTCCACGAGGTCGTCGGTATGGGCGGACTCAAGCGCAGAGATGGCCAGGACCTTCTGAAGTTGATCGACACCGGCCGCGTCCAGGTCCTGCAGGCCGAGGTAAGTGCGAGCCCATGCCTGGTGTTCGTACAGCGTCTGGCGACGGGCATAGAGGGTGCGCAGGCTGGCGATGCTCACAGCCGAGGTCTGAAACGCCTCGCAGACGGTACGCAGCAGCGTCTTGGGCACGGATGCAAACCGGTCCATCGGGCGGCCGCTGGCTCGCAGGAACAGCATCTGAATGGCGGCCGCGACTCGGCGATCGTGGCGGAACCGCTCGGCCACTGCGGCGATGTCGTCCGCGCTCAGGCAGAACGATTGCTGGACGTCGAATTCCGACAGCCTCGTTGGCAGGTTCTCGGCGCCGATGAAGCGCTTGGCGAAGGACACGGTGACACCCTTCGGGCAGTCGAAACCACCAATCTACCTGGGTCAGGCTCGGTCTGAATCCCTACCTGCCCAGGCCCTGTACCGGGCCGTCGATGGCCTGGTCAGCGGCCACCGTGTCAATTTGCTGGAGAGATACGATTACCCCACCAAGCTCTCCAAGCTCTTGCGCGTAGATTTCGTCGCTGCGCAACGCGGCCTCGGAGCGGAGGAAGCAGAAACTCGGTCCACGGCCGGCACGCACCGTGTGGGCCTGTTTTCCAATCAGTTACTGAAGTACGCTCGGCAGCACCTCAACGTCGCGACGACAGGTCAGGGCCATCAACCGGAGCTCGTCGCGGCCATCGCCAGTGCACAACTCGAACTCGACGCTCGCATCAAGGCCGCGCTGACGCCCTCCATTGAGGATGTGAAGAAGCTGGGGTATCCGACGCTCCACGATCCCCAGGAGATTCACTTCAGAACACGAATTCAAACCGGCGACCTGCTTGACCACAGCACGGCGGTGCAATACCGCCTCGACGGCCAGCAGGCGGATGTGTACCTTCCAGAGTATTCAATCGGGCTCGGCTACCAAAACCTGCAGTCGTTGAGCTACCAGTTGGTCTCGTTCCGAGACTCCAGGTTGAAGCCGGCCGAAGGCAGCCCCGCCGCTGTGCATGTCGTGCTGGTGGAGGAGCCGGAGGCACATTTGCATGTTCAAGTACAGCGAATCTTCCCTCGACGCGCAGCAGAGCTCATCAGCCCAATGGCGCCCGAGCATGCTCATCTGAGTAGCCAGCTGGTCATCAGCACCCACGCCAGCCACTTGGCGCACGCTGAGAACTTCGACCGGCTGCGCTACGTCCGGCGGATCGCTGCCGCTGCAGGCGGGATGCCGCGTTCAGACGTCATCGACCTCGCCACCGCCTTCGGGACAGACAAGGAAACGCGAACATTCGCGGAACGGTACTTCCGAGTGCAGCACACGGACCTCCTATTCGCAGACGCCGCGATCTTCGTCGAAGGCGCTGCGGAGAGGATGCTCGTCCCCTTGTTCATTGAGCGCGACTTCCACGAGCTCGACAAGCGGTACATCTCCTTTCTCGACCTTGGGGGGCGCCACGCACATCGACTGCGCCCGCTGGTTGAGAGGCTCGGCATCCCGACAGTGGTCATCACCGATGTGGACCCCGTAGAGGTGACGAAGGACGCCAATGGCAAGACTGTTCGCAAAGCTGCAGCAATCGTCGACCCCAAGTTGCTCGAGTGCGGGAACGACACGCTAAACGGCTGGCATCCCAAGTACAAGGAACTGCACCTCTTGGCTGAGCAGAAGGAAGCAGACCAGGTCTGGAGCAACGGGAGTGGTGGGCGGGTCCGATTTGCGTGGCAGGTCCCCGTACCAAAGGGCGGCCCATGGCCAAGCTCGTTTGAAGACTCATTGATCCTGACCAACATCGACTGGTTCAAGGGCATCGAGCAAAACAAGAACCAGAAGCCAGTTGAAGGCGAGGTCCCGCCTCCGAAGCTGGTGGGCCCGCTGCGCGTGGCCGTTGAGACCGTTGTCGCGCAACCTGACCTCGCGGCGCTCGGTCAGGACCTTCATGCAATGCTGAGAAACGGTTTCGCCAAGGCTGAGTTCGCAGCGACCATGTTCGAGCGCATCAGCCTGGGCGACAAGGTGGTCTGCCCTGCATACATCGCCGATGCACTGGCTTGGCTCGACACGGAGCTGGCACCTTCGAAGAATGGGCCGGACTGATGGCTGCCTTGAAGGATGGTCCCAATGAACGTGACGCTGGTGTCGTCGACGAAATCGTCGGCTACGTCACCAGCACGCCACCCCGGAGCTTCTTCCTCTTTGCCGGTGCCGGGTCCGGCAAGACGCGCACCTTGGTGGCAGTGCTTCGCAAGGTTACGGGAATCGGCACGGGGGATGCGCAGGGAGAACCTGCGCCAGCTGCGGATGCCCCGGCCGTCAGGTTCGCGCGCGAGCTAAGAGGTCGTGCTCAGACGATACGCGTCATCACGTACACGAAGAACGCTGCGCTCGTTGTCGCGGGTCGCCTTGGCACGAATGACCTCACGCAGGTCGCCACCATCCACTCGTTCTGCTGGGACTTGATTGCGGGCTTCGACGGCGACATTCGTGAAGCACTTCTGGCCATGAACGCGGACGCGCTTCAGAAAGCGCGTGACGCCGCGGCTGGTCGAAAAAAAGGAGGCCCGACCGAAAAAGACAAGGAGAAGATTGGGGAGCTAGAGACCAAGGCAGCCGCTCTCGCAGCGATACCGCAATTCACCTACAGCCCAGACCGTAAACGTCATGGCGACGGAGCGCTGAACCACTCGCAGGTCTTGGCCTTGGCTTCCTGGTTGCTCAAGCAGAGGCCTACGCTGCGTCGCATCCTTCGCGACCAGCATCCCGTCATCCTCATCGACGAGTCACAGGACACGATGAAGGGCATCCTAGACGCGCTGTTGGAGGTCGTTGCCGAAGCCCCGTCAAGGCTGATGCTTGGACTTCTCGGCGACCACCGCCAGCGCATCTATATGGATGGACATGCGGACCTTCCGAGCAAGGTTCCAGAGGATTGGGCGACGCCAAAGCTGGAGATGAACCATAGAAGCCAACGGCGCATCGTTGACCTCATCAATGACATTTGGGACTCCGATTTGGAAGGGCGAACTCAGCCCAAGAAGGCTGTCCACCAGCATCCACGCGAAGAAAAGTCGGCAGGGCTAGTCCGGATATTCATCGGCAAAGCATCAGCATCGGCAGAGGACAAGCTACGTCGGGAGGGGCTCTGCGAGTCGGCGATGCAGGCCGAGTCGGGCTTGACCGCTTGGGAACCAGGCAATCCGGGGCACAAGGTGCTCGCCCTGGAGCACTCTCTGGTGGCACGCCGTGGCGACTTCTTGGATGCCTTCGAGGCGCTATCGCTCCTTGACCCAGATTCGGTCCGCCCCGATGCAAACGGCGACGCCTCCGGACCTTCGGCAGTTCAGATGCTCTTGCGGGAAGTGATGGACCTCGCCGACTGCGTCAAGGATGGCGGCGCCCCATCGGACTTCGCTGTCACGGAAGTGCTACATCGCTACGGCCGGCTACAGCAGCTCCCCGAGGACGGTGAAGCTCGCATGCAGTTGCTCAAGGCATACCAACGGGCTGTCGATGACTTCGTCAACGCGTGCGTCAAGCCCACGGCGACCGTGCGTGAGGTGCTCGCACCAGTTCTCCGGGTTGGATTGTTCGAGCCTGACAAGCGACTGGTGGCTGCATTCAACGACACGAACCCACCACCGCCTGCGCCAAAGCCGAGGGAACTGGAGGCTCTCGAGAACAGATTGGCCCGTGGCTGGCATGGGCTCTTCGAGTCTCCCTGGATTCAGCTTCGTCGGTTCAAGGTCTACTTAAGCGGAAGATCTCATCTCGCGACGCACCAGGTGGTCAAGGGATCGGAGTTCGACCATGTGATGGTCGTGATGGACGACGAGGATGCCGCTGGCAATCTATTCGCCTACGACCGCCTTTTCGGTGCCCCGCTTGGCGACTCCGACGTCAAGAACGTGGAGGTGGGCAACGAGACGTCGATTGACCGGACGCTCCGGCTCCTCTACGTGACCTGCAGCCGCGCGAAGGAAAGCCTGGCCCTGGTGCTTTGGGCAAAGGATGCAGCGGAGGCGCTGTCATATGCCCAGAAGAGTAAGTGGTTCAAGCCTGGCGAGGTGCAGGTGATCCCAGAGTAGACCTTCGCCACGGTCCTGACGGACCTCAGCAAGGTGGTGCGGCAGCGGAGAACGCTAGTTGGGGCGAACGGTGCAGTCGCCCGAGACCACCATAGCCTTGTTGTCAATGATTGGCGGCACCCCTGGCCCGGTGACTTGCTGCCCGGCCTTGCTGCGGCCAGCCACCGCTGCGTTCAAGGCAAGCACTTGAGCGACCACGTCCTTATTGGCACCGAATCCGTAGGCAGCCAGCACTGCCTTATCCAGCGCGGCATGCGCCTCCCGAAGCGGGTTCTTTCCAGGGAGTGTCAGTGTGTCGTAGAGGGCCCTGAGCCCGCCCTTGGCCGTCGCGAGCGCAGTTGACCGCACTGCCTGCAGCTTGCGCGAAGCCTCGACCACTGCGTTGACTTGCGCAGCCGTGGGGTCTTGCGGCCAAGGGAAGGTCCCGAACACGTTGTTCGAGGAGTAGCGAGGGTCGGACTTCATGTTCGAGCGCTTGCTCATGAACCACTCCATGTGCACTTTCGACTGCAAGACACCAAAGCTGTAGTCATCGTCGAAGGCAAACACCTGCAACGCGTCGCCGGGCTTCACGCCCGAGTCCACGAAGAAGAGGATGGGGCGCGAGGTCACGCGGGAACAAGCGAGGTAGCGAGGAAGGACGGCGATTGCCTTGAGCAGGTCACCACGCCGATAGGACAGCTGCCACCAGGTCTCCAGGAACTGCACATGGTGCGAGCGCTCCGTGTCGTCGCCTTCGCCCTTCTCGGCAGCCTCCTGACGCTTGGGCAGCACGTTCTGCTTGACCAGGGCCAGGGCCTTCGGGAACTCCTGCGCTGCCAGCAAGTCTCGCTCGCCAAAGTCCAAAATCATCCGACTTGGCTTCGTCGCCCCGCCGAGCACCTCCTTGCCGACAACATACGGGCTGAGAAGCTTCGCTGCGGCGGGCTCCTTGGCTATTAGCGCTTGGGCGGCATCGAGCTTGAGGACAAAATCTTCGTGGCCAGGCGTGACGCCCTGGAACGTGCGCTTGGGCTTGGTGTTGCATGCAAGGGCGACCGCCGTCTTGGTGTCAGTCTTGTCCGAGAGAGCCGAACTGATGTAGGCCACCTCTCGCATGTCGAGGTCATACTCTTTGGCCGCCCTCACAGTCCCCTTGGCGCTCTTGGGCTTACGCAGCGCCGATTTGGTCTTGAACCACAGCCGCCTGACGGAGGGCAAGAGCGCATCGTCTTGGGACTTCATCCAGTTGGCGATGGAGACATGCACGTTGGCGTCACCTGACCATGGCTGGTTGTCCACTGCTTCGATGACCGTACCGCTTGCCGTCACGTGGTCCAGGCCGCCGACCCGCGACTCGTTGCTCCTGATGTTCTGCGTGCCGACGAGCCCGGCTCGACCGCGCAGCGGGTCAGCGGCGGTGCAAAGCGGAAGCTCGTCGTGTGTGCGCCTTATCCAGTAGACGCAGAAGTCCGCCATCCCGGGCACCTCGGGATAGGCCCTGCGGATGCGCTCGATGTAGGTCCCGCCAAGCTCGGGCTTCATTTTCTTCACACCCAAGAACGGCGGGTTGCCGATGATGACG
>Ga0208460_10001548_pt1 | contig 13852 bp, 15 predicted proteins | sample AD_STIC10_MetaG_FD_184436 | JGI IMG/M metagenome (GOLD analysis project Ga0208460, IMG submission 184436) | Active sludge microbial communities of municipal wastewater-treating anaerobic digesters from USA - AD_STIC10_MetaG (SPAdes) (version 2) | ecosystem: Engineered > Bioreactor > Anaerobic >... | reverse complement strand
TCCACGGTGCAAATCCGGAATGAATGGCATCGAATACCTCGCTGATTGCAGATGGGGAATTGCTACGCATCCTGTCGATGTAACGATATCCGGGCTTAAGGCCAAGTTTAACGCTTGCTGCCCCTGCCCCGTCCTGTCCTCTATTGCGCTGCTTTTCCATTAACAGGTAGAGCTTTTGCAAGCCGTACATCCAGTTTCCGTATTTCAGCTGGTAGTACTCCAATGGTTTAAGCAGCCTGATCAGGGCAATTCCGCATTCATGTTTTAGCTGGTCCGACATATGGTGAAATGAACTATAATACTGAACAGTTTTTTCCCCGGTTCCCTTTGATTAACGATTGGTTACCATTACCATTACCATTACCATTACCATTACCCATCACCAATACTTTTACGCTATCTCCTATGGGGCAAGTACCGTTCATAAGAGGCCACGAGCCTTCGGGGCTTCTGCTGTTGATTTTGTATTGCTCAATGGAGTAAGCATAAGCCGGCATGGTATGAGTATCAACACATAAGTTAGTTAAGAGCAGGAAAATTTATCCATTCGGCAACGATAAACGCCTTGGGATACTTTCGTTCAATTGTTTTTAAAAACTTTAACGCTTCGTCACGGGTTCTGAAATCGCCAACCGATACTTTGTAATAGGGGCTGTCGAAAGTTCGGTAAACTGCAATTCCGGGGTAATTCTCCATGAATTCATCCATTGTCTCCTGCGAGACGGTTCGCGACTGTTGCCCCAAATCAAAATATACTCTTATCCGAAATCCTTGCATTCCCGGCTTAGAGGCGTTGCGTATGTAGTATTCGTTAAGAAGGTTGGCTATGACGATGTCTTGGTTTATGGTTATTTTGCCCATTTCGGTGTCAAAGGTTTCCAGCCGTTGAATTATTCCGTACTGCTCCTGTGCGAAGGAAGAAAAGGGCAAAAGCCCAAAAATTATTAGCAGAGCGCATATTGAAAACAACCAACGACCGGACATTCTGCTCATATAATTTTGAATAATAGAATGATTCAATCCGAGTAAAAAATCAGACCCGCAAATTTACAACTTTTGGTTTAGAGATGTACAAAAATATCCCACAATTGATTATTATTTTCTATTCAGTACCATTGGTTACCCATTAGAAAATTGTCAGTTGAATTAAAGGGAATTCTTCAGATTAATGAATGGCTGACGTTCAATGGTAATCTTACGTCGAACGGGAAACGAACTCCCTTTTATGTACCCCTCCACCTCAATCCTATCCAAAAAATTTTCGAACGACCCTGAGGTGGCCAATTTAAAGGCATCGGCCATGGTAATCAATTCAATTTCAACGGGTATGCTATAGGGTTGCCTTGAACAGGGAATCAGCTTAACGTGTTCGGTAATGCGAAAATCGCCAAGTTCTCTGTCGTTCATCCATACCTTGAACTCTATGTCGGTAATGGAAATTTTTCGGGTGTTGGGGTTGTCAATTACCAACTCGAGGTTTAGCATTATCTTGTTCTTTTTAAGTCCCCTCAGCTTTACCTCGTTTATTTCTTTAATACTAATGTCATTAACTTTCCCGCATCCCGTTAAGAGTAAAAAGGCTATGGGGATGAAGAAGCCGATTACTTTTAAAAAATATCTGCCGTTCATAACTTTCGGTTTCAATGGTAAAGATTATCAAGCAGTGAGTATGATTGCAAGCCCGATGCCAAGGTATGATAAAAAAGTATAAAGGGATTAATTTTATTCTTTTTTAGCTCTTAACGTTCAAATAGCCGGAAGTTGGCAGTGTTGCTTCAGCTCTCCTTTTCCATGGCACTGAGCAGCTCCTCCGTCATCTCAATGTTGTGGTACACATTCTGCACATCGTCATTGTCCTCAAACTCCTCAATCAGCTTAAGGACTTTCATAGCTGCCTGCACATCCATAAGCTTGTAATCGTTGGGAATGCGTTGTAACCCGGCATTTTCTGCTTCAATGCCCAGCTCATCCAGTTTTTTCTGCATCTTCCCGAAATCCTCCATGGCAGTGTACACCTCAAAGGTGTCGTCATTAACCTCAATCTCCTCGGCACCTGCCTCGATCAGCTCCAGTTCAAGTTCATCCTGCTCGAAATTACCCTTGCTAAAAGTGAATACTCCCTTCCTTTCGAACAGGTAGCTGAGCGACCCGTTGGTTCCCAATGTGCCGCCCCGCTTGGTAAAAATTGAACGAATGGCGCTAATGGTGCGGTTGTTATTATCGGTTAAGCACTCAACGAAAATGGGAGCGCCCTCGGGCCCGTGCCCTTCAAATGTCATTTCCTGAAGGTCAGCACCTTCTTTATCCGCCTTGTTGATTGCCCGCTGGATGTTCTCCTTGGGCATGTTTACACCCTTAGCGTTGTTTATGGCAAGCCGTAAACGGGGGTTGCTTTCCGGATCGGGGCCGCCTTCCTTAACGGCAATGGATATTTCCTTGGTAATCCGGCTGAATGCTTTCGAACGTTTGGCATCTGCAGCCCCCTTTTTCCTTTTTATGGTTGACCATTTACTGTGTCCGGACATGGTGATGTAAAGTATTTTAAGTGATAGAAATGGGTAAAACTATTTTCTGTTCTTGCAACTTCAAAAGTAGCGATTTTTTTTTAGTTTTTTAAAAATTTTTACTGCCGCTGAGGCAGAACCTCGGCATGTGGATTCGAAAAAAATAATTGAATTACCTTTGCACAAATTTTAACTCATTGGCCAAATGCTTTTGGAACAAAATAGCGGGTCGGGCTATACGAACAGAACGCAGTCCAACGGAAGGGTTTATATAGAAACCTATGGTTGTCAGATGAACGTGAGCGATAGCGAGGTTGTTGCTTCCATACTACAGTCCAATGGCTACTCATTGACATCAAAGCTTGATGAGGCTGACGTAATCCTTGTGAATACATGCTCCATTAGGGACAATGCCGAGGAGAGGGTGTGGGGGCGGCTTGATGTTTTCCGTCAGTATAAAAAGCGGAACCCCTCTGTTATCGTTGGTGTACTGGGATGCATGGGCGAGAGGCTAAAGGATAGCTTTTTTGATAAAAAAAATCTGGTGGATATTGTTGTGGGCCCCGATGCCTATAGGGAATTACCGGTGTTGCTGAGGTCGGCTGAAGGGGGGCAGAGTGGCATAAATGTATTGCTGTCGCGTGAGGAGACATATGCCGACATCAGCCCTGTGCGGTTGGACAAGAACGGCGTATCGGCCTTTGTTTCCATTATGCGAGGCTGTAATAATATGTGCTCGTATTGCGTGGTCCCGTACGTTCGGGGGGCTGAAAGAAGCCGCGATCCCGAAACCATAGCTCGTGAGGTGAAGGAGCTGATTGACGATGGCTACCGTGAGGTAACGCTGCTTGGGCAGAATGTTAACAGCTACAATTGGACTGTTGAAAACGGAGGTCTGGTCGGCTTTGCCAAGCTCTTGGAGCTGGTGGCACAGATAAACCCAACGCTGCGCGTTCGCTATTCCACCTCGCATCCCAAAGATCTGTCGGACGAGGTTCTGCTGACCATGGCCCGATTTGGTAATATTTGCAGCCATATCCACCTTCCTGTTCAGTCCGGATCGTCGCGCATACTCGGGCTGATGAACAGGGGATATACACGCGAATACTACATGGGCAGGGTAGAGGCCATCCGCCGGATTTTGCCCGATTGTGCAATATCAACCGATGTCATTGCCGGCTTTTGCTCCGAAACGGATGCCGATCACCGTGAAACCCTCTCGCTTATGCAGTGGGCAAACTTCGATTTTGCGTACATGTTTAAATACTCCGAGCGGCCCAATACAAAAGCTGCCCGCCGACTACCCGACGATGTTCCCGATGAAACAAAGACCCGAAGGCTGACGGAGATAATTGCACTACAGGGTAAGCTTTCGGAACAGAGTAAGAAAAAGGATGTTGGAAAAACCTTTGAAGTGCTGATAGAAGGGGTTTCAAAGAAATCGGATCAGCATTTTTATGGCCGTACTTCGCAGAATAAGGTAGTGGTGTTCCCAAAAGGGGATTCGAGGATAGGCGATTTTGTGAGGGTTGCCGTATTGAAAACCACACCGGCAACCCTTATCGGTGAAATTGTTTTATAAATTGTACTGCTGAAATTTGGCAGCCATAAGCAGGCGTTAGCCCGCTATTAATCTACATTTTCCGTCCTTTTGCATTTGTAATTTGGTTTTTTGCCTGTGTTTTTTGGCAGTTGGTCAAAAAAAATTCTTGAATTTATTGTCTAATAAATCAAATAATATTGTATATTTGTGGCACAGTACAATAAAACCAAACCATTAGACTATGAAAAGACTTTCGTATTTCCTTGTAGTTGCTGGGTTGTTTGCTTTTGTATCATGCAGTTCGCCAGCAGAAAAAAAGGTGGAAAATGTTGAAGAGGCCACCGAAGAGGTAGTAGAGCAGGACACTGTAGCTGCCGATCAGGTGGAAGAAAATGTTGAGGAGGTTGTAGAATAGCTTCCCTCACATTTTCGCCCTAAAACCTGAAACTTACAAAACAGCCTGTCGCAAAACAGCGGCAGGCTGTTTTGTTTTCGTCCAATTTGAACTTGTCCGAACCAGTTTCTTCCCTGTTTTCTACACAGGGTTATCCCTTTGTTAAAAATATTTATCAACTCGAAGTATGCCTTTCGGTTGAAATAGTTTATTTTTTTATGTGAAAATCAGTAGGGTTAATCCAAACACCCAGTACCATATACCATGAAGTAGGCTTCGTTTCTTTTTTTAAAGTAAAAGCAATCCCTTTTTATCTTTCAATACCCCAATTACCATAAATTCAGCTATTTTTATCCTTTATATTGAAATAACCCATAGTTTTTGTGCCTGCTGACTGTATAAAAACTTGCCGACATGAAACAAAAGGTAATTCTTTTGAAAGGGTCACATCGGAATCAAAGTGTTATCTTTTTCCAATTTGAAAAAGATGAAAAGATTATAAAAATACTGAGGCAAAATTTCAGTGTGCTTTGGAGTGCTACCAACAGGATGTGGTATGCCCCTCAGCAAGGATTTGATCTTCAAAAACTGCTTCAGGTAATGAAAGGTTTGGCATGGATAGATTATACCGCTCTTCGGTACAAAAGCCCAACCCCCGCAACACATCCTCACCATACTGAACCAAAGGAGAGCTTACCGGATCTGCCCCCGCACATGGCAGACAAGTTAGCCCAATTTACCCTGTGGATGGAGCATAAACGTTACAGCCACAACACCATTAAAGCCTACACGGATATGGTAAAGCTGTTTTTAATGTTTTTCAAGGACAGGGATACCGCCGAGATTACCAACAAGGATGTGGTGCGCTTTGTGAATGAGTATATGGTTAAGAGAAACCTGAGCTTCTCATACCAGAACCAGCTGGTGAACGGGCTGAAGCTTTTCTACCGTGAAGTGGAGAAAAGTCGTATGGACATTGAGAAAATCCACCGGCCCAAGCGGGAGTACAAATTGCCCAACGTGCTGAGCAAGGAGGAGATAAAAGGCATTTTGGAGGCACATGCCAATGTGAAGCACAGGGCCATGCTCAGCCTAATCTATGCCTGCGGACTGCGCCGTAGCGAGCTGCTGTATTTACGGCCTAAAGATGTGGACAGCAAGCGCATGCTCCTGATTATACGCAGGGGAAAGGGTCGAAAAGATAGGGTGGCTCCCCTATCGGCAAGGGTGCTAGAAATGCTTAGGGCATACTATAAAATGTACAAACCCAAGCAATGGCTCTTTGAGGGGCAGGTGATTGGCGAGCCCTATAGCGAGCAAAGCCTGCAGCGGGTGCTTAAAAGTGCGGTTGAAAAAGCGGGCATAAGCAAACCCGTAACCCTGCATTGGTTGCGACACTCGTATGCCACGCATCTGCTTGAGGGTGGCACCGACCTACGCTATATCCAGGAGCTTTTGGGGCATAAGAGTTCCAAAACCACCGAACTATATACCCATGTATCAACCAAGAACTTACAAAATATCCGGTCGCCATTTGATACGTTGTAAAAATATTACTACCTTGCGAAATATTGTATACCAAAAGTTATACATATACGCCCAAATATGGTAGGCTTTGTATAGCTTTAGTATACATATAAACGAGTTACAGGCAAGCGTAGGACGACAGCACAAAGAACAAAAACTGACAAAATAATATTGAGAAGAAAGAAATAAATAATAATGGAGAAAGCAGCAAAGAATAAGAATTTAAGAAATGCCAATAAAGCAAAAATGGATGAGTTTTATACTCAATACCACGACATAGAAAAAGAAATGTCGGCTTATTTGGAATATGACCCAAAAGTATTTAATGGGAAAACAATATTGTTGCCTTGTGATGACCCTGAATGGAGCAACTTTACAAAATTTTTCGCTCAAAACTTTCAACGCTTCGGACTTAAAAAGCTTATAAGCACGAGCTATGCTGTCGACAGCAAAAAATACCAGAATAACTATCAGCCGACTCTTTTTGAAGTAAATGACCCGCAATTTGACGAATATAAAACAAGAAAAAACGGTAAAATATTTACACTGACACGAGACAAATCAGGTGACGGAAAAATTGATGTAAATGATTTAGAATGGACATATCTTAAAGGAGATGGCGATTTTAGAAGTGATGAAATAAAAAAACTAAGAGATGAAGCTGATATAATCATTACAAATCCTCCATTTTCATTGTTCCGTGAGTTTGTTGCCTGGATTATCGAGGCTGAGAAAAAATTTGTAATAATCGGAAATATGAATGCGATTACTTATAGAGATATTTTCGCACTTATAAAGCAAAATAAGCTATGGACAGGAGTAAGATTTAATCAAAGATTAAATGGAAAGAATATGACTTTTTTTGTTCCTGATGATTATGAGTTAAGCGGAACAGAGGTTGAAATGAGTAGTGATGGGAAGAAAATGATTAGTGTTGCAGGGACAGGTTGGTATACAAATCTTGACCACGGTAGAAGACACGAACCTTTACCTTTAATGACAAAACAAGACAACATAAAATTTAGCAAACACAAAGAGGTTAAAGGGAAAGAGTATCAGAAATATGAAAACTTTGATGCTATTGATGTTCCTTTTACTGATGCAATACCAAGCGATTACAATGGTGCAATGGGTGTTCCTATCAGTTTCTTAAATAAGTATAACCCCGACCAATTTGAGATTATTGGTTTAGGGATTTCCAATTCGGGTTTAGAAGTTGGAGTTCAACCATATAAACCTGAACACAAAAAATACAGAAAAGAAATCCAAAAAAGAGGTGCAGTTGACGGTGATTTATATATGATGATTAATGGCATAGTCGAAGTTCCTTACGCTAGAGTTTTAATAAAACATAAAAAGTAAATGGAAACAACATTAAAAACAGACATAACAGTAAAAGCCATTTGTGATGGATTTGTTTATAACGAACTTGAAGGGAAAGGTCTTTTCGGTTTGTCAGGTAAATTGACTATTCAACCCGAATATCAAAGAAATTATATTTATGCGGACGGTAAAAGAGATGTTGCCGTTATTGAAAGCATTTTAAAGGGCTATCCTTTAGGATTAATCTACTTCAATAAAATAAGTGCTGATAAATTTGAAGTTTTAGACGGTCAGCAACGAATTACAAGTTTTGGCAGGTTTGTAACGAACAAATTTGCAATCAAAGACGAGAATGGAATGGAGCAATACTTTAGTGGTATTGCTAAGGACAAGCAAGACAAAATATTGAATACAAAACTTTTAATTTACGAGTGTGAAGGAACAGAAAGTGAAATTAAAGAGTGGTTTAGAACAATCAATATTGCTGGAGTTCCACTCAACAATCAAGAATTACTAAATGCAGTTTATTCAGGACCTTTTGTAACACTTGGAAAGGAAGAATTTAGCAACACTCAAAACGCCAATATTCAAAAATGGGGTGCTTATGTTTCAGGTAGTGCGAACAGACAAGAATTTTTAGAAAGAGCTCTTGACTGGGTAAGCAAAGGAAACATTGGCGACTATATGAGCAAACACCGTTTTGACACAAACATAAACGAGTTAAAGACTTATTTTAACAGCGTTATTGACTGGGTTTCAACTGTATTTACAGACGTTGAAAGTGAAATGCGTGGACTTGAATGGGGACGACTTTATGAAACCTACAAAAAGAAGCCATACAGCCCACAACAAGTTTCTGAACAAGTTAAAACGCTATATGCCGACCCTTATGTGAAAAATCGTAAAGGGATTTTTGAGTATATACTTGGCGGTTCAACAGACACAAAACTTTTAGAAGTTCGAGTTTTTGACGAAGCGACAAAAAAATCTGTTTATACAAAACAGACAGCAGAAGCAGAGAAACAAAGTATATCAAATTGCCCATTATGTGCATTAGGACACGATAGCAATAAAACAAAAATTTGGAAACTTGCAGAAATGGACGCAGACCACGTAACAGCTTGGAGTAAAGGCGGTGCGACAGACATAAAAAATTGCGAAATGTTATGCAAGACACACAACAGAGCAAAAGGAAACAAATGACGACTACAAACAACGGAAAGACAGAACGCCAGCCTGTAACAGCGGTTTGGCGTAATGGCGGGTTCAGTGCTTCGTATGACAGTTTTGTGATATGTTCAAGTGCAGTTCTTCGATTGAACTTTTGTGCTAAAAATCCGCCACTACGCCAAGCCGCAAAACGTTATGGGCAAGTTAAAAAAAAGCAAAACATTATGATAAAGACAAGAGTACCAGCGAAACTTGACTCATCTTGACAATTCAAGACAGTTATGATGACCCTAAATTAGTTTAATAATGGAGACCAGAAACCACTTTAAAAACGGGGCGGACACCGAAAAGCCAAAAGAGTAGGTAAACTAAATAAGGAAAAAATATGAAAATAATGTCAATAATTGGTATTGTATGGTTCTCACTTTCTTTGATTTGCATATTAGCATTTCTTGAAAGTGATATAGAAGCATCTGCAGGATGGGGAATGCTTGGAATGTTGTATGCAATTCCTTTGGCTGTTGTTGGATTAGTAAAATCAAATAAGCCAAAAAAGGAGTTAAATGTAACAGCAGAACTAGTCAAATTAAGTGAACTCAAAGAAAAAGGAATATTGTCAGAAGATGAATTCCAAGCAAAGAAAAAGGACTTATTAATGATGTAAACCAGCCCATAACAGCGTGTATGTGGCAATAGCAGCTGAAGTGGTATATGGAAGGTCTGTGCTACTAAGAAACTTTGTGCTAAACGGACAGAGTAGTTTTTCTATTCCGCTACTGCACATACACGCAAACCGTTACCTGCTATGTTAAATGACAGTCCGTGCTAAAAAGAAAATCACAACGACACGTTTTGACCGACTGACAACTGACATTTGCAGAACTAACGGGGAAAGCCGAAAAACCGCATATTGACAGAGTAGGCAAAATAAAAAATTAAATTTAAAATGGCTTTATCAGATGTAAAAACGGACGGAAGTTGGATTAAAACTTACGATGAAAAAGGAAAACACATTGCAACAATGTCTTCTTCGGGAAAAGACGTTGCAGGTATTGGTTCTGACTTCTTTGTATGCGTTGAGGGTTCTTGGATTAAGACCTATGACGAGAAATGTAAACACATTGCAACAATGTCAAGTAGCGGTAAGACCGTTCGTGTTGCGGCAGGACAAACCTTTACTTGCAAAGAGGGGTCGTGGTTAAAAACATACGACAAACATTGTAAACATCAAAACACGAGAAGTGCATAACAAACAAATCATTTATCAAAGGTGGCTTCGCCACCTTTGATATTATTCGTAATTTCAATAAATAACAAAAGTTAAATAATAAAGAAGAATGTCAATTACAAAAAGTCAAACAGAAAAAATTGGTTCAATATTCAACGGAAACAGATTTGTAATTCCGACCTATCAACGTAAATATAGTTGGACAGACACAGAAAGAAAAGCACTGTGGCAGGACATCGAGGAAAGTATCAAAGACGATATGAACCATTTTGTTGGAACACTTTCTTTCAAAGAAAATAAATCTGTTGGGTTATCAACGGACACAGTTTATGAAATAATTGACGGACAACAGCGTATAACGACCTTATTTATTTTGCTTAAAGTTCTAATCGATAAAATCGCAGACCATCAAGTTCAACAAAGCCAACTATCTGCATTTATTGGTAGCAAGGACAATCTAAAACTTCATCCATTAGGAGCTGACGGAGACTTTCTAAATAATTTGCTATTCGACCCAACAACACTTGACCCTGATAAAATCAATAAAAGAAGTCAGCGTTTTATGTTTTCTGCAAAAAAATTATTTTCTGCTTTTGCCAACGCATTGACACCAAAGGAAATTGAAGACCGCATAATTTTTATTCGTGACAGAATTGAAGTTTTAGTCTTTAATGTCGAAAGCCAAGCACAAGCAGTAAAAATGTTCTCTATCATCAATGACAGAGGTTTGCCATTGAGAATATTAGATAAAACGAAAAGCATTTTAATGCTTTATTCAACGCTACATTTAAACGAAGACTTAAATGACACGATAAACAATAGTTTTGAAAATATATTTGACTCCTATGACGACCTATTAGTTTGCAGAGAAAACCTTGGTATTTTAGGCAGACTTGAAGAAAATACAATCTTCTCTCAACACTATTATTCATCAAGAAATTTATTCGCTTCTACTTGGAATAACAGAGATGGTGCGGACACCATATTTGATAACTTAAAGGTAAAATGCGAAGAGTTAAAGGAAAATTCAACAGAATTAAAATCTTTTATCAATGAGTACTTAACAGACTTTGAAAACTTTGCAGTTAGTTACTCAAAACTTGTAAAAGAAATTGAAACAAATCCGCTTTTTCAAAAGCCATTTAGATATTTGGAGTTTACAGCAACACTTTATCCTCTATTGGTTAGATTATATATGCAAGGTAAACTTGACAACTTGCTTCCAATCTTAGAAGCAATCGAGGTTCGGGTTTACAAACTTCGTGGGACAAATCCAATAGCAGATATGTATTGGTTAAGTTCTCACATCGCAGAAAATGATTTGACGGTAGATGAAATCAGAAATCACCTCATAAATTTTAGTGAGAAATTTGTAAATAATCACGTTTTTGGAACATATCTTGACGGTGCAATCTATGGTAACGGTGCAGTTAAATATATACTTTCGGAATATAGCAACGACAACCACGACATTGCAACTTACAAAGATTTTCAAGTTGAACACGTATTTAGCAAAGAGCCAAATTATGACGCAACATCTTATGGCTTTGCAGACGACTACGATTATGAAAAAAACCGTTTAGGCAATCTTGGACTACTTGAAAAAAGTTTAAATATTGGTTTAGGGAATTTGCCACCTATCAATAAAGTTGACGGTTATCTGAACTCGACAAATACAGAAATAAGGAATTTGGCAGGCGAAATTCAAAAAGGAAATTTTAATAAAACCAACGTTGACGACAGAAGAAAACTTATAGTGGACTTTTGTATAACTCGTTTCAAATTAGACTAACATATTTGACAGAGTGAGAGCAGAGAAAAACACAGCAGGTAACATCGTATTGGCAATAGGCGGGGCGAACGGCTTCGTATCAACGGAAGTGCAAAATTCAACATTTGTGCTTCGTATCAACAGTAGTGCTAAAAATCCCGCCCATCGCCAATACGCGGCTCGTTGTGCGTCATTCGAAAAGACACATTCACAGACAATAAGCGAATTAAGGCTAAATGAACATAGCTTATAAAATATTGCTCTTTTCAATACTATCAATTAGTTTACCAATCGGTAAGTTATTTGAGATTTTTATTTGGAATGACCGAATAACAAAGACGGAGATTGTATTTGAAAAACAGAGATTTGAATCAGACGAAAGAGTTTGCTATTTTGTAACACTTGCAAAAGAAATCCAAAAGAAGCTTTCCATTTATTTTCAAGATAGACTGGATTTTGCAATAATAGAAAGAATTACAAACAACAAAAATACACAAACTTTATCTATTCAAAAGAATAAGATTAATCGCATTAAGACTTTATTAATCAGAAGATTTCTTTTTAATATACTATACTTAGATGATTCTGAATTTGAATTAAGATTATTTCTCTAACAAATTTAACATCATCTATTTATCAATATTATTAAAATTTTAAAATATGAATAAAATTATTTTAAATATAGGCTTATGGTCAGCTATAATTTGTTTGACCTCATTTATTGTTTGGATTATTTCGTTTACTGGAATTGCGATTCAGTCACCTCTTTTGTACTGGACAAATGTTGAAGATTACATTGATTACTATAAAAATAATAGTCAATTATTTCAATATTTAGCAAAATCCTTTATGATTATTTTCAGTATAGCATACATGATTTTAACGATAGTTTTTTATGAATTCGCTACAACTGAAAGAAAAATACTTGCAAAGATTGGAATTGTATTTTCAATCATGTTTGCTTTGGTTTCATCAATTCTTTATTTTTTACAAATAAGTTCCGTTCGATTTGCAATTGCGGCGAATGAATATTCAGGATTAGAGCATCTACTACAATCTAACCCGAAATCGGCTTTGTTATCCGTAAATATGCTTGGTTGGGCCTTATTTTTAGGATTATCATCCCTTTTTATGTATTTTGGATTAATTTCTAAATCTGTAACAAAAGGATTAAAGCTTGGTTTATTGATAAATGTAATTTCGTGTTTTTTCGGAGGAGTTGGTTATTTATTCCAAATAGACTTATTAACATTTATCTTTATGAATTTAGGTATTGGACTTGGATTCTTTATGATAACTATTTCATCAATCAAATTTATCAATACTTTAAAACGAGAAAATAAATAAAGCACGAACGCACAACATCGTGTATAAGTAATGGCGGGAATTGTAGCGTATTTAAGTATTCTACCTCGCATCAAATTTGGTGTAACTTGATAGAAAAGTTCTCCGAATCCCGCCACTACTCATACACGTCACCGTTATAGGCTATGTAAAGAAGACCTTATAGACGACAGGTAATGACACCGAAGCAACAGGAGAGAATTAAAAATAAAATAAAGAAAATTAAATCTGCACTTGCTGCTGACAAAAAGTATTGGGGTGGACAATATCACGATGGTCAAGGACTGAGATACTTACCACCGCAGTATTACATACAGCTTAACGACTTTTCCGGTGGACTTCGCTACTTCAACTGGTTTAACAAAAACTTTCCGGACGACAGCTGCTATCCTGTCTTTTTGTTCGAGTGGACGGTTATACTTTTCAAGACAGGCAGACTGAAAGAAGCAGAGAAAAAAGCATTTGAAACTTTTTGCAGTAACACATATCTATTCGACATTTTTTTCGGCAGACAAGTGACTGAAATTGAAAAATGGGAAGGTTCAAATCTTCAAACAAAAGGCTTTGCAGCCAACCATTTTTGCTACCATAGCAAACAGGACTATTTAACCGACTTTTCAGAGTGGTTAGACAAGTTTATAGCAACAGAAAGATTTATACATTTAAGCAACAAATATCTCGACATACAAAAGCGACTGGCAACTGAAAAAGACACAGAAACAAGACATTATTTGACCCTATACGAAAGACAATTAGTGAATGAACTGTAACGGACGACGAGAAATTAACACAGCCTATAACACGCGGTAGGTTGCAGCTGGGTGTTGTGGCTTACCGTTAGTTTTTGTACCTTTAGGGTGGTCTTTGTCGGCGGATGACGACGCACGCGCCGCCATCCAGCCGACAACCTACCGCTGAACCGTTGTGCAACATATTGAGACCGAAAAACGTTACAACATTTTCAAAGGAATTCTTATATTTGTCCTATGGAAAAGTTAGGTGACATAGAATTTAGAGTATTTGGAAAGTCTGGTAATCAGGAATTAAA
>Ga0208460_10001515_pt1 | contig 14003 bp, 17 predicted proteins | sample AD_STIC10_MetaG_FD_184436 | JGI IMG/M metagenome (GOLD analysis project Ga0208460, IMG submission 184436) | Active sludge microbial communities of municipal wastewater-treating anaerobic digesters from USA - AD_STIC10_MetaG (SPAdes) (version 2) | ecosystem: Engineered > Bioreactor > Anaerobic >... | reverse complement strand
TTGAAGGGACATCTAATCCAGAGCCCAACACGCCGACGGCCACGCGGCCGACGCACCGACATCCAGAGGCTCGGACGTCTCCTGGACCTCCCTCATGTCAGTGCAGGGGCAGTATAACCCCGGCCCGGGAGGCCGCTGAATCTGGCGGGCGCTATCCTCCAAGGTTTGTGGCTAGGGGGTTGAGTTTGTGGGCGAAGATTTTTGGCCGTCCTACGAATTGGGAACCGCTCCATCCCCCATTCTCGGACATTCACGCTGTCATCCTCGGGCTTGACCCGAGGATCCTGCATTCTGTCTGGCGGCGGCGATGTGGCGAGGAAGAAAGATCCTCGGGTCGAGCCCGAGGATGACGGTGTGGGTGGGGCGGGCGTTGGTAAGCACGCCTCTTCACCGCGTCCCCCGCGAAGGCGGGGGTCCAGTGGGGCGCTTCGCGCTGGTTCTTGTTCAAGAAGACTGGATCCCGGCCTTCGCCGGGAACGCGGACCTGATGGTCCGCTTCCGGGATGACACGTTGTGGGTGTGGCTTCCGGTGATGAGCGGAGAAATACGCGGCACGCCCTAGCGCATGGTGACGGTTGCGACCTGATCCACCACAGCCAGAACGGTTTCAGGCACGGGCGTTTGCGCCGCGGCAGTGAGGACGAAGATGATCGGGGCGCAGAAGGCCGCCAGTCCGATGAGCAAACGCATGCAACTCTCCTCAACACACATCTTCTGGTGGGTAGAGGGAGCGAGCGCGCGTTATGGATGCAGGCGACGAAAATAATCAGTCGATGCGTTTGAGGCCTTTGGCGTAGCGCTTCCAGTTTTCGACATAATGGTGGGAGCCCAGCTGCATGCCGGAGATCTGCTGTTCGGTGAGCTCGCGCACGATCTTGCCAGGTGCGCCCATGACCATCGAGCCATCGGGAATGATCTTGTTCTCGGTGATGAGAGAGTTGGCGCCGATGAGGCAGTTCTTCCCGATCTTCGCGCCGTTGAGAATGATCGAGCCGATGCCGATCAGGGAGCCATCGCCGATCTCGCAGCCGTGCAGCATGACGAGGTGGCCGATGGTGACGTGTTTTCCGATGGTGAGGGGTGAGCCGACATCGGTGTGGAGGACGCAGCCGTCCTGAACGTTGGAGCCCTCGCCTATCACCACGGGATCGTTGTCGCCGCGCACAGTGGCGCCGAACCAGACGCTGGAATCCTTGTGCATGATGACGCGGCCGAGGACGGTGGCGCTGTCGGCCACCCAGCTATCGGGATGAAGCTCGGGCTTCACGCCATCGAGTTCGTAGACTGCCATTCCATCACTCCCGGGCGCCGATGCCTGCTTTTGAGTCACATAACTGTAAAATCACGGCCGCGCTGCTGCCTGCGCGGAACTGTCCCTTTATAGTTCCGTTAAGCGGGAACTAGTCTACTCCTAGGGAAGCTGATTCGGAGTGGCTGGTTCTTGAACCACAGGCTTCGAAGAACGGGGATACGGGATTGAGTCGACCGGGACCGGTTGCACCATTCGCCTATCGAGCAGCGGGACGCCTTTGCCGGCGGCCGCCGCCACCTTCGCCTTCCTTTTCAAATTCAATCCGGCTTTTCGCACGCCGCGGCCCCTCAACGGTCCGCGGCGTTTTTGTTTCTACGTTCGTTTCTTCTGCAACCGAGGAGTAACTCCATGGCAAAACGTTCCGCTGTCCGCCGCATCCGCGCAGACTACGACGCGCGTGATGGCCGGAGCTCCGGGGGCGTTCATCTCAATGTCATAGAGGGAGGCTGGGATCCGGCCGATGACGGACGCTATGGACCGCGCAAGAAGAAGCGGCCCGTGGCGAACGACCAACAGGGGCAGCACCGCGAGCCGCCGCGTGAGCAAGCCTATGTAAAGAACATCCAGCCGAAATCCGAAGGCCAGGCGAAGCTGATGGAAGCGATTGATCGCTCCAATCTCGTGCTGGCTCTGGGACCGGCGGGCACGGGCAAGACCTATATCGCGATCGCCAAGGCGGTTGATGCGCTGCGCGCGGGAACGATCGGGCGGATCGTGCTGTGCCGGCCGGCCGTGGATGCGGGCGAGAATATCGGCTTCCTGCCGGGCGACATGGAAGAGAAGCTCGCGCCCTATCTGCGCCCGCTTTACGACGCGCTGCAGGATCGCATGTCGGCCAAACAGGTGAAGGCGATGATCGCCGAGGGGCAGATCGAGATTGCCTCGGTGGGCTTCATGCGCGGACGCACGCTGAACAATGCCTTCATCGTGGTCGATGAGGCGCAGAACTGCACCTATGTGCAGCTCAAGATGATCCTGACGCGGCTTGGCTGGAACTCGAAGATGATCGTGACGGGCGATCCGGCGCAGTCGGACCTGCTGCCGGAGCTGTCGGGTCTGGCGCCGGTGGCGGACAGGATCGAGAGCATGGGCGGCGATATCGGCGTGGTGCGTCTGGCGCAGGCGGATGTCGTGCGTCACCCGCTGGTCGCGAAGATGCTGGACGTTCTCTAGGGTCTGCTTCTAGGCCGAACCGACCTCGCGCGGCTGGATAGCCTGGCTGTGCGAGGTTTTTCGTGTGCGCCTGTGGCGCAGGGCGATGCGGCGGAAGATAAGCCCGGCGCTGAGCGCGATCGCGGCGCCGGCGAGCAGGCTGAGCATCAGTACCGCGAGTCCGAGATTGATGCGGTCGTCGGTCGAGGCGGCGGCGATGCTGCCGCTGCCGCTTCCGAGCGTGAGGCCGGCGCTGATGGCGAGGCCTGCTGAAACGGCGACGACGCAAAGGCCGAGCGCCTGCGCTGTGCGGGCCATGCTGGGCGATGGGGCGAGCCAGCTGACGATCGCCACAAGCATCGCGACGCTCGCGGGGGTGGCGGCGAGCACGTAGACGGATGCCGCCGACGGGAACGACGCGCGGCCGAGCAGCGCGAGGACGAATACGCCGAGCGCGAAGGGATTCAGAGGTCCGCCAAGCGCGAAAGCTGCGGCGCCCCACCCTGCTCCGGGTTTGCGCCAATCGAGCCGCGCCGGCTTTTGCCGTTCCGCCGCCATATCCCACCTCAACTCTACCGAGCGCGGACGCTAGGTCAGGCGCCTCAACGAGTTCCTTCCGGGATAGATGAAATTTCATGGATCGCGTGCGGCGCGAGAGGCCCTGCTGCATAGCGGGTTTTCGATGCGGAACTTTGGTTCCCTGCGCGCGGGCCAAGCAAATTCGGAACCCCTGCCATCTCGCGTCGTTTAACCACCGCAAGCTTCTGACCGGATGAAACGAGGCGATCATGTCCGCACTTAAAACGGCCTTCTGCGCTGCAGTCTCCAGCCTCTCGCTGGCGGCATGTTCCACGACAGACAGCTGGGACCCTTCACAGCGCAATGCGGCGATCGGCGGCGCGCTGGGCGCAGCAGCCGGCGCAGCGATTGCGGATGACGATCTTTCCGGCGCGCTGATCGGCGGGGCGCTTGGTGCGGCTGTCGGCTACTACACCGGTTGTCAGGAACAGGGCGGATGCTTTGTCGGCGGCAAGCAGGTCGCATCGCGCTCGGACATGGTCTACGACAATCGAGCCCGCCAATACTATTACGTCGATCGGAACACCGGCCGCACCTATTGGGAAAACGGCGAATTCCGCGGTTAGCGTCGCCCAGGTTTTGGTGGCGCGCGGCCGAAGTCCTCCCCGGTCGAAAGTCGTGATCCATCAGGAAGCGCCGCCCCCAACGGGGTGGCGCTTTTGCGTTGAGCTTGTGCGTGATCCATAGCAAGGTCGCCTCCATTGGGACGTGGAGGACTTATGAGGTTCGTGTTCGGTCTTGCTGCTGTTGCGCTTGCGGCGTGCCAGTCTCCGGCTGGGGTGAGCGCCATTCCGGCAGCGCCTCCGGGCAATACGCCGTCCATTCCCGAAGTGGTGGCGGCGTCGAAGCCGGAAGAATGGCGCAAGCTTGATCCGGCGAACACGCTTTACATGGACTTCCCGAATGGCCGGGTGATCATCGAGCTGGCGCCGCAGTTTGCGCCCAACCATGTGGCGAACATCAAGGCGCTGTCGCGCGAAGGCTTCTTCGTGAATGGCGGCGTGACGCGCGTACAGGACAATTTCGTGACCCAGTGGGCGCAGGCCGCAGAGCCCCTGCGGGCGCCGAAAGTGGGCGTCGAAAAGTTGAACGCGGAATTCACTCTGCCCCGCAGCGCGCCGGTGTCATTCAACGTGCTGCCCGACCCGGACACGTTTGCAGACGAGGTTGGATTCTCCGACGGCTTCTATGCGGCGCGCGACAAGGACCGCGTCTGGCTGGCGCATTGCTATGGCATGGTGGGCGCGGGCCGCGACAGCGATGAGAACTCCGGCGGCGGCACCGAGCTTTACACGATCATCGGACAGTCGCCGCGCGCACTGGATCGCCAGCTGACCGTGGTGGGCAAGGTTGTGCAGGGGATGGAAATCCTGGCGGCGTTTCCGCGCGGCACGGGTGACGCGGGCTTCTACAAGACGCCGGCTGAATACCATCGCTATGCCGACATGAAGATCGCGGCGGACCTGCCGGAATCGCAACGCACCAATCTGGAAGAGATGCGGACTGACAGCGCCTCATTCCAGACGCTGGTGAATGCGCGGCGCTGGCGGAAGGACGGGTTCTACACCAAGCCCGTTGGCCGCATCGGCCTGTGCAACATCACGGTTCCGGTGCGCGCGGCAAAGTAGGCGGGACGTATTCGAACCTCGGCAGGTCGCTGGTATCCGGCACGCCACTGGGCAGCGGCGTGAGGATCTGCGGTTTCGGTGGGTCGATCACGTCGCGGAACAGATAACCCAGCCCCAGGATCACGCCGAGAATGAACAGCGCGACCAACGCCAGCACCAGCGGCCGTATGGCGCGATGAACGAAGGCTTCGAACTTCGCAACCCCGCCATCGGCCGAAAGCTGGCGCGTCGATACCAGCACCCATAGGCTGATGCCCGACACCAGCGTGCCGACCGGAATGACCAGCGCCAGAAACGCCGCCTGTATCCAGAAGAACCCGCGCGCCCATGGCAGCCCCTTGAGCAGGCCAATGCCGCCCATCAGCGACGGCACGAAGAAGACCAGCACGATCATGCCGAAGATGCCGATCAGCATCATGATCTCGTCGTCGTAGGCCGGGTCTTTCGCCGCCAGCGCAATGCCCAGCGCGCCGACGAACACGGCGACGCCTACGCCGCCGATCACCGCATGCGCCCACGCGAATATGCGCAACAATTTTGGCGACGCATCCTCCCCCGATACGCGAGCCGCATGACCCGGCCATGCGATACGCAAGTTGCTGCGCGCAAATTTTCCGCTGTCAGGCCTTGCCCGCACGCGGTAAGACACCGCTACAACCGTGACGGGGTTTGACAATGACTGCAGCTATTTCCGCGACCATCAAGGGCGCAAGCGCCCAGATGCTTGGCGCGCTCGGGGGCATTTTGAAGAAGGGCGCGGACCATGTGGCCGCGCACAAGCTGCCGGAGGATGTCTTCCTCGGCTTCCGGCTTTTCCCGGACATGTTTCCGCTGTCGCGCCAGGTGCAGATTGCGACAGACCAGCTGACGCGCGGCGCGGCGCGGCTTGCAGGAACCGACCTGCCCTCTTTCCCTGATGTGGAGACGAGCTTCGCGCAGCTGATCGAGCGCACGACCAAGGCCAATGCGTATGTGCAGAGCGCATCGTCGGAAGCGATGGACAAGCGCGCCGAGACGGTCATCAACATTCCGATCGGCGGCGGACAGGAACTGCCGATGACATGCAGCGCGTATCTTTCGAGCTTCGTTTTCCCGAACCTCTATTTCCACTCCGCGACGGCGTACAACATCCTGCGGCACAACGGCGTGCTTCTCGGCAAGCGCGACTTCCTGCGTCCGCCGGGGCAGTAAGAATGAAAATCGCCAGGGGGCCTTTCACGATCAAGCGCGCGGCGGAGCCCGTGCATGACCGGATGAAAGACCTGCTTGGCAGGCATACGCTGGACAAGGTCTATAGCGGCGACCTAGTCGGCACGGCGGCGGGCGAGATGCTGAGCGCGGGCGGAACGGTTCCGGGATCAGCAGGCTATGTCGCGATCGAGCGCGTTGATGGCGAACTCGATGGCCGCAAGGGCACATTCTACCTTCAGCACACCGGCATCCTGAATCGTGGCGAGCCTTCGCTGACGGTGCAGGTCATTCCCGACAGCGGCACGGGCGAACTGGTGGGCCTCAAGGGAGAGCTGAAGATCATCATCGCGCCGGGCGGCGCACACAGTTATGAATTCAGCTACGAGATCGAGGCGCGCTGAGCGGACAGCGGGGCATCCAGCGTGATGCGCCAGAATTCCGTTTGTGCGCCTTCAACGCCGAAATCATTGTCGGAAGCGATCAGGATCTCAGTGGGCGATAGCAGCGTCATGCCTTCGATATCCGGGCCGATTTCGGGATGGTCGTCGCTTGAGACGATCAGGCGCTTTTCGGGAAGGCGCGCGAGGTCGATCAGGTAGAGCTTGCTGGAGTGGGCGATGCGTTCGAGCACGATGAGCTGGTCCTCACCCGCCCACGCGAACTCGCAGATCTTGAGATCGCCGGGGCCGACCTTGCGGCGGGCGGCGTCGCGTTTGAAGCTTGGCGGAGCGTCGAACGGGTAGCGCCACGCGCCGGCGAGCGCGCCTGTTGCGGCGTCGAGCTTCCAGATGGGCGTGGAGTTCCTGTCCTCGTCACGCAGCGCGCTCTGCATGCCGAGATAGAGCCACGCGCCGTCCTGCGATGCGCAAAGCGCCTCCAGTCCACGATTGGGGCGGCGTCTTGCGAGCTCAGGCGGCAGCAGGCCGAGGACAGGAAGATCGGGATGCCGGGGCATGTCCTGCAATGGGGGCGCAACCCAGCGCGCTGTAGCGGCGCCGGATGCATCGATCTTCAGGAGCGAGGGGCCGTATTCCTCCGCGATGAAGAAGCCGCCATCTGGCATGGCGGCGATGGCTTCTGCGTCGGCGCCGAGATGGAGCGTCGCGGTGTCGTCGTGAAGCGGGCCGTCATTGAGCGCGCGGATATTCTCTTCGTGTTCGGGACCGGCGGCCTGCAGCGGCAGGCCGGTGAGACGGTGGCCGGCCGAGGTGCGAAGCGGCAGGCGGCGGATGAGGCGCGCGGCGTCGCCTTCGACTTGCAGCTCCACGATCTCGGGACCGAGCTGCGGCTGCGGCATGAACTTGGTTTCGGTGGCGCGATAGGGCTCGAGCGCCGTGAGGCCGTAGTCGTCGACTGCCGTGGACGCAAAGATGTTGGGGCCGCGATCGGTGATGGCAAACACCCTGCCCGGCGGATCATCTGCGCGGCGCGAGAGGCCCGAACCCAGGCCGAGCGTCAGCTTCATCGTCTTCCTTGGAAGCGCGATTTCACCGATGGAGATGTCGGTCCAGCGCAGCCGCTCGATGCGAACGGCCATGGGACTAGAACCTGCCGCCGGTCTTGAAGCCGCCGCCGCCGAAGCCGCCGCCGGATTTGAAGCCGCCACCGCCAAAGCCGCCGCTGCGGCCGCCTCCGCCGGAGCTGCCGCCGCCGCTCCAGCCGCCACCGCCCCAACCACCGCCACCCCAGCGGCCGCCGCGTGTGGCCTGCTTGATGACTTCGCCGAGGATCACGCCGGCGACGACTTCGCCGACGCCGATATTGCGGCCGCGCCTGCGACCGCCGAAATAATCGTCGTCGTCGCGCGGAGCCTGGCGGATGGTGGCCTGGATGGCGCGCCACAGAGCTTCGCCATCGGGCGCGGGGCCTTTGCCGTAGGCTTCGAGGGCCGCTTCGAACGCGCCGCGCAGGAGCATCACATAGGGGCTGTCGAGGCCGGCTTCCTTGAAGCGGCGGCGCACACCTTCGAGCGTGTCGGCGCCAGCGCGGCGGCGGGCGGGCATCGCCTCGACATTGCGCCAGTTCACTTCCATCTGCAGTTCTTCGGTGCGCAGGCGGATGAGCGCGTCGACGATGCGGTCGTCATCCGGCGTGGTGGTTTCGGCGGCGAGAACCTTGAGATCGGGGAAGCTGGCTTTCGAGAGACCGGCTTCGATGACGAGGCGCGCCTGTTCCTGCGGACCGGAATCGCCGCTGGCGGCGCGTTCCTGCTGCTCGCGCAGGCCGCTATGCTTGGCTTCGGCGACGCTGAGGCTTGCGTCGAGCGCTTTCAGCTTTTCGCGCGTCTGCACGAGTTCGCCGGCGAGCTTGTTGGCGCCGCGCTCTTCGAGGCGCTGCGCTTCGAAGCGCTCGATGGCGGCCTGGGATTCGGCTTCTTCGAGGCGCATGCTGGCGAGGTGTTCGGCGATGCGGTCAGGCAGTTCGGTGAGGCGGGCGAAGTTCATCTGCGCTTCGTCGTAACGGCAGAGTCTCGCGACCCAGCCATCGAGCATGCGCGAGAGGCCGCCCTTGTTGTATTCGGGCGTGCGGAACTTGCGTTGCCAGAGATAGGAGAAGAGCGGGTCGGCCTCGTAGGGCTTGCCCTTCTCCGCGCGATCGGTTTTCGCGAGTTCGAGCTTCTGTTCGGCGCGGACAGCGACGGATTTGGAATCCTCGAAGGCCTGCTTGAGCGCGAGATAGCCGGGGTCGGACTGGACTTCCTTCTCGACGGTTTCGGTCAGCGTTTCGTAGGCTGCGAGGGCCGCGTCGACGTCGGTTTCGCCGGCGCGGCGTTTGGCTTCTGCATCCTGCAGCACCTGTTCGGCCTTGGCCACATCGTCGCCGATGGTGGCGATGAACCGCTCATGATCGGCGAGCAGGCGTTCAGCCTCCTTCTCGGCGGCGTCGAGCGAGCTGTCGGCGCCGGCCTTGATGATATCGAGCCGGATACGTGCGAGTTCGCGATAGCTGTCCGCCCTAAGGCGCGTGAGTTCGGTGCGGCGGCGCGAATGGCCGTCAGCGGCCTGTGCGGCAGCATCGAATTCAGCGCGCGCACCGGACGTCAGCGTATCCAGCCTGTGGAGGGCGTCGCGGCCACTGATGACGTCATCATAGCTGGCCATCAGTTATCCCAGTCCGTGATTGCGCCGCCGGGGACGGGGATGTCGAATTTCGGATCGAGTTCGCCGCGTTCTTTATGGCCCAGCACATCATTGGTGATGAGGCCGGAGCTGGTTTTCTCGGCAGCCACCTTGTCGAACGTGTCCTTGGCGACGCGCTGCGCCCAGATGGTGACGTCTTCGGTTTTCTGGGTTTCGATGCTGGTGACAGGAACGTTGAGGACCGCGCCGCCGGGGGCGACGGCTTCGACGACGAGATAGTAATTCATGGCGTCGGGCCGGTCGGTCGACTGACGCCAGAAGCCGGAATCCTCGTCCGGGCGGGAGACGATGCGAATGTCGTATTCCTGCGCCAGCTTGGCGTTGATGTCCTTCAGCGAGGCGAGTTGCGCGCGGGCGGCGCCATGGTCGTCGTTGGCGACGGCGCGCTGACCTTCGGCGGCGATGTTGGCGAGGCGCACATCGACAGCGGGCTCGATCGCGAGCGCCTGGCCTTCGGCGAGAAGGCGCGAGATTTCGGCGGGCATCGCCTTCCACTCATTCGCCTGCGGGATTGCCCAGAACACCTGCCAGCCGATGACCAAAGCAGCGATGGCGCCAGTGAAGGTGAGCGCGGCGGGAAGCCAGCGCTTGCGGCTGACATAGAGCTTGGCGAGCTTCACGGAGAAAGTCTCAGCCGGCGGCTTGTAGACGAAGCGCTGCTCGGCCAGCGCCTTGACGCCGTCCTTCAGGATCTTCTCGGGCACTTCGATGCCCTGCGCGCCGTAGATTTCCTTGAGGCGCGCGATGAGCTGTTCCTCGCGCGCGCTTTCGTTCAGCTCCATGTCGACGATGCGCGTACGATGGCGCAGCGTGTCGACCACATCCATGGCCAACATCACATCGTCCAGCTTGCGAGGTTCTTCCGGCAGGGCGAGAGCCGTGGCCCCCGCCCTCACCGGAACAGTCGTGTCGCTCATGAGGCCACTACTCAGGACGTACGCGCGATCAGGGCGACAGCGGCGCCCTGCTCAATCAGGTGGGCCATGCGTTTCTTGCCGTCTTCCACCGCATCGCGGATCTCTTTCGAGTTCTCGGTGGCCAGTTTGCGCATTTCCGAAATGATGCCGATCGAGCGCTCCTGGTAGGAGACGACGCTATCGACCAGCTTCTTGACGGCGGCAGCAGAGATCGTCGGGCCGTAGCCGGCCTTGAGGGCGGCTTCCTGCACCTTGCTGCCGATCTCGCTGAGGGTTTCGAGCGACTGGTCGATACCCTTCTTCATGCTCTCCAGCGCCTGCGTCGATTCATGCAGGCCGAACATGCCGGTGAACGTCGCCGACAGCGCCGTCAGCACGACTTCGTTGGTGCCGAAGAAGGAGACGGACTGCGCGTAGATGCGTTCCTTGGCATTCGTCGTCTGGACAAGACGCGCCATGATCACTTCGGATGTATTGTAGCCGATGGTGATATTGTCCGAGAGATCCTTGGCGACCTGATAGCGGCCTTCCTCGGCCTGCAGACGGCGCAGTTCCTCGTCGCGCGCAAGTTCAAGCTTGGAGCGTTCGGCGGGCTCCGTGCCGGTGTAAGCAGCGACCGCGTCAGACGCGGCCTTCATTTTCGTCTTGGCTTCCTCGAGCTTGCGTTCCGCCGTCTTGAGGACGTCGAGCGCCAGAACTTCCGAGTTCTTCAGCGCGCCGCGAAAATCCATGTAGGCTTCGAGAATCAGGCGTTCCTTCTCGATCTGGACTTTCGTGTCCTTCTGGACGTCGAGATAGGTGTCCTTGATCTTGTCGAAGCGCTGGGCGATGTCGCCGCGCGTCATCTTCATCCACGTGTTCGACAGCCGCTCCATCGTGGAGATCTTGCCGTCGGCATACTGGTCGACGAGACCCTTGGCGTCGTCGCGGATCGAGTTGAAGGCATTGGTGATGGTCTGATAGCGCTCGCCGACCGTGATGGCCGATATGTGCTCACGCACGACATCGTTGAACAGCGACATCTGGTCGAGCGTGCGCGCGATGGTGGTGACCTTGTCCGGCTCAAGCTCGCTGATCTGGTTCAACAGAGCGACAACAGGCGCTATCTCGCCCTTCTTGTCGGGAAACAGGCCGAGTTGACGAAGCGTGCCAACTGCTTTGTCGAGATACTGAAGCGCCGTGGGGCTACCCGCCATCGTTCTGACTCCCTCATGCTGCGCTGTGGGGATGCAGCGCACATTACGACAATACGTGTCCCTACTCTTAGCCGCTACAAGGGAGTAGCGACAGATTTTTTTCGATAATCGATATCGTTTGCAGTTGCGGTGTTCGCCGGATTAAGTCTGCAGACCGCTAGGCACTCTTGGAAAACCACATGATCCGTAACGCACTCGCGCCTTTGATGTTGGCGCTTTCCGCCTGCGCGAGTTTGCCGGTTGGCACGGCCGCAGGGCCGACGGCGACGCCCGTGCAGCTGCACCAGCGCGTGGGATCGTTTGCGCAGCCGACGCAGGATGGCCGGCTGGCGGCGTTGAAGGCGCAGCTTGACGCGGCCAAGCTCCCCTATGTTGTCGAAGACTTTGCAGGCAAACGCACCACCGGCCCCGGCCACAACGTGGTCGTCCGCACAGGACCTGAGACCGGGAAAGCAATCCTGCTCACCGCCCATTACGACGCGGTTGTCCTGCCAGACGGCAAGCTCGTCGACGGCGTCGTCGATAACGCCGCTTCAGTCGTTTCGATGATCGAGACGATGCAGCGCGTCGCCGGCCGCACGAAGCATCCAGTCATTCTGCTGGTGACCGATCAGGAAGAACTCGGCCTCGTCGGCGCCAAGGCCTATGTCGAACAGCACGGCACGGCGAACCTTGCCGCTGTCATCAATGCCGACATCAACGCCTATGGCGACACGCTGATGCATGGCCTCAACAATGGCGCGCAATCAACGGGCATCACCAAAGCCGTCCGCGACCTTTGCACTGCGGAGGCGATGTCCTGCCTCGACTTCCCGCAATACCCGCCCAGCGACGATCTGGTTTTCTCTGGCGCAGGCGTGCCCACCGTCTCGCTCGGCTTCCTGCCCAAGACGGAAGCCGAAGCGCTGAAAGTCTTCCTGGCCGATCCAGCAGCCGCGATGAAGGCCAAGACCCCCATGCCCGCCATCCTCGGCCTGATCCACACCGCGAATGACAAGATCGAAAAGGTCGAGCCCGCCACGCTTGCCGCAGCCGCCGAGGTATTCACCAGCCTCGTCATGAAGCTGGACACAGACCTGCCGTGAGCAGCGACTGGTCAATTGCCGAAACATTCGCTAGGCGCAAACGATCGCGCCTTGCCTGATCTCTCGCCCAGCGCGACAACGCGCGAGCACACAAGGAGCCTCTCATGCCCCGCACCGCCATCGTCACCGGATCAACCAGCGGCATTGGCGAGGGGATTGCGCGGGCGCTGGCGGCGGCTGGCAACAATATTGTGCTCAACGGGTTTGGCGACGCCGCCGTCATCGAGAAGATCCGCTCCGGCATCGAGGCGGAGCACAAGGTGAAGTGTCTCTATTCCGGCGCCGACATGACGAAGCCCGATCAGATCGAGGCGATGTTCGCGACCGCCGCCGAGGTCTTCGGGACGGTCGACATCGTCGTCAACAATGCGGGCGTGCAGCATGTGTCGCCGATCGAGGATTTCCCGGTCGACAAGTGGAACCTCATCATCAACCTGAACCTCAACTCGGCGTTCCACACGACGCGCCTCGCCTTCCCCGGCATGAAGAAGCAGAAGTGGGGGCGGATCATCAACATCGCGTCGGCGCATGCGCTGGTCGCCTCGCCGTTCAAGAGCGCCTATGTCTCCGCCAAGCATGGCCTGCTGGGCATGACCAAGACGATTGCGCTGGAAGGCGCGACGTTCGGTATTAGGTGCAACGCGATCTGCCCCGGCTATGTCCATACGCCGCTGGTGGATGGCCAGATCAACGACACGGCGAAGGCGCGCGGGATGACGCCTGAAGAGGTGATCAACAATGTGATCCTCGCCGCGCAGCCGACGAAGGAGTTCGTGAAGGTGACGGACATCGCAGCTCTTGCCGTCTTCCTGACGTCTGAAGCGGCCAATCAGATCAACGGCGCCGCATTGCAGATCGATGGCGGCTGGGTGGCGCAGTAGGCTCAGCCAAAAGGCACGACCTTGTTGTCGCTGTCGTGGCCGATATCGGCACGGCCGAGATAGGGAATACCTGAGCGTTCGCACCAGAAGCGGGCGACTTCTTCCTCTGTAAGTTCAAAGTCGGGGTCGTTTTTCGGCACAGCCGAGCAGCGGCCGAGGCGGATGCCGGCGCTGCGCCGGACGTTGGCGTTCGAGGTGACGTGATAAAAGTACCGGTCGATGCGGTACATATACTCGCCGACGTCTTCCAGCATCAGCACATGGCCCTGCAGCTTCGGCTCCAGCGGCGTGCCGAGAAGCTGGCTCAGGATGGTGAGGTTGAAGGCGAGGTTCGGGTGGCCGGGCGTGACGCCGCGTTCCAGCGAACCTGAGGCGCCATCGACCAGCCAGGCGAGACCGCGCTTTACCGCACGCTCGCCATCGTCGCGGATCAGGTCGACAGGCATCGGGCCGTGGGCGACATTTTTGAAGCCAGCCTTGTAGAGGCCAGCCAGCAGGAAGCCGGCGTCGGAATAGCCAAGCCATTTCTTGCGGCGGGCGGGTTCATGCAGCTGGGGGATCGCATACTCAGCGACGCGACAGGCGCCATAACCACCGCGCGCCAGCCAGACAGCGTCGATCTCGGGATCGTTCGCGACCTCGACAAGGGCATCGATCCGAGCCCGGTCTGTGCCTGCGAAATGGCCAGCCTGCTCGAAACATTGCGGGTGAAACAACAGCTCAACCCGGTCGCCATACTGGCGGGCGGCAACCTCGATTGCCTTCTGGGCCAGCGATTTCGACATGCGTGTTCCGGGCGCTACAAGGCCGATACGGAACACCTTTTCACTTGACCCCATACGCCACCCGCTGAGACACCCGGATCATGTCCGATTCAAAGACTGCCCTCGCCCCTAATACACTAGAACATGCCGGGCCGTAC
>Ga0208460_10001513_pt1 | contig 14004 bp, 10 predicted proteins | sample AD_STIC10_MetaG_FD_184436 | JGI IMG/M metagenome (GOLD analysis project Ga0208460, IMG submission 184436) | Active sludge microbial communities of municipal wastewater-treating anaerobic digesters from USA - AD_STIC10_MetaG (SPAdes) (version 2) | ecosystem: Engineered > Bioreactor > Anaerobic >... | reverse complement strand
CCGATCCTTTGTGCTGGACTGAAGTACCATCCGATCTCAAATCGATGCGCAAGCAGAGGACCCGGTGGACCCGCGGACTTATTGAATCGCTGCGTATACACAGGAAGATGTTCTTTAATCCAAGTTTCGGCCGTCTGGGAATGCTCGGATATCCCTACTGGTTCTTCTTCGAATGGATGGCTCCGTTAATAGCATTTTCAGGATTTATCTATACGATCTATCTTATAGCAACTGATTCGCTGAACTGGCCGTTCTACCTTCTGCTCTTCCTGTTTGTATATACATTTGCAATCTGTATATCTACCTGGGCTGTTCTCTTTGAGGAAATTACCTTCCATAAATACAAAAAGAAAAGGGATGTCCTTAAACTTATTGCCATATCACTTTTTGAACCTTTCTTTTATCCTGTTCATACCTACTTTGCTATCAGGGGGAACCTCGAAGCATTGCGTGGCAAGAAAGGATGGGGGAAAGCCGAGCGCAATGGGTTTGACAGAAGAAAAAGGCCAAGGGCCAGACCTGCTTTCTGAATGAGAGGATTATTCAACAAACCCCGGAACAGATAACAATCCATCCCTGATTTTCTGCAGGGATTTCTTACCGGTTGCTGTTGTGACAGGTGCGATCAGCCAGTGCTGCCAGACATATCTGCTCAATGAAGAGGTGACCGTTTTGTCAAGATAAACCGAAACAGCAATCCCGTCAGATAAGGCCGTGCTTATTTCATAGTTATATCCGCCATCGTATGATACTGCACCATCGATAACCCGCATCTGGGTCGGATCGTGAAAATATAAAAGTGTCCAGGGAATCCTGATCTTTATCTTTTTATTTTTCCAGGCAACCGCAGTACGCCTGCCATCTGTGAATCTATCATTGTTTTCAGCCGGCAGCTTTCCGATATCCTGGATTGTCGTCATGTGTTCATCGTTGATCCAGCGCATCAGATCCCATCTGCTCCCGTCGGAAACGGTGCTGCGGAATTTCTGGACCGCATGGTTGGATAAATCAAACCTGGGTGTTAATCCATACATGTTATAGGATTCTGTTACGTAAAGGAGTGCCGTATCAGAAGAAAGTACAACTGAAAGGAGAAATTCCGACCTGTTGTTTAGGATCTTTCCGTTGGGGAGCCGTGATTCACCCAACCCTCTTAGGTAAGTATCGAAAGCAATAAAAACCGTATCGCCTGGCAGCATTTCCTGTTTGCCCTCGATTTCCAGGAAAAAATACTGGTTATCATGCGTGGCACTTATCTTTTTCAATGGTCCGTCCTGATTATCGGTTTCAAATGGAACAAAAGGCAGGGTTGACTGCTGTTCGAAAGTAACAAGGCCGAAATTCTGTTCCGGAGATGTTTTGTTGTGCCACAGCTGACGGGTTGGTATTATACCATTGGCTGAATTCATGCCGAAGGCTTCGAGATAGAGGACTATCCATGTTGGCTTGAACCATTCATCCATCCATGCAAACATGAAACCTCCGGCACATCCTGAATTTATGATATTATGCATCAGTCTCATATTATTCTCGCCCTGCTGATCATCGGAAAATCCGCCATGATGCATTCCGCTGAAGGACTGATGTGCACTTCCCCAGCTTGAAGGCACCCCGAATTCGGCTATTACGAGCGGCATTGATGAATAATGTGACTTTAAATCGCTGAGGTAACCCAGATAGCTGTTGGGACCGTCTGCATCGCTAAAGGCACGATATGAGGGCTGCTCACTGATGAAATTGGGATAATAGGGATATGCATGGTAACTTGCAAAGATTCCGGGTTCGCCTGAATGCATTGTTATCCGGGTTAGATCGAATGATTCGGAATCCTCATCTGTAAAGATCTCCGTCGGATGTAAAAGAGGATCGAGAGTCGGCCAGCTGGAGAAGCTGACCGGACGTCTTGCAGAGTAGTTTTTTTCTTCATACGTTACCGTCTCATCCAGCATCCGTGCAATAAATGCCTCCGTAGCTGTGGCCCCGGTTATACTGAACCATCTGCCGGAATAGGTTCCCGGCGAGGGATGTAGGGTATTGGTGGCCTTCACCTCCTGCGGGCTTACTTCCCTGCCAATAATATAGCCGGCTGTCCACCTGGAAACATCAGTAAGATATCTCCCGTAGGCCTTACCATACCTGTGGGCAAGATTGCCCCTGCCGTTAATACAGTCTACTACTTCATGTATCTCTTTTGTAAAAGGAATAATTCTGTCAGTCAGATCATAGGATCCGGGATCAGTTCTGTCCTCAACCTCGTCAAGCCATATCCCCTGAAACAGGAGCAGAGGCTTATCGGCATGGCGCTGATTGTATTCCGCAAGCTTTTCATAAAATACCGGAGGGTGAAGTGTATATACCCTGATACTGTTAAAACCAGCTTCTGATATTTCCCTGATCCATTCCCCGTAATATTCCGGGGAAATGGCATATGCTATCTCTCCGGGGAAAAAGCCGGGTGGAGAGGAACCAAGATTGATACCCTTCAGCATCAGCATCCTGTAATCTGTACCGCTATGCATTGCGATGTAATCACCTGCAGTTTTGAACGGGATCTCCTGCCGTGGCGTGAGTTCAAAGTCGATGACTGTATCCCGGGCAATGGTAATATCAGTCAACCTCACGGGATAATAACCGGTGCAACTGACAGAACTAGTGATTCTTAATCTGTTCCGGCTCCAGGAAGTTGACGGGGATGGAGGCATCATAACCGGTTCCAGTGCAGTTCTGTCGGAGAAAACCGGAAATCCCGGAGCCTTAATAAGTTTTCCGGAAACGGTTTGCCCCATGAATTCCAGTACATAGAAGTAAAATCCGTCTTTTACCGGCACACCGTTATTATTGCAACCGTCCCAAACAATCCTGTAGCTTCCTGCGAAAACCCGGTCATAAGATGCTTCCATAACCTTCTGCCCTGACAGATTGTAGACTGAAAAACGTATGTCTCCCTGCATATTTATGATGAAAGGCACATTCACCGATCCGGAAAATGGATTTGGGAATGGCATTCCCGCCTCGATGAACCCTCCGATCTTATCATAAATGCCAGATAACCTTATGGAATATCTGCCGTTGATCCCGGTTTTCGAGGAATATTCTGTTGTGCCGGCCAGGATTGAAACCTTTGCATCAGATACGGTATTTCCTGAAATATCAGTAACTGTCCCAGTAACATAATAGTCTTTCGCTGTAACTGATATGAATTGCAACTGACTCAGAAATAGAAGCGAAATAATTATGAGTGACCTGATCTTTTTGCCGGATGCCATTCCTGTTTTGAATAGAGGATTCCCTTACCGGTTAAAATTAACAAAAAGATCGTTGGACAGACTTGTGAAAAAGATGAAATGTCTGTATCTGCCGGCGGCGATGTGTCAACGTAAAAATCAATTAAACCAGTGTTAAATATTTGCGTGGATTATTGATCAACTTAAAAATGAAATATTAATTTTGGTTTTAACTACTTCAGATTTCTTTAACATACCGCCTCGGGGTGTCTTTCCGTAATCAACATGAATTTGAAAATTATAACTGAAATAATCTTTTCCCTTTATGAGCACTAAAGAAACCACGGCATATGTGTCGTTAAAAAGAATTGCATCGGTGGACTTTTTCCGCGGATTTACAATGTTTATGCTAATGGGTGACGCCACGGGCCTTTTCAGCCATCTGAGACATGTTGAAGGCAGTAGCTTCATTCATTTCCTGGGGACCCAGCTGGAGCACCATGAATGGCATGGCCTCTATTTCTGGGACCTTATTCAACCCTTTTTCATGTTCATCGTTGGAGTTGCCATTCCTTTTGCGGTAGCAAACAGGTTAAAAAAGGGAGCTACGGAGAAATCACTTATCCGGCATGCATTGAAGCGGTCATTGCTCCTGCTGTTCTTTGGCTGGGGATTGTACTGCATTGATGCCGGGCGCATCGTTTTCCGTTTCCAGAATGTCCTGGCCCAGCTGGCAGTCACCTACCTGGTTGCATTCCTACTCCGTAACAGGAGTTATGCATTCCAGATCGTTTTTACCCTGGTAATATTGGTTTTGATAGATCTTGCCTACAGGTTTTTTCCTGTTGAAGGTTTCAACCACCCATGGGAACCGTACCGTAATCTCGGAGCCTGGGTCAACAACAAGATTGAGGGTGTTGATAGGACTAGTATCTGGGCTACACTGAATGCTGTTTCAACAACAGCTCACACTGTATGGGGTGTTTTATGTGGTAAAATACTGATGAGCAGCAAGACGGCAAAACAAAAAACCGGAATTATGATAATTTCGGGGCTCGCTGCACTCCTGATCGGATATTCCCTGGATCTCCTGAATATTACACCGATCATTAAGAAAATTGCCACAACTTCCTTTGTTTTTGTAAGCGGCGGATATGCCATACTGGCGCTCTGCTTCAGCTACTGGCTCATTGACCTGAAAAAGAAGTTCGCCAAAGGATCGGAGTTTTTTATTATTGTTGGCATGAACTGCATTTTCATTTACCTGCTTTTCAGCGTAGGAGGAGCCGAACTGCTTAACAGGATCTTCGTTCCTTTCACCAGCCTTCTTTTTTCATGGGCTGGCGAACTTTCCACTGCAATAGTTACAAGCCTGTGTACCTGGGCTGCACTCTGGTACTTGTGCTACTGGCTGTACAAGAACAGGATATTCATAAAAATCTGACAATAAAGCCCGGGTCATTATCTGGCTGCATGGTTTCACTTTAGGTTGAAAAAACCGTCAGCCTGGTCGCATTGCCAGGAAATATACTTCAGGTTTACCGGAGAATCCTTTTTCCTGATATGAAACCCATATTATTCCCGTTAGGTCAGATACAGTCAGCTTCCGCGGGAATTTGCTTAATAATGAACAGATAATTATCTTTATAATAATTTATTATCATTAATTGGATAAGGTCATGAACAGAATAATAATGAACAAACTGGATTATAACAGGATATTAAAAAGCATTGAAGATGCAAAATCATTAAAGACCATAAATGTATCAGAAGCCGAAAAGCTGCTGAAAGAATTGAATTCTGCCAAAATCGTTGAGCCAAGCCAGATCCCTGCCGATATTGTCACTATGAATTCAATTGTCAAGATAAATTTCCTGAAGACAAACAAAGAGGTTAAGTTCCAGATTGTATACCCTGATCAGGCCAATATCAAGGAGAACAAGATTTCCATTTTTTCACCAATTGCAACTGCACTTATAGGATATAAAGTTTCGGATGAGATTGAATGGATCGTACCGTCGGGTCTTACAAAAATCCGTATTGAGGAAATTATTTATCAGCCCGAAGCAATGGGAGATTATGATCTGTAACCGGTATTTTCCGGGTCAATACATGTTAAACCTAAGCTGATTCTCTTTACTGGCAATCACTGTTTTTTTAATAATCTGAAAAGGAGTGCAAAAAACCGGGCGATATACAATAGTATATCGCATCTGCTTTATTTGAAAACATAGAATACCTTTGTCTTAACCGGGAAAATCGACAGACAGGTTTTCAGTTATTAGCAAATGAAATTTTGTTATCAAACAAAAAATCCTATAAACCCTACATGATACAAAATCACAAACAAGGATGAAAATATTATTCATGTGGATTCCATGTGGACCACTTAATCTTCAGTAGTATATAAATCTATTTTCACATGAAAAGAGTAACTTTAAGCGCATGCATTTTGTCGGTACTGTTTACCCTGTTCCTGCTAAATGATCTTAACGGGCAAACCGGTGACAAGGGAACCGTAGATAAACCTGATTACGGGAAAAACATTGTCTATACCCCTGCGCCCCCGCCGGAGACACCGCCGGAAGCCACCAATCTCGGCCAGCAGCCTGCTGATATGCTGAAACAGATTACCTATCTTGATTCACAGGTTGTGCCGGGTGCCTACTATGCAGAATGCTCATGGCTTTACAAAGCCTATCCTGATATTGTGTGGGTAACGGAGCATACCCATGATGCCGATGAGGTTTTTGGACTTTATGGCAGCGATCCCGACAATCCCAATGAGCTTAATGGTGAGATTGAGCTCTGGATAGATGGAGAACGTCATGTGATTACCAAAAGCTGTCTTATTTTTGTTCCCAAGGGTGTTAAGCATTGTCCGCTGAAGATACTCAGGGTTGACAAACCCATTTTCTTCTTTACGACAATGCCTGCGCATAAATATGCTTTTTAGGAACGTGAATAAATCTCAAGTTGTAACTTAACGGCGCTTCCTTTTCAGGGGCTCCGGCCTGCTTTCACCTCTGCCGGGGATATTTTTCCCCGGAATCTGAAGACTGATTACAACCATGACAGGATTCAGTGCGTCCTGATCGGTTTTTCCGGCTGTCACCCTGTGGAAAAACGTGACGCAGACCCGTACGTCCGTACAAAAATCCCTGGTTCTGTATTCATAGTTGCCAAGTTTTTCTAACGGCTTCCCGTGCCCCAAAGTCGGGGGTTAGATTTTATCTGCCGACTTCCGGCTCAACCATAGCAGGGATATTTTCTATTCTAGTTAACACAATATTGAGCTGTATCAGCGTCTGAAAAGACGAAACCGGCACAAAGGTTTTTTCGAAAGTAGGTCCTCAATCACGATATTAATAAAAAAATCATCTGACCATCTGAACGAACTGGTCAGGTTATTTGTTATTTTTGCGACTCTTTTCCGGAGAAATGAAAAGTGATGATAAACAGAAAGAAAATAAGGCTGAAGCAATAATAGCTGCTGCACAGAAAAGATTTGCGCTTTTTGGCATTGAAAAAACCCCGATGCGGGAAATAGCCAGGGATCTCAGAATTTCAAAAGCAGCTCTATATTACTACTTCCCTGATAAAGAAAGCCTTTATAAGAGTGTTCTTACAAGGGAGCATGATGAATTCCTGAGAATTCTTCACACTGAAATAGAAAATTCCAATGATCCGGTGGATAATCTCAGGAAATTTTCACAATCAAGGATTTCCTATTTCAGAAAGCTTAGTAATCTGGGCAGACTCACGCTGGATTCCTATGATCATCTGAAACCTGTTATTGCCAATCTGCTGGAAATATTCCGGGAGGAGGAAAAGAGGACACTGGTATTGATATTGGAAAAAGGCATCAGGCAGGATCTTTTCAGGATAGATGACACTTATAAAATTGCAACTCTTTTTCTTGATATTATTAGAGGACAGATCAAGCTGATCCTTTCAGGAAAGGATCTGCTGATGGCAGATGATGCAGAATTTACTCTTCTTTCTGAAAAGGTGAAAGACATGTCCGATGTTTTTATTAAAGGACTTTTATACAAATAATTTTAACAACCTCAGTAATTTTCACTCATATGAGACAGAAAAGCAATAAACATAATATAAAGATTTATATTCCATTGGGACTGGTAATTGTTATTGTGTTAACAGGCGCCTGGTTTTGGTACAGAGATTATTCTTCATTCATTTCAACTGATGATGCACATGTTGATGCTGATAATTCAGCAGTGAGTTCCAAAATTCCCGGCAGGATAGTATCCCTGTTTGCCGATGAGGGAGACCGTGTCAAAAAGGGACAGCTTCTGGCAGTACTTGACAGTACTGATCTGTCGGCACAGAAGGTGCAGGCACTGGCAGTGAAGAATCAGGCTCTTGTCAGCGTGTCGCAGTCGGGTTTTAAGCTTCATTCAGACCGACAGGGACTGAAAGTTGTGAAGATCAGCTATGAAAAGGCCTGGGAAGATTTTGAAAGGGCTGAACAACAGCTCGAAGGGGGCGTGATCACCCGGGAGCAATATGATCATGCCCTGAAAGCGAGCGAAGTGGCAGCTGCACAGGTTGAAGCTGCCAGGGCTCTTTTGTCTGTTTCGGAGGCACAGGTCAAATCTGCTTATGCAGCTGCAGTTACAGCCGACGCCCAGGTTAAGGTAATTGAGACCCAACTTGGAAATACCAGATTATACTCACCGTCAGACGGTGTCATTTCAAAAAGATGGCTTCTCCCCGGAGATATAATTCAGCCTGGACAGCCGGTGTTTACCGTTACTGATGACGGTAATAAATGGATATCAGCTTACCTTGAAGAAACGAAAATTGCAGAAATCCATCCCGGCCAGAGCGTCAGGTTTACAATTGACGCTTTTCCTCACAGGAAGTTCCATGGGAAGGTCTTTCGCATTGGTGCAAGTACTGCCTCTGTGTTTTCCCTGATCCCAGCAAACAATGCCTCAGGTAATTTCACAAAAGTAACGCAAAGAATACCAATCAGGATCTCAATTGATTCTGTTAGTAACGGCAATGAATTGCCATCAGACGGCATACTTTCAGGAATGTCTGCAATGGTCAAAATATCAAGAAAATAGAATGATAAAGCGACAGCCTCTGCTACATAGGATACGTGCCTTTTTCCGAAAGCCGGATTCAGTTATTCATCCGAAACATTTAAAATACAAATGGTTTATCCTTGGAAATGTCATGTTGGGAACATTCATGGCTGTCCTAGACGGTACTGTCGTCAATACAGGACTTCCGAAAATAATGGCTTCATTCGGGACCGGGCTCGACAAAGTACAGTGGATAATAACCGCATATATGCTGGCGATGGCGGTGATGCTCCCACTTCCGGATGGCTGGCCGACAGGTTTGGATACAAAAGGATGTATTCTCTCGGACTGTCGGGCTTTACCATCGGATCATTTCTTTGCAGCATTTCACCAAATGAAGATATACTGATCGTTTCCAGGATTATTCAGGGTCTGGGCGCCGGTACGCTTCAGCCGCTCGGTATGGCTATAATAACCAGGGAGTTTCCTGTAAAACAACGGGGTCTGGCACTTGGATTCTGGGGTATTGCTGCCGCTGCATCAATATCATTTGGCCCAACCCTGGGAGGCTTCATAATCGACAATTTTTCATGGCCGCTGATATTCGGTATTAATATCCCCGTAGGAATAATCGCCATACTTTTTACAATTGTCATCCAGTCTGAATACAAACATCCTGCAAAGAGGAAATTTGACCTTATCGGATTTATTTCAATAACCATATTTCTACCTCTCACATTATTTGCATTGTCAGAGACCACTGCGGCTACAAATACTGCCGGTTGGCATGCTCCTTACATACTGCTTTGCGCTGCCATCGCCCTGATTGCACTTACTGTTTTTATAACTGCAGAACTGACGGCGGAAGATCCGATCATCGATCTAAGACTGGTGTTAAACCATAATTTCGGATTAGCACTTATTATTCTTGTATTTTTTAGCATCGGAATGTTCGGGAGTACCTTCCTTTTTCCGGTCTATCTGCAGAACTCCCTGGGTTATACTGCGCTGGAAGCCGGAGCGGTTTTTATACCGGTAGGTATAATTCAGGGAATTGTTGCACCAATCTCCGGGAGAATCTCAGACCGGATAAATCCGAAAATTCCAATAATTATCGGAATACTTCTGATGTCTTTCAGTTTTTACCTGAATTCGAAACTTTCCTATCTGAGCGAAATAAGATCCATAATGGTCTCATTGTATTTAAGAGGATTTGGAATGGGCCTGACTTTCACTGCTCTTAATACCGTGGCTCTTCTTGAGATACCGCGGGCAAAGATGGCACAGGCATCAGGTATCTCCAATTCAATCCGCCAGCTCGGCGGTAGCCTTGGGGTGGCACTTCTCGCCACTATGCTTACAGTCAGGACAATATATCACAATCAGCAGTTTGGAACAGCTCTGAATGCACGATCCCAGGCATATAATGTTACAACAGACAGGTTAAGATTTCATCTCCAGCATAATGCGGGAATCCCTCCTGTGAAAGTTGAATCTGCTGCATCTTCTCTCATCTTGTCCAATCTAAATAAACAGGCATATATAGAAGGAATTAATGATGATTTTCTGCTTTCAGGAATATTTACGCTGATTGGCGGAATACCTATATTTTTCATACGCACAAAAAAAAGCAATGCTCACAAAAACTTTACCCAGGAATAATATGATAAAAATACCGGCAATCGTTTGTTTAACCATCTGGCTTTTACCGGCAGGCATTAAAGCTGATAACCCTGAAAACCAGGTTGTCAGCAATGATTCATTGTCACTGGAAATATTAATAGAAGAGATTATAAAAAATCATCCTTCAGTAAAAGAGGCTGAAGAGACTCTGAAAAATGCAGATGCCAGAATCAGCCTGGCAAGAACAGGTTATTACCCGGTTATTGACGCTTCTGCAGGATTTTCCAACATTGGACCGGTATTGAAAATTGACATACCTCAGATTGGGGAAATGCAATTATTTCCTGAAAATAATTATTCGGGTGCTGTAAATTACAGGCAGATAATATATGATTTCGGCAGGACCAGGCAGAATGTTAAGCTTGAAACAGGGAATAAAACCATAAGCACCCAGACCCTGGAACTGGTAAAACAGAAAATGTCACTTGCCGCCATAAATGGTTACTACTCGATTTTATATCTGCAGGAAGCAGTAAAAATAAAAAATGAACAACTGGCGACCCTTGAAGAACATCTCAGGTATATCAGGGCAATGCAGGCCACAGGCTCCGCAACGGATTACCAGATTCTTTCAACCGAGGTCAGGATTTCTGCAGCCCAGAGTCAGAAAACTGATCTTCTGTATTCACTGACTGTCCAGCAGGCGTATATGGGTGCACTAATCGGGATAGAAAAATTTAAAAGGCCGGTCATGAAGGATCTTGGCATTGAACTTCCCTTAATAAATACCGGATCGTTACAGCAATATGCATTGCTTCACCGCGGCGAGATACTCATCAGTAAGGAAAATGCTTCTCTTGCAGAACTGCAATACCAGCTGTTAAGAACTGCAAACAAACCTCTCATAAGTATGACCATGGCGGGTGGAGTAAAAAACGGATATCAGCCTGACCTCAATACCCTGAGGGCCAATTATTCGGCTGCATTTGGTATTTCAATACCAATTTTTGACGGAATGAAGACAAGATATAAACTGAGACAAGCTCAATCGGTAATCAATAATGCCGGATATGAAACAGAAAACATCAGACGGAGCATTATTTCAGAAATACAGGAGGCACAATCGTACCTGGAGTCAGCGGCACAGAAGATTTCTCAGTCTGCCCTTCAGTTTGAACAGGCGAAGAAAGCCTATGAACTTGCTGGGATAAGCTTCCGGGCAGGTACAATCACAAACCTTGAAGTGCTTGATGCAAATACTGCAGTATCAGAAAGCAGGCTCATCCTTCTCAAATCAAGAATTGATTATGCAGCCGGGGTTTACAGGCTTAAGGCTGCACTTGGTGAGAAACTCTATTGAGTTTCTGCCTGGCAGCTGAATCCAGTTCTAATTCGTCATGACGTCTGCCCGTCACCGGATAGCGAACCGGCACAGCATTCATCCACCCCTGCAAACTGGCTCCTCGCTTCAAACACCCACCGGGTGTTTGCTTGCCGCTCGGCCCGGTGTTTGAGACCAGCGCGTCTACGCGGCCCTGCAGGCTGGCTGCTTGCTAAAAACACCCACCGGGTGTTTTTTTAACGCAACCCCCTGCCATCCGGGCATAACAGAGAGTGTGTATCAGGGTGAGTAAAAAAGAGAAGAGGGCGCTCCCGCCCTCGCACTCACTCTGTTTTTGTACCCGGAGCCGGGATCGAACCGGCACAGCATTGCTGCCACTGGTGTTTGAGACCAGCGCGTCTACCAATTCCGCCATCCGGGCATAATAAAAACCTGGTAGATAATATTGGATTACAAATCTATAAAAAGAACTCTGCCTTCTGAGGGGGGTGGCGGAATTGGTCACCGCTCATACCCGGTTCCTCGCTGCAAACACCCACCGGGTGTTTGCCTGTCGCTCGGCCCTGCCATCCGGGCATAAACCAATATGATCCGTTACTGGCAGGATAGCGAAAATAATAAAAACTTTTATCTTTTTACTTTTGCTTTCTGCCTTTTGACAAATCCAGCAGCTCAACCTTCCTGAACTCTACCGGGTGACTCTCTGCCTGCAGGCAGATATAGCCCTGGTTCAGCAGTGTCCCTTCGGGGACGGGATAATCCTCAGGAGCACCTCCGACCTGAGGCTTGAAATATGTCAGGACGGTGTCACCTTCAATAATGTGATGAATAACACTGTCGCCCAGAACGACGAATTCAGCCCTGACCCACACATCACCATGGTAGGTCCGGGAGCTGGAGTTGATGCAATGCTGTGTGATTAGCTCGCCATCCATTACGATATTGGTACCTGGTGTACAGACGTTTCCGGTTGAACGTTCGTTTATCCCGTCACCACCTAAAAACTGACCTTCAACTGATACCGGAAAGTCCTGATCCACTCCCATCGATTCCGGTGACTGCGAATGCAGCATAACGCCGCTGTTCCTGTACGCCCATGCTGGTGCCCCGGGTACCTGATCGCCGGTGAACCGGTATTCAATCCGGAGTTTGTACCTTGAAAAGGGTTTTTTGTAAAAAATATGTCCGAATTCATCCCGGAATTTATCAAAGTCATCGTACCTGACTTTCATGACCCCGTCTTCCACCCTGAAAATATTCCTGGAATTGTCGTTCAGCTTGTAACCCTTAATCTTCACGCTCCAGTCGTTAAGATCTTTTCCGTTGAAAAGCTGTATCCATTCCTGATCAGCGGGTTGTTGTCTGGTACCGCAGGAAATCAGCAGCAGGATAACCGTAATCACTAAAAGATTTCTCATGATAATTCAGTTTTTGATAAAACCTGTTTTTTCAGTATCCAATAATGTGTTATAAAAAGAGATTTTGTGGCAGGTAAAAAGCCCGTAAACTGTTCAGGCTTTAAGTTTATGCTCCGGTACTCTTTTCATCACCATTTCCCTTATTGTCTGTGCGATACTTTCCGGGTCAAAGCCGCATTCCCTGATAAGTTCCTGCTGCGTACCCTGTTCAACGAAATAATCGGGAATACCCAGGCGTTTTACCTCTGCTTTATAGCCGTTGTCAGACATAAATTCAATGACAGCACTGCCAAATCCACCTTTCAGTATACCGTCTTCCACGGTGATGATTTTTCCGAATTCCCGGAAAACCGTATGAAGAGCCCTGGTATCCAGAGGAGCGAGGAACCTCATATCATAATGAGTGACGGAGATACCTTCTTCGGCCAGTATCCTGCCTGCCTCAACAACAAAATTCCCGGGATGCCCGATACTTAAAACAGCAATATCACGGCCACTGCTGATCAGCCTTGCAGTGCCGGTCTCAATTTCGAAGAAGGGTTTCTGCCAGTCAGAAATCATACAGTTACCCCTGGGGTAGCGTATTGAAAAAGGGCCGGTTATTTTCTCAAGCTGGGCTGTATAAAGCAGGTTCCTGAGTTCCGGTCCATCCATCGGAGCACTGACGATGATGTTAGGGATGCTGCGCATGAAGGCAAGATCGAAAAATCCATGGTGCGTTGCCCCGTCACTGCCTACAAGCCCTCCCCTGTCAATACAAAATATAACCTTTAGTTTCTGAAGTGCAACGTCATGAATTACCTGGTCGTAGGCCCTCTGGATGAAAGAAGAGTATATGTTGCAGTAAGGGATCATTCCCTGCGTGGCCAGTCCGGCGGAAAAAGTAACGGCATGCTGTTCGGCGATTCCGACATCATATACCCTGTCGGGAATTTCCTTCATCATAATGCAGAGTGAGCTCCCGGTTGTCATGGCAGGTGTGATCCCGGCTATTTTGTCATTATTTTTTGCCAGTTCAAGAATGGTCCTTCCGAAGATTTCCTGGTATGTGACCAAAGAATCTTTTGCTGAAGACCTGATAATGATGCCGGTATTTTTGTCGAATCGCCCCGGTGCATGATATGCTGTCTGATTCTCCTCCGCCTTTTTGAACCCTTTTCCCTTTACCGTCAGGCAGTGCAGCAACTTGGGCCCGGGTATCCTTTTCAGGTCCTCAAGGATCTGTATGAGATGAAGGATGTCATGGCCGTCGATGGGACCGAAATACCTGAAATTCATTCCCTCAAACAGATTGCTTCTGTCGAGGATGGTACTTTTAAATCCGGCCTGTACCTGCTTGG
>Ga0208460_10001502_pt1 | contig 14041 bp, 15 predicted proteins | sample AD_STIC10_MetaG_FD_184436 | JGI IMG/M metagenome (GOLD analysis project Ga0208460, IMG submission 184436) | Active sludge microbial communities of municipal wastewater-treating anaerobic digesters from USA - AD_STIC10_MetaG (SPAdes) (version 2) | ecosystem: Engineered > Bioreactor > Anaerobic >... | reverse complement strand
CCCGGACAATTCGGCGCCATGGTGCCCGCCAGCGTGAGGGAGCCTGAAAATATGCGTGAGGCCCGGACTTTGGGGAGTTGGGTTGTCGCCCTGTTTCTGGCGGCAATGCTGGTCTGGGTGGCGGTCGATACGCTCGCCCCGGCGGCCGGAACCCGGAACCATCTGTTTCCGCTGTTCGCCGAAACATCCGGCATCGCGTATTTCGAGCCGACCGGGCGGTTTGCCTTTGGCGCTCTGGAAATACTGTTCGCGCTTCTGGTCATCCTGCCCGTGACGCGCCGGGCCGGCGCGATCCTCAGCCTGCTTCTGATGACTGCGCTGGCGGCCTTGGTGATCCAGCTGATGATGCTGCAGATTCAGGTTCCCGTGGATGCGGTCGGCGAGGGCGGGGCGGTCACCACGACCCTGACCGACCCTGGCGCGCTGTTCTATCTGGTGATCGGGCTGCTGGTGGCCTCGCTCGTCCTGATCTTTGTCCATCCCGGCAAGGATGACGGCCAGTAAGCGATATTACGCCAAAAAGCGGCCAATAACGCGAGGTGACGTTTTCGCGAATGTCTCTCAGGTTGAGGGTCCATTAACCGCGCGCGCCCATCCTGACCCCTGACTGTGGCGAGGGGTTCCATGTCGGACGTGCCGTCATCCGCAGAGGCGCTGGCCTCCAGCGGCGTCGCGCAAGCGACGTCTGACGGCTTTGCGCGCCGTTCACTTCTCCGCAGGCTGATGGATGTGGTCGCCCTGCCGTCGTCGCGCGGCAACCTGCAGGACCGCGCAATCGCCGGCGACCTGCTTCTGGAAATCCTGCTCGAGTCTGACGTCGCCGCCCGCGAGCTTTGCGCGCGCCGTCTTCAGGAGATGAGCCAGGCGCCCAAGCGCCTTCTGCGTTTCCTTGCGCTTGATGCGCCGCACGTCGCCCAGATCATTCTTGCGGACAATCGCGCGTTCGACGATGCCGACCTCTGCCACATTGTCGAGAATGGCAGCACGCCGCACCGCGTCTCCGTCGCCCAGCGCCGCGATATTGGCCCGGCCGTCGCTTCCGCCATTGCAGCGTCCGGCGATGCGGTCGCGATGAAGGCGCTGCTCGAAAATTCGCAATCGAAACTGTCTGACCGTTCCGTCGAGCTGATGGTGGGGGCCTCGCGCAATGCGCCGGCCCTGCCACCATTGCTGATCAATCGCGAGGAAGTCCGCCCCGCACACGCGCTCGCCATGTTCTGGTGGTCGGCCCATATCGAACGCAAGCAGATCCTCATCCGCTTCTCGGCTGAACGCACGCTGCTCATCGACATGTGCGCAGACATCTTCCGCTATGCGTCGTCTGACGCCGACCCCGTCGTGCGCAAGGCGCTGCAGGTGATCGAGCGCCGCCAGCGCGATCGCGTGGCCATCGATCGCTCCGAGCATGATGGTCTGGAGTCGGCGATCCAGGCCGCAGCCATCAACGGGATGAACGCCGAAACGATCGTGGATATCTCCGCCCTGTCTGGCATCAAGGCCACGACCGGCGAGCGCATCTTCCAGGACATTGGCGGCGAGGGCGTCGCTGTGCTCTGCAAGGCCACAGGCCTCAAGCGTCCATTCCTGCGCGATCTCTGGATCGCGCTGCGCCGCCCGGTTGACGATGCCGACTTCGGACGCGTGTCAGAGGTCTATGAAACGATCGCAGTGGCCAAGGCGCAGACTGTGCTGCGTTACTGGAACTGGTCTCTCTCCTCCGCATTCGCGCCCGAAGCGCTGATCTCCGAAGAGGAAGATGGCGAAGAAGCGGGGTTCGCACGCGAGCTTCGGATGATCGACTCGCAGCGTCCCAAAACGGCATACGGGCGCTAGCCGAAATAGGCCGAGGCGTGTCCGGTTTTGCTGGCAATTTGCGGCAGAGTGGTTCAAGTCAATTCGGGTTGCCTGCAGAGGAGGGCCGAGTGACGTGATCTATATTCCCGGCCTCTTACTCGCGCTTGCGGCGTTCTGGTTCGCGCTGTCCGGCGAAACCTCGCCTCTGTTCCTTATGCTTGGTGCGCTGTCTGTCTTGCTGACGCTGTGGTTGGCGCTGCGTCTCAAGATCGTGGATCGGGATGCGTCGCCTTATCATCGTGCTCCCAACATCATGATCTATGGCGGCTGGCTGCTGGTCGAGATCGTCAAGGCCAATGCAGCCGTGATCCGGCGCATCGTTGGGTCGTCGCACGCGATTGATCCGGTGATGGTGAATGTCACCACGACAGCGCGCACCGATCTGGGGCGGGCGTTGTTCGCCAATTCGATCACGCTGACGCCCGGCACTGTCACCGTCGACGTTGATGGCGACAAGCTGAAGGTGCATGCGCTGGTGCGGGAAACCTCGGCGGCGGCAAGCTTCGCGCCGATGGATCGCAAAGCCGCGGCCGCAGCCGATGGCGGAAAGGGCTGACCATGCTGCTGGCAGCGGGCGCGGCTGGGCTACTCGCGGCCATGGCGATGATGATCGTGCGCGCGATCATGGGGCCGTCGCATTATGATCGCATCCTGGCGGTGAACTCGTTCGGCACAAAAACGGTGCTGCTGCTGGCGCTTGTCGGCTTCCTTTTCGGGCGACCGGCGTTCCTCGATATCGCGATTGTCTATGCGTTGATCAATTTCGTCACCACGATCGCGCTGATGAAGTTCTTCCGCTATCGCTCGCTGGCGCAGCCACTCGCAACACGGGCGGACGAGGAGGCGCGTCATGGCTGACGTGCTCGCTTGGATCGGCGGCGGCTTCGTTGTCGTGGGGGTCGCGTTGTCCGTGCTGGGCGCGGTCGGCGTCCTGCGCTTTCCGGATGTTTACACGCGCATCCATGCCGCAAGCATAACGGATACCGGCGGCGCCAGCCTCGTGCTGCTGGGCCTGTGTCTGATCTCGGGGTTCAGTCTCATAACACTCAAGCTGGCGCTGATCTGGGCATTCGTCATGCTGACGGCGCCAGTGGCGGCGAATGCGCTGGCCAACGCCGCGTTCGGATCGGGCCACAAGCCGCGCATCGGCGCGTTCCAGATCGTGCGAACCGATGAGCGCCGAAAAACACCGCGCGGAACGGACGCGACATGATCGCTGAGCCAACATTCTTCGACGTCAATCTGGCGATCGACATCGTGCTGCTGGTCATGTTGCTGGTTGTCGCGGGCGCAATCGTGCGCACGCGCAGCTTGCTGACGGCTATCATCCTGTTCGGCATCTATTCGCTGGTCAGCGCGGTGTGGCTGGTGGTGATGGATGCGCCTGACGTCGCTTTCACCGAGGCTGTCGTCGGGGCGGGCATTTCTACAATCGTGCTGCTGGGCGCGATCCTGCTCACGCGCGGAGAAGCGGAAAGAGGGGACTGGCGCAGGCTGATTGCGCCGGCGCTGGTGTGCGTCACCGTCGGCGGCGTGCTGATCTACGCTGCGACGGGGCTGCCCGCGCTGGGCGATGCATCTTCGCCGGTCAATGCGTATGTCGGCCGGGCTTATCTTGAAGCGGCCCCCAACGACATCGGCGTGCCGAACACGGTCACGGCCGTGCTGGCCAGCTATCGTGGCTTCGACACTTTCGGCGAGGTGGTGGTGATCTTCGCGGCGGGTGTCGGCGTTGCGTTGATGCTCGGCTTTGGTCCGCGCGCCAGCCTCGCTCCGCCGCCGCAGGTCATGGGCGATCATCATGTGGTGCTGCGCGTGGCAGCGAAGCTGCTGATCCCGCTTATCGCATTGTATGCGCTCTACGTTCAGTTCCATGGCGACCTTGGCGCGGGCGGCGGGTTCCAGGCGGGCGTCATCATGGCGGCTGCCGTCATCCTGCACGCGCTGGTATTTGGCCTGCGCGAGACAATGGCCGCCGTGACCCCAAAGGTCGCGCGCAGCGTCGCGTCGCTTGGCGTGCTGCTTTATGCAGGCGTCGGCGTCGTCTGCATGATGAATGGCGGCCTCTTTCTGGATTATGACTACCTGTTCCCGCCTCACATCGAGAAAGAGATACCTGGCTGGCTGCTGGGCGGGCCGGAGAGCGCGCATCATTGGGGCCAGCATTTCGGCATCATGCTCATCGAACTCGGCGTGCTTCTCACAGTCGCGGCGACGATGGTGACGATCTTCTACGGCTTCGCCGGCCGCAGCGTTGACGATGCGCAGCGGGAGGCGAAGCGATGACCTTCTTCCTGTCACACTTCAATTATTTCGCCGTCGCCGTCCTGATGATGGCGGGGCTGTTCATCGTTTTCTCGAGCGGCAACCTGATCAAGCGCACGATCGGGCTCGCGATCTTCCAGACCGCAACCGGCCTGTTCTACATCAGCCTCGGCAAGGTCACGGGCGGTACAGCGCCTATCGTGGTTGAGCCGGGCAGCGCTGAGGCGCGCGAACTCGCGAGCCGGCTGGATCCCGCCTATCTCGCGCAGCATGGCGTCGACGGAGTGGTGTATTCCAACCCGCTGCCGAGCGTACTGATCCTCACCGCCATTGTGGTCGGCGTCGCGACGCTGGCCGTCGGGCTCGCCATCGCCGTGCGTATCCGCGAAGCCTACGGGTCGGTCGAAGCAGACGAGATCGAGGTGTTGAGCCGGGTCGAGTCCACGCAACCGGGGCCACGGGCGTGATATCGTTTGAAGCCCTCCATGCCGCGCCGCCGGCGCTGACGGCGCATGCGCCGATGCTGCTGGTGGTGGGGCCGCTGATTGCCGCGTGCGCCGCGGCGTTCGCGCCAACCTCGCGCACCAGCTGGATGATCTCGGTCACTGGGTCGATCTTCGCGGCGTGGATGGCGCTGGCTCTGCTTGGCGAAGTCGCGCGTCATGGTGCCGTCGATTACTTCATGGGCGGTTTTGCGCCGCCGCTGGGAATCGCCTTCCACATCGATGCAGCCGGCGTGCTGATGGCGCTACTCATCTCGTCCGCCGGTGTGATGGCGTCGCTCTATTCCGGCCACGCCCTGCCGGCCGAAGTGAGGGCGGAGAAGCATACGCTGACGCAGGCGGGATTCCTGCTTTGCCAGGCGGGCCTGCTGGGCATGGTGTCCACGGGGGATGCGTTCAACGCGTTCGTGTTCCTAGAAGTGTCGTCGATCGGAACCTATGCCCTGATCGCGATCGGCGAGAAGCGAGACCGCCGGGCGCTGCCGGCCGCGTTCAACTACCTCATCATGGGAACGATCGGCGCGACCTTCTATGTCGTGGGTGTGGGCTTCCTGTTCGCCGCGACCGGAACGCTCAACATGGCGGACATGGGCGCACGGCTGGCGACGCTGGGCGACAGCTCGGTGGTTCAGGCCGGGTTTGCTTTCATCGTCGTGGGGCTTGGCATCAAGGCGGCGATGTTTCCGCTGCATGGCTGGCTGCCCGGCGCTTATTCGTATGCGCCTTCGCTGATCGCGATCTTCCTTGCGGCGACAGCGACCAAGGCCTCGATCTATCTGATGGCGCGCTTCGTGTTCGACGTCTTTCCGGACGGCGCAGCATTCGGGCAGGGCTTCATCGCCTGGGTTCTTGCCCCGCTTGCGGGGACGGCGGCGATCGTCTGTTCGATCCAGGCTGTGTTCGAGAAGGAGATCCGGCGCATGCTGGCCTTCTCGTCCGTGGCGCAGGTGGGATTCATCCTGCTCGGTCTGTCACTCGCGACCGTTGCGGGCGCGTCTGCCGGTCTGTTCTATCTGGCGGCGCATGCGCTGATGAAGATGACGCTGTTCATGGCGCTGGGTGGCCTCGCGATCAGCATCGGCGCGCGGCGGCTGGACGAACTGGCGGGCGTGGCGCGGGATGCGCCTTGGTCCGCGGCGGCTTTCGCCATCGGTGCGGCAAGTTTGGCGGGCGTTCCGCTGACGCTGGGCTTTCTCGCAAAATGGCGGCTCGTGGCGGCGGCTCTGGAAGCTGGCCAGATATGGATCGTCGCCGTGCTGGCGATCGCCTCGCTGCTGACCCTGCTCTACATCGGTCGCATGATCGAGGCGATATTCTTCCGCCCTGCGCCTGCCGGCGCGCCGCGTGCGCGCGAAGCGCCGGTGGGGGTGCTTGCCCCGCTGTGGATTCTCGCCGGGCTAAGCCTCTGGTTTGGAATCGACGCCTCGCTGCCTGAGCAGCTTGCGAATGCCGCCGGGCAAGCGTTGATCGGAGGCGCGCCGTGAACGCAGGCGAACTCCTGATCTTCCTCGCGCTCGCCGTGCCGCTGTTTGCGGCGGTGGCGATCTATGCGGTCGGCCGTATGCCGGACGTGCGCGAGACATTGACCATCGTGGCCTGCATCGCGCTCGGCATCGTCACCATCTCGATCTTCATGCGTGTGGGCGCGGGCGATCCGCCGGTGTGGACCGTGGCGCGGCCGCTGGCCGGTCTTGAGATCGCCTTCCGGCTGGAGCCGCTGGGGGCTCTATTCGCGCTGATGGCGAGCCTGTTGTGGGGCGTCAACTCGCTGTTCTCGATCGGCTACATGCGCGGCAAGCGGGAAGCGCATCAGACGCGCTTCTACATGTGTTTCGCGCTCGCCATGTTCGCCGTGATGGGCATCGCGATGGCGGCGAACCTGTTCACGCTTTTCGTTTTCTACGAAGTGCTGACCTTCTCGACCTATCCGCTGGTGACGCATGCGTGCGACGCGCGCGCGCGGAAGGCGGGGCGGGTCTATCTTGCCACGCTGGTTGGCGCGTCGCTGGTGCTCTTCCTGCCGGGGATCATCGGCGTGCAGATCGCCGCTGGATCAACCGCGTTCATGCCGGGCGGTCTGCTGGACGGCAAGGTGAGTGAAGGCGTTGGCAACGCGCTGCTGTTGTTGCTGGTGTTCGGTTCGGCGAAGGCGGCGCTGATGCCGCTGCATGGATGGCTGCCCAGCGCGATGGTAGCGCCCGCGCCGGTCTCTGCGTTGCTGCACGCCGTGGCGGTTGTGAAAGCCGGCGTTTTCGTGATCCTGAAAGTGTCGGCTTACATTTTTGGCCCCGACCTGATTTCCGCGCTGCCGGCGGCGACCTGGCTGCTCTGGGTCGCGGCGGGCTCCATCATCGTGGCCTCGCTGGTCGCGATGACGAAGGATGACCTGAAATCACGGCTCGCCTGGTCGACGGTCGGGCAGCTGGCCTATGTCACGTCCGCTGCGCTGTTGCCTGCGGCGACAGGTCTGCTGGCAGGCGGGCTGCACATGCTGGTGCATGCTTTTGCGAAGATCACGCTCTTCATGTGTGCAGGCGCCATTTATGTTGCGACGGGCGCGAGCAAGGTTTCGGAAATGCGCGGCCTCGGGCGCAGTATGCCGATCGTGTTCTCGTGCTTCCTTGTCGGTGCGCTCTGCGTGATCGGGTTGCCGCCTTTCGCCGGCATGTGGTCGAAGTTCCTGCTGCTCAACGCTGCGTTCGGAACGAAGGAATGGGTGACGGCAGCGGCCATGATCGTGTCGTCGCTGCTCGGACTGATCTATCTCGCACCAGTGGCGCTGATGGCATTGCTGCAACCCGTCGGAGACGGATCGCCGCGCGCTTTCATTCGGCCGGACGGTGCGCCGGGGCCAGTGGTCGCGGCGGTGATGGTGACGGCCGCAGCATGCGTTGTGCTGTTTGTTCTGGCTGATGCGGTGGTTGCTTACCTTGCGCCGATGACGGGGAGGGTGCGGTGAGCGAAGACAAGCAGAACCCCACGCCAGTCGAGCCCGCGCAACTGGGCGTGCCGGGGGAGCATCCACTTTCCGTGCTGCTGTTCTCGTGGATGCGGGGCAAGTTGTTCTTCCGAATCTTCATGGCGGTGCTGGCCGCACTCGGCGCCGTGCTGATCGCGCTGGAGTTCGTGCTGTCTCACCGGGCGGTGACGAGCATTCTGAATGTGCCGGGCTTCTTCGGGATTTTTGGATTTGTCGCGTTCTCGATCGCCGTGCTGAGCGGATGGCCGCTTGGAAAGCTGTTGCGGCGGCCAGAGGATTATTACGAGACACGAAGCGGGGAGGCCGGCCGTGACCGTTGATCGCCTTCTCGATTTCGCCGTGACGATCAATCCGGGATTCTATCTCATCATCGCGGCTTTGATGGTTGCGGTGGCAAAGGATGCGTTCACGCGGGCGGTCGCGCTGATTGGCGGGCCGGTGCTGGCGCTGTTGGCCATGTTGTATCCGCCGGTGTCGGGTGCAGATGTTTCGCGCGAGCTGTTCCTCGGTTTCGAGCTGTCGCTGTACCGGCCTGACTCGCTGTCGTTGATATTCGGGCTCGGCTTCGTTCTGGCGTCGGCGCTGGGTGGAATCTATTCGCTGCACAGGCGCGATCGCCTGCAGGATGCGGCGGGGCTGGTCTATGCGGGTGCGGCGCTAGGTGCCGTGTTTGCAGGCGATCTGATCACGCTGGTGATGTTTGCGGAGCTGGCGACGCTGGCATCCGCGCTGCTGGTTTTTGCCGCGCGGACGGGGCCGGCATATCGGGCGGGGCTGCGGTTCCTGACGATCCAGATCATTGCGGGGCTGCTGCTGACAGCCGGCGCGGCGATGTATGGCGTGGAGCGGGGGACGTTCCTGATCGCGGAGCTGGGTGGGCTGTGGAACGGGCTTGTGATCGGCATTATCGATCCCGGCTCCGCAGGTGGAATGCTGATCCTCGCAGGCGTGGGCATCAAGGCGGCGTTTCCGTTCGTGCATAACTGGCTGACGGATGCGTATCCGAACACGACCGAGACAGGCGCTGTCGTGCTTTCGCCATACACCACCACGATGGCGGTTTATCTGCTGGCGCGGTTCTTTGCCGGATATGAGCCGCTGATCTGGATCGGCGCGGCGATGACGGTTTATCCGGTATTCTTCGCCGTGATGGAGAATGATCTCCGCAAGGTGCTGGCTTATTCGACCAACAACCAGATCGGCTTCATGGTGTGCGCGATCGGGATTGGATCGACGCTTTCGATCAATGGTGCGGCGGCGCATGCGGTTGCGCATATTGTGTTCAAGGGCCTGCTGTTCATGACCATGGGCGCGGTGCAGCTGCGGCTTGGTACGACGAAGGCGAGCGAGCTGGGCGGATTGCATCGGACGATGCCGTGGACCGCGCTTGCGTGTCTGGTTGGCGCGGCTTCGATTTCGGCGATGCCGTTTCTCGCGGGCTATACTTCGAAGACCATGATCATGACGGCGGCTGAAGCGGGGCCGGGCATGATGGTGGTCTGGCTCATGCTGTTGTTCGCATCGGCCGGCGTGCTGGAGCATTCGGGCATCAAGGTGCCGTTCATGGCTTTCTTCTCGCACGATAGCGGGAAGCGGCCGGAAGAAGCGCCGTTCAATATGTTGCTTGCGATGGGGCTGTCGTCAGGGCTTTGTCTGATCATCGGACTCTATCCCGGCTGGTTCTATGCACTGCTGCCGTTCCGGGATCAGGCGCAGGAATTCCTGGTGCAGGACCTGTTCTCGATCTCGCACCTGCTCCAGCAGATGCAGCTTCTGACCTTTGCGGTGCTCGCCTTCATGGTGCTGTGGTGGTTCAGGATCTATCCGGCGGAGCGGCCGGGGGTGATTATCGACGTCGAGTGGATCTGGCGGAAAGGCGGACCGGCCTTGGGCCGTGTGCTGGCGCGTCCGATGCGGGCAGGCGGGCGGATCGTTTCGGGGGTAACATCGAGCGCGATTGCAGGGCTGCAATCAGCCGGTCGTCAGGTCTTCGCGGCGGAGGGCGTGGTATCGCGCAAGCTTCCGCTCAGCGGCGCGGCGATCTGGGCCTTGTGTTTACTGGGCGTCGTTTTGCTGATTTCGCTATTCAGGTAGCTCAACACAGCATTCGATACACAAGTGTGAGACCCGGAAAGCTCCGGTATTTACAGTGCGCGAGAACTCCCTGAATATACGGGCAGTATAGGCATCGACTGAAGTCGATTCTGCTGGTCCGGAAGAAGTTCAGCGCATGGAACGCGAATCACGCTCGGGTTCTTATCTTATCGAAATGGTGTCGGACATCGTGTCCGCCTATGTCGCGCACAATCCGGTGCCTGTGGCGGAACTGCCCAGACTTATCGAACGTGTCCACGCCACACTCACCGAGATTGATGGCGGGGGAACGGTCGAGGCCAAGCAGGAACTGAAGCCTGCGGTTCCGGTCAGGAAATCGGTGACGGACGATCACATCGTCTGCCTCGAGGACGGGAAGAAGTTCAAATCGCTGAAGCGGCACCTGCGCACGCGCTATGACATGTCGCCGGAAGAGTATCGGGAGAAGTGGGGCCTCGCCGCTGACTACCCGATGGTGGCGCCAGCCTATGCAAAGCAGCGCTCCGAACTCGCGCGCAAGATGGGCCTCGGCCAAGCCAAGAAGTAGCCGACGCCAAGACGTAGTCGCGGAGCGCGTCGCGCCTACTGCATCTTGATGGTCGTTGCTGGAATGAATCCAGGTCTCAGATAGATGAAGCGCAATGTGCGCGCGTCGCGTTGATGCGCTTTGCTTGGAATGCGCGCGCGAGAGCCAATTGAATCGCTCCCGAAATGTGACTTCTTTGCACTTTGTTGACGCAGATGAAGAATTCGTCGCCACGGACTCTTGCCAGATTCGGCGAACCGAATCACCCTCAGGGACAGTGATGCGAATCACTGAGCCGCGCCGGGTTTGTGGCGTTTGTGTTGGGGCGGCTCCCTCAGTACGGATCGTTCGCGCAATTGGTCGGGCTGGCCAGCGCAGATTCGAAAAACAGATAGAAGTCCAGCTGGTTGCCGGTCCTTCGGATCGTGTCGGTTTGGACTCACCAAGGGGCTGAGAATGTCTATCGACCCAAACGTGTCTGCCCCTCGCGGGCAGCAAAAAGTTCTTGATGCGTGGAGCAAGCGTCTCCGCGGCCGCAACTTCATCACCTGCGAAGATATCGACATCCCGGCGATCAACCGCGAGCTGGCGTATATCAGCCTGCTCGGTTGCGAGGATGGCCAGTTCCGGTTCCGCCTTGCGGGCACGGGGCTTCAGAATGTTTTCGGCGGCGAAGCGCGCGGCAAGGCCACGAGCGAGATCGACGCCTGCCGCGGCGGCTCGATGTGGGCCGAGCTTGCGACCCGCGCCATGCTGCGCGCCATGCCGGTTTCGGGCATGACCGAGATGTCGGATGGCACGGTGCATTTCTGGCTGCGCCTGCCGGTGTCTTCGAATGGCGTCGAGGCCGACATGGTTCTGTGCCACGACCGTTATCTTCCGGCTGAAGCGCTGGCTGATCCGGACCGTGCGGCGCTGCGTGTCGACATGGCGCTGCGCCTGGACTGCGGCGACCTGATCGCGGCCTAGGTTCTCCACGGACGAAACAAACGCCCGCGACCTCGCTGCTGGTGCAGCAAGGCGCGGGCGTTTTCTTTTGGCTTGTGATGTGGGCGGAGGTCCGCGCGGTTGCGCGAGGCCCCCTCCGTCTTGCGCGCAAGGGTGCGCAATCCACCTCCCCCAGTGCTGCGCACTGAGGGAGGCAAGAGCGCGGTGGTTTGCCTCCACCATGCGGAGCATGGGGGAGGTGGATTGCAGCGTAGCTGCATGACGGAGGGAGTTGTTGGCGCGGTCGCGCTGCATGCGGTGCGCACGGCGGTGCGCGAGGCGTTCGAGATTGTCGAACAGGGCTGCAGCGCGGTTGAGGCGGGCGAGGATCTTCCGCGGCGGCTTGGCGCGGTGGAGCAGGACCAGCTTCAGGCGCTCCGTGTAGATGAAGGGGAGACCGGCGATCTGTCTGGCGCGCTCGTTGATGAGCAGCTGCACGCCATGCTCGATGACGATGACATGGGCTTCGACACCGGCGCAGGTTTCCGGGTTGGTGAGGAAGTCGTTGAGCTTCTGCGGTCTTCGAGGCAGGTGACGAGCCAGTTCAGATATTCGCGCGTGATCTCGCGCAGCCGCGCGACGGGGTCTAGCGGGAACAGGATGCGCAAGAGAACGAGGAACAGCTCGGTCATGGGTTGGAGTATGACCCCAGCTTCTGGCCCGGTTGAATCTGGCTCGCGCTATCCCCCATCTTTGTTGGCTAGAGCGCTGAAATCAGGGGTGAAGGTTTTTGGCCGTCCTGCGAATTGGATGACGCTCCATCCCCCATTCTCGCATCAGCCGGTGGGCGTGAGCCCCTCCGTCTCGCGGCTTTGCCGCGATCCACCTCCCCCAGTGCCTTGCACTGGTGGAGGCAAGGCGACGGTGGGTTGCCTCTCCATGCGGAGCAGGGGGAGGTGGATCGGGCGCGTAGCGCACGAGACGGAGGGGGATGGGGAGGTGTGGCTACGATGGTGAGCGCAGCGGCTGGGTTCCGGGTCTTCGCGCTTTGCGCTGGTGCGGAATGACATCGGTGGGGTGAGCGGGTGGCGGCGAAACGGCGCGCGGTGGTTTATCCACACCCCGGGTTATCCACAGGGGCGGGAAACGGGGCGGAATCGGAGTGGGAACAGACTGGAATCGGGAGGGGAACGCCGACGGCTATGTCAGCGCTTCCGACGGAACATCAGTGCCCGAAAATCAGTGATGGTGGTGGTGGTCTTCGTCGGGGACCTGATTGTACTTGCCGCATTTGGGGCATTTGACGGCGTCGAAGGGCTCGCCGTGGAACACGTCCATGTGGCTGACCTTGTCCATCAGGCGCGTCTTGCAGGCGCCACAGCGGTAGGTCGTGTCTCCGTTCGTGCCTTCGAGGGCGAGCTTGCCCGCTTCCGGTTCGAGCACCGTGGCGCCGTCGGCCGGCTTCGGGATTATGCGCATCTCTTTCTGAGGCATCGGAGATCTCCTTGAGATTTGCGATGTGGACGGAAGGGGTGGGGGCGTCAAGGTGGGGCGCTTGGCGCGGGAGTGGTGAGCGCGCCCTCGTCCTTCGACGGGCGGCCCTTCAGGCCTGCTCAGGATGAGGGCTGAACTGCGGATGGTGGAGCAGCCCTCATCCTGAGCAGCACGCGAAGCGTGCGTCCGTCGAAGGACGAGGGCGTTCGCCCTAGCCGAACCTTCCCGTGATGTAGTCCTGCGTCTGTTCGAGCTTGGGGGCGGTGAAGAGCTGGTCGGTGGGGGCGGTTTCGATCAGCTGGCCCATGTGGAAGAAGGCCGTGATCTGGCTGACGCGGGCGGCCTGCGCCATCGAGTGCGTGACCATCACGATGCAGGTGTGCTTGCGGATGTCCTCGATCAGCTGCTCGATGTGAGCCGTCGCGACGGGATCGAGGGCGGAGCAGGGTTCGTCCATCAGGATGACGGCGGGCGAGACGGCGAGGGCGCGGGCGATGCAGAGGCGTTGCTGCTGGCCGCCGGAGAGGCCGAGGCCGGATTTGCCGAGGCGGTCTTTCACTTCCTCCCACAGCGCGGCGCGGCGGAGGGATTTCTCGACGAGTGCGTCGAGGTCGGCTTTGGTGGGCGCGATCCTGTGGGTGCGCGGGCCGTAAGCGACGTTGTCGTAGATCGACATCGGGAACGGGCTTGGCTTCTGGAACACCATGCCGATGCGCGAGCGGACGGAGACGGGATCAATCTCCGCGCCGTTGACGTCGACGCCGTCCATCAGGATCTGGCCCTCGACGCGCGCGTTGGGAATCGTGTCGTTCATGCGATTGAGGCAGCGCAGCAGGGTGGACTTGCCGCAGCCCGAGGCGCCGATGAAGGCGGTGACGGCGTTGTCGGGGATTTCGAGATTGACGTCGAACAAGGCCTGCTTGGCGCCGTAGAAGGCGTTGATCTGGCGCAGACTGATGCGCGTGGCCGACGTGACCGGGCCGCTGTTGGCGACTTTCAGACTGATGCCGGGGGCGCGGGCGGACGCGGGTGTATTCTGGGGCGTGCTCATCCCGCTTTGGCTAGCGGGATGAGGCCGCGTTGTCCACTTGAGCGGCGTGTCAGCCCTGGCCGCGTTTGAGGGCGGCCAGCGACACGCGTGAGACGACGTTGAGCAGGAGGACGCCGACGGTGATGAGCAGTGCGCCTGTCCAGGCGAGCTGGATCAGGTCGGCGCTGGGCGAGCCGGCGTAGCGGTAGATCGCGATCGGCAGGCTGGCCATCGGCTTGGTGAGGTCGGTCGACCAGTTGGAGTTGCCGAGCGAGGTGAAGATCAGCGGCGCGGTCTCGCCCGCGATACGGGCGACGGCGAGGAGGATGCCGGTGAGGATGCCGCCGAAGGCTGCGGGGAGGATGACC
>Ga0208460_10001499_pt1 | contig 14049 bp, 15 predicted proteins | sample AD_STIC10_MetaG_FD_184436 | JGI IMG/M metagenome (GOLD analysis project Ga0208460, IMG submission 184436) | Active sludge microbial communities of municipal wastewater-treating anaerobic digesters from USA - AD_STIC10_MetaG (SPAdes) (version 2) | ecosystem: Engineered > Bioreactor > Anaerobic >... | reverse complement strand
GGGTATTTTTAGCGCCTAGTGGCTGGCTGTGTTTTTTATGGGGGCAACAAGCCATGGAAGCCTATCTTCGTTTAATAGGTGTAGCTAATTAAATAGATGAAATTTCTTAAAAGGACTACAATTATTCTAATTATCGTGGGGGTAGAATTTTTGTTTGGTTATAAACTGACAGCTTTAGCTGGCGAGGAAGATAATTTATTTGGTTGGGCCTGGAATTCACAGGCGGGCTGGATTAGTTTTAATAATTGTGTTTATGATGGGCCTTGTGAGGGGTATGATTATGGTGTTAAGTTAGATGAAGATGACTATACTTTATCTGGCTATGCTTGGAGTGATAACGTGGGCTGGATTAAGTTTGATAATAGCTACCCAGCAGGAGGGTTTCCTACGCATGGTGCGCAGATTGATCCTGGCAGTAGGACGTTTAGCGGCTGGGCCAAGATTTTATCTTTAGATAACGGTAATGATGGTTGGGTAAAATTAGCTAAAGATAGTTATGACGGCGAGACAAGTAATTATAATGTTTCCTTAGGACCAGATGGCAAATTACAGGGTTGGGCCTGGAACAATATGCTCGGCTGGATATCTTTTAATTCAACAGACTGGACAGGCAATACTATTGCTTATTATGTTACTGGCCGAGCGCCCTTGATACCTAGCAATGTGACCGTGACCCCAGATAGTTTATCTGGTTGTGACACTTTAAATATTGAGTGGCAACCAAGTTCATATGCTAAAACTTATTGGATTTATCGGGAAGAGACCCCGTCATTTATACCAACTACTAGCAATTTAGTGGCTAGCACCACTAATATTAATTTTATCGACAGGGGATTAAATTTAAATACTGGGTATTATTATCATATTGGGGCTAGTAATTTTTTTGGTAAAGTATATACACCCACTAGTAGTTATGGCCGCACTAGAGCAATTTGCGGAGTTCAAGTTATTGCTGGCCAGGGTAGTTGTTTAAGCGGTAATCCTTCTATTATTAAATTGAATTGGCAGGCACCCAATTTAGCTCCAGGTATTACCATTGACCATTATATAATTACCCGCTGTCAAGTAACAGAGAGTGAAAGCTGTTTGAGGGTTTTGGATTCGCCTTTTACTGAGGTAACCAGCACTAGTGATTGTTTTCAGGTAGGACCAGGTATTGATGACATTCCTCCAGCTGATGTATCATCTACTCCCCATTGTATAGATAGCGATTGCCATTGCTGGGAAACTTTTAGAGGTGAGGAAGTAGATAAACAGTATGTTTATAAAATTATGGCGGTGGACAATAATGGTCAGGGCGGCGATGAAACTGATCCCGATGCTTTAATTCAAATTTTTCCTTGTGCCCGACAAAAGAGTTGGTATTGGGAAGAACAAAACCCGGCCATGTCTAGCCCATAAAATATGACAATATTTAGCAGAAAAAAATATATTGTTCCAGCTTTTACTTTAGTAGAATTGTTAGTGGTTGTTGGTATTTTTGTTTTTATAGCATTAGCTACGGTAGCAAATTATCAATCTAATAATCGGCAATCTCAATTAACGATGGCTACCCAGGAATTGGCTACTAATATAAAATTAGCTCAAAGTTATACTTTAGGTTCTCAAGAATTTGAGAGCCCTTCTGACCCTAGTCACGCCGGGGAGATACCGGCTGGTGGCTGGGGCATCCATTTGTCAAAGGATAGCCCCACTATCTATCAGATTGTAGCTGATTTTAATGATAATCACGTTTGGGATAGTGATTCTGATGGATTATTTAAGACAATCACTTTACCAGAGAAGATAAGTATAGACGACATTTTATATAATTCATCATCTGTTAATGATTTAGATATTTTTTTTCAGCCGCCTGACCCTAAAACTTTTTTAAATGGTAACCGAAACGGCAATGTCACGCTAACTCTTTATGATGACGTCTTAGCTACTACTAGTGAGGTGACAGTAAACTTTTTTGGTTTAGTAGAAATTAATTAACTACAAAATGCCACGACAATTTTCTACAGCGCCAGCCTTTTCTTTAATTGAGTTGCTTGTATCCATGGCCATTATAGGTATTGGGCTTTTAGGTATTTCCTCTCTAGCAGCTCAGAATATACGGGTACAATATTTTAATCGTAATAGCCTAATTTCGGCTCAATTAGCTCAGGAAGGCTTGGAATTAGCGCGGAATTTGCGTGATAATGATTGGAAATCGTCAAGTCCTATTACTTCTAGCTCATCTTTGGAGGGTCTTTATAATGATTTATTTACTATTGATTACTTAGGCCATATTAATACTTATTCTGTTCCTCAGAGTGTGCCTCTCTTAAATATTGACAGTGATGGTTTTTATAGCTATAACCCCGGGACACCAACGCCCTTTAAGAGATATATAACTAGCCAATGTCAAGATGATTATTGTCTATTGAGTTGTGTGGTTACTTGGCAGGCCGAGGGACAGTCGGGAAGTTATGAGGTAAATAGTTATTTATATGCCTGGCATTAGGTATACTAAATTATCTGGTTTTACTTTAGTAGAGGCAATGGTGACAGTGGCTATTTTTGCTATTTTGATGGTTAGCGCTACTGATATCTTTTTGTCTATTGTAAGGTCGCAGCGTAACACTTTGTCTTCTAAAAATGCTCAGGAAGCAGTTAATTATGCTCTTGAAGTTATGTCTAAAGAGCTGCGGATGGCTAAAGTAGATGATGGATATTGCGGAGCAGCTCAAAAAGTGTATGCTGTCTTTGATAAAAATGGTCAGCCAGTTGATAGTGGAAATGGTTCCACCATTAAATTTCGCAATTATGAAGATGAGTGTGTAGTTTATGAATTAGACAATTCCAATGGCCGCTTAAAGGTAACTCGTAATGGTTCTTGGGCCTATATGACGCCAGTTAATATTACTATTAATAATCTTAGCTTTTATGTTCAATATAGTGATATACAAAGTGAACAGCCTTTGGTTACGGTTCGTTTTATTCTAAGTTATTTTAATAGTGAAACTGGACAACAAACTATGCAGGTTCAAACTTCTATTTCTTCTAGATCTTATGAAAATTATGAATTTGGCGGTTAAACAATTTTTGTCTTATAAGTTGTCATCTCGGCGGTCAGGAGTTATTATGATTATTAGTTTTTTAATCATTACTGGTGCTTTTATTATTGCTTTGTCTATTGCTACTTTAGTTATGATAGCTATTAATATCAGCCGAACCCAGGGTGATTCAGTGCGGGCTTATTTTGCTGCTGATAGTGGGATAGAGCGAGCCTTGGCTTTTGATAAATCACCAGAAGGCACTATTGATCATCAGAATTGTGGACCAGGTGAAAAACAATATCTCTGCTGTGACGAGCTGGGTGAATGTTTGTTTTTTGATCAAGTTATCCAGAGCCATGCAGAGGACGGTGCTGTTTCGGGTTGTTTTGATTGTGCTTACGTAGAACCTGAAGAGGTAACTCAAGATGGTGGGCAAGTTTATAAAATTATTTATCGAGGAGTTAGTAGTGATAATAGTCAATTAAACTTAGAAAGTATTGGAAGTTCGCACGGAGTAAAGCGCGCCATTAGATTAACCATTATTCGTACTTCTGGCTGTGTACCTCAATGTCAAAATGAAGAGGGCGAACCGTATCAGTGTGGCTATAATGGTTGTAACGGTTTTTGCGGACAGTGTGGGGATAATCAACATTGTGATAATCATTATTGTGTCGATGATGAATAAAGAATTATTGCCAATTCAAGAGAGAATTGAAAAATTACGCGCTGAAATTGAAGAGGCGCGCTATGCTTATCATGTCTTAGATAAAAATCTAATGGATGAGGGGGTTTTAGACAGTTTAAAAAATGAATTATTCCAATTGGAACAAACTTATCCGCAGTTTATTACCCCCGACTCGCCAACTCAGCGGGTAGGGGGTAAGGCTTTAGATAAATTTGTTAAAGTGATCCACGATTATCCCATGATTTCTCTTTATGATGCTTTTTCTGAAGAAGATATGCTGGCCTGGGAGGAGCGCAATCGCAGTTTCTTTAAAAAGCCGTTATCAGATGATTATTATGTAGAACTTAAATTAGACGGTCTGGCTATTAGCTTAAAGTTTGAAGCAGGGCTTTTAGTGCAAGGAGCCACCCGAGGCGATGGGCAGGTTGGCGAGGATGTCACCGCTAATGTTCGAACAATTACCAGTATTCCTTTACGTTTACGTTGCCCCAGTGAAGACGCTCTTGCTTCAATTGGTTTTGGCGCGTCTGACATTAAAGATCTCTATAATTTTATTAATCATAAAGTTATTGAAATCAGGGGAGAGGCTATTATTACTAAAAAGAATTTAGCCGATATTAATCGTCGCTATGCGCAGGAGGGACGTCCGCTTTTGGCTAATGCCCGTAATGCTGTGGCTGGTTCTATTCGTCAGCTTGATCCTCAGGTGACTGCGGAACGTAAATTAGATTTTTATACTTATGATTTGCTATTCCCTGGCCTTACTCGGGGAGAGTTAGTGCGATGGCGACATCAAGCCGATCAGCTAGCTAGATTATTAGGCTTTAAGACAATCCAACAAAATAAATTGTGTCACGGTCTTTCAGAGGTTTTTGTTTATTACCGTCAGATTGAAAAAATTAGAGAATCCTTATCTTTTGAGGTAGATGGTATTGTGGTGAAATACGACGATTTAAAATTATGGGAGGCGTTAGGAGTGGTGGGTAAGGCTCCACGGTATATGATGGCCTATAAATTTAGCGCCGAGCAGACAACTACTAGGTTATTAGATGTTCAGTGGCAGGTAGGACGGACGGGAGTATTGACACCGACGGCTATTTTAAAGCCGGTTAAGGTTGGCGGGGTTACCATTTCTCGCGCTACTTTACATAATTTTGATGAAATTAAACGTTTATCAGTAAAAATAGGGGATACGGTTATCATTGAGCGAGCCGGCGATGTTATTCCTAAAATTGTAGGTGTGTTGCCTAAGCTACGGAGCGGTGATGAACGACCCATTGTACCGCCCAAGTATTGTCCTTTCTGCGGCAGTATCATTCAAAAAGTAGCGGGTGAGGTAGCTTATCGTTGTCCTAATCCAGATTGTTATGCTGTGGCCTTGCGGCGCTTACGGCATTGGGCCAGTCAGGAGGCTGCGGGCTGGAACGGTTTTGGGCCGAAAATTATTGAGCAGTTGTTTAAAAATGGTTTAATAAAAGATATTGCTGATTTTTATGATTTGACGGTTGACCAATTAAAAATTTTGCCGGGGCTGGGAAATAAGTCGGCTAATAATTTGATAACAGAGATTCACCGCAAGAAGACTTTATTTTTAGATAGACTTATTTATGGACTTGGTATTCGCCAGGTAGGGCAAGAAACAGCAGCTACCATAGCTAATTTTTTGGCTCATCGGCTGGCTAATACATCTCGCAAGGCATCACCTGAGGAGATATTTGCCGTTGGTCGGGCAATTACCACAGAAGAGTGGCAGACATTGTCAGATATTGGTCCTAAGGTGGCTGAGGCTTTATTTAACTGGTTTCACGATGATTATAATTATGATTTGTTGCGTCGTTTGGGTAGACAGGGAGTTACTGCTGTGTGGGAGAAAAAATTAGCTTCTCAGACTCTGAGCGGCAAGACCTTTGTTTTAACGGGCCGGCTTAACAGTTTGACACGGGCTCAGGCCGAGGCTAGAATAAAACAAGCTGGCGGTCAAGTAAGTAGTCAAGTTAGCCGCCAGACTGATTATTTGGTGGTCGGTGCAGATCCGGGAAGTAAACTAGTTAAAGCCAAGAATTTAGGGATTAAAATTATTAATGAAGCTGAATTATTAGCCCTATTGTCTTAATTTTATGGATAAAGAGATTATAAAAAAATTAGCTCAGCTAGCTAAACTGAAAGTTGATGATAGTGAAGTAGAAATTTATGATCATCAGTTGTCAGATGTTTTGCACCACTTAGATAGTTTATCCGGAGCGATAGACTTTATAAATAAGCATGGCATTAAAGATGATGAGGGCCGGGAGGCTAATACCAACAAGGTTATTCATTCTTCTTTGGCCAATGATGAAGTAGAAAATTGGCCGGAGGAAGAAATAGCTATGAGTCTTATTAGGGCGCATCAGAATGATGATGGATTTATTATTGTTCCAGCAATAAAATCATAGGCACTTATGAATTTACAGAGCTTAACATTAACTCAGGCTAGAGATTTGTTAGATAATCGGCGGTTAACCAGTCGGCAGCTGACTGATTATTATTTGCAACGTCTAGAAAAATATGATTCATATATTAATTCTAGCCTGTTAATAGATTATGAGGGAGCTTCTCGAGCAGCAGATTTAGCTGATCATCGGTTAGCTCATGGAGAGGGAGGAGGGGTATTGGGTATACCTTATATAATCAAAGATAACATTTTAACTAAAGGTTTAAAAACCACAGCTGGTTCTAAAATGTTGGCCAACTATGTTGCTCCTTATGATGCCACGGTAGTTAGCCGTTTGAAACAAGCCGGGGCGGTTTTATTAGCCAAGGCTAATTTAGATGAGTTTGCTTTGGGGTCGTCCACTGAAAATAGCGCCTTTGGACCAACCCATAATCCTTATAATTTGTCTATGGTGCCAGGGGGGTCTTCTGGTGGTTCAGCCGCAGCCTTGGCTGCTGATTTTTGTACTTTTTCTTTAGGTAGCGATACTGGCGGTTCAGTACGGCATCCAGCTACTTTGTGTGGGGTGGTTGGCTATAGGCCAAGTTATGGCGCCATATCGCGACATGGTCTAGTGGCTATGTCTAGCTCCCTTGACGCTATTGGTGTTTTAGCCCGTTCTGCCGTTGATGTTGCCACTGTTATGGCAATAATTGCCGGCCCAGATAAATATGATGCCACAGCCTCATTAGTGTTAGAAGCACCTGCCAAGGTTAATCCAATAATTAATTGGTCCAAGATTAAGATTGGCTGGCCGGCTGAATATTTTAGCTCTGGCCTTAATAGCGAGGTAGCAGAGCATTTAATAAATATAAAAAATATTCTGTCGGATAAGGGGGCGACAATTGTACCTGTTAATTTACCCCTTACTTCATATGGAGTGTCGGCCTATGCTGTAATTAATATGGCTGAAGTAAGTTCTAATTTAGCGCGTTTTGATGGATTGCGCTATGGTCATTGGGTGGGCGGTAGTAATTTATTGGAAACTTATTTAAATAATCGAAAAGATGGCTTTGGCGCGGAAGTTAAACGTCGCCTTATGCTAGGCACTTATTTTTTAAGCGCTGGAGAAGGGGAGTCGTACTATAAACAAGCGCAAACCGTTAAGACGATAATTGCCCGGGAATTCAAGGAAGTTTTTACCCAGGTGGATTATCTTCTTACTCCTGCTACGCCTACGGTTGCTTTTCCCCTTGGCGTCAAAGTCAATGATCCCTTGAGTCTTTACTTAGAAGATAGTCTCCTTACCCCGGCCTCTTTGGCTCATTTGCCAGCAGTGGCTATACCTATTGGCTGGAACTTAGCCGGTTTGCCAATTGGCGGCCAGCTTATTGGAAAAAGAGGTGAGGATTATAATATGTTAATGGTAGCTCAGGCGATACAAGATGTAATAAATATTACCCCGCAATTATTGCCGTGGGAATAAAATAATTAAATAAAAATTTAAATTATACTTATGAAGAAAAAAACATCACCTCGACGGTTTACTGATGAATTTTTGTGGGCTATTATAGCGGTGGTTCTATTGGCCTTCATTGGTTTATGGATCTACCAAAAAACTATTAATAAACCACAAGCCATTACTCCGGCCACCTCAACTCAAGATCAAACTGCAATAGCCGAAGAATTAAAAATAGCTAATCAGGAGGCTTTGGAAAAAATTACTTTGACGTTATCTGAAGTTCCGCCTATTAATGATGCTGACCATTTATTGGGTCCATTAGAAGCTCCGGCTCAGTTAATTATTTATACTGATTTTACTGATCCGTTAGCTGCTCAGTTTGTGCCTATTATTAAAGAACTAAAAAGTCAGTTTGGTGATGACCTAGTAGTGGTCTGGCGTCAGCATCCATTAGTCAATAATCTTTTTTCTAATGACGCCGCGATAGCTATTGAATGCGCGGCCAAACAAGATAAATTGTTTGACTATGCAGAACAGATTGCTTTGCTGTCGGCTCAAGAGCAAATTTTACCAGAATGGTCGGAGTTGGCCAGCGAGCTTGGTCTTAAGGTTGATGATTTTAATAATTGTTTGACGAAGCCAGAGGTTCAGGCTACAATTGATCAGTGGTCTTCTGAGGCGGAGGCGTTAGGCGCTATTGGAGTGCCTAGTAGTTTTTTAAATAAAAAACTGTTAAGCGGGGTTTATCCGCTAGAGGATTTTACGGACAGTGATGGCCAAGTAAAAAGCGGATTAGTAGTGTTAGTGCAAGAGGCCATAAAGGCTAATCAGGCAGCGGATTAGTAGATTATAAGGAGGGGAGAGGGAAGGATCGCATAGTGGTCGAGTGCGCTCGCTTGGAAAGCGAGTAGGCCCACAAGCCTCCGGGGTTCGAATCCCCGTCCTTCCGCATCCTCGTGTTGGCACGATGATCTTAAAAACAGAGCTTATTTAAGTCTTGTTTTCAAAAATTTTATTTCAGAATATATTTTTTATATATATGGTTTTAATCAAAAAATTATTAATTAAACTGGCACAATATCTAAAAACTAGATATAATATATAATATTCCTAAATTTAACTTATTTAATATGTCTCCAAAAAAAATAAGTCCAGATAAAATTGATCAAATAAAGACTATTTATAGCCAAGCACTTGTTGATATTCGTAAAATTAAAAAAGAAAGAGATGAAAAAATTAAAGAAATATTAAAAAGTATTGATACTAATCAAATAACTAATATTCTTAAAGATATTAGAGGGACAAAATAATTACTAAAAATATGGACCAAGAAAAAATCACGCAAGAATCACCCTTAGAAAAGGCCAAAAGACTACTAGCCGAAAAAGAATCTAAAGATAAAGAAAAAAACGAGGCTGAGGCTCAAAAAGAGCCTGAAAATCAGGCTAAAGAACAAACATTAGAAGAGCTTAATAGCTTAAAACAAGAGTTGGAAAGACAATTAAATGAAATGAATTTTAATGTGGAGATCTCTAGAAACGAAGCTCATGAAACTAGAGATGCTATGCGAGGGGGTGGTCTTGATCAGAGTCTGGACTATAAAGAAGAATATAGCGCCATTATTTCTGAGGCAGCCGACAATTTAAATAGCTTAAGGCAAGAAAAGAATAGAATAAAAGCAGAGTTGGAGGTGGTTAATTTCAATATCGAAAACTTTGATATCAACAAAAATATCGCCGAAGCCAAAAAGGATGTTCAAGCAGAAATTGCCACTGTTGAACAAGAGAGTGTTGAGGCCATAAACCAAGTTAAAGATTATCCTGGCTCTAATGTGCAAGATCTTGAAGCCGCACAAAAGATAACCGTTGATTCTAGCCAAAGAATTGATCAAATTATAGAAAACTCTGATCAAGCTGTTGACAATATAGTAACCGAAGATGTTTCAGGTGAACAAAAAGTTGAAAAATATGAAGGTCCGATTAAAGAATTAGAGCTACAATACCGCGATATCCAAAACAAAAAAAAGCCCAAAAATGATCAGTACAATCAGCTAATGAGTCAATGGACAAAACTTTCTTTAGAAAAAAATTCAGCCGAGGCGCATGGTGATGAAAAAAAAGCACTTGAGCTTAAAGGAGCTATGGCAACAATTAGTGAAAAAAAGGAAAAAATTTACTTGGGTGAAAAAAAATTCGAACAATTAAAACAGCACCAGGATAAATTCAAAGAACTTGATGGTCAATTAACAGCAGTGTTAGCAGAAATAAGATCTCTTAAAGAATCAAAAGAACAGGGAGAAATGTCTGCTGAGCAATATCAAAACCAGATAGAACCATTAATAGCCAAACAAAACTATTTGTACGAACAAATAACTAAAAATAATAACGAGGCTGATAAAATAAAAAATGACAAAGAATTTGGAAAAGAAGAAGAATCTTTAGAATATCTTGATGGTCAAGAAGAACAATTAATTAATGCTGCCAAAAAAGAACTTGGCTATGATGAGTCAGTTCAAGAAATAGCAACAAAAAAACTTGGCCCCCTGGGTGCCTATGATGCCCACATATTGATGTTAAATAATTATCTAGGATTAAATTTACCAGTCTTTTCTCAAGATTTTAAAACAAGAAAGCTCAATAAGAATGAAGGTTGGGATAGCCCTATTATGGGTACACACGAAATAATTAATGATAATTCGCCCGAAGGAAATAAAAATAGAGATATTTTGGGCGCAAAACAAGAGTCTGTTTATAATGACTACTTAGAAAAAACGAAAAAACTAGCAGGCCTACCAGAAGAATCTAAGAAAAAACTTATAAAATTAGTTAAAGAAGATAATTCTTTATTGACTAGCGCCCTAAGTACTGAATGTTTTGATTCTTTTGATGGCCTTGACATAGACGGTGCTATCAATCACATCTTTACTGCTTATTCTAATTCCGATAAACAATGTAAACCTCTTGATGTTAAAAATCGGGAAGTCAGAATTGGTGATAAAACAGTTGATCAAGATACCCTTAGAAATAGCGCTCACTATCACTCCAAAAAAATGATGTTTATATTCACTGCCTTTAAAATTGCCCAAGACAATGGGTTGATTGGCTAACCACTGAAATCACGGTTCCAGCCCGAGGTAGCCCGCTAGATTATCGAGTTTGAACTACGATCAAATAGGGGGTTTTGGAAAATAAAAAGCCGATTTCCAGTAGAAGTCGATTTTGTATTATTAAGTTCAAGATGTTGTTTTTGTACGATTTTTTTTTCGCGCGTTCAACCGCCTCCGCTTTGGTGTCGCAAATGGCCGAGGCCTTTTGATTGCCAATAACCTTAAGTTTCCAATCCTTGCCGTTAGGGCTAACGAATATTTGATGCGTCATATTGTTTAGATTTTAACCGCTCTTATCTTATTTATTAAATTGTCTAGATCTGTTAAAATAAACTCGTGGCATTTGTCAAACTTATTAACATATCTATTGACAAATAATTTTACAATGATTATACTGGAAATAACAATATGCTTGGCAAATTTATTTTAGAACAACGTAAAAAGCACAATTTAACGCAGGATTTTTTAGCGTCTAAAATTGGCGTTTCGCGTCCTACCTATATTCAAATAGAGCAGGGCGAGCGTGACCTAACCATAACCGAAGCAAAAATATTATCGGATATTTTTGGTATTGTTTTTGATGATTTTGTTCAGGGCAAGGACACTGCTGCTAAGGTAGAAATTAAAAAGAGCATTAAAAAAATAAGAGAAGAAAAGCAAGAAATGAGAATAAGCGTTCCGCAAAAAAATCTAGAAAAATTTAAGGAGGTTCTACTTTATGTTTTATCTGAAGTCGGTGGCAAGCCGAATGTTGGCGAAGCAGTAATCTATAAATTGCTTTATTTTATTGATTTTGATTTTTACGAAAAATTTGAGGAGCAATTAGTTGGTGCGACATATATTAAAAATCACTATGGGCCTACGCCGGTTGAGTTTAAAACTATTGTCGATGATATGATTAAAAATGGCGAAGTTGTGAAAGTTGAAGGAAAATATTTTAATTATCTACAAAGAAAATATCTGCCAATTCGCGAACCAGACTTAACTAAATTAAAAGACGCACGCGAATTGCGTCATATCGACGAAGTATTAGCCAGATTGGGCGATAAAAATGCCAAAGAATTAAGTGAATACTCTCACGAGGATACTCCTTGGCTCGTCGCAAAAGAAAATCAGCCGCTTGATTACGAGGCCGTGTTCTACCGCACTCCTAAAACTTCCGTGAGAAACTATGACGAGCAAGATTAATTATGGCGAAACGCCTGAATTTCAAAAAGACTTCAAAAAATTGCTCAAAAAGTTCAAATCACTTGAAGATGATTTTGAGTTAGCAAAAGTTGCGGCGATTGAACTTTTTCATATACAAAAAGTAAACAATTTAAGCACTTTTCCTGTTCAAGGTCTTTGCACGGAAAAAATACAAATTTGTAAAATTAAAAAATTTGCCTGCAAAGCGTTAAAGGGGCGAGGTTCAAAAAGCGGAATACGAGTTATTTATGCTTTTCATTGCGAAAATTATAAGGTAGATTTTATTGAGATATATTTTAAGGGTGAGAAAGAAAACGAAGACAGGGATAGAATTAGGGAGTATTTAAAAAATTATTTAACCGAGTAATCTACATCATTTTTACCTTTAACCGACTTTGGTTTGGGAGTTTCAAACCATGCCGGTGAACTGTATAATAAGTTCTTAATTGCTGTATATTTTTATAAATAATCGCGAAGTTAAACCGTTTTTATCGGTTCAAACTTCGGGACATCGCTCCTGCCATTTATCTATAGCCATTTTAGACTCATTAGTGCCAAAATTCATATCTGTAGTAGGTTGTTTTTGGCGGATTATCGTTGCTAAAACAGATGAATATACAGATCTTAAACTGAAAATGGAGTACCAAATTTCTCTATATAAAGACAATGTTATTAATTATCAAGGGGTATTTGCCATCAATAGCACTGCTGGTTTTTGGTAGTTATTAATTTTCCTATTTTCTTAGAATTCTGTTTTTTATGTTTTGATGCTGGATAAAGGTTTATGGTCTTGTAATTTTATAATTTCTGGCTATAATCTAAGATAGATTTTAATAATTTTTTATGTCTATGCAATCTAAAGTATCATTGGAGAAAGAAATTATAGCGGGCTGGGGTCGTAAGCTAGGATTTTTAATTGATGCTTTAAACATTACCCAATCAGCCAAAGATTTACTAGTAGAAATAGTTTCCATGATGGAGCCGGAAGAAATGATTAAGTTGGCAGCTGTATTGGAAGAAAAACTAGCCTCAGAACAGTCAGCTATCTTAGAAATAGAATTACAAAATAAGTTGGATGCTATGGCGATGAAATACGCCGCTGAAGCGGAGGCAATTGATCAAAATAGTTTGAATGAAATCAGGGAATTAATAAAGGAAAAAGCGTTAAGTGATATTCGTCAGACTATAAAATAATTTTATGAGTAATAACTTTGAAAATAACCAGTCAGCGTCACAACAGCTAGGTATGCCCGAGCCACTTAAATTAGATAGTAATACTATCAACGGAGAAGGTGGGGCTGATGTTGATGAGGCGCTTATGGCCAAACAGAAAGAGGATGCTTTAAAAGATATATTTTTACAAAAAGAGATTGAGGTTAAGGCCAGACAAGACAATGGGGAAAGTCCATCAAATTATACTAAATATAAATTAGCAATTTTTGATCAGTTATTAAAAAATAAGTCGGTTGATTTTCCTAGGGTGGTTCGTCAATTGCGAGGCCCAAATAATCCTGATACTTTTGATCTGGGCTCTTGTTATAGTGCTTTTGAAACGGTTAGATTTTATTCTAATAATGCTCAGGAATTACATGATGGCTATCAGATAAAAAATTCTATGGAATTATCTGATGATCCAGCACAATATGTTGAACAGGTTAGTCAACTTTTTGATAAAATTAGTGCACAAAAACAGGCAATGATGCAGCGTAATAATCAGTTAGGCATACCAAGCTCTAAATATGATTATTATCGTTTAGCTATTTTAGAGAATCTCTTTAAAAATAATAGGGTAGAAATCTCTCGTCTAGGTCGGGAGATGCATAAGGAAGAGGGCGATGATTTCGACCCGGAAGCTTTTCAGGACGCTTATTTAATATTAGATAGAGAAAATAAACTTGAAACACAACAAATGCAGAAGCAGAATGAAGAAGAAGAAGAAGTATTAGAAAAACAGCCGACAGAACCTGCCTCTCCTGAAATACCGGCTGAGTTAAACAATGCCATAATTTCAGAAATTCCCGAAGAGCCAAATAGTAAATATCCGGATAAAAAAACAAAAGCTAAAATTATTGGCGCTGCTGCTTATAAAACCATTGCCTCTATTGTTGGTCTTAAATCAGTTGTTGATTGGTTGGGGGCTGGTTTAGGTTCTTTGGGTTTAAAAATTGGCCAGCG
>Ga0208460_10001467_pt1 | contig 14215 bp, 11 predicted proteins | sample AD_STIC10_MetaG_FD_184436 | JGI IMG/M metagenome (GOLD analysis project Ga0208460, IMG submission 184436) | Active sludge microbial communities of municipal wastewater-treating anaerobic digesters from USA - AD_STIC10_MetaG (SPAdes) (version 2) | ecosystem: Engineered > Bioreactor > Anaerobic >... | reverse complement strand
GATTGCAAGCACGAAGAACGCGAGACTGGCGTAGCGTGATCGCTGCTTGAACCAGACCAATAGATGGACGAAGCCCAGCGTAAGGCTCGCCGCAGCCATCATGGTCCAGACGATTTCGACCCAGTTCACGCCCATGGGGACAATTGTGGCACAGCTGGTGATATTTCTTGGTATTGCGGTTGCGGGCTACCTGTATTTCCAAAACCCTTGGCATTTCCTGTTCATTGTTCAACAGGCCGAATGGCCGCTGAGGCCGAGCTGTGTGAATTGCCCAACAGGCAAGTATCGAAGTACAGCAGTCACCCAGATGTCAGCTTTTGGGAAGCGGCGTATGGCAGTAGTTGGCCGGCACTTGCCCAATGGTTCCCTGACCTGAGCGTCTCTTATCGCTGCGAAGCTGACCTTGGGGCGAAAAGCCTGAGCGGCTCTTATGGGTCGGGACTTGCCGGTGGCTACGGAAATCCGACCGTCCGCTGACAGGCTAGAGCCGACTTTTCGTTGCCTTCGCTGTGCAGAGAGCCCCGCCGGGGCGGACGTCCACTCCGCCAAGTATGCGAAAGGCCCGAGAAATCGGGCCTTTTCTTTTTTGGCATCAACGGATTGCAGCGAAACCATCAGGTCAGGGGATTCCTGCCCTCACTCCACAGTCACAGATTTCGCCAGGTTTCTCGGCTTGTCCACATCGGTTCCCTTGACCAGGGCCACGTGGTACGAGAGCAGTTGCAGCGGAACCACGTGCAGGATCGGCGACAGTTCGCCGTAGTGCTCCGGCAGGCGCAGGATATGGACACCTTCCGATTCGGGAATCTCCGAGTCGGCATCGGCGAAGACGTAGAGTTCGCCGCCCCTGGCCTGCACCTCCTTGAGGTTCGACTTCAGCTTGTCGAGCAACTGGTCGTTCGGGGCAATCGAGATCACCGGCATGTCGGCATCGACCAGCGCCAGCGGGCCATGCTTGAGTTCACCGGCGGGGTAGGCTTCGGCATGGATGTAGGAGATCTCCTTGAGCTTCAGCGCGCCTTCGAGGGCAATCGGGTAGTGCCGGCCACGTCCAAGAAACAGGGCGTGGTGCTTGTCGGCGAAGCGTTGCGCCCAGACCTTGATGTCGCTTTCGAGTTCGAGCACCTTGTTGACCGCCACCGGCAGGTGGCGCAGCTGGTCGATGTAGGCGCTTTCGTCCCGGGCGGTGAGTGTGTTCCTGACCTTGGCCATGACCAGCGTCAGCAGGAAGAGCGCCGCGAGCTGGGTGGTGAAGGCCTTGGTCGACGCGACACCGATTTCCGGGCCGGCGCGGGTGATGAAGCGCAGCGCGCATTCGCGGACGATGGCGGATTCCGGGACGTTGCAGAGGGCCAGGGTCTTGTTCTGGCCCAGGCGCTTGGCGTGCCGTAGCGCAGCCAGTGTGTCGGCGGTTTCGCCGGATTGCGAGATGGCGACGATCAGCTGCTTCGGGTTGGGTACCGAGGTGCGATAGCGGTATTCGCTGGCGATCTCGACATTGCAGGGCACGCCGGCGATGGCTTCGAGCCAGTAGCGGGCGGTGTAGCCGGAGTGGCTGCTGGTGCCACAGGCGAGGATCAGGATCGAGTCCACATCTTGCAGCAGGCTGGCGGCTTCGGCGCCGAAGATGCCGGGCTGGATGGTCTTGCTGCCGCCGACGATTTCGAGGGTGTTGGCCAGCGCTTCGGGTTGCTCGAAGATTTCCTTCTGCATGTAGTGCTGGTAGGTGCCGAGTTCGACGGCAGCGGCGGAGAGTTGCGAGACATGCACCGGGTGGTCGACCGGGGTGCCGTCGAGGCGGGTGATGTTGACGCCGGTTGCGGTCAACTCGGCAATGTCGCCATTTTCCAGATAGACCATGTTGCGGGTGACTTGCAGCAGCGCGGAGGCGTCGGAGGCGGCGTAGTTGCCGGTGTCGGAGAGTCCGAGCAGCAGGGGCGAGCCTTCGCGGGCGACGATGACTTTGCCGGGTTGCTGGTGGTCGATGACGGCGATGGCGTAGGCGCCGACGAGGCGGCGGCAGGCAAGGCGGACGGCGGCGAAGAGGTCGGGCTCGGTCTGCAGCGTGGCTTCGATGAGGTGGGCGATGCTTTCGGTGTCGGTGTCGGAGGTGAAGACGTGGCCTCGGGCGCTGAGTTCGTTGCGCAGGCTTTCGTAGTTTTCGATGATGCCGTTGTGGACGACGGCGATCGAGCCGGAGACGTGCGGGTGGGCATTGCGTTCGGAGGGGATGCCGTGGGTGGCCCAGCGCGTGTGGGCGATGCCGGTGACCGACCGGGTGCTGGCCGCGGCGGTTTCGAGTTCGGCGACACGGCCGACCGAGCGCACGCGCTCGATGCCGGCAGCGCTGATGACGGCCAGGCCGGCCGAGTCGTAGCCCCGGTATTCGAGCCTTTTCAGGCCTTCAACGAGAACGGGTACGATGTTCTTGCTGGCCGCTGCCGCAACGATGCCGCACATGAGTTATCCCGCCAGGAAATCCCCGGATTATAGCGGCAGGCTCACTTTCCGGCCAGACCGGCCGGACGACGGGCCGATCGGCTTTATTCGATCGGCCCTGCAGCAACGGCCTTCAGGGACTTCCCGTGCCGGTCCTTGCCCGACAGAATCGGCTCGCCAAAAGATAGCGGCCAGACGATGCCGATATCCGGGTCATTCCAGGCAATACAGCGCTCATGGTCAGGTGCGTAATAGTCGGTTGTCTTGTAGAGGAATTCCGCCGTGTCGGAGAGGGTCAGGAATCCGTGGGCGAACCCTGGCGGAATCCACATCTGCTTCCTATTTTCAGCGCTCAAGATTTCCCCAACCCAGTGCCCGAAGGTCGGAGAATCCTTGCGGATATCCACCGCCACATCGAAGACAGCCCCCTGAACCACACGAACCAGCTTTCCTTGTGCTCTGGGCGCCACCTGATAGTGCATGCCCCGCAGCACATTTCTCGCACTCTTCGAGTGGTTGTCCTGAACGAAATCGGACTCGCAACCCGTCACTTCGCGAAAGACGCTGCGGTTGTAGCTCTCGAGGAAAAAACCGCGGTCATCGCCAAAAACTCTTGGCTCGAGAATCAGGATATCGGCAATGGCCGTCCGGATAACCCTCATCAGAAAACCCGTTCCTTGAGCAGACTGATCAGATACTGTCCATAGGGATTCTTCAGCATGGGTTGCGCCAGTCTTTCGAGGGACGGGGCGTCGATGTAGCCTTGGCGGTACGCGATTTCCTCTGGACAGGCGATCTTCAGACCCTGGCGTTTTTCTATGGTAGCGATGAACTGGCTGGCATCGAGCAGGCTCTCATGGGTGCCGGTATCCAGCCAGGCATGGCCACGGCCCATGACCTTGACGCTGAGCGCCTTCCTTTCGAGGTAAACGCGATTGACATCCGTTATTTCCAGCTCGCCGCGCGGCGACGGCCGCAGCTCGCCGGCAATGTCGAGGACGGCGTTGTCGTAGAAGTAGAGGCCCGTGACCGCGTAGTTGGACTTGGGGGCTGCCGGCTTTTCTTCGAGGCTGACCGCTTTGCCGTCCTTGTCGAATTCGACGACGCCGTAGCGCTCGGGATCATGAACGTGGTAGGCGAAGACGGTGGCGCCGTCCGCTTGCGCACTGGAGGCCTTGAGGTCGCCGGCGAACTCGTGCCCGTAGAAGATGTTGTCGCCCAGCACCAGGGCGCTGTGGTCGTTGCCGATGAACTGGCGCCCGATGATGAAAGCCTGCGCCAGACCATCCGGGCTGTGCTGGACGGCATAGCTGATAGCGAGTCCCCACTGCCTGCCATCGCCCAGCAACTGTTCGAAGCGCGGCGTATCCTGCGGGGTGGAAATGACGAGGATTTCCCGGATACCGGCCAGCATCAGCGTGCTGAGCGGGTAGTAGATCATCGGCTTGTCGTGGATTGGGAGCAACTGCTTGGAAACCGCCAGGGTCACCGGGTAAAGACGGGTGCCGGAACCACCGGCGAGGATAATTCCTTTACGGTTCATTGCCGCTCTCCATAGTTCTTCCCGACCCAGTTCAGGTAGGCGCCGCTGGCCACATTCTGCACCCAGGCCTGGTTGGCCAGATACCACTGCACCGTCTTGCGGATACCAGTCGCAAACGTGTCCGCCGGCTTCCAGCCGAGCTCGCGTTCGATCTTGGTGGCATCGATAGCATAGCGACGGTCGTGGCCGGGGCGGTCCTTGACGTAGGTGATCTGCTCCTTGTACGGCTTGCCATCGGCACGTGGTCTAAGGTCGTCCAAAATGGCGCAGAGCGTATGGACCACTTCGAGGTTGGGCTTTTCGTTCCAGCCGCCGACGTTGTAGACCTCGCCGACCCTGCCCGCTTCGAGGACGCGGCGAATCGCCGAGCAATGGTCCTTGACGTAGAGCCAGTCGCGGATCTGCTGGCCGTCACCGTAGATGGGGAGTGGCTTGCCGGCTAGCGCATTGAGCATGACGAGCGGGATCAGCTTTTCCGGGAAGTGATAGGGGCCGTAGTTGTTGGAGCAGTTGGTGGTCAGGACCGGCAGGCCGTAGGTGTGGTGGTAGGCACGGACGAGGTGGTCGCTGGCGGCCTTGCTGGCGGAGTACGGGCTGTTGGGTTCATAGCGGTGGGTTTCGGCGAAGGCGGGATCGTCTTTCTCGAGCGATCCGTAAACTTCGTCGGTGGAAACGTGGAGAAAACGGAAAGCGGACTTGGCTTCGCCTTCAAGACTGCCCCACCAGGCACGCGAGGCTTCGAGCAGATGGAAGGTGCCGACGATATTGGTCTGGATGAAGTCTTCCGGACCGTGGATGCTGCGGTCGACGTGGCTTTCGGCGGCAAAATTGACGACGGCACGAATCTTGTACTCGGCGAGCAGTTTGGCGACGAGGTCGAAGTCGCCGATATTGCCCTTGACGAAAATGTGGCGCGGATCGCCTTGCAGCGAGCCAAGGTTTTCGAGGTTGCCCGCATATGTCAGGGCATCGAGATTGACGACCGGCTCGTCGCATTGAGCCAGCCAGTCGAGGACAAAATTGCTGCCGATGAAGCCGGCACCGCCGGTGACAAGAATCATCTGTTCGTTTCCAATATCCAGAAATGCATTTTGCTGTTGCGCATCAATCCACCCGCACCCGCAGAAAGCTGGCGAAGCGCGGCAACCCCGTCCGAGTCAGGTCGTGGTAGCGATAGGTCACCGTGGTGCCGACTGCTGGCGGATCGCGGCGTACCCGGTCGGTGAAGCCGCTACCCAGCGAAAATTCCCGCCCGTCTTCGGCGCGGACACGCAAGGCGCCCATCTGGCCGGCATGCTTGCCCTTGCCGGGCAGGTGGCCGATGACGACCGCTTCGGCGTCTTCCCAGGGTTTCATCTTGAGCAGGGTATCGCTGCGGCCCGTCTCGTAGGGCGCGTCGGCGCGGTGCAGCATCAGCCCCTCGCCACCCGCCTTGACGACCTCTTTCATGCGTTTTTTCAGGCTGTCGGGGTCGACCACCCGGAACTGCTCGATTTCACGCAGCCACGGCACGTTCGCCTGTTTGACCGTTTCGCGAATCTGCTCGGCGCGCTGGGCAAAGGTGCCGGGCGCACCGGGCAGCTCGAAGATCATGTAGCGCACCTGCCGCCATTCGGCATCGTCGGAAACCTCGCGCCGGACGATGCCGGAGAGGCGTTCGAAGGTGCCGCGGCCCATCCACAGTTCGCCGTCCAGAGGGCGCTTCGGGAGGCCATCGAGAAACCAGGTGGGGGCGTTGATCGTCTTGCCGCTGCGGAAGCGCAGGGTCTGGCCATCCCAGATGCCGCGCACACCATCGAGCTTTTCACTGACAAGGTACTGCCCGACGTCGACCTGATTGCGATAGACCTCGGCGAGGAGAATGGCCGGGGCATCGGCGCGAACCGGCGTGGCCGGGAGCACCAGCGCGAATGCCAGCAACAGGCTGCGTAACAGACGGATCATTTCAGCCCTTGTCCGCCCACTCGCGCCGTGCCTGCCGGGCAAGGCCGAAAGTCTCCTCGAGGCGCTCGCCATCGTTGCGTGCCAGTGCCAGGCGGAGGTCGTCGAGCTGGGCGCGATACCTGTCCAGTTCGACAAGCAGCGCGTCGCGGTTGGCGATGCAGATGTCGCGCCACATTTCGGGGTGGCTGGCGGCGATGCGGGTGAAGTCACGGAACCCTGAGGCGGCGAAGGTGAAAAACAGGTCGGCATCCTCGCGCACCGCCAGATCATGAACCAGCGCGAACGACAGCAGGTGGGGCAGATGACTGACGGCGGCAAATACGCGGTCGTGCGCTTCCGGCGTCAGTTCGTAGATATCCGCCCCGCACAGCGACCAGGCGCGCTTGATGTGGTCGAGCGCATCGTCGGCATTTTCCGGCAGGGGCGTGACGACGACTTTCTTGCCCTGGTAGAGATCCCAGCGCGCCGCCGACGGGCCGCTGTTTTCGGCGCCGGCAATCGGGTGCGCCGGCACGAACTGGCGGATCCGTTCGCCGAATGCTTCACGCGCCGCGGCAACGACATCGCCCTTGGTCGATCCGCCGTCGGTGACGATGGTGTTCGGGCCGAGGTACGGGGCGATGCGCTCGAAGATCTCCAGCATCTGCGCCACCGGCGTGGCGACCAGAACGATGTCGGCATCCTCGATTTCGTGGGTCGGGTTGATGCCGGCGCGGTCGATGACACCAAGTTCCTGCGCGATCCTCAATGTCGATGGCGTGCGGCCGAAGCCGACCACCTCCTCGACGGCATCCGCCTCCTTCAGCGCCAGCGCGAAGGAACCGCCGATCAGTCCGGTGCCGAAAACGACGACTTTGCCGAATTCTGGCATCTACAGCGCCTTCTCCAGCGCTTCGAGAAAGCGGGCGTTTTCCGGTTCGCTGCCGATGGTGACGCGCAACCATTCCGGCAAGCCATAGCCGCCGATCGGCCTGACGATGACGCCCTGCTGCAGCAGCTTCTGATTCACACGCGCCCCTTCGCCCACCCTGAAGGTGACAAAGTTTCCGTGCGAGGGAATGTGTTCCAGTCCGAGGCGCTTGAGTCCGGCAACGAGTTGTTCCATGCCGCGCCGGTTGAGTTCGTAGCTTTCGGCGACAAACAGGTGGTCGTCGAGCGCGGCGATGGCCGCCGCAATTGCCAGGTTGTTGACGTTGAACGGCTGGCGCACACGGTTCATCAGGTCGGCAATCTCGGCCGATGCCAGCGCATAGCCGACACGCAGTCCGGCCAGCCCGAAAATCTTCGAAAAGGTGCGGGTGACGACCAGATTGGGGAAATCCTTGATCCAGGCAGCGGTATCGACGCGCTCGGCCGGCGGCAGGTATTCGTTGTAGGCCTCGTCGAGGACGACGACCACGTCTTGCGCCACCGCCTCGAGGAAGGACCGCACTTCCGGATAGGGCAGAAAGTTGCCGGTCGGGTTGTTCGGATTGGCGATCCAGACGATGCGCGTGTCGGGACGGATGGCGGCACGCATGGCGTCCAGGTCGTGCCCGTAGTGCCTGGCCGGGGTCGCAATCAGTTCGGCTCCGGTCGACAGCGTGGCAAGGGGGTAAACCGCGAAGGCATGCTGGGAGAACACCGCCGAGCGACCCGGCGCCAGGAAAACGCGGGCGATCAGGTCGAGCACGTCGTTGGAACCATTGCCGACGACGACCTGGCTCGGCGTCACGCAGCAGTGGTCGGCCAGAGCCTGGATCAATTCGAACTGGTCCGGATAGCGCTCGCTGCCGCTGACCGCTGCCTCGACTGCCTTCCTTGCCTTGGGACTCATGCCGAGCGGATTCTCGTTGGACGCCAGCTTGACGATCTTGTCGACCGCAATGCCCATCTCGCGCGCCAGTTCGCTGATCGGCTTGCCCGGCTGGTACGGCGAAATGGAGCGGACGTAGGACAGCGCTTGTTCAACGAGGCTCATGAGCAGTTCCTCAATAGACGGCAACCGGGTAGGACCCGAGAATTTTCAGATAGGCGGCGCGACTGGCGAGTTCGTCGAGTGCGGTTTTTACCGCCGGGTCGTCGCGATGGCCATCGACATCGACGTAAAAGACGTATTCCCAGAGCGCATGCCGGGCCGGACGCGACTCCAGGCGCGACATCGAAACGCCGGCATTGGCAAACGGCAGCAGCAGTTCATGCAGGGCTCCGGTGCGATTGGGTGCCGACATGATCAGCGAGGTCTTGTCACGCCCGGATGGACCGGCGTCGTGCTTGCCGAGCACCAGGAAGCGTGTCGTGTTGTTTGGCTCGTCTTCGATGTTTTCCGCGAGTCGTGGCAGGTTGTAGCGGGCGGCCGCGGCTTCGCCGGCGATCGCCGCCGCGCCTGCCTCGACCGCAGCGCTCTGCGCCGCCTGCGCGTTACTGCCGACCGGAATCCGCTGCGCGTTGGGCAGCATCCGGTTCAGCCATTCGTGGCACTGCGCCAGCGACTGGGCATGCGAATAGACCCTGGCGATCCGCCCCAGGCCGGATTCGCTGGACAACAGGTGCTGGTGAATGCGCAGCACGAGTTCGCCGCAGATCCGCAACGGTGTCGCCAGCAGCAGGTCCATCGTGCGGCCGACCGCACCCTCGGTCGAGTTTTCGACGGGAACCACTGCGTATTGCGCGTGCCCGGACTCGACCTCGCGGAAGACATCGTCGATCGAGACCTGCGGCAACAGGCGGGCCGCGTGACCGAAGTGCTTGGTCGCCGCCGATTCCGAAAAGGTGCCGAGCGGGCCGAGAAAGGCAATTCCCAGGGGCTCTTCCAGCGCCAGGCAGGCCGACATGATTTCGCGGAAGAAGAAGGTGATGTTTTCGCCCGGCAACGGGCCAGGGTTGGCTTCCTGCAGGCGGCGCAACACCTGCGCCTCACGTTCGGGACGGTAGATGTGCCCCGCCGCGCCATGTGCGGTCTTGATCTCGCCGACCTTCTGCGCGCAACGGGCGCGCTGGTTGAACAGCCGCAGCAGTTCGCCATCGATGCCGTCGATTTCGGCCCGGACACCGGCTAGTTCCTTCTGCAGTTCGTCACCCATCGGCCTTTACCCGTAGCGTTTGGCGAAGTCGTTCATGAAATCCACCAGGACCTGCACGCCTTGCAGCGACACGGCATTATAGATCGACGCGCGCATGCCACCGACCGACTTGTGGCCCTTCAGCGACACCAGCCCGGCCGCCCTCGATTCGACAAGGAACACGGCGTCGAGTCGGGGATCAGCCAGGGTGAACGGAACGTTCATCAGCGAGCGGCAGTCGCGATCGACCGGATTCGAATAGAAGCCGGCGGATGCGTCGATGCACCCGTACAGAATGCGCCCCTTCTCGGCGTTGACCGCAGCGATGCCCTCCAGCCCGCCCTGGTGCTTGAGCCACTTGAAGACGAGACCGGCGATATAGATGCCGTAGGTCGGCGGCGTATTCAGCAGCGAGCCGTTTTCGGCCATCACCGCATAGTCCATGACGCTCGGGATGGTCAGCGGCGCCATGCCGAGCAGTTCCTGGCGGATGATGACCAGTGTCAGTCCCGAGGGGCCGATGTTCTTCTGCGCGCCGGCATAGATCAGGCCAAACTTCTCGACAGAAACCGGTCGCGACAGGATGTGCGACGACATGTCGGCAACCAGCGGCACGCCCGTGTCGGCGATGCGCTCGGCACTGATCTCGACGCCGTGGATGGTCTCGTTGGTGCACAGGTGCAGGTAGGCGGCAAAGGGGTCGAGCTTTATTTCATCGGCAATCGGCAGGCGGGTGAACGCACTGTTCTCGGTGGTCGCCGCGCAGCGGACAGTGCCAATGCGTTGCCCCTCGGTGAATGCTTTTTGCGACCAGGAACCGGTGACAACGTAGTCGGCCGAACGCCCGGCCAGCAGGTTCATCGGAATCTGCGCGAACTGCTGCGTCGCCCCGCCCTGCAGGAAGAGAACCTTGTAGCCGGCGGGAATGGCCATCAGATCGCGCAGGTCGGCTTCGGCCTGCTCGATGATGTCGGTAAATTCCTTGCCGCGGTGACTCATTTCCATGACGCTGCAGCCGGCACCATGCCAGTCGAGCATTTCTTCCTGCGCCTGGCGCAGGACTTCTTCCGGAAGGGCGGCCGGCCCGGCGCTGAAATTCCAGACCCGGCTCATCATTCCTCCCCGGCAGCCTCGCCCGCCGCTTCGCCGGCCACGTTGCCGCTGGCTTCGGTCTCGATGTCGATGTCGATGTCGCCGACGGTTTCGACGATTTTTTCCAGCCCGGCGAGCTTCTCACCTTCGTCCAGCGAAATCAGTGTCACGCCCTGCGTCGCGCGGCCCATGCCGCGGATCTCGGCAACGCGCGTCCGGATCAGCACGCCGCCGGTGGTGATGAACATGATCTCGTCTTCGTCGCCTACCAGCTTGGCGCCGACGACGATTCCGTTGCGCTCGCTGTCGGCGATCGCGCGCACGCCCTGGGTGCCGCGCCCGGAATGGCGAAAATCGGCGAGCACGGTGCGCTTGCCGAAGCCGTTCTCGGTGGCGACCAGCACCGCCTGCTGATCGCTCTCGGCGACCAGCAGGGAAATCACCGACTGCCCCGACTGCAAGCGCATGCCGCGGACGCCGCGGGCACCGCGACCCATCGGCCGGACATCCTCCTCGTCGAACCAGACTGCCTTGCCGGCATTCGAGACAAGTACGATGTCGCTCTCTCCCGAGGTCAGCTCGACACCGATCAGGTAATCGTCGTCATCGAGCGCGACGGCGATGATGCCGGCCTTGCGCGGATTCGAGAAGTCGGACAGCGGCGTCTTCTTGACGGTGCCCATCAGGGTCGCCATGAAGACGTACTGGTCGTCGGAGAATTCGTTGACCGGCAGCACGGCGTTGATCCGTTCGCCCTCTTCCAGCGGGAAGAGGTTGACGATCGGCTTGCCACGACTGACGCGGCTGCCTTGTGGGGCTTCATATACCTTCAGCCAATAGCAGCGGCCTCGGTTGGAAAAGCACAGGATGTAATCGTGGGTGTTGGCGACGAACAACTGATCGACAAAATCCTCGTCCTTGATCGCCGCCGCCTGCTTGCCGCGACCGCCGCGGCGCTGGGCGCGGTAATCCGCCAGCGGCTGGGCCTTGAGGTAGCCGCCATGCGAGAGCATCACCACCATGTCCTGCGGCGTGATGAAATCCTCGATGCCGAGTTCCTGCGTGTGCAGGACGATTTCGGAGCGGCGCTCGTCGCCGAACTGGTCGCGGATGGCGGTCAGTTCGCCGACGATGATTTCGGTGATGCGCTCCGGACGGGCCAGGATATCGAGCAGGTCGGCGATCTTCAGCATGACTTCCTTGTACTCGCCGACGATCTTGTCCTGCTCGAGGCCGGTCAGGCGCTGCAGGCGGAGTTCGAGGATCGCCTGCGCCTGGGCGTCGGACAGCCGGTAGCCCTGTTCCGAAAACCCGAATTCCGGCGCCAGACCTTCCGGACGCGAGGCGTCGGCAGCCGCACGCAACAGCATCTCCTCAACCAGCGGGCTACGCCAGGTACGCTCCATCAGACCGCGCTTGGCATCGGCCGGGGTCGCCGCCGCCTTGATCAGGGCGATGATTTCATCGACGTTGGAGAGCGCGACGGCCAGACCCTCGAGGATGTGGCCGCGCTCGCGTGCCTTGCGCAGTTCGAACACGGTGCGCCGCGTCACCACCTCGCGCCGGTGGGCGAGGAAGCATTCGAGCATCTGCTTGAGATTCAGCAGGCGGGGCTGGCCGTCGACCAGCGCCACCATGTTCATGCCGAAGGTATCCTGCAACTGCGTCTGCTTGTACAGGTTGTTGAGGATGACCTCGGCAACTTCGCCGCGCTTGAGCTCGATGACGACGCGCATGCCGGACTTGTCCGACTCGTCACGAATATCGGAGATGCCCTCGATCTTCTTCTCGTTGACCAGCTCGGCGACCTTCTCGATCAAGGTCTTCTTGTTAACCTGGTAGGGAATCTCGTCGATGATGATGGCCTGACGATTGCCCTTCTCCATGTCCTCGAAATGCGTGCGGCCGCGCATGATGACGCGGCCGCGGCCGGTCTTGTAGCCTTCGCGCACACCCATGATGCCGTAGATCAGCGCGGCAGTCGGGAAGTCGGGGGCGGGAATGTATTCGATCAGCTCATCGATGCTCAGCGCCGGGTTTGCCAGCAGGGCCAGACAGCCGGCGATCACCTCGTTCAGGTTGTGCGGCGGGATGTTGGTCGCCATGCCGACCGCGATTCCGGATGAACCGTTGATCAGCAGATTGGGAATACGGGCCGGCATGACCAGCGGCTCATGCTCGGAACCATCATAGTTCGGCCCGAAATCGACCGTTTCCTTGTCCAGATCCTCAAGCAACTGGTGGCCGATCCTCGCCATGCGCACTTCTGTATAGCGCATCGCCGCGGCGTTGTCGCCATCGACCGAACCGAAGTTGCCCTGGCCATCGACCAGCATGTAGCGCAGCGAAAAATTCTGCGCCATGCGCACGATGGTGTCGTACACCGCGGTATCGCCGTGCGGGTGATACTTGCCGATCACATCGCCGACGATGCGGGCCGATTTCTTGTAGGCTTTATTCCAGTCGTTGTTCAGCTCGTGCATCGCAAACAGCACGCGACGGTGCACCGGCTTCAGACCGTCACGCGCATCGGGCAACGCCCGGCCAACGATCACGCTCATGGCGTAATCCAGATATGAACGCCGCATCTCGTCTTCGAGGCTGATCGGCAGTGTTTCTTTGGCGAATTGGTCCATGTCTCACGTCCGCGCCGCCGGGGCTGGCGCATTCTTTGGTTGAATCGAGCTTAATTTGTTATTTTAACACGCCACCGACACCGACCCAGGCGCCGCTTTCCATGAAAACCACTCCCGAAGCCATCGACCTTCTCATCGAGCCACGCTGGATTGCTGCGGTCGACCCCGATGTGCTCCTCAAGAACCACGCGGTCGCCGTGCACGATGGACGGATCGTCGCCCTGCTGGCGACTGGCGAAGCGCGCGACCGCTTCAATCCGCGACAACGGGTCGTGCTGGAAGACCACATCCTGATTCCCGGCCTGGTCAACCTGCACACCCATGCCGCAATGTCCCTGATGCGCGGCCTGGCCGACGATTTGCCGCTTCTGGACTGGCTGCAGGATCACATCTGGCCCGCCGAATCCGCCAACGCGTCGCACCAGTTTGTCCTTGACGGTACGCGCCTGGCCTGCGCCGAGATGCTGCAGGGTGGCATCACCTGCTTCAACGACATGTACTTCTTCCCCGAAGCCGCCGCCCGCGCCGCCAGCGAACTGGGCATGCGCGCCATGCTCGGGATCACCGCACTGGAATTTCCGACACCTTATGCCAGCGATGCGGACGATTATCTCGACAAGGGCCTGGCCGCCCGCGAAGAATGGCTGAACCACCCGCTGATCGGCTTCTGCCTCGCTCCCCATGCCCCCTATACCGTGGCTGACGCGAGCTTCGAGCGCATTGCCACCCTCTCCGCACAACTCAACGTGCCGATTCACTGCCATATCCACGAGACCGCACACGAGATCGAGGAAAGTCGTCGTCTCCACGGCGTCACGCCGCTCTTGCGCCTGCGGCGCCTTGGTTTGCTCGGGCCAGGGTTCATCGGCGTTCACGCCATTCACATTGAAGATGGCGACCTCGAGTTGCTCGCGGCGACCGGATGCAGCGTCGCGCATTGCCCGACATCGAATCTGAAACTGGCCAGCGGCATCGCTCCCGTGGTGCGAATGCGACAGCTTGGCATCAACGTCGGACTCGGAACCGATGGCGCCGCCAGCAACAATCGCCTCGACATGTTCGGCGAGATGCGCCTTGCCGCATTGCTGGCCAAAGGAAGCAGCGGCGATGCCAGCGTGCTGCCCGCTCGCGAGGTCCTGCGCATGGCGACGCTCAACGGAGCGACCGCGCTCGGGCTCGGGCAGGAAACCGGCTCGATCACCCCGGGCAAGGCGGCAGATCTGGTCGCGGTCAGCCTGAAGGGCCTGAACACCAGACCCTGTTACGATCCGGTATCCCATCTGGTCCATGTCGCCGGTCGTGAATGTGTGACACATGTATGGGTCGCCGGAAAGTGTTGCGTAGACCACAAAACCCTCACCTGGCGCGGCCAAAATGACTTGGAATCGGCAATCACCCTATGGCAGAATAGGCTGGAGGTCCGTAGTGAATCCTGAAAACAGGTCGCTACTTGGGTAAAAAAGGTTTGCTAATTTTCTTCAACGAGGGAAAACAATGATCAAGAACATTGCCAAGAAATC
>Ga0208460_10001451_pt1 | contig 14319 bp, 12 predicted proteins | sample AD_STIC10_MetaG_FD_184436 | JGI IMG/M metagenome (GOLD analysis project Ga0208460, IMG submission 184436) | Active sludge microbial communities of municipal wastewater-treating anaerobic digesters from USA - AD_STIC10_MetaG (SPAdes) (version 2) | ecosystem: Engineered > Bioreactor > Anaerobic >... | reverse complement strand
CTCGTAAAAAGCAACCCACACCGTCACCCCGGCGAAAGCCGGGGTCCATAACTCATTGTAATTACTGGATACCGGCCTTCGTCGGTATGACGAAAAGAGCGCGAAAAAGACTTTTTACGAGACCGTCAAGAATACAAAATGAGGAAGTTATGAACGGAGCTGAATGTTTAGTAAAAACTGCAAAGGACCTTGGTATTTCGGTATGTTTTGCCAATCCCGGCACAACAGAGCTTCCCCTGGTTGTCGCACTCGATACCGTAGGAGGTATTCGTCCGGTTTTGGGTTTGTTTGAAGGGGTTTGCACGGGGGCGGCCGATGGCTACGCAAGGATGCTTCAGAAACCGGCCATGGCGATTCTCCATCTGGGCCCCGGTTTGGCAAATGGGATAGCAAATCTGCACAATGCCCGCAGAGCTCGCAGTATGATGGTCAATGTTGTCGGCGAGCATACCACCTGGCATCTTGCCTCCGATCCGCCGCTGGCCATGGATATTGAATCTCTGGCAAAAACGGTTTCCGGATGGCATCGTACCTGTAATTCCGCTAAACGTTTTGCCGAGGATATGGCGAATGCGGTCAACGCGGCAAAACAGGGTCAGATCGCCACCCTCATCGTACCGTTTGATCTTCAAAAGGAAAAGAACGTTGAGGCCGCCGTTGTTCCCGATAGTCGGGGAAAACAATCTATCCATTATGAAGAAATCAAATCGGCGGCGGCCTTGTTGAAAAAAGACAAAAAGGCCGCCCTTTTTTTCAGTCACAACCATATCGGCAGAGATGCTCTGATGGCCGCAGCCCGGATCAAGCAGGCCTGCGGATGCGATCTTCTCACCGATAATTTCCCGGCGCATATTGAACGAGGAGCCGGTTTGCCGGATGTGATGCGCATACCCTATCTTCCGGAAATGGCCATGGATATGCTGTCGAAGTATGAAGTATTTGTTTTTATCGGTTCGAAGGAACCAGTGTCTTTTTTTGGTTACGAGGGCATTCCCGCATACTACCTCAAAGACGGACAAACGAGGTTCCATCTCTCCAACGAACTGCAGGACTTATTGGAGATATTGGAAGCCCTGGCAGGCGAACTCGATGCCGCCCGCATCACGGATGCAGGCATTCTTGCTTCTTTTCAGAGACCGAAAATACCCACGGGCGCCTTGAACTCATTTAAAATTTGTTCGGTCATCGCGGCTCTCCAGCCTGAAAATGCCATTGTGGTTGAAGAGGCCGTCACGACAGGAGTAATGTATTATCCCGTGGCGTCCAATATTCCCCCGTTCAGCCTGTTGACCCTCACGGGAGGAGCATTAGGCCAGGGAGCGCCCTGCGCTGTGGGAGCCGCCATTGCCTGTCCCGACAGGCCCGTGATCAATTTTCAGGCCGACGGCGCCGGCATGTACACTCTTCAGGCCTTATGGACAGAAGCGAAAGAAGGGCTTAATATTAAAACGCTCATTTGCTCCAATAGAAGTTATGACATCCTGAAATTAGAGTACGGCCGTTTGGGTGTTTTACCCGAAACATGTGCATCCTATCTTACGGATCTTTCGGGCATCGACTGGGTGAGTTTGGGTAAAGGCATGGGGGTGCCGTCGGTCAGAGTAACCACAGCCGAGGAACTGGTCAAAGAACTGGGTAAAGCGCTCGACGAGAAAGGCCCCAACCTCATTCAAATGGAGCTATAACAGGAAGCTAAGCACTCAAATTACTTGGCTATTCTGGTGATCCTTGTAGGAACGTTTTTTTGTAACATAAAAATTTATCTTGCGCCCATGCCCGGTATTTTAATGTTCATGCCTCCCGGCATGCCCGGTAAAGTCATTTTAGGCTCTTTTTGATCGGTGAATTATTTTTGATAAATCGTGTACATAGAATACTTATCGCCCTATGGACAGGACATGTGAGCGAAGGTTGATTTTAGAATTTCTCAAGTTCATTTTTTTCCTGATATTGTTTCGATGGCTCGCAATCGTGCTTACCGATACGTTGAGCATATCAGCGATTTCTTTTGTGTGCTTTCCTTTCATGATCAGGTCGACAATCTGAATCTCCTGAGGTGTAAGGTTCTTATGCGATGATAGAAAGTCTCTCATGTATGGTGACAAGACATCTCTAAGGTTACTTTCCAAAACATTCAGGTAATTTTTGTTGCGATCATCCAGATTCGCCTGCTTCAGCTTTTTCAAATAAGGAATAACGAGATCATTGATGTTAGTCTGCAATTTTTCCTCAATATCCTTTTGATCTTCATCCCTGCGATTCATTAATACACGCAGCGCTATATTGGCATCTTCAAGATTTTCGGCAAACTGTTTGAGTTCTTCCTGCGCCCGCTTCTTTTCGGTAATATCGATGGCGGTGCCTACGAGGCTTTGTATGCCTTGAAATTGCATCTTTCTTGAGCTGAACAAGAAAGTTTTGACAGTTCCGTCTTTCGAAGTGATGTCCGCTTCAGCGGCATTTTCCCCCAAAAGGAAAACCTGTTTTACCTGTTCTGATATGGCGCTTCGATCCGATTCATGATGGAAATCCAAAATCGACATCTCACGGATTTCCTCTTCCGAATAGCCTGTCGTGATTATGAAGTTGTCATTCCAGCGGAGAAATCTCAAGTTTTCATCGACAACGTAAAACCATCCCGGCAGACTATTGATGATTGCCCTACTGAAGTCCCGTTCCTGCCTCAGGTCAATCTCTGTCAACTTGCGCTCTGTGACATCATGTGCAACAACATCTGAACCAATCACATTACCTTCTGCATCATAGATAAATTTATTGTGTAGTTGGAGATAGAATCGCTGACCATTTTTATTTATTACTTCATATTCTGCTGTCTCAGACACTTTTTCACCACGAAACACTTTTTCGAGACGCTCCAAATACAGTTTTTTGCTCTCTTCAGACAAAACATCGTATATATTTAGAGAACTTATCTCTTCCTGACTCCAACCAGCATATTTACAGAACACATCGTTCGCCCTTGTGATTTTTCCATTTTTAAAATCAATTTGATATATTCCAGCAGGCGAGTTCTCAAAAAGCTGCCGGTAATTTGCCTCGCTCTCCCGTAACTTTTCTTCCATCTGCTTGCGCTCGGTAATATCACGTAAGGCGACAACTCTTAGTGCGCGTCCTTTATATTTGAATGGTTTGCCAACTATAGAACATATTATCGTGGATCCGTCTTTCCTTACCCCAACCGCTTCAAATGGCTTATCATATCCGTTAGCGATGTGTTCCAGTATACACTTCATTGACTCGGGGGAGGCGAGTTTTTCCACATGCAAGCCGATCATTTCAGATAAGTCATATCCAAACATCTCGGCGAAGGATTGATTAGATTCAATGATAACGCCTTTGTCGTGAATTGCTGTTCCCTCATTAGTGGCCTCGGAAAGTACACGGAAATATTCTTCGGTTTTTCTTAGGATTCCCTTTGCTTTTTTCTGTGGCGGTAAATCCGCTTTTTTGCACAGTTTGTGAGGACCCAGCGATTTCATCTTATTTTTATGTCTTGCATGACTATTATTTTTCATTATTTCCTTATACTGACCGCTTTTGTCGGATTATAATTAATCTTTGCATAAATTTATACGCAGAATCATCACTGTCCCAACGTTTTCGTTATGAGGTGAGGTAAGTTATAGAAATCCATGAGAGAAATCAAGAAAAAGCTATTTATCGATTTGAAATATTTTTCTTTGGCGTGCCATAGTCTCGCATTCCATTGCGAGGAGATGGCCGATGAATTCCGGAAGAACAATATTTGCGCAGATCATGGATTACTTGCCGACCTACGAATTCCTGCAATGCGTCGAGCGATATCCAGGGAACTACAAAGTCAAAAGCTTTTCCTGTTGGGATCATTTTTTGAGCATGGCCTTTGCCCAACTGAGATTATTGATTATAACGAACAGCGACCACATGATTCCCCGGATGATATGACTCCAGCGGAATGTTTGTCAGAGAACACTAGAAACTCTATTTTTCAATTGTCTGCTTGACAGGGAAGCTTACGCATTGACAGCAGTCAGTAAACCTACGGCATCATTTCACTGAAATTCATGATTGTTAAAACCTCACCAGAGATCACAAAAAATCATATCGCAGGTTAGCAATAGGTTAAGCGCAAAGAAAAAGGGGCCACAGTGTTTACCTGCAACCCCTTGATTTATTTGGTGAGCCCTGTCGGGATCGAACCGACAACCTACTGATTAAGAGTCATAATTAGGCTATTTTCCTTTAGTTTCCCTTTTAGTAAAATAACTATTGACAAATAAAGGACTTAGTGATTATACTACCTTCAAATAACGTCACTTAAAATGACACGGTTTCAAGGGGAAAAGTGGCAATATAGTGGCAACAAATTCAAGGGCCAATTAACGAAGGGGGTTAATCATGGCAAGGGAATTCAAGAAAACAAATCATGCGGGGCTTCGGTATTTTGAGCATGAAACCCGGAAGCATGGCAAGAAGAAGGATCGTTATTACACGATCCGCTTTCGCCTTGATGGGAAGCTGTATCATTACGGCGTGGGCTGGTTATCCGACGGGATACCCGAAGCCGTACGCAAGGAAGAACCGAACCTGGGCTTTGAGGATTACTGTTTAAAGCTTCTTCGGCAATACAAAGCAAACGTCAAGACCGGCACCGGCCCGAAGTCACCGAAGGAAAAGCGCGACATTGAACAGGCAAAGCGCGATCTTGCCGAACAGGAACGGCAGCAAGCGGAAAAGGAAAACGTCACCTTCAGCCAATTCATGACGGGAACCTATTTGCCGCAAAGCAAGCTGGACAAGAAAGCCAAGACGCATGAAATCGAAGCCATGCTTTATGAAAGACACATGGCCGATATAATAGGCCCCCTGCCCTTCAGCACTATCAGCGCCTTTCACTTGGAAAAGATCAAAAAGACAATGGCCGATAAGAAGTTGAGCGCCCGGACCATTCAATATGTTTTGCAAATCATAAGGCACGCTTTTAAAAAGGCAAAAGACAGCAAGATATTTGACGGGGATTCACCGACCAAGGCTATTAAATGGCCAAAGCCGGATAATATGAAATTGCGTTACCTAACCATTGAAGAAGCCGAAAAGCTATTGGCCGCGCTTGCCACGAAATCCCAAACCCTACATGATGCGGCTTTATTATCATTGCATTGTGGTTTAAGGTTTGGCGAAATTGCGGCATTGCCTTGGTCATGCGTCAATTTTGAAACAGGAACCTTGGCTATTCTGAATGCAAAGACAGGATCAAGAACGGCATACTTGACGGAACGAGCCAAAACCATGCTTGAAAGCCGAATGAAAAACCAAAAAGAAAATAAAAGACGGGGCAGACTTGTTTTTCCGAAACGATCCGGCAAAAAGGGCGTCATGATTCAAGCTTCAAAGGTTTTTCGTGATACCGTTGACGAGTTAAAGCTTAATGAAGGCATTACAGACAGGAAGCAGAAAGTCACGTTTCACACCTTGCGGCATACTTACGCAACGCACCTTTACGAAAGCACACACGACCTTTATTTGACGCAAAGAAGCCTTGGCCATGCAACGGGAACCATGACGGCCCGTTATGCGAAAATGAGCGAAAGCCGGTTGCGTGAAGGCGCGGCGGCATTACAAGCGGCATTTATAAACGGCGCGAAGAAGGCCGGTCAAGTGGTGAACTTTAAAAAATGAATAAATTAAATAAAATTGAAAAAAAATATGCAGCAGCTATGCTTGGCAATATGAAAGCACCGGATGTTAACAACCCCGAATTTTGGCCACTGATCCGCAATGACATGAAAAAGGTTGCTTATCACGAGGCCGGACACTTGGCGGCGCGGCTTTTCACCCAGCTTGAAGTTTCCCATTGCTTAAATATCACAATTATTGGCAACGCCGACATAGCAGGTTATGTAAGATCGGAAAGGAATTTTACAGAGCTTTCTTTAGAATCCTATCCACCACCGTTAAAACAATCAAACGGGAAAATGTTATTGCTTCTGCACCTTGCCGGTTACGGTGCAGAAACAATATTGGATCAATCAGACGAGTGGAATAATATTGTTGAGTATTATAATTATAATTATAGGGATTATGACGACGATGAAGGATCAGATTTTTTCAGAGCACTTAAAATTGCTGGAATTATGACAAAGCCATTTATACCCATTAACAGGATTATCAACCTTACCGATAAATGGACCCTGGAAATGTTAAAGATACCTGCTGTCTGGAATAAAGTTGAAACCGTGGCGGCCAAATTGATTAAGCAAGGCGAAATAAAAGAAGCTGAACTTAATGATTTATTGTTCGATAAATCTTTCCCGACCTGTTATCATTTACCAAAATGGAGGCGACGCATTCTTCCAAAGTTGAAGGAATTAGAAAAATATATCGAACGTGCATGAAACAGGGGGGGCTAGGCCGACGGGCCGAACACCGGCAAACCCTAGCCGGTTGCCCCTCTTTAACTATAGGGACGCGAAGGGGGCGGCAATGACAAAAGTCAAAGATAAAAACTCAAACCACGCAATTGATAAGAAAACCAACAAACAATTGTTTTACCTTCTTTCACGAACGGCAGACATTCTATTGAATAGCCCTACAGGCATTCAATCTTGGCGTTCACTTCAAATAATTCAAACGGCAAAACAGTTGTCTAGTTGTATCATGGAAATAAAAAATTATGGCATTATCCCTTCACGAACAGAATCAGATCAAGCAATGAGGTATGAGTTGATAGAAAACCACAGGAAGGGTGACACAGGATATAGCTTAAAAGTTAGTTCATCTATACATAATAAGCTTAAATTCTTTAAAAAAGAGCCAACACCGACAGAAGTTTTAGATTATGCATTTGAAGATTTTGGAATAACAAGACCTGATCAAGCAACATCACTAGAGGCATATTTGTGGTATTGTTTGACTTTAGACTATCTCTACCAACCTAATGTTTTTTCTCTAGCAACTACTACAGAAAAGGCAATAATGTTGTCGATGGAATACAATGTGATAAAGAACTCTCACGAAGCCATAGGTTATTGGACGGCTAAACTGCCGATCAAGAAAACGGGGCGGAATAATGTTCAACCAATGATTGACAAGAAAAAAGCAAATAAAGATAAACTGAAAAAATGGTTGGAAACCATGACGCCCGATCAATGCCGGATAAAGGCCCAAACAGAACTTAGAATTAAAGACCGGACTTACCTAAATTACATTCGTGAACTCAACGAAGAAAAAAACCAAAAGAACCGAGATGCAAAAACGGCGTTCTTGCGCAAAAACGACGTTTCTGCAAAATCTTAATTATTTCAGCTACATACCCTTTACAACACCTAGAAGTTGTGATTACATTAGCCCCGAACAAAACATCTTTTAGGGGGTAATGTTATGGAACAATCAAGTGTATCTAATCTTCTGCAACAAATGGCGGCAAATTGGCCGTCGCCTATCGTGGCGCGGACCGAAATCGAAAAATTCACCGGCGGACTAATCAGCGAAAAATATCAGGCGAACCTTGACAGCGCGGGCAAGGGGCCGGAAGGCCGAATCCGTATTGGCCGGAAAGTAGCCTATCCGGTCAATGCATATCTAACCTGGCTTAAAGAACGGAGCGAGGAAATACCGACACGGAATAAATAAGGGGGGGCGGCAATCATGGAACTTGCAGAACCGAACAAAGAACGCATTGAAAGCATCCGCAAGTATGGCAAGGCAGCGCGGGGGCAAGCCGAACTTATTAAGCACCTTGAAGGTCAACGGTTAACCCTGAAGCAGGCGGTTAATGCTCATTGTTACGATTGTTGCGGATTTTTCTCTGACGGCAAGGTTGATTGCGGGATGAAAAAATGCAGCTTGCATCCTTTTCACGCTTACAATCCGAACCGACAAAAACTCCCCGGCAAACCCATGTCAAAAGCCCACATGGAAAAGATGAGGGCGGCAAGGCATCGGGAATCAAATCTTTTGCTCTAGCGCCTTTTGGCGACAAGAGATTTTCAACTTAACATCCGGGGGACGGGGGATTTTTCTTTAATGAGCCTTCAAGAGAAATATGCCGAAAAACTGAATAGAATGCCAGCGCCGGGGACAGGTTGTCACCCTGCCTTGTTAGGGGCGGCAAATGTGGGGGCGTTTGCGGGGATTCCGGCGGAAGATACCTTTGTGGATATTCGGGCTTCCATACCTAGGGGGAAGCGAAAAATATCAGACAAAGAAATCCTTGACGCTGTTTCCCGCGCTTACCGTGAAAACAGGAACATCATTTTACCTAACGGGGAAAAATACCGGCGTTATGCTCCCCGTAAGACAGAACCGCTTGTTCATGACGGCAAGACGGCATTGAATCGGATCATTGAGCAATCCAATATTACCGATGAAGCCGATTTGTGGGAACTATCGGAAATCCGTCTTGATTGGGAAAGAAAAGCGGACACGATCAACTTTATTTCCCGCATGTTTGAACCGGCGGATATGATTTTTATCGGTAACCGTGAAGAACCGGGGGTTGTGGGGCAAAACATCAGAAGCGTGAAAGACTGGATTGATTATTTTCAGGCAGGTGGGGACACTGCGCCATTTATCATTGTGAACCCACTAACAGGCAAGGCAGCGCCCAAAAAGACCGGGGACGGTGAAACATTCCGGGGGGACGGCAATGTTCAGGCATTCCGCTATTGCCTTGTGGAATTTGACAATCTTTCCCGTGAAGATCAAATCCGCTTCTGGACGGCGGCGCGATTGCCAAAGGCCGCGCTGGTGGATTCCGGGGGGAAATCAATCCACGGTTGGCTTAGGCTTTCAGGAATCAAATCAATGGAAGATTGGCAAAGGGAAATCCGGCAGGAACTTTATGAGCAACACTTAATCCCCCTAGGGGTTGACGCTGCTTGCTCGAATCCGGCGCGCTTATCCCGTTTGCCGGGACATTTACGCGATACGGGGAACTATCAAAAAATACTCTGGTTAGCAGCACCAGTAAAGGATGGGGTTGAATGAATAATTTAAAACACTTTTATCAACAAGTTGAAGTCAATCCAATTGAGGCGCTTACCGATGACCTAAAACGCACCATCAATGACGGCAACAAACCGGAAGCCAAAAAGATCATAACGAAGCTGAAGTTATTTTTGAACGAAGATGAAGAACTGAATTTTCTAAACGCTTCAAAATGGATTGAGCAAGAAACGGAAGAACCGAACCCGATCATTGAAAGCCTCTTTGAAACAGGCGACAAGCTGGCCATTATCGGCACTAGCAAGGCCAGGAAATCTTTTCTCACCCTTCAATTATGTATATGCGTTGCGGTAGGGAAACCCTTCATGGGGCTGCAAGTATCCCAAAAGCGCAAAGTCATTTACATTCAATTTGAGATCAAAGACAAACACTGTCACCGGCGATTGAAAAAAATGTGCCTTGCTATGGGGATTGACGCGAATGATTTAGAAGATAGGCTTTTAATTCTCAATGGCCGGGGGCTAGGCATTACCGGAACGGCAGGCATTGAAAGAATACAAGTGGCAGTCAAAGACCTTCACCCGGATTTTATCGTATTTGACCCGTTATATAAGCTTTCTGAAGGCGTTGAAAATGCCGCTGAGGACATGAAAAAAACAATGGCGGGGTTTGATACGCTGATTGAAGCAACGGGGGCGGCAATCGGTTATGTTCACCATGACGCAAAAGGTTCACCGGGGGACAGGAACATTCAAGACCGGGGAGCTGGTTCAAATGTTTTAGCGCGGGATTATGACGCTTGCCTTGCATTGTCGGAACATGCGTCACTTCCCGGCGCGGTTGTCATAGAAGCACTTTTAAGAAATTATCCGCCGATGGAGAACTTTTCCATTCAATGGACAAATGACGGTGAAGGTTACTGTTTCCGGCGGGCGGATGATATTATACCAGAAAAGAAAACATCCCGAACGAAGCCAGCTCCCCTCCCCCTGTCAAGCTACTATCCGGCAGCAAAAGAAATATTGGGGAAAGAGAAAATGAATGTGGCCACGTTTAAAAGCGCTTTCAAAAGCAAGACGGGGCTTTCAGATAATCGGATAAGGGAATTTATGTTGTGGGCGCAAGACATAAACGAACCGCGATTCTTATCAACGGAAATCTGTGGCCGGGGGGTACATGTTAAGAATATCCGGCTTGCGGAATATGATGAAGCTTAGAACATTCAATTATTATAGAACTGTCACGGCATGTTCTAAATTCTCTAAATTCTCTAAAGGTTCTAAATCAATTTTAGAACTTTTAGAACTTAGAGAACGCGCCCCTATTATAGGGCGCGTGCTCTATTCTAAAATTTAGAACCGGGGCGAAAGCTTCACCCCCCCCCGCGCAGCTCATCCGATGTAGGGCTAACAGCGAAACAGTCCCCTCACTTGGTTACTCTTCCTGATCGGGCCTTTTTATATGTTTGCTTGTTAACATTCGGACGGCTTATTCATCGCCAGGGTATCCCTAACCTATTAAACCCTATTGATTATTCCCTTGAGATTTACGGAATTGAGGCATTAACAAAGTTAACAGATTGACAGTCAATTCGGCTAAAAATATCCGAAAAGGTCAGATAGGGTTATGAATATCCGGAAACGGAATCCCCGTTTTTTTCCTACTAGGGGGGAAGCCTTTTCCCTAGAAAAGGGATTCCCTTTTTTATACCGTGGCCGTCTATGTCAAACGGGTTATAATATCGGAATTATTAAGATAGTGATAGTTGACTTGTCTATGTGGGGGGAGATAGGCGGCCGGGGGTGCATTTTTGATATTTTTGATACTTTTCTTTTCCCGTAAAAATGGCACTAAACAGCCATATATTTGTTTTATTTAGATAATATCGGGCGGCTTTCTTCGGTTTGGGTGTCAACTTTTATGAACTTTTCCCCCTGAAAACAGCCCTAAAAGAGGCAAAAAGTGACAGTTTCGGTCAGAAAAAGGCCCTTTTTTATACCCTGTTCGGTGACATTTGTTAATGAGGGCCACGCTCCGGGTGACTTCCCCGGTATCAAAAACACCGGCTATTTTATTCAATTTATTGGCTATTTTGAGAATACAAAGGTCAAAGGTCTAGGCCTTCAGGTGGTGACTTATTTACTATTGTGTTCGGAATTTTAGCCTAAACCCTCTTTTTGTGTCGGCTGTTGTGTGTTTGTAATGGATAAAATATAGATATTACTAAGCAATAGAACTTTTCCCTTTTGCCTTTTTGTTGCGATATTGGGGTAAAGCCCTTTTTGTTTGGGGGAATATCTCATAGGGGGATATCCACCATGAACCCACCCTATACCCCCAACACCTGCCGTTGGGGAAAAGGAATTCTTGTGCGCGACATTTAAGCACTTTTTTCTTTGCATTCATTTCAGGAAAGAGTAATATTTTTTTGAGATTGGGAAAACTCACCAAACGTAATAATTGTACGACAAGAGGCAAGATGTCTTACAAGCTCGACGAATCGATGACCCGAATCCTGTGGGCGGTGGCTATCACGGGCTTTGCTCTGTCTCTGCCCTTTGCGGGCTACTATATACTCCGTCATGGCTTTTCTACAGTCGTCCTAGCGATCCTATTCGCGGGCACGATTGGAGCCTACGCGCTTGTCGCGGCTACGGTATGTCTTTGGGGCTTGTGTTTTCTCGTCGGTCGAATTATCAAATTAGTCTTCGATGGCATACTGCCACAAGATGGCGATGAAACTTTGACATGGCCACAGAGTTTCATGAGGGCGGCGGTTCTACTGGTAGCGTCCATAGTGATTATCGCAGTGTTGTTTTTTCTGCTTTCGGGAGGTGGACGGCCGATCTGGGCTGACTGAAAAAAGTCGTTGTTGAGCCAACCCCTGCACGGGGCTAACGAGGGTTCACCCGCGCGAGGTGCCGTCAGAACAGAAATTTTGTATTTTAACAGGTCGAGAATGAGTTAATAGAAATCTTTTTCGTATTTCTCATTTTTCCCCTTGCTGAACCGGAACCCACTTGTATCCCTCTGGAGCTGGAGGCAGGGAGGATTTGCTCTGGTCGTTATTAACCGGCACCTTCTCGTATCGCTCTTTTGTTGGGTGAGTAGAAGCTTTTGTCATCAGGTATTCAATAATCTCTTCATCAGTATATCCGGCCTCTCTTGCTCCGACAATGTTAAAGTTTGCTTTTTTGGCAAGATAATCTGCTATCTCTCGATTTGTATGGCCGCCTGCTAGCTCACCATTAAATTCTACCGCTGGCGCAGCAGGGGCTGATGGGGCTTCTACAACCGGCGCGGCAGGATGTGCTGCTAAATATTCTTCAGTGCTTCTTACTGGTGATTTATTATCATTTAAAAATAAGCGTCCCACAAGAGCGCCTAGTAATAAAACTCCAATTACCCCCATTAACCAAAAACTTCGAGATGGGCTGGAAAGATGGTTGAAAGCCACTTTAGCGGTTATCTCTTTTTCTTCAGCCTCTTCACTTACAGAAGTCTCTGGCACACGATTTACAACAAGACATCCTGCCATTATATCGTGAAGCCCTTGCCTCTTTTTGGTGGAAGCAACCATGAAGAATCCGGCAAACAGTATAATACCAGAAATAATCTTGCCAAAATGGCGGCCCGTTGCCTTACCAAAGCCAATCCGATTGCCATTCATGTCAGTGACTTTTATTCCCAAAACCATTTTTCCGACAGTCCCTTGATAAGAAGAGCTTTCCATTAAGGCGTAATATATCCAGGTAAAAATTATACCCACTGCTCCAATAAGCCCATTCCATTGTGCTTCGTTGTATCTGACATCTCCCGTTGTAGGAATTAATAGACGTCCTAATATGAAAATAATTGGAAGCATTCCAAGCAACCCAATGATTTGATCTATTGACCATGCCACGGCCCTTTTCCAGAATCCAGCAAATTGTGTCGTTTGCTCTTCCCGTCTTGCTAAAGGCGGAATGGCGGTAGTGTCCTGTGTTAATGGCGGTTGTGGCGTTGCTGCATTCTCTTCATTAGATGCTTCTTTATTTGAAGATGGCTGGTCTTGTTGATTTAACCATTCACCGCAGTATCTACATTTAATAGCAGTCTCTTGAATTTCTTCCTGACAAAAAGGGCATTTTTTCATGGCCTACCTCACAAGAATAACTGTTATGTTAAACAGAGTGAATATTTATCCGGGAGGCCGTTCCGGAAAGGGAACCTATCCCCGGCGCAGTGATCGCTGTTCAGACTTTCGGTGACTTCCTCGGATTCAATCCTCACTGCCATATTCTTCTGACGGACGGATGTTTTTACGGCGACAAGAGGATGTTCCGCGTCGCTCCGCCGCTGGAACTCAAAAAGCTCGAGATTATTTTCCGGCACAAGGTTTTCAAGATGCTTCTGAAAAAGGGAAAGATCACGGAAGAAATGGTGAGGATGCTCTCCGCCTGGAAACATTCCGGGTTCAATGTTTTCTGCGGCAACCGGATATCGCCAAGCGACGATACGGCCATGGAGAATCTGGCGCGTTACATCATCCGAGCTTCTTTCTCGCAGGAACGGATGAAGTATATGGAACAAGAAGGCGCCGTCGTCTATCGCGCCAAAAACGGCAAGGACCAAAAGACATTCCCCGCTCTGGAATGGTTGGCGGCCATGTGCTCCCATATCCCAAACCGTGGCGAGCAGATGGTGAGGTACTACGGCTATTACAGCAATGTCGCCCGTGGAAAAAGGAAAGAGGCGGGCACAGACGATGCCATCCCCTGCATCCTCGAACCACAGGAAAATTCAAAGGCATTCCGTAAGAACTGGGCGCGGTTGATTCAGAAGATATATGAAGTCGATCCTTTAATCTGTCCTAAATGTAAAGGCGCCATGAAAATCATCAGCTTCATCGAAGACCCGTCGATTATCCGGGAAATCCTTACCCATCTTGGTCTCTGGCTTGTCCGGTCAAGACCGCCTCCTAAAATCCATGACCCACCAAACATCGAATACGCTACTGCTGATTCTCTCGCTCACGTTCCACATCCGCAAACCGACAACTACGCCGACCCAGAATATTCCTGGGATGATTACATACAATCATAACGCATTTGAAAAATAAGGCGTACTGGAGAGGCTTGTCTAGATTCCGGTTAAATTGGCCTTCCTGGCATCGGAACCGATCAAAAGGTGTGTAGATTTCTCAATAGAACGAATGTTGCCAAATACCTCCAACGGGATGATCAGCGCCGCACCCCACATCTTGTGGCCAAAATCTTCTTGACATACAAGTGACGGCTTAATATACTTCGGCCCACAAAAAGGAAGTTCTTATCAATAAAGTTGGTCTTGGATTTTATTTAAATGAAAGCAGTGAAAATGCCAACAGTAAAG